>PDWI01000694.1_pt1 | contig 54145 bp, 40 predicted proteins | sample 1430891 | NCBI WGS metagenome assembly PDWI01 (sample SAMN01162508, study PRJNA174530) | Oral metagenome, whole genome shotgun sequencing project. | biome: Marine environment; feature: Marine mammal; material: Swab sample of the gingival sulcus; isolation source: swab sample of gingival sulcus... | reverse complement strand
TATTGTTTTATCCCATTTTTCTATTTATTTTAACGACAGATTTGAGGAGTTTTAATCAATGAAAAATTCCATTTACACAAATTATTTTTCAGTCTCATTGATTCTGCAACAAATGCACTTCTCTGGACTCAAGGAAATGAATGGGGGAATGGATGGAGTGGTGCCGGTTGGAATGTTGATCCGGCAATGGACCTAGGTATGAGATGGCCTCTTGATTCTATAAGATTTGCAATGAAGGCTGAAGAAGGAACAAATTCACCTATAAGAATTCAATTTGAATCTAAAGGAGATCCTGCTGGTTCAAGAGGTACGCTTGTAGATTTTGTTGCTGATGATCAATGGCATGAATATACAATAGCATTATCAGAATTTTTCCAAACATCCGATGATAAACCTAATTGGGATTCTACGCAAATTAGTGTTGTACAATTTATGGGCGAAGCTAATGCTACTGCAGGAAAGAAGATTTATTTTGATTATATGTGGACTGGAAATCCTGAAATTGATGTTATTGCCCCTGTAGCTCCTGCCGGACCAATAGCTGTTGGTGGTGATTATGTAAATTTAATTACTTGGATTGACATTCCAGGAGAAAATGGAGTTGTTTATAACGTACTTTATTCAGAAAACCCAATTACATCTATTGATGATGAGGGTGTTGGAATTGTTGAAATGAATATTAATTCAGGTATTCAATTAGCAACTCATGTGTTAACAAGTCCTATGGTAGATACTGAATTAGCTTATTATTATGCAGTTTATGCCGTTGATGCTGCAGGGAATATTGGTGAGCTTGCACCAATTGAAGCGGTAACTAATACTGCTAGAGGAATTACCTCTGTTTATTCGCAAGCTCCAACAGGTTTTGCAATTGATGGTGATTTAAGTGAATGGAATGGAATTGCTTCATATAGAATGTATCCAGAAGATGGTTCAGGAAGTGTTGTAACAAATACTTCTATTGATAATAATACTGATTTATCAGTAGATGCTTATGTAGCCATTGATGACAACTACTTATATGTTGCTTTTAACGTAGAAGATGATATAATTGATGTTGACAGTACAGATGGAGAAACTTGGATGAGAGATGCGCCTGACTTATTTATTGGTTTTTATGACCTACAAGGAGCACCTCATACAGGGTACGAACGTGGTGAAGAACCTGATTATCATTTCAGATTTAGTCCTCACCAGTTATTATTGGATATAAGTGGTGGTGGTGTTCTTGAGAAACAAGGTCCCAATTATATTTGGCAAGAAAAATTTCCTTCCGGATATGTGGTCGAAGCTAAAATTAGTTTAGATACGTTAGCAGTAAGAGGTGGAGATCAAAGATTTCATCCAGAGGTTGGAATGAAATTACCTATAGATTACAGTATAAATGATGCTGATGGTTCAAGAAGAGAGGGAATTTTAACATATTCACCGAAGAACGAAGATAAATCATGGGCTGATGTTTCAAGATGGTTCCATTCATGGATTGGTGATAAAATGACTGATGTCGACGAAAGTGGTGTACTACCAGAAACTTATTCCTTAGATCAAAACTATCCAAATCCTTTTAATCCTAGTACGGTTATTAGTTATAGTGTTGTTAACAAAGGAAATGTTTCGCTTAAGGTTTTCAACGTTCTAGGTCAAGAAGTTGCTTCATTGGTAAATAAAGTACAAGCTCCTGGAAAATATCAAGTTAGTTTTAATGCGGCTGATTTAGCTACTGGAATGTATATTTACCAAATTCAAGCCGGATCATTTGTTTCATCAAAAAAAATGATGTTAATAAAATAAATGAGACCTCTTTGTTGGGCAGGGCATATGCCTTGCCCGCTTATTATCCTTAAAAATTTGGAGATATTATTTTGAAGTTTAATAGAACAATTAGACTATCAATCTTTTTTGTACTTTCACTTCTTATCAATAATATTTATGGTGGGCAGACAGGTAAAATATCCGGGAAAATAATTGATAGAGATACCGGTGAACCTATAATTGGTGCGAATATTCTTATAAAAGATACTTATTTGGGTGCTGCAGCGGATATTGAAGGTTACTATTACATAAACAATATTCCTCCGGGTACTTATGATATAACTGTTACTGCAATCGGATATAAGAAAACTATAATTACAAAAGTAAAAGTAAGAATTGATTTAACAACTAACCTAAATGTTCAACTTGTTTCAGAAGCCATTGAATTAGGTGAAGAAGTAGTAGTAGTTGCAGATAAACCTATGGTAATAAAAGATTTAACTTCAACTAAAGAGACAGTAAGTTCTGAAGATATAAATATGATGCCTGTTGAAGATATTGGAGCTGTTGTTAATCTTCAAGCAGGTGTAATGGATGGTCACTTTAGAGGTGGTCGTTCAAATGAAGTTGCTTATTTAATTGATGGTATTCCGGTCACCGATGCTTTTAATGGTGGTAATGCTGTTAAAATTGAAAACGGTTCTGTAAGAGAATTAGAAGTAATAAGTGGAACTTTTAATGCAGAATACGGTCAAGCAATGTCTGGTGTTGTTAACATAGTTACAAAAGAAGGTAGTCAAAAATTTGAAGGAAACGTAACAGCCTATTTGGGTAATTATTTATCTTTCGGAAGTCATTCTTCAATGGATGATGGTTTATTTAGAACTTACAAAAACAAGGATCTGTTTTCGGAAAAAGATCTTTCTCTTATTGGGAATCTTTCAAAATATAAAGAGACTACAAATGATGATGGTATTTATCAAAATTTGGGGCATTTAAATTCAGATGGTTTAGTCGATCTTACCTTAAATTTAAGTGGACCTACAAAAATTATTGATGGTTTAACATTCTTTGCTACAGCAAGATATTTTAAAGATGGTGGACATACATTTGGTAGAAGAGTTTACAATATTGATAATTCTTCTCCGTTACCTTTATCTGGTGATGGTGAATGGGTTGCAATGGATCCATGGGAAAAAATATCCTATAATGGTAAACTTACTTATAATTTACCTTCCTGGAAGTTTAGTTATTCGATTTTTGGTGATGATGATGAAAGAAGTTACTACGACCATAATTATAGATGGACACCTGATGGAGTTATGAAACATTTCAGTAATAATATGATTCATAACTTTCAAATTTCTATAATTCCTTCGCAAAGTATTTTTACATCCTTAAAATTCTCGGCTAATATACATGAATTTGAAGGATATTTATTTGAAGACCCTTATGATGTAAGATATGTAAAACCAAATCAGGGGCAAGCTCAATCTAATTATACCTATAGAACTGGTGGTACTAATGGTGATAGGTATAACAGATCTACAAATACAATGATTGGTCAATGGACTTTTGAATCTCAAATTTCTAAAAAACATAAAGTTAAAATGGGAGTTGAAGGAAGATTCCATAAAATTAAAAATCATTGGCGAACAATTAGGAATCTGGTAGAAGGTCAAATAGATGAGAATACTGGTGAAGAGTTATTTGAACTCGGATATTCAGATCCTCATACAGAATATAACACCAGTTATGAAAAAAAACCTTTTGAGTTTAATGCTTATATTCAAGATAAAATGGAATATGATATTATGATAATTAACGCGGGTTTAAGGTTAGATTATTTTAATGCAAATTCAGATATGATTGCTGATCTAAAAAATCCATTAAATAATTCAAACTTTCCTGGTTTTAATAAGAGAGTAGATGTAAAGGCAAAAACACAGTTAAGTCCGCGTCTTGGAGTTTCTTTCCCTATGTCGGATAAAGGAGCAATATATTTTTCTTATGGACATTTTTTTCAAATTCCTGCATTGGAAAATTTGTATTTCAATGATGAAAATATAATCAGTCAAGGATCCGCACTTTCTTCTAGAACTGGTAATCCTAATCTAGAAGCACAAAAAACTGTTCAATATGAAGTTGGTTTACAACAAGTTATCTTTCCTAATGTAGCATTTGATTTTTCGGTTTATTACAGAGATATAAGAAACTTATTGGGAGTTGAAATAATAAACACTTATGAAGGTTTTAAATATGCTCGGTATATCAATAAAGATTATGGAAATACTAAAGGTTTTATTATAACGCTGGATAAACGATTTGCTGATTTCTTTAGTGCTAAACTTGATTATACTTATCAAATAGCTGAAGGAAATTCTTCAGATCCATTAGCAGTTTATAATGATAATCAATCAGACCCACCAGTAGAATCTGAAAAACATCTTGTCCCACTTGATTGGGATCAGCATTCTACAATTAACCTTACCGGAACAGTTGGTGTTCCAGGTGATTGGACAGTTGGGCTAATCTTTCAGTATGGTTCAGGTACTCCGTATACTGAAGATATGAGAATCTCTAATGGTGTTCGATTTGAAAATGGTGGAAGAAAACCTGTTTATTTTAATGCCGATCTTAAAGCAGATAAATTCTTTGATATAGGTGGATTAAATTTCCACGCATTTTTACTTGTCTATAATGTATTTGATATTAGAAACGAAATAGGAGTTTACTCAACAACCGGAAGAGCAAATTCAGATCTTAATGTGAAATTTGCAGGTGAAGTTTTCGGTTTTAATACAATTAATGAATACATAAAAAATCCGGGTATGTACTCTGCCCCAAGGCAAATAAGAATTGGATTAAGTTTAGGATTTTAGAAATTAAAGGGAGGAGAGAATGACCCGTTATTTTCTTTTGATGGTATTTTTAATTTTAACAATCGAGCTAATTGCTCAAGTTACACCTGAAACTCAGGCTTATCGAGATGATGAGTATGGAAATATTCAGTATAGAAGAGAAGGTGTTATGGACGGTAATTTAGTAAGAACATTATTCTACAATAACGGTGAAGTTGGTCAATGGCCTTTTCAGCCTTCGGGAGAATGGCCAAAAGGAACAGGGCATAGTTATTTAGACGGTGTTTCAGTTTTAATTGCTTCTAAAAAACTTGCACCGGAAAATCAGGCACTCATAACCCCTTTGGAAACAAGTTATAGAGAGTGGATGGATAAAGATCCTGTAACAGGAGAAATATGGGGACTTGAACCTGTACCAGGATATTCGCGACTAAAATCAACTAATCCTGCAATTAGTAATGATCCCAAATCATGGCCTGAACTATGGCCAAGAGCACTTCCTAATATAAATAGTAGTTGGGATGGATTGTGGTATGGATATTTTGGACGAGGTGTAATCAATTCTGATTTTGAAACATTTTTTGTTATGGATGATTCAAAGGATATGGAATTTTCAAGATTACCATACAAATATTGGCCTATCAAAGCTGATACTAATAGAGGAGGACTCGGATTAAGAACTGAAGTTAGAGGATTTCAATGGTCACATGTGTTGGCTGAAGATATAATCTTTTGGCATTATGATATTATCAATATTTCAGATGAAGATCATCCAATTACAGTTTTTGGATTTTATACAGATGCAGGTGTTGGTGGTTCAAATGATAGTGGTGATGACTTTGCTTCATTTGATACACAATTAGATTTAGCTTATGCTTATGATGATGATGGTTTTGGTGTGCCTGGAAGATGGATTACCGGTTATTATGGTTATGCATATCTTGAAAGTCCTGGTAAAGGTGATAATGGTATTGATGATGATGAAGATGGAATGATTGATGAAAGAAGAGATGATGGAATAGATAATGATGGTGATTGGGTCCCATTTTTAGATATTAATCAAAATGGTGTGTGGGATGCTGATGAAAATGAACCATTAAATAATGATGTAGGACAAGATGGTGTTGGTCCTTATGATTCACAATATGAAGGTCCTGATGAAGGAGAAGGAGATGGTATCCCAACTAATGGAGAACCAAATTTTGATAAGACTGATATTGATGAATCAGATATGATTGGTTTGACAAGTTTATCTATTTACAGATTAGGAGATGGAGGGACAGGTGGGGGATGGCCTAAAGATGATAATTCAATGTGGTTAAAAATGAACTCTGCCAGTTTTGATACTAGTTTACAAAATGCTAATATAAGTATGGTTTTTGCATCCGGACCATTTCCGTTAAAACAAAATTTAAGAGAACGTTACTCAATGGCTCTTGTATTTGGAAGTGATCTCGAAGATTTAGTATTCAATAAAGAAACAGTTCAACAGATATATAATGCAAATTATAATTTTGCAAAGCCACCTCTTAAACCTACATTAACAGCTGTACCTGGGGATGGAAAAGTATTTTTATATTGGGATAATATTGCAGAAGATTCAAGAGACCCATTTCTAGGATATCAAGATAATGATCCGACAAAAGGTTATAAAAAAGATTTTGAGGGTTATTTAATTTATAGAAGTACGGAACCTGAATTTAACGATATTAAAACAATTACAGATTCTAGAGGTGAACCTAAATATTATAAACCAATTGCACAATTTGATTTGGTAAATGGTATTAAAGGTCCTGATCCTGTTGGTGTAAACGGTGCTAGTTTTTGGAGAGGTTCAGATTCAGGTTTACAACATTCCTTTGTTGATGAGGATGTGAACAATGGACAAAAATATTATTATGCTCTTGTTTCTTATGATCAAGGTGATCCTAATTTTGGGACAAAAGGACTTACTCCTTCAGAGTGTACAAAAATTATTACTGAAGATTTTACAGGTACTGTAACTTTTATTGATTACAACTGTGCTGTTGTTACACCAAATGCTCCTTCTGCTGGTTATATTCCTCCAGAAGTAGAAGGTGATCTTAATAATGTTGCATTTGGTAAAGGTACAGGTAGTATAGATGTTAATATCTTGAATGCAAGTGAAATAATTGAGAATGCAGGATATAAAGTTGAGTTTACTTCCGAAGGTGATAATTCAAGATATTTTACATCTGAATATAGAGTAATAAGAACTGCGAATTCAAAAGTTGATACTGTGATAACTGCTGCGGGAAATAATATTAATAGTTCAGCTACATCTGCACCTTTTGATGGAATGACTATATCGTTGAATAATGATACTTCAGTAGTAGTTAACTACAATGAAACTGGTTGGTTAGTTGGTGAAAGTAATTTAACAATTTTTATTTCGCCTGATAAGAGTTCACCGGTAAGAAATGTTAATTGGCCAAGTGATTTTGAGATTGAATGGCACGATGAGGTAGTTGCTAAAACACCATTTTTCAAACTACCAATAAATATTTCTGCTACTGATTTAACTAATGGAGACTCAGTTGCAGTTGAATTATTTGATGCAGACAATAACAAAGAATTATCAATTGGAGACTCTCTTGTTTTAATTAATTATCCAGATCCAAATTCTAATAAATTTTATATTTCTTGGAAAATGAAATTTATGCAACCTCAAGGTATTGGTTACCAACCCAAATATCCTCAACCTGGTGATAAATATTTGATTAAAACAAAAAAGCAATTTGCTACCGGAGATTATTTTACATTTATAACAAAATCATCTAAGACCGATCAAGATAAAGCAAAGAAAGATATGAAAAAAATCAAAGTTGTACCTAATCCTTATGTTGGTCAGGCAAGTTGGGAAGGTAGAAATCTTAATCAAACGGGTAGAGGAGAAAGACGGATTGATTTTATAAATCTTCCTGAAGAGTGCACTATTAGAATTTTTACTGTTGAAGGTGCTTTGGTACGAACATTAGAAAAATCAACAGGCAGCACTAATGGGTCGGTTTCTTGGGATCTTGTGTCTGAAGATGGAATGGATGTATCATACGGATTATATGTATTTCATGTTGATGCTCCTGGAGTTGGTGAACATATTGGTAAATTTGCTTTAATTAAATAAGGAATGATACTGTAATGAAAAATAAAATAATAATATCTCTATTTATATTAGTCGTATTTCCCGGGTTATTATCTGCTCAGTTTGTTTCGGATGTATCTAAAAGAGGTACTACAGCAGCACCATTTCTTAATATTAGTCAAGGTGCAAGAGCTTCCGGAATGGGGAGTGCGTTTGTAGCTGTCGCGGATGATCCTTCAACTATATTTTGGAATGTTGCCGGTTTAGCTAGACAAAAAAAAAATGCGGCAATTTTTGATCACACAAATTGGTTTGCAGGAATTGGATATAATTTTGGTTGTGTCTCTTTTAATCTTGGTGAGTTTGGAGTTATTGGTGCTAGCTTTATATCTTCTGATGTTGAAGAAATGAGTGTAACAACAATTGAAGAGCCAAATGGTACGGGAGAATCGTTTAATGTTACCGATGTTGCATTTAGCCTTGCATGGGCAATTAATTTAACTGATAACTTTTCTATCGGTTTTAATCCTAAAGTAGTTTATCAAGGTGTTTGGAAAATGTCTGATTATGCTTTTGCTATTGATTTTGGTGTACTATATAATACACCATTTGATGGAATTACACTTGGCATGTCAATTACAAACTTTGGTTCTAAAATGAGTTTGAGTGGAACAAGTGCTGTAGTACTTTACGATGAGAATACAGAAACAACAGGAAATAATGGTAGAATACCTGCAGAACTTAATATGGAAGAATGGGATCTTCCTCTTGGATTTAAAGTTGGTGTTGCATACAGACCATTTAAGGTTGGAGATCATGATGTGGTTCTAAGTATTGATGCTTCTCATCCAAATAATAATTACGAGAGTATTAATATTGGTGGTGAATATACTTATAATGATCTTATTTCAATTAGAGGAGGATATAAATCTATGTTTCTTAGAGATTCAGAGGAATCCTTTACTTTGGGTGCAGGTATAAAACAAACTCTGTTGGCAAATGTAAGTATTAAATTTGATTATGCCTATGTGGATTTTGGAAGATTGAATAATATACAGAAATTTTCAGTAGGAGTAATTTTTTAATGTTTAAGAAGATTTCAAACTTATTATTGTTATTCTTTTTTATCCCTAATTTATTGAATGCAAAAGAATATAAAGGTGCTGAATACAGAACCAAAGATTCTTTTATATTTGGTAGGTTTGAAGTAAGGTATAAACCTGCTAACAGAGAAGGTGTTGTTTCATCATTTTTTACTTACCACGAATTTGATAATACTTCCGGATGGAATGAAATAGATATTGAATTTATAGGTCGTTATAAAAATTTAGTTCAATATAATACAATAACTCCAGGACAAAAATTTCATATTCGTTCCCAAAAATTAGATTTCAACCCATTTGAAGAATTTCATGATTATGCTTTTGAATGGACTCCAGATTATGTCGCTTGGTTTATAGATGAAGAAGAAGTATTTAGGCAAGAGGCAGAACACATTTCTACAATGGAACATGCTCAAAAAATAATGATGAATATTTGGAATCCGATTTATACTGGTTGGGTTGGATATTTTGATGATAATTTTTTACCAACTGCATCTGTTTATGATTATGTAAGATATTCATCCTATACTCCAGGAGAAGGTGATACTGGTACAAATAATAATTTTACATTTCAGTGGAAAGATGATTTTAATGAGTTTGATTCAGAGAAATGGGAAATGGCTACTCATACTTTTAATGGAAATCAATGTGATTTTGATCCGGAGAATATTGTTTTTAAAGATGGTTATATGTATTTGTACTTAACAGATAAAAATAATAAATCTGGAATTGATAATGTTACTCCACAAATTATGTGGGCAATGGCAAATTACGATAGTACTGTTTTAATAAAATTTTCGGAGGAAGTTACATTTGAATCAGGAGAAAATACTAATAATTATATACTGCCAGGAAGTATAGTTACATCAGCAGAATTATCTAATGACCAACTCTATGTTAGATTATCAACTGAAGATTTTAATCCTTATAATTTGACAAATATGATTTATTCGAATATTACAGATATATCGAACAATTCAAATTCGGTAAATGCAAAAGTTATACAGGTAGATAAAGTTGATTCATTATCATTTCCAATTAAAGTAAATGTAGGTGGTAAAGAAATAATTGGATTTGAAAGTGGAATGACTGAATGGAGTAGCAAGGTACAACACGGTTATTTAAGTGGTCAATCGTATAATTATTCAGCTGATTTAGATATTATAAATACTGACGAAGATGAAATATTTAGATCAGAGCTCAGAGGAATAGTAAGTTATAAGTTTAAACTTTCAAATGGAAAATATCACCTTGCACTACTTTTTTCTGATAATACAAATAATAATGTTGGGGATGGTGTCTTTAATGTTTTTACAGAAGGAAGTTATATTGCAAAAAAAATTGATTTGATTTCTCTTGTTGGAAAAAATACTATGTATAAATTAGAAACTGAAGTTGATGTTGTTGACGGAGTGCTTGATATTTATTTTGAAGAGGAAATTGATAGTGCTTTTGTGAATGCAATAATTATTGATAAAGTTTTAACTAGTATAAATAGTGAAAGTTCTCAACCATTATTAGAAGAATTTCATTTAGAGCAAAATTATCCCAATCCTTTTAACCCATCAACAAAAATTAGTTTTAATGTTAAGTATAGATCGCAAATAGAAATTGTGGTCTATGATCTATTAGCAAACGAGATTGTTACCTTGACAAATAAAGAGTATTATCCAGGTAAGTATATTGTTAATTTTAATGGTTCGAACCTTTCTTCTGGAATTTACTTATCAAAATTAGTTGTAAATGGACAATTATTAGATTCGAAGAAGATGGTATTATTAAAATAATTTTAAAGAATTTATTTCTACTAGTGTAAAATAACTCTTATAGGAAATGCATTAATGAAATATATAAAATTTGAAAAAATTTTATTGGCAATCATGGTTATAATGATAACTAAAATAGATGCACAGAATGAAAAATCAATTACTGAAAAAGTAAATGGATTAATATCTCAGATGACTTTAGATGAAAAGATAGGAATGCTACATGGGAATACCAAGTTTAGTAGTGCAGGGGTGGAAAGATTAGGAATTCCAGATTGGAAAATGTCAGACGGACCTCACGGAGTGAGAGAGGAGATAAATCCCCACAGTTGGGAAGCTGCTGGTTGGGATAATGATTTCTCAACATATTTACCAGTAAGTACTGCATTAGCTGCAACTTGGAATCCTGAATTAGCATATGAATTTGGAAAGGTTTTGGGTAGTGAGGCTCGTGCAAGAGGTAAGGATGTTATATTGGGCCCTGGGATAAATATTCATCGTACTCCTTTATGTGGAAGAAATTTTGAATATATGTCCGAGGATCCTCATTTATCTTCTACTATGGTTGTTCCATACATTAAAGGAGTTCAAGAACAAGATGTGGCATCTTGTTTAAAACACTTTTCTCTGAATAATCAAGAGTATGAAAGGTTTGATGTTGATGTAAAAGTTGATGAAAGAACAATGAGGGAAATATATTTACCGGCATTTGAATCTGCTGTTAAGGAAGGAAAAGTACTCACGGTCATGAGTGCATATAATAAAGTAAATGGATATTGGTGTAGTGAAAATAAATATTTGTTAAATGATATCTTAAAAAAAGAATGGGGATTTAAGGGTGTTGTAATTTCTGATTGGAATGGTACTCATTCAACATTGGATGCAGCAAATGCTGGTTTGGATATTGAAATGGGGACGGATGAGGATAACTATAACAACTATTACTTTGCAGACAAATTAAAAACTGCTGTTGGAGAAGGTAAAATAGGAATTGAAAGAATTGATAGTAAGGTAAGAAGAATATTGACTACTATGTTCAAATCAAAAGTTTTTGATAAATCAAGGTCGAAAGGCGAATTGATTTCTAAAAATAATTTTGAAGTTGCTAAAAGAGTTGCAGAAGAAGCTGTTGTTCTTTTAAAAAATAGTGCTAATATACTTCCACTCAATAAATCGGAACTTAAAAGTATCGCTGTAATTGGGGAAAATGCTATCGTTAAGCATGCTGCCGGTGGTGGAAGTTCTGGTGTTAAAACCAAATATGAAATCTCTCCGCTTGAAGCTTTACAAAATAAATTTAGTGACAAAGTTACAATTCAATTTACAGAAGGATATAAAACTACTACAACCTTTGATTGGCAAGATGGAGTTAATGATACAAGTATTTCTAACTCTGAATATAAAAAAAGAATGATAAATGATGCTGTAGAAGTTGCTCAGAAATCAGATATGGTTTTAATGTTTTTAGGATTAAATCATCATTATGATAATGAAAGTACTGACCGTAGTGATATGAAATTACCTTACGGGCAAGATAAACTGATTAAAGAAGTGCTAAAAGTGAATAAAAATGTAGTGATTATTTTAATAGGTGGCTCCCCGGTAGATATGAGTGAATGGATAGAAGATGTGCCTGCAATAGTTCAAGGATGGTATGCTGGTTCGGAGGCTGGTAATGTTTTTGCAGATATTTTGTTTGGAGATGTTAATCCTTCAGGAAAACTTCCGTTTACTTTTCCTAAAAATCTTGAGGACTCGCCTGCTCATAAAATTGGAGAATATCCTGGTAAGGATTTTGTTGTACATTATAAAGAGGGAATATTTGTCGGGTACAGGTATTTTGATTCTTTTGATGTAAAACCACAATTTGCTTTTGGATATGGATTATCTTACACCGAATTTGAATTAAAGAATATAGAGCTTAGTAAAACGAGATTTACAATTAGTGATGAAATTGAAGTTGCAGTAACTGTTAAAAATATTGGGAGAAGAAAAGGTAAGGAAGTAGTACAATTATATATTCAAGATGAATTAGCTTCTGTTGAACGACCTCATAAAGAATTAAAAGAATTTAAGAAAGTGGAACTTAACCCTAATGAAGAAAGAGTTGTAAAATTTAACATTAATAAAAAGATGCTATCATTTTATGATGTTGAGTTAAAGAGTTGGAAAGCAGAAGAAGGAACATTTAAGATTCATGTTGGAAATTCTTCTGATAATATAAAATTAACTGCAGAAATAGAATTAGTTGCTACGAAATAAAATTTTAAACTATAGGAAAAGAGTATGGATCAATTAGACCAAAAACTTTCTGTTAAAGAAAAAATAGGTTACGGACTTGGTGATTTTGCTGCTAATATAGTATTTCAAACAGTAATGATTTTTTTGATGTACTATTACACTGATATTTTTGGAATCCCGGTTGCAGCAGTTGGAACATTATTTCTTATTTCTAGAATTTGGGATGGTGTGAATGATCCTTTAATGGGGGCGTTGGCAGATAGAACAAAATCTAAACATGGCAGATTTAGACCTTGGATTAAATGGACTGCTATTCCTTTTGGTATAATGGCTGTGTTAATGTTTACTACACCCAATTTTAGTGTAAGTATGAAAATTGTTTATGCTTATGTAACATATATTTTGATGATGATGATTTATACTGCAAATAATATTCCTTACGGTGCTTTATCGGGTGTAATGACTTCTGATTCGATAGAACGTACGAGTTTAAATTCATACCGCTTTATTTTGGGGCAAAGTGCTGCTCTTATGGTTCAGGGATTAACATTACCACTAATAGCTATTTTAGGTTCAGGTGATAAAGCATTAGGTTATCAATTAACAATGGGTTTATTTGCTGTTATCGCAGTAGTGATGTTCTATATTACTTTTTATACAACAAAAGAGAGAATTGAACCACCAAAGGAACAAAAAACTCCTGTCAAAGATGATTTAAAAGATTTACTACGCAATAAACCTTGGATGATACTTTTCTTTATGGGCTTAGTAACTTTCATATTTTTATCTTTAAGAATAGCTGTAGGACTATATTATTTTCAATATTATGTTGGTGATGAAAGTCTTTTTTCAATGTTTGCGGTACTTGGAACAGTTGGTCTTATATTAGGAATTCCGCTTTCTAAACCATTGACAAAAAAATTTGGTAAAAGAAATACTTACATAATGAGTAATACTCTTTCAGGTTTGGCGGTTCTCGCTTTATTTTTTCCTGGTCCAGATCAGTGGAAAATCGCTTATTTAATTTCTACATTAGCCGGTTTTTTTAATGGTCCCGGAGTTCCAATTTTATGGGCAATGTATGCTGATACAGCTGATTACTCTGAATGGAAATTTGGAAGAAGGGCAACTGGAATTGTATTTTCGGCTGCAACGTTCGGTCAAAAGTTTGGATGGGGAATTGGTGGTGCATTAACTGGATGGTTGTTAGCATTATTTCATTATGTCCCAAATACAGAACAAACTCCTGAAGCAATTCTTGGAATAAAGTTGATGTTAAGTATTATTCCTGGGGTCTTAATGATTCTTTCAGTTATACTATTATTCTTTTACAATTTAACAGAACCGTTTATGGATAAAATTCAAGTAGAATTATCAGAAAGAAGGAATGAAAATGCAGCAACTGTTTAATAAATGTTTATACCTTGTTTTAATATTAATCGTATTTATTTCGTGTTCAGATAAAAAAAATGTATCTGAAGTAGATGATAATAAAATAGATTTGGTTAGTGGCGATTGGTATGGTAAAGCAATTGCTTATTCAGGTTATAGAGAAGGACAGGATCCGAGAAAAGAAGTATTTCCTTCGAAAGAAGAAGTATTAGAAGACTTAAAAATTCTTGAGAGAAATTGGCAAGTTATTAGAACTTATGGAGCTGATCAACATACTTCTGATATTCTTGAAGTGATAAAGAAAGAGAGTATAAAGTTAAAAGTGTTATTAGGTATTTGGCTTGATGGAGAACCTGAATATATTCAAGATAATGAAAATCAAGTAAAGTATGGAATTGAGTTAGCCAATAAATATAAAGATATAGTAATTGCTGTAAATGTTGGAAATGAATGCCAAGTACATTGGAGTGACCACAAAGTTCCTAATGAAAAATTGATCTCTTATATTAAAGAAGTGCAAGGAAAAGTTAATCTTCCCGTTACTACAGCAGATTCTTGGGATTATTGGCTTGATTTAGAAAACAGTAAAAACCTAATTGATGCTGTAGATTTTGTGGCTGTTCATATTTATCCTATTTGGGGCAAAGTTGATATAGATAGAGGAATGAAAGTAACTGAAGAAACTTTTGATAGTCTTACTACTGAAATACCAAATAAGAAAATAATTATTACCGAAGCTGGATGGGCAACATATACTGAAGGTGAATTACATGTACCAAAAGCAGGTGATGAAAATAAACAAGAAATATATTACAACCAGTTAATGGAATGGGCAGAAAAAAATAAAGTAATTGTTTTTTGGTTTGAAGCTTTTGATGAGTCATGGAAAGGAAAAGGTACAGAAGGATATTGGGGACTTTTTACAGAAGAACGAAAAGTAAAGAAAGCAATGAAGAAATACTATCCTGAACTAATTATTGATGAACCAACATCACCAAGTTATAAATAAATTTTAGAGAAGGTATATGACAGGTACAAAAGTTTATTATGGAAATAATGAATTAGTATGTAAGGACAAACATGTTAAAGGTGAATATGTAATTATTGATAATGAGAAATATTATAAGATTTCAAATTATGATGAAATGACACCGTTTTTTATGAGTATTGTTAGTAACTCAGATCATTGGATGTTTATTTCTAGTACAGGTGGTTTAACTTCTGGAAGGAAGAATCCAGATCATGCACTATTCCCATATTATACTGATGATAAAATTCATTATTCCCATGAAACAACTGGGAATAAGACGATTATTCGTATTCATCAAGATGATAAAATTATAGTATGGAAACCATTCTCAAAGATATTAGCAAATATTTATAATATTGAAAGAAATATTTATAAGAATATTACCTGTAATAAAATCATATTTGAAGAGGTGAATTTAGATTTGGATTTAAAGTTTTCTTATTCTTGGTTAAACACTGAAAAATATGGTTTTGTTAAAAAATCAAAATTATTAAACCTAAGTAATAAAGTTAGAGCATTAAATGTTTTAGATGGTGTTCAAAATATTATGCCTTATGGTCTCTATCAGCAATTCCAAAATGAATATAGTACTCTTGCAGATGGATATAAGCGAAATGAATTATTGAAAGAATCTGGAATTGGATTATTCTCTTTAACATCAATCCCTTCTGATAAAGCTGAACCTAGTGAATCACTTAGAACAACAGTTGTATGGAGTTTAGGAGTTGATGTAGAAAAATATTTACTATCCTCTCAACAATTAAGTTCATTTGCGTTAGGAAAGGAAATTATTTCTGAGTCAGAAATTAAAGCTCAACGTGGAGCTTATTTTGTAAACAGTAATTTAGAGCTTACTAAAGAAGGTAAAAAAGAATGGTTGATTGTTGCTGATATAAATCAGGATTTGAACAATATTTCTAAAATAGAAAATTTGTTAAAAAATAAAAGCAAGGCTTATGATTTAATACTTGAAGATGTTGAAGAGGGAACAAATAAATTAAATAAAATAGTTGCTACAGTTGATGGTCTACAAATCGGCAAAGATGATTTAATTACGAGCAGACATTATGCAAATGTATTATTTAATACAATGCGTGGTGGGATATTTGATAATGCGTATATTATAGAAAAAAGTGATTTAATAGAATTTATAGAAACTAATAACCCAAGTTTAGTTAAAGAACAAAAGAATTTCTTGAATAGTTTGAATGAAAGCATATCTTATTTTGAGTTATTGGAAAAAGTAAATGTGATAGAAGATGCAGAGCTTAAAAGACTTACATTAGAATATCTTCCTCTAACATTTAGTAGAAGACATGGTGATCCAAGTCGTCCTTGGAATAGATTTTCAATTGATATTAAAAATCATAAAAATGAAAAAGTTTTAAACTATCAAGGAAATTGGAGAGACTTATTTCAAAATTGGGAAGCGTTATCATTATCGTATCCAGAATATTTAAGCGGAATGATAACTAAATTTCTTAATGGTTCAACTGCTGATGGTTATAATCCTTACAGGGTTACAAGAGATGGGTTTGATTGGGAAATACCTGAATTGGATATGCCTTGGGCAAATATAGGTTATTGGGGAGATCATCAAATAATATATTTGTTAAAGTTACTTGAACAGCTCAATAAGTTTTCACCATCTTCAATTATTGATAATTTATCGGAAGAGATTTTTACATATGCTAATGTGCCATATATAATCAAAAATTATGAAGACATACTTAAAGAGCCGCAGAATACAATTAGTTTTGATTATGAGAAGCAGAAAGAAATTGAGAATAACGAAGAGAAGTTAGGAACTAATGCTAAATATTTACATGATGTTAATAAAAATTTAATAAGAGTAAATTTAACTGAAAAAATACTTGTACCACTTTTGTCAAAACTTTCTAATTTTATTCCCGGTGCTGGAATATGGATGAACACACAAAGACCGGAATGGAACGATGCAAATAATGCTCTGGTCGGTAATGGTGCTTCAATGGTAACACTATATTACATGAAAAGATATGTGGAATTTTGTATTGTACTTTTTTCAGATGTTCAAAGCTCTAGAATAGAACTCACAGAAGAGGTATCGGAATTTCTTCATAGTCTTATAGAAATCTTTGAAAAGAATAAATCTATTCTGGGTTCAAGTAATGGAGTATCTGATTCACAAAGAAAGATTATTTTAGATGGTCTTGGAATTTCCGGAGAGAAGTACAGAAATAAAGTTTATGCAGGGAAGCTTTCTAATCAAAAAGAGGAAGTAGGATATAAATTTATTATAGACTTTTTATTTTTGGTTAACAAATATATTGATCAAACCATTGTTGAGAATAAAAGAGAAGATGGATTATATCACTCTTATAATTTAGTAACAATTAAAGAAAATGAAATAGAAATTACCAATCTTTATGAAATGCTTGAAGGACAAGTTGCTGTTTTAAGTTCAGGTTTCCTTTCATATACAGAAGTTGTTAATGTAGTTGATGCTTTGAAAAGAAGTTCACTTTATAGAGAAGATCAAAATAGTTATATCCTTTATCCAAATAGAAATCTTCCGGAATTCTTTAATAAGAATAATATTGAATGTGCTTCTGTTGAATCTTCAGAGTTATTAACAAAGTTAATTCAAAATAATAATAACGATATTATTACAAAAGATTCTAATGGTAATTATCACTTTAATGGTGATATTAAAAATGCAAAAATATTAGAAGAAAAATTACTACATCTTAATTTAGATTATGAATTGTCACTAGATGAGAAAAGTAATATTCTTGAAATTTATGAAAATCATTTTAATCATAATGCATTTACCGGAAGATCGGGAACCTTTTATAAGTACGAAGGATTAGGTTCTATTTATTGGCACATGGTCTCCAAATTGTTACTTGCTGTACAAGAGAATTATTATTGGGCTATTGAGCAAGGTGTTACTGACTTAAAAAAACTGAAAGATCATTATTATGAAATAAAAGAGGGGATAGGTGTTCACAAATCGCCTAAAGATTATGGTGCTTTCCCGACTGATCCATATTCTCACACTCCAATTTTTTCTGGTGCTCAACAACCGGGAATGACAGGACAGGTGAAAGAAGACATTATTTCTCGTTTTGGTGAACTGGGGATTACAATAAAATATGGAAAAATAATTATTAATACATCTTTAATTAAATCCCAAGAATTGATTGAAGATAATAAACGATTTAAATATTATGATGTTTATGGGAATGAGAATACTCTTAATCTAGAAAAAGATTCTCTTGTATTTACGTTTTGTCAAGTTCCATTTGTTTATATAAAATCAAATAAAAATAAAATTAGTGTTTATAAATCTAATGATACTGTAAGTAAGTCAGATATTTTAGAATTGAATATCGAATTGAGTAAAACTATTTTTAAGAGAGAAGGTATAGTTAGAAAAGTTCTTGTTGAAATCAACTTCTAAATAAAATTTTTAAGAATTATTGTAATTGAAGAGTAAAGTATTTACAAAGTATTTTTTAGAAGATGGAAAATAAATGAAACATAAAAATATTATAACCTATTTTATAATATTGTTATTGTTTTATGGTTTTACAACTAAAAAAGAAAATACATATTCTGTTGTAACCGTAATTCAAACTTCAAAGTCAGGTGATAAGTGTGCAGTGAAAATTAAAGCGGAATTATCTAAAGGAATTAAAAACCCATCTAATCAAATTATTCTTAATCCTAAAATTAAGTATCAAGAAATATTGGGTTTTGGTGGTGCATTTACTGAATCATCTGCCTATGTTCTTAATCAATTAAGTAAAGAAAAAAGAGAAGCTGTAATAAATTCATATTTTAGTGCAAGTGAGTCAGCTTATTCATTAACACGAACACATATTAACAGTTGTGATTTTTCATTATCAAATTATTCATATGCACCTGTTGAAAATGATATGGAACTTGCACACTTTTCCCTTAAAGAAGATTTAAATGATTTGATCCCTTTAATAAAAGATGCTCAAAGAAGTAAAGGAGCTGATTTTAAAATAGTAGCATCTCCGTGGACAGCTCCACCTTGGATGAAAGACAATAATGATTGGAATGATGGAGTATTATTAAAAAAATATTATCAAACATGGGCTAATTTTTTTGTGAAGTATATTACTTCTTATGAAGAGCATGGTATCAATATTTGGGGAATAACGGTTGAGAATGAACCGATGGGTAATGGAGGGCAATGGGAAAGTATGATATTCTCTCCGGAAACAATGTCTGATTTTGTAAAAAATAATTTAGGTCCTACTTTTGTGAGAGAAAATATTAATTCTAAAATATTACTTTATGACCAAAATAAGGATCATATAAGAGAATGGGTAACTAATACATTAAACGATACTGGTTTGGCAAAATATGTTTGGGGAACAGCTTTACATTGGTATAGTTCTACTTATGAATGGTATCCTGAAGCATTAAGTTTTGTAAATAACAAATATCCTCAGAAAAAACTTTTACATACTGAAGCTTGCATTGATGCTGAAGTTCCCAAATGGAAAGATGATTTATGGTATTGGTCAAAGGAAGCAACCGATTGGGGATGGGAATGGGCTCCCGAAGATCAAAAATATCTTCATCCCAAGTATGTCCCAGTCTATCGTTATGCTAGAGATATTATTGGCGGATTAAACAATTGGATAGTAGGATGGATTGATTGGAATATTGTGCTTAATGATAAGGGGGGACCTAATCATGCAAATAATTTTTGTGTTGCACCAGTAATAGTAAAACCGGAAACGAATGAGATTTATTATACACCTTTGTTTTATATTATGCGTCAATTTAGTAAATATATTAGACCGGGGGCAAAAAGAATAGATGTACAATCCGGAAAGCTAAATCTGATGCTAACAGCTGTACAGAATCCCGACAATAGTATTGCAGTTAATATACTTAATCAATCGAATGATAAAGAGAATTATACTATAACTATATCCGATAAAAATTTTACAGAAACAATTGAGGGCAATTGTTTACAAACATTAATAATTAGATGATCAATGAGAATTAAATGAAAAGTATTTTATAACCATTTATGTGTTTACTTTAATCAACAATACTTACATTTTGTTCAGAAGATGATAAAACTCCAGTAGAAACTGCAAAACAAGATTCATTAAGTATTGATGGATTTATTTTATTATGGAATGATGTAGTTGATGGTAGAGAAATTTATAATAGTAAATAGTTGAATGAAGTAAATGGTATAGGTGGGGGAATAATGAATTTCAATATTATACTAACATAAAAGGAAATTCTTATGTGCAAGATGGGAAATTGCTTATAATTGGTAAGCGAAAAAATAGGAACTGATGTAACGAGATATTACACATAGGTAAGAATGACTATTTAAAAAACTAAATCATTTAAGTATAGAGATCCTCTTACAAAAATTAAGATTCCATACGGGGAAGGTATTTTACCTGCTTAACTTAAAGATTGGTGTAAAATGTTCTGGAGACCCAATTACTGAAACTGTTTTTCCACAACAAATGATTATAGACTATATTAGAGTTTATCAAAAAGATCAATTATTTAGAAATTATTTATATCTTCTTACTTTGTTGATAATAAAGTTGAATAAGTATAGAATATAACTTTTCAGAATTGTAAGTAAATTAACTAATAAATATTAAGGAACATAAATGAAGAATATTGTTATTATAATTATAGTTTCTCTTTTGTGGTACATAGAGAATAAGACAGAAGAAATGGATAAGGGAAATAACTTGAAAAATAGAACAGTTAAAGTTTATACTACGGCAAAAGATACTGATCTACGATTATCTTTTACTAATGAACTAAAATTTCACGATGCAAAACAACCTCTTGAATCAGAGGTCTCAGTGTTCCTAAATCCTAAAAAAACTTTTCAAACATTTTGGGGAATAGGTGGAGCAATAACTGATGCTTCAGCAGAAGTATTTGCCAAACTATCAAAGGATAAACAAGAAGAATTCCTAAAAGCATATTATGATAAAAAAGATGGAATTGGATATACTATTGCAAGAACACCAATTCATAGTTGTGACTTTAGTAGTAGTAGTTTTACTTATGTAAACAATCATGATAAAGAATTAAAATCTTTTTCAATTGAGCATGATAGAGAATTTAGAATTCCGCTTATTAAAAGAGCTACTATAGCAGCAGGAGGAAAATTGGATTTGTACGCAAGTCCTTGGAGTCCACCAGCTTTTATGAAAAGTAATAAGAATATGTTACAAGGTGGAAAATTATTACCTGAATATTTTGAATCTTGGGCATTGTACTATACAAAGTTTATTAAAGAATATGAAAAAGAAGGAATTCCAATTTGGGGCATTACACTTCAAAATGAACCTATGGCAGTTCAAAGATGGGAATCGTGTATTTATACTGCTGTAGAAGAAAGAGATTTTTTAAAGAATTATCTTGGTCCAATTATGCAAAGAGAAGGACTTGGAAATAAAAAAATTGTTGTATGGGATCATAATAGAGATCTTATTACAAATAGAGCAAATACTATTTTTGAAGATCCAGAAGCTTCAAAATATGCTTGGGGAATTGGATTTCATTGGTATGAGGTTTGGGCAGGTGGAGAATACATGTACGAGAATCTTGTAAGAGTCAAAGAATCATATCCTGACAAAAATTTATTATTTACTGAAGGCTGTGTTGAAGGATTTGATGAAACTCAATATCAAAGATGGTCGAACGGTGAACGATATGGGCAATCAATGATAAATGATTTTAATAAAGGAACAGTTGGCTGGACAGATTGGAATATTTTATTGGACGAAAAAGGTGGACCCAACCATGTTGGGAACTTCTGCTTTGCACCAATACATGCTGATACAAGAACCAACGAGTTAATCTATACTCCATCTTATTATTATATAGGACATTTCTCAAAGTTTATAAAACCAAATGCTAAAAGAGTAAGTACTGTAAGTAGTAGGAGTCATTTATTAAGTACATCATTCCAAAATACAGATGGTTCAATGGTTGCAGTAGTTATGAATCAAAATGATATGGAAATCAATTATAAAATTTATATAGAGTTGGAAGCTGTGGAATTAACAATTCCACCTCATTCAATACAGACAATAGTTTTTTAAATAATACGTGGTGATAAAATGCGTTTAATTTTAATAATACTATTAGCACTATCAATTATTAGTTGTAATAGTGAGGTTGAAAAAAAAGATAAGAATAATAATAATACAACCCAAAATGAAAAATTGAAACAAAGTGAAGATAACCTTTTGGAAGGATCATCATGGGCTGTTTGCTATTCCGGATTTAGAGAAGGGCAACATCCTGATAGAGGAGAAGGAGCGAAGAATCCTTCTTATGAAGAGACTTTGGAAGATTTACAAATTCTTTCAAAGAATTCTAATTTCCCACTAATACGATTATATGATTGTGGTGAAAATTCTCAAATGGTTTTACGAGTTATAAAAGAGAATAATATAAAAATTAAAGTACTTCTTGGAATGTGGTTAAAAGCTGAAGTTAGTAATCATGAAAGATGTCCTTGGCTTAATGAGCCGATTCCTACTAAAGTTCTTAAAGAAAATAGAGAAATGAATGTTAAAGAGATTGAAACGGGAATTGAATTAGCTAATTCTTATAAAGATATTATAATTGCTGTTGCTGTTGGGAATGAAGCACTTATTAGTTGGAATGATCACATGGTTAGTGAAGAATCAATAATTTCATATGTAAAGAAAGTTCAGAAAGAAATTGAGCAACTAGTAACAGTTGCAGATAATTTTAAGTGGTGGGCTGATCATGGAAAAGAGCTTTCAGAAATAGTAGATTTTATTTCAGTTCATGTTTATCCATTGTGGGAAGGACAAGATATTGATACTGCCTTACAATATTCAATTGGAAATATAAAAGAAGTTAGAAAAACTATTCCCAATGCAAGAATGGTAATTACAGAATTAGGTTGGGCTACAGTAGCCTCTGAATTTGGTAAAAGAGCAAATGAAGAAAAACAATTGCAATATTATAATGAAATGAAATCTTGGACAGAGGAAATGAATATAACAACATTTTTCTTTGAAGCCTTTGATGAACCATGGAAAGGAAATCCTGATAATATGCAAGGTGCAGAAAAGCATTGGGGAATATTTACAGTTGATAGAAAACCAAAACTTGTGATGAAAGAGTTATATCCTGAGCTGTTAAAGTAAATTAAAAGTATTTAAAAGACGAATTATGTTAAAAGTGAAAATTTCTCAAATAATAATATTAGTGTTTTTGTCATCAATATTTATAAGTGCTCAAAACTATCAACTTGTGTGGTCTGATGAGTTTACCGGAAGAGAGATAAATGAAAAAGTATGGACCTATGAAATTGGTGGTCACGGTTGGGGTAATGAGGAAATGCAATACTACACTAATAGAGATACTAATATTTTTATTGAAGATGGTAAACTAATTATTCAAGCATTAAAAGAAGATTATTTGGGAAAGAAATATACTTCAGCTAGAATAAAAACTCAGAATAAAAAAATTTTTATGTATGGTAAGATTGAAGCAAAAATTAAACTTCCTTATGGAAAAGGGATGTGGCCTGCATTTTGGATGTTGGGAAAAAATTTTTCTTCAGTTGGTTGGCCTGCCTGTGGTGAAATTGATATTATGGAAATGATTGGTGGAACAAATAATGATAACAAAGTTTATGGCACAATACATTGGGAACACTCCGGACAGCATGCTGATTTTGGAGGAAATTATAAATTAAGTACGGGAATATTTGCTGATGGTTTTCATACATTCTCAGTTGAATGGACTCCCAAATTAATTAAGTGGTTTGTTAATGGACATCTATTTCATACTGTTGATATAACACCATCTGAATTGAGTGAATTTCAACAAGACTTTTTTATTATTCTAAATGTGGCAGTTGGTGGAACTTGGCCTGGCTCTCCTGATGGATCAACAGTTTTCCCGCAAAGAATGGAAGTTGATTATGTTAGAGTTTATCAAGATGCTTCAAAATTTCCTACAGTAAATTTACTTACTCCTATAAATAATGAAAACTATAATGAATATGATGACATAATAATTACTGCAAGTATAGAATCAGCTAAAGAAACTAAGAAAGTTGAATTCTACCAAGACGAATTAAAAATTGGTGAAACAAGCATTGAACCTTTTAGTATGTGTTGGCGAAATATATCTTCGGGTAATTATAAAATAAAAGCAGTTGCTGAAACTATTGATGGATATTTGGGAGAATCGGAAGTTGTAAACATTTCAATAGGCTCAGGAGCTGAGCAATATTCTTATGCAGGAAGACCAATAAAAATTCCAGGAATTATAGAAGCGGAGAATTTTGATGTTGGTGGCAATGGTATTAGTTATAAAGATATTACCACGGGCAACGAAGGAGCTTTATATAGAATAAATGAGGGAGTTGATATTGAGACTTGTTTTGATGAATATGGAGAATACAATATAGGTTGGACTGCTGAAGGAGAGTGGATTACATATACTGTTGATGTTAAAAATACTGCTGAATATGAATTAACTGCTAGAGTTGCATCAGAAAGTTCAGGTGGTAGTTTTTCTATTGAGATAGATAATGTGTCCGTTGCAACAAATATATCTGTTCCCAATACAGGAGATTGGCAAACTTGGACTTCAGTTACAACAAATATTTCCTTAACTAAAGGAATTCACAAATTAAGATTTGTCGTTAATTCTGGTGGATTTAACTTAAATAGATTTGAAATATATGAGCCAAATACTTTACCTAAGATTTCATTAATTGCTCCTTTAGGAGGAGAGATATTTAAAAGTAATTCTGTTCAAGAAATTCTTTGGGAACAACTGAAAATAAATGAAATTACAATTGGACTTTCAACAGATGGTGGAAGTAATTGGTCTTTTCTTGTAAAAGATTTGGATGCTAGATATGGATTTTATAGATGGGCAGTACCTGAAGTAATGTCTGAAAAATGTTTAATTATGATAGTAGATGCAAACTTAACTTCGATAAACGATGTTACTTCGGTATTTACAATAGATAATGTAAATGCAATTGAAGATGAAAACCCCAAAATTGGAAATGAATTTTCATTATTACAGAATTATCCAAATCCATTTAATCCATCAACAAAAATAAGTTATACAATTCCTAATACTACCTCTGGTTTTAACATGAGTATAATAACACTTAAGGTTTATGATATCCTTGGTAATGAAATAATTACTTTAGTTAATAAACAACAAAGAGCAGGTAATTATAATGTTGAATTTGATGGAAGGGATTTACCAAGTGGTATTTATTATTATATTCTAAAAACAGATAACTTTTCACAAACAAGAAAAATGATATTAATGAAGTAATATCAATCTTTTAATTATATAATTTTTGCTGTTAGCTCTTTATTCTTTTTTTTGTAGCACAGACTTTCCAGTCTGTGTTTTTAGGCTTGTTCTCTTCTCAGCCTGGAAAGACTGAGCTACTAAAAAAACAAGTGAAGGTTTGTTGAGATACTTTAAGACTTTACTCTAAGAAATAAAATCACATTTCAATTTTTCATCTATTTCCTTTAATTATCTTTTCCTTTCTTCATATTTTCATCTTCATACTATATTGGGGAACTTAAAATTTCTAAATAGTTCTTCTTTTGTTTCATAATCTTTTAAGTAATGTATTTTTACCTTGTTCCTATTTTTTACTAACCAGCTTAGAGAAATTTTTATTTTTTCTAAATCTTTATTCTCCATTTCTGTAAGCAAATGAAATGTATTATCAAAATAATCATCAAGAGCTACATCAAAAAAATCTTCTTCTTTTATATAATAATCTCTTATATATACTTTACCTTCTAAGAATAAAATGTAATCATTTTTAACATTATCTTTTATTTCAATTAGTGCATTTACTTGGTTTATTGGTTCAGCTAGAATTGATGATCTATTAAGTTGATTAAGAATTAAATTTACTGTATCTCTTATTTCTGCTGCTTCTTCATACTTTTGGCGTTCAGATAAATCCTTCATTTTATTAAGTAATCTATTTACAGCAAATTGGTTTTTCCACGAAAGAAAATTATATACATTTTCCAATTCTTCGTGATATAAATCATCTATTGATTTATCAATACAAGGTGCAATACATCGTTTAATATCAAGTAAGTAGCATTTTTTTTCTTTAGCAAGATCTTTATCGCTACATTCTCTTACAGCAAAAGTTTTATCAACAATTTCTTTAAGTGATTTAGCAGTTTCATGGTTTGAATATGGTCCAAAATAATCGTTGCCGTCAAAATCAAATTGAGTAGAAACCTTTATATCGGGATATTTATGATTACTTTTTATTCTAATAAAATAATTTTTAGAAAACTTTTTCAATAAAGTATTGAATTGTGGTTTATGTTGCTTAATTAACTCAGCTTCTAAAACCAAAGCACTTAACTCAGATTTAGTTTCTGTAAATCCTAATCTATTAGCTTTTCTTGCTATTTTTTTTGCCTTTCTTGAAGCAGAACTTGAAAAGTAATTTTTTACTCTTTTTTTAAGTGATTTTGCTTTTCCTATATAAATTATTTTGTCTTTAGAGTCTTTGAAGAAATAAACTCCCGGTGCATCAGTTAAATTTGCAAGATCATTTACAAGTCTTTTCTTTATCAATCTAAAACTTTTGGAAACTGAAGGAGTAATCTGGAAAGAAGATAGGTCTGAAATATTTTCACAATTGTGATCATTAACTAATAGATTAAGAATTTTCAAAAATACTTTTGCTGTTGCCGCAGCATCGCCCAAAGCTCTGTGAACATCTCTATGCCGAATTTTGAAATGTTTTACCATATTGCCAAGAGATTTACTTTTCAATTCGGGGAATAAAGTTCTTGAAAGTTTTAAGGTACAAACTTGCTGAAGTTTTGGAAGTATAACTTCGGCACGTTCAAATTCTTTACTTAAAAAAGCATAATCAAATGATAGATTATGCCCAACTAGAATTGATCCTTTAATGAAGTTTTTTATTTCTTCAGTTATTTGATCAAAGGTTGGTGCATCAAGAATATCTTCATTTGAAATTCCAGTTAATGAAGTAATAAAAGGGGATATGTATTGTTCAGGATTTATTAAACTTTGATAGCTATCAACAATCTTCAGATTTTCAATTTTTACTATTCCAACTTCAATTGCTCTTCCTGTTTTTGCAGAAGTTCCTGTAGTTTCAAAATCAATTACAGAAAATGTGGCTTTGTTAAAAGGAATATCTAAAGATTTCATAATATAAGTATAATTAAAATTCTACCTATTTTTGTGTTAAATAACAGAAAATAATTAAATTACAAGATATATAAAACTTATAATTTAGATAGCGATTTTTGGTAGATCACATGATTTATTTTCATAATTATTTTGACAATTATGTATTATAAGTGATGTAGATTTTAAGATATGAGGTTATTTAGTTCGTGATTTTTAATTGTCGATGGAGCATGCTTTCAAGTGTTCAATAAATCAGATATAAATATCTCTTATTTCGGGAAGGTTAATGTAGGTTTTAAGGAATCACAATATGGAGCACTGTAATGAGCTATACAATTTTTGATTTTATCGGTAATATTGGAGTATTTTTAATTATAGTAAGCTACTTATTTTTACAGGTAAACAAATTAAAAAGTAGTGATATATCATATTCGCTAATGAATTTGTTTGGTGCTGCGTTGGTAATTATTTCATTGATAGAAAATTTTAATGTTTCTGCATTTATTATCGAAGTATTTTGGGTGGCAATAAGTTGTTTAGGCATTTTTAATTATTTTCAAAATAAAACATCAACTCATAACTCTTAACTTATTTAATTACAATATATAGCAATATATTATTAAAGCTAAATTATAACTATTAAATAATTCCTGCTAATTGATCCAATTTTAGTTTTATGTCTTCTTTTGTTATTTTTCAGGTAAAGATTTATAATATTTTTTAGGGTAAAGTTATGGCAGATAATATTCCGTTAGAATTTGAAAATATTGGTGAATATCATAGAACGGTTCTTCAGCAGTTAATAGACAATAATGCACTTTTAAGAGTTATGTTAGATTACGAAGTTGAAAAACATGCATATAGAACTGCTGCCGAAAGTGGTATGGAAGAAATTACAGAAGAGCAGCTTGAAGAGAAAAAAAGAGAGATTTCCAGGAGCATGAATGAAAAAATACGGGAATATAAACTTCATGCACTAGCAGAAATAAATTTAAGAAAATAAACGGAGCACGATGCTCCTAAAACATGAGTTTTTTATGAATATGAATATTTTATTTATTGGTGATATTGTTGGTAAACCCGGAATGGATATGGTTTCAACATGGTTACCAAGTTTAGAAAAAAAATATAGGGCAGACCTAGTTATAATAAATGCAGAAAATTCTGCTGATGGAAAAGGTTGTACTGAAAAGGAAGGGAAACAACTTCTTGCTTTAGGTGCTCATGTTTTAACTGGTGGAAATCATACTTGGGATAGACATCAATCCCAAGATTATTTGAAAAATGAAAAACGTGCATTGCGTCCATTAAATTATCCTAAAGGTACGTACGGAAATGGTTATGCAATTATTGAAACCAAGAAAGGAAAAGCTGCAATTGTAAATCTTCAGGGGCGTACTTTTATGCCAACAATTGATTGTCCCTTTAGATCTGCTGAATGGGTATTAAAAAAGATTGCACTTGAAACAAAAGTAATTTTTATAGATTTTCATGCAGAAGCAACTGCCGAAAAAATTGCACTTGCAAATTTTGTTGATGGACAGGCGAGTGTTTTTGTTGGCACTCATACACATATTCAAACCGCAGATGAAAGAATATTTCCTAAAGGTTTAGGATATATTACAGATTCAGGAATGACAGGTCCGTATGATTCTGTAATTGGAATGAAAACGGAAGCAGCTATAAATAGATTTTTATATCAAACTCCTCAAAAATATCAAACTGCCACCAACAATAATCACTTATGCGGTGTATTTGCCAAAGTTGATATTGAAACAGGGAAGACTGTAGAAATTGAAAGAATTATTATTCCGGAATTTGAAAAAACTGTTTCTGAATAATGAAGAACTTTTCTTTACCTCGGATTGATAAAGATGGTAAGCTCAAAAAATATCTTGAGAAATATTGCCGATTAAAAGCTGGTGAAATTTGGATTGATGAGCAAGGAAAACATAAAATAGGTTGTTTCGATTCTACAAGCAAACAAGATATTCTAAAAATTGTTGATAACGAAAAAGCTACTCTTGCTGTTCATGATCCGCCTTATAATATGATAGCTTTTGATCAAATATCTTCAGAAAAATTTGTAGAATGGTGTAAAATTTGGGTTAATTTATCAAGTGAAGTGATGAGTAATAACTCTAGTCTTTACATATGGTTAGGAGCTGATCAAAAAAGTCATTTCGAGCCTTTTGCTGAATTTATTATTATGATGAAACAAACAGATTTTAAATCTAAGAGTTTTATCACAATGAGAAATCAAAGAGGTTATGGAACTCAAAAAAATTGGATGTCCGTTAGACAAGAATTACTTTATTACACAAAAGGGAACCCGACATTTAATATAGACTCAGTTTATACAGATATTCCCAAAGCTGTAAAAGGATATTATAAAGAAGTAAAAGGAGCACGCACTGAAAATATTGAACGGAGCAAGTCAGATAAAATTCGTGCGGGAAATGTTTGGATAGATATTCAACAAGTTTTTCACTTAAGAGAAGAAAATGTAAACGGTTGTTTTGTGCAAAAGCCAATAAAATCTATTGAACGAATTATAGAAGTTTCTAGTAAAAAAAATGATTTGGTTATTGATTTTTTTGCACATTCGGGAACAACTACTTTAGCAGCAGAAAAATTAGATAGAAGATCAATTTCGGTTGATATAGAGCCAATTTATTGTGAAATTGCAATTAGAAGATTGGAAAGGTTTAGAAAGACTGGTAAATTAGGATGGCAAAATTCTAATCCTTTTGAAAAAGAGATTTTTGAGGATACTGAATTAAGAAAATATTTGGAAGAGAATTATCAACTGGAAATACCAAAGCAATTTTAGGAGTTTGTAAAGAATGCAAATAATAGATGGAAAGAAAACTTCTGCAGATATTCGAGAAGAGTTAAAAGAAAGATTATTGAAATTAAAAACTGAAAAGGGAAAGGTGCCCGGCTTAGTTACAATACTTGTCGGCGAAGACCCTGCTTCGCAGGTTTATGTAAATTCAAAAATTAAAGCATGTGCAAAAATTGGTATTCTTTCTAAACAAGAAAATTTGAGTGAGAATATTAGTGAAGAAGAGTTACTGAGTTTAATTGATAAATATAATAATAATGAAGAAATACACGGAATACTTGTGCAACTTCCATTGCCAAAACATATTGATGAAGATAAAGTGATTGAAGCAATTTCTCCCGAAAAAGATGTAGATGGATTTCATCCAATGAGTATTGGCAAGCTTGTAATTGGTAAGGATACATTTAAGTCTTGTACTCCGTATGGAATTTTGGAATTACTGAAACGCTATAATATTGAAACAAGTGGTAAGCACGTAGTAGTTGTTGGTAGAAGTAATATTGTAGGAAAACCAATTGCAAATATGTTGCTTCAAAAAGAAGAAGGAGCAAACTCTGTTGTAACAATTTGTCATTCTGCTGCACCTGATATTTCTGTCTATACAAAACAAGCAGATATTTTAATCGCTGCTGTTGGTCGTGCAGAATTAATTAAAGCCGATATGGTAAAAGATGATGTTGTAGTTATTGATGTTGGTATCAATAGAATTGATGCTCCAGAAACCAAGAAAGGTTATAAACTTGTTGGTGATGTTGAGTTTGAGGGAGTTTCGAAAAAAGCTTCTTATATTACTCCGGTTCCCGGTGGTGTTGGACCAATGACAATTGCAATGTTACTAAGTAATACTTTTAAAGCATTTGATAAATTAGAGAATCGAGCAGGTAAATAATGAATAATATTAATGTCGAAAAAATTGTTAATCAAGTTCTAACAGAAAAAGCACTTCACGATTTTTATTGTGTAAATGATACTTGTAAAGGATGGGAAAGAAATATTGTTGATCAACCAATAGCTGTAAAAAAAATAGTTGATAATGGTGCCGATAGAATTGCAGCCGGTAAAGGAATTGGAGCTGAGCTTTCGGATATTTCTCTTGCTAGAATGATTGATCACACTATGCTTAAAGCAGATGCTACAATTGATGAAATTACAAAGTTATGTGAAGAAGCAAAACAATATAATTTTGCTTCGGTTTGTATAAATCCCAGTTATGTTCCTTTATGTGCAAAATTATTAAAAGGAACCCAAGTTAAAGTTTGTACCGTTATTGGTTTCCCTTTGGGAGCAACAACTACGGCGACCAAAAGAGCAGAGACAGAAGAAGTATTAAATGAAGGTGCTCAAGAAGTTGATATGGTTATAAATATTGGTAAATTAAAAGCTGGTGATTACAAATATGTTTTTAATGATATAAACCAGGTTGCACTTGCTGCAAAAAGAAGAAATGCTGTTTCCAAGGTAATTATAGAAACATCTTTATTGACTGATGAAGAAAAAGTTAAAGCTTGTTTAATTAGTAAAGAAGCAAAAGCAGATTTTGTAAAAACATCTACAGGTTTTAGTACAGGCGGAGCAACTGCCGGAGATATTGCTTTAATGAGATATGTTGTTGGAAGTTCTGTTGGTGTTAAAGCATCTGGTGGAGTAAGATCTTTAGAAGATGCTGAAGAAATGATTAAGAGTGGTGCAGATAGAATTGGTGCCAGTGCGAGTGTGAAAATTGTAACGGGTGAAAAAGGCGGTTCCGGTTACTAATGGTTCTCGATTTAATTGTTGTTAAAACTGATGATGGTTTTACTGGAGAGATTCCGTCAATATCCGGTTGTGAATGTTGGGCACATAAGGAAGATGAAGTAATTGAAAAATCACTTGAGCTTTTAAGATTTTATAACAACTTAGATGATGAAGTTGAGATAAAGGTCGATAAGGCGAGAGGAACTAAAACAAAAACAATCTACAAATTAGTATTTAATAAAGACCTTCCGTGAGAAAATTTAAAACAGAAAAAAGATTTAAGAAAATAGAAAGAGTCGCAACATCTCGTCAGTTTTCGCTAAGGGTAGTTCTCGAAAATATTCATGATCCTCATAATGTAAGTGCAATATTGCGTTCCTGCGATGCAGTTGGAATTCCTCAAGTTGATTTGCTTTATACGATAGAAAATTTTCCTAAAATAAGTAAAGTGAGTTCTGCGTCATCTAAAAAATGGGTTGAGCAAAGAAAATTTAATAATACAGAAGATTGTTTAAATACACTAAAGAAAGAAGGATTTAAAATTTATGGAACAATCCTTTCTGAAGGTGCTGAGGATATTTACAATTTAGATTTCACAGAAAAAATTGCAATTGTTATGGGTAACGAACATCGTGGAATTTCTGATGAAATGATTAAAGGTGTTGATAAACATATTTATATTCCCATGCGTGGAATGATTCAAAGCTTAAATGTTTCTGTTGCTACTGCAGTTACTTTATATGAGGCTCAAAGACAACGTGCTGAAAAAGGGATGTATGATAAAAGTGAGCTTTCTGATGAAGATTTAAATAAGCTAATTGATGAATGGTGTAATAAGTGATTAAAGGTTTTAGCAAAATTAATAAAGTTGGCGGAACTCTTAAACTTCCCGGAGATAAATCAATTTCTCATCGTTCGGTTATGTTTGCTGCTTTAGCTGAAGGGAAATCGGAAATTTTTAATTGCTTGCAATCTGAAGATGTTCAAAGCACAATAGATGCTTTTAGAAAAATGGGTTGCAAAATTGAAATTACCGAAGAAAAGATTATTGTTGAAGGGAAAGGAATTAACGGATTACAAAAACCCAAAGAAAATCTTTATCTCGGTAATTCGGGAACAACAACAAGATTGTTATCCGGAATTTTATCTGCACAACAATTTCCAACAAAATTATCCGGTGATGCATCATTAAGTAGTAGAGATATGACGCGGATAATTATTCCACTTACCCAAATGGGTGCTGATATAAAAAGTAAAAATGGTTTGCTTCCAATTGAAATAAATCCGGTAGAAAAGTTAAAACCAATTGAATATGAACTCCCGATTGCAAGTGCACAAATTAAAAGTTGTGTATTGCTTGCCGGATTGTTTAATGATGAAGAAACAGTAGTGATTGAAAAAAAGAAATCTAGAAATCATACTGAGAAAATGCTTAATCTAAAAATTGAGGAAGGTGAAAACTCAAGAAAGGTTTATTCTTCAAAAAAGAATTTTCCTCAAGCTCAAGTTTATCATGTTCCATCTGATATTTCTACTGCGGCTTTTTTTATTATTTTAACATTACTCTTAAAAGATTCGGAGCTCATTTTACCTAATATTTCTCTCAATGAAACTAGAATTGGGATTCTAGATATTTTAGAAAAAATGGGTGGAAATTTTTCAATTCAAAATCAAAGTATATTAAATGGTGAAAAAAGGGGAGATATAGTTGTAAGAAGTTCTGAACTCAAGAATGTTGAAATTCCATCTGAGATTATTCCAAATATTATAGATGAAATTCCAATACTTGCTATAGCCGGAATTTTTGCTGAAGGTGATTTTGTAATTAGAAACGCCAGAGAATTAAGACACAAAGAAAGTGACAGAATAAAATCTGTTTGTAAAAATGCTAAATTAATTGGAGTTGATTTTGAAGAATTTGAAGATGGCTTTAGACTATTCGGAAAATTAAATAATGAAAAAGTAATATTTGATAGTTACGATGATCACCGAATAGCAATGAGTTTTGCAATTCTATCTTCTGTTATTGAACAAGGTGGTACAATAAATAATTTTGATTGTGTTAATATTTCTAATCCGGAGTTTTCCTCACAGTTAAAGCAAATCTGTAACTAACCAATTATAAGAATTAAAGACCAACCTTATTTTGTTTATGTAATTTTAGTGTAAATAAACAATATTGAGAAACCAATTAGGAATATAATTCCCGACCAACTTAAAATTTTTAACCAAGTTTTAGGCTTATGTTCTTTGGGCATAAAATCACTGGTTATTACTTTATAATTAATGAAGGCAAAAACTGGTGCAGCAAGAAAGGATAATATTGTTGCAAAATCTAAAAGAGTTTTTAAGCCACTTGTAAAGAATTCGATTATTATTATACTGAACAAAGCCATGATAACACTGCTTATCCAAAATATAGTTTTATTAAATTTTGTAAAAGTACTTTTTAACAATTCCAATGAAACAGCTAATGTTCTGGGGTAAGCATCAAATACTGTTAACATTGTACTAAGCATTGTAATAAAAACAATTGTTGAAATTATAAAATTACTCCAATTACCTATTGTTTTTGTATATAACGAAACCAACTGAGATGAAAAAATAACTCCATTATTAGAAAAAGTTTCTCCACTTCCGTACATTACAAAAGCACCTAATCCAACAAAGAAAAGAGCCATAACAGTTGTGCCCACATAACCAATATGAAAATCTATTAACGCTTCTTTCATTGGTGGTTTGTGTTTTGTTTGTTTAGTTCTTTCAATTGCCCAAAGAGAAGGCCAGACTGAAGCTTCAATTGGTGCCGGCATCCAGCCCATTAAAGCAAGTAAAAAAGCAATGCCGGCAGTATCCCATAATTCTTTGTTAGTAACAGTTTGCATTGTAGTTGTATCTTTATCAATTCCAAATGCGATTAAAACTGTTGCAATTGTTGTAATTGCTAAAACTACAATTAATGATTTTACAATTTTATCTAATAGAGAATAACGACCTAAAAAAAGAATGAGTAATGTTATAAATAAAATTATAGATCCCAATGTAGTCATGGAATAATTTAAGCCGAACAGATTTACTGAAAGTCCTGCAGTTACAAGTGTAAGAGCAGCAGCATTTATAATAGCAGTAATAACATTCAATATTAAAAATGTAATTACAGTATATTTTCCAAGTTTCATATATCCGTTAATTATACATTCTCCGGTTGCAGCTGTATAACGATGCCCAAATTCGAAGAATGGATATTTTAGGATATTAATAAGTAAAACTAAGCCGAGTAAATCTATTCCATAATTTGCACCGGCTCTAGTTGATTGAATTAAATGAGAACCACCAATTGCAGCACCGGCAAATAAAATTCCGGGTCCAATTGCTTTAAGAATACTTCTAAGTTTATTACTGTTCATACATTAAGAATTATTAAAAGGATAAAAAACAAAGTTAGTCTATTTTGTTTCATTTATCAATAATCGTATAAATATCCTCTATAATTGTTTTATTTTTCTATCTAAATATTTATAATGATTAGAAGATTTAATTTATTAAGTAATTCAAATAGGATATTAGAATGAGTGTTGATGATAAAAAAGTAATTTATTCGATGATAGGTGTAAGCAAATATTATGATAAGAAACCTGTACTAAAGAATATTTATCTCTCATATTTTTATGGTGCAAAAATTGGTGTTCTTGGTCTTAATGGCTCCGGTAAAAGTTCATTATTAAAAATATTGGCTGGTGTTGATAAGGAATTTAATGGAGAGACAACAGTTTCTCCGGGATATACAATAGGATATTTAGAACAAGAACCAGAGCTGGATGAAACTAAAACGGTTAAAGAAGTTGTTCAAGAAGGAGTGCAAGATATTGTTGATGCACTACAAGAGTATGAAGATATTAATGCAAAATTTGCAGAACCAATGTCCGATGATGAAATGACTGAGCTTTTAGAAAGACAAGGCAAAGTGCAAGATAAGCTTGATTCAATGGATGCTTGGGACTTAGATTCTAAATTAGAAATGGCAATGGATGCACTTAATTGTCCTCCACCGGAAACATTGGTTAAAGTAATTTCGGGTGGTGAAAAAAGAAGAGTAGCTTTATGCAGATTACTTTTACAGAAACCAGATATTTTATTGCTCGATGAACCTACAAATCATCTTGATGCAGAAACAGTTTTATGGCTCGAAGCTGAGTTGAATAGATATAAGGGAACAATTATAGCTGTAACTCATGATCGATATTTTCTAGATAATGTTGCCGGATGGATTTTGGAATTAGATAGAGGTGAAGGAATTCCTTACAAAGGAAATTACTCCTCATGGCTTGAACAAAAACAAGAGAGATTAAGACAAGAAGAGAAACAAGAAAGTGATAGACAGAAAACATTGCAACGGGAATTGGAATGGATTAAAATGTCGCCAAGAGGAAGGCAAGCTAAATCTAAAGCCAGAATTACCTCATATGAAAATATGTTGAAAGAAGAAAAAGAAGCAGTAAAGAAAGATGTTGAAATATATATTCCTGCTGGACCAAGATTAGGGAATGTTGTAATTGAAGCGAATAGTGTATCAAAAGCATTTGGTGAGAAACTATTATTTGAAGACTTAAATTTCTCTCTGCCACCCGGTGGAATTGTTGGTGTAATAGGTCCTAATGGTGCGGGAAAATCTACTTTATTTAATATGATTGTAGGAAAAGAAAAACAAGATTCCGGTAATTTTAAAATTGGTGAAACTGTTAAACTTGCTTATGTTGATCAATCAAGAGATGTACTTGATCTCGATAAATCAGTTTGGGAAACAATTTCTGAAGGAGCTGATTTATTACAATTAGGAAATAGAGAAATTAATTCTAGAGCCTATGTTGGTCAGTTTAATTTTGCAGGTGGCGAGCAACAGAAAAAAGTTAGAGTACTTTCTGGGGGTGAAAGAAACAGAGTTTATCTTGCAAGAATTTTAAAAGAAGGTGCAAATGTTATTTTACTTGATGAGCCTACAAATGATTTAGATGTAAATACAATGCGTGCACTTGAAGAAGGTTTGTTAAACTTTGCAGGTTGTTCAGTTGTAATTAGTCATGATAGATGGTTCTTAGATAGAATTTGTACTCACATTTTAGCTTTTGAAGGAAATAGCCAAGTGGTTTGGTTTGAAGGCAACTTTTCTGATTATGAAAAAAACAAACGAGAAAGATTAGGCAGTGCAGCTGATATTCCTCACAGAATAAAATATAAAAAGTTGGTTAGATAATTAAAGAAATAGTATTGTAAATATTATGTACGATAGTTTATGAAAAAAGCAGTTTGGACTTCAATTTTAAAATTGATCTTATTCTCGATTTTGTTTTTTCTATTTATTTACATCGGAGTTCGGATTGTAGATTATTCAAAAAAAGCAGTTACTGAAATATCAGAAAAGTTTAATTCCGAAAAAGTGGTAAACGAATTTTATTCTTATGTAGAATCGATTGAAGGCTCAAATAAACTTCATGTAGCTACAATCAAAACAGTTGATAGATTTTCGAAAAAAGATTCGCAAAGTATTTTGTGGGATTTAATATCTTTACCTGATGTTGTAATTGAATTGCATATACCGGTTGAATATAATTATTATGTTGATTTGAAAGGTAAGTGGGATTTTTCTTGGGAAGAATCAGATTCGACAATTTTTGTAATTGCTCCGGAAATAAATTATTTTACCCCTGCTGTAAATGTCTCCAAAATGGAAATTATAGAAAAAGAATCCAGTATGCTAAGGGATTCAGAACAAGTAAAGGAAAAGCTTAGGAAAGAATTAAGTGAAAAATTACTTTATGTTGCAGAAAGAAAAAAACACTTAATTAGAGATGTTGCCCGAAAAGAAATAAAACAATTTCTACACTCTTGGTTTTATAATAAATATTTTAAAAGTAACAGTAATAAGCAAAGTAAACTAAAAGTAATATTTAAAGATGAAATTAGTTCAGAAGACAATAACCAAAAATATTTTCTGAACAAACAGAATGAAATTAGTAATTGAAAAATTATGGATTTGTAAATCAAGTAAGTGCTTTATTTAAAACCTTGCTTACTTCTTCCGCCTTTGAGAAAACCATAAAATGACTTCCGTCTTTAATTGGAATTGGATTTAGAATTTTGTTAATTGGAAATGTTTTATCATTAGTGCCATGAATATGAATTAAATCTTTTATTCCTTTAACTTCTTCAAAATGTGTTATTTTATCTAATGACCAGCGAAAATAATTATCTGAACAATTACTAATCATTTGTATAAATAAATTTTTTCCTTTTTCAGAATTATACCCAAAAGCTTCTGCCCAGATTGGAAATGTTCGTAAAATCAATTTTTGATTAAATAAATTATAAAGCTTGGTAAGTTTTAAAAATTTTAATGAAATAGGCATTTCAGATTTTAATTTAATGCTAGAAATTAAAATCACTTTTCTTACATCAATTATTTTTGAGAGCTTCTGAACAATAACTCCTCCAAAAGAATGTCCTAAAAGATAAATAGGTGAATCAGTTGGTTTTATCTGTTTAGAAATTTTTTGTACATATTCATCAAGCGATTCATCTTGATCGGGCTCTAACCATTCCAAATATTGAATGTCAACATTTTGTAATTCAAGATTGTAAAAAATTCTTTTGTCGAAACCTAAGCCGGCAAGGCAATATAGTTGTGGTGTTTTATTCAAAATTACATCTCAAGAATTTGATGTTTAAATTCATTTATATCTAATTCATTGTAAAGCCAATCAAAGAAATCGAAACCATAACGATTAACAAAATTTATTATTGTTAATTCTCTTTCTTGTAAATTATTATTAGGATGAATAAGGTTTTGGGATTTATTTATCTGTCTCAAAGCAGAATCGAATTTAGTTTCGTGAGATTTTTGTGCTTTATTTTTAAGTACACTAATTTGATGTAATAATTTGTTTTTCACATTCTCCGAAACACTTCCTAAATTATTATCTATACTTTTCAAATCATTGCCAAGAGAATCTAAAACTTCTGCAATAGTGATTTCTGCTGAACTAAATTTTTTATCTAAATCAACTTCTGATAAAGTGCTTACAACTATGTCTTTCAATTTCTTTGAGCTGTTAAAAAAATCTTGTGTACTCAAATTATATTTAATAAGAATTTTTGCAATATTAGATTCAATAATTGTTGCAGATGCTCTTGGATATATAATAGGATTTTGAATATTGTAATGTTTGTAAAGTGGAATTACTTGGGCATAATAACTAATTTCACCCGGACCTCCAATATAAAATCCGGTAGGGAATAAGTAGTCTTCACAAATAGGACGTAATAATACATTGGCACTAAATCGTTCTGGATTTGTTTCTATTAATTCTAAAATTTCATCTTCCGAAATTCTTTTTCTTTTCCCTTTTAATCTATATTCATCTTCAATTGGTTCAATTAGATGTCTTCCGGTATCATCTGACATAAATAAATTAATAGGTTTTATTTTTACCTGAGCGTGATAGTTCTCTTCTAGGTCTGCACTATTTAAAAGTAAATCGCCAGTATGTTTTTTATAATCAAGAATTTCTTTTCTAAAGATTGGTTTTAATAATTTTTTTACCTCAATTTTTTGTGGATCAAAAATGATTAGTCCGGTATCATCAAAAATCTTATAAAGTAAATTAAAGAACGAATTTCTAATAGAAATATTTTCTACAAGAACATTATCAATCATTGAAAAAAGCTCTTGAGTAAATTCAGTATTTCTTATGTTTTCACGTATAGATTTCTTTATATCACTTATAGAATCATTAAAAACTATATCACCTACTGCTCCTCTATTAAAACCTATTTCATTCCCATCATCAAAAGTGATTTTCTTCAGGTCATTATCTTTTGTAATTATATTTAAGGAACTAATTTCTTCAAAATCGTGGTCATCACCAGCCATCCAAAAAATCGGAACAAAATTATAATTTGGAAATTTCTTTTGAAGCTGTTCTGCTAATTTAATTGCGGTAAAAATTTTATTGATTGTGTAAAGTGGTCCTCCCATAATTCCAAGTTGTTGTCCCGTAAATACTGCAATAGTATTTGTATTATTTAGCAATTCAATATTTTGTTTAGTTTTATCGGAAGGATTATAAGATGAATATATGTTATTTAAAATATTTACAATTTTTTTCTTATTCGGATTCTCTCTTTTACAAATATTTTCAAAAATTGGTTGGAACTTTTCTTCTTCGCGAAAATTTATTTTATAATAATTTTCTACACTCTCAAAGTTATTTATATAGTCAATAAATAATTTATTGTTTGCCGATATTTCAGAAAAATCAATAATCATGTTTATCTCAAAAATTTTAAATACTAAAATAATAATTATACTCTTTTCTTGTATAGTAATTATTGATTTTGGATTTTCTCCGTTTTTTGATTTATAAATTCTTTCAACTTTAGTCCATTTTAATTAAATTAATTAGTTAAAATACTTTTCTAAGGAAATTCAAATTAAAGTAAACATTTCTAAAAAACTAAAACTATTTATCAAGATTGTTTTTACCGTTGCTGTATTATTTTATTTAGTTAATTATATCAGCTTTGAAAGCATTCTTTTAGCGATTTCCAATTCTGATAAGATTTGTATTTCATTGGCTTTCTTTTTTCTATTTGTAAATATTTATTTTCAGTTCTTAAAGTGGAAGGTTGTTTGTAACTCGTTATTAAATATTTATGATGATAGAAAAATATTGAGTTCGCTATTTATTGGTTTTAGTGCTGGAATTGTAACTCCAATTAGAGTTGGTGAATATTTAGGTCGAAAAATTGTTTTTGAAGATGTTAGTCTTGTTAAAGTTACTGTTTCTACAATTATAGATAAATTTGCTTCACTTTTTATGATTTTAATAATTGGTGGATTTACAGCAATATATTTTCTTATTGTGTACTATTCTTTTTTATATTCAATTCCTATTATTTTGTATACATTATTTTTAGTTGGAATAATATTTTTTATACTAAAAGGGTATTTATTTACGTCAAAGTTATTTAATAGTTTTGCTGATAAATATGAATTTGTGAATAAAATTAGATGGGAACTTACATATGTAAAAGAACTGAGTTCTTTAGCTTTACAAAAATTGTTTCTCTATTCTTTCTTTCATTATGCAATAATTATAATTCAATATACTATTTTAGCTTTGGCTTTTGAACCAAATGGAGATGTTTTCAATTTTGTTGTTGCAGCTATTATTATTCTATTTGTAAAAAGTATTCTTTCTTTTCTTTCATTTGCCGATTTAGGAATAAGAGAAAGCAGTTCGGTTTTTCTTCTTAAAAAAATGGGCTATTCCGAAGTTGTGGGTTTTAATTCAGCTATATTTTTATTCTTATTTAATTTAGCAATTCCATCGATAATTGGATTATATTTTTTGAATAAAAAAAAATCAGGTCTTTCGTCAAAATAAGTCGTATAAAATGAAACTATCTTATAATCCACCGAATTTAGTAAAAAATGTTTTTTCAAATTTTGTTTGGGATTCTCAAGTAAACAAGATTTTAATAACATTTGATGACGGACCAAATTTAGGAACTACAGAAATAATTTTGAAAGAACTAGATAAAAATAAGATTAAATCAATTTTCTTTTGTGTGGGAGAAAATCTTAAGAAATATACTTCATTAGCTAAAGAAGTTTTGTCGGAAGGGCATTTAATCGGGAATCATTCGCATAAGCATCAAAAATTCACAAAGCAGAGCAAATTTGATACTATTTCTTCCTTGGTTACAGTTCAAAAAATTGCAGAAGAAAAACTGAATTATAAAATTAAATATGTTCGTCCGCCGCATGGAAGATTTAATTTTAGCACATCAAAGATTTTAAGAGATATTGGCTTACAAAATGTAATGTGGTCTCTTTTAACTTACGACTATAAAAATGATCTAAATATTGTTAAATTTGCAGTAGAAAAATATTTAGTTAATAATTCATTAATTGTTCTACATGATAGTAATAAATCAAAAGAGATTATTGCCGATTCAATAAAAATTATTGTTGAAGAAGCTGAAAAGAGAAATTACCAAATTGGAAATCCACCCGAATGTTTGAAATTCTATTCTTAATTGTTGTATCTGTTTATTTTATTCAGGCAGTAGTTTTATCAATTGGATCAAAAAAGAAATTTTCCAAAATAAAACATAATGAATTACTAACTGCTACAGTAATTGTGGCGGCTAGAAATGAAGAAAAAAATATTGAACGATGTTTAGAATCATTAGACAAATTAGAATATCCGGAAGGTAAACTTGAGATTATTTTAGTTGATGATTTTTCTGAAGATAGAACTGAAGAAATAATAAAAGAATTTATAAAAGATAAACCTAAATTTGCTCTAATAAAGCCGGAAAAAAAATTTGGTGATACAAGAGGGAAAGCTCGTGCAATTGCAAATGCAATTGAATTAGCAAAAGGTGAGATAATTTTAACTACTGATGCCGATTGTGCTGTTTCTCCAACTTGGGCAAAAACACTGGCTAGTTATTACGAAGAAGATGTAATTATGGTTTGTGGGTATACAAATCAGACACATAATAATCTATTTGAAGCAGTTCAAGATGTAGATTTTATTTATCTTTTAACTGCAGGAGCCGGATCAATAAATCTAGGAAAACCACTTAGTGCTATTGGTAATAATATGTCTTATAGAAAATCAGCTTATTTAGAAGTTGGTGGTTACGAAAAAATCCCTTTTTCTGTAACAGAAGATTTTCAATTATTAATGGCTTTAAATAAACTGAAAGATAAAAAAATTATTTATCCGGCTGATGCTGAAAGCTTAGTTACATCTAAAACTTGTGAAGATGTGAAAACTTTAATTAGACAAAAAAGAAGATGGGCTATTGGTGGACTGGAAAGTAGAATAGATAATTTGTTATTAATTTTAACCGGTGTTTGGAGTGCCCTTTTTATTTGGCTTATTCCTTTCTTTTATTCGGCAAATGTTTTATATCTGTTGTTGCTCAAGGTATTTGCAGATCTTTTTATGGTTTACTTTATTTACAAAAAACTAAAATTAAAATTCAATTTATTCCATTTCCTAGCTTTTCAAGTTTATTCTGCAATTTACTTTTTTGTTGTTGGTGTTTCTATCATATTCAATAAAAAAATTTATTGGAAAGGAAGGCAGTTTTAATGCTTTTACTTTGTAATTATTACGTAACATATAGATGCAATGCATTTTGTAGTTTTTGTGAATTTGCTGAACATGGAAAGTTTAGAAATACCAAACATGCTAGTTTAGAAGATTTTAAATCCAATGTAAAACAGCTTGCTGAATTAGGTGTAAAATTTATCGATTTAACCGGTGGAGAACCGTTGTTAAATCGGAATATTGTAGAAATGACTGAGTTTGCAAAGAAACATAAAATGCAGACGAGCATCACTACAAATTCTTTGTTATATAAAAAATATGCCGAAGGTTTAGCCGGAAAAGTAAATCTTTTTCATTTTTCTCTTGATTCTCCGGATGCAGAAGAACACAATACAATAAGAGGAGTTAATTGTTTTGATTCAGTTTTAGAAAGTATTAAATTGGCGAAAAGTTTAGGTGAATATCCTGATATCTTATTTACAGTTACTAATGATACTTATAAAAAACTGCCTAGGATGCATGAACTTGCTGCTAAAAGAGACTTAGTATTATTAGTAAATCCTGTATTCTCATATTTCGGTAATCCGGGCTTAACTAACAAAGCTATGGATTTTATTGAAGAGTATATTGAAGGGAAAATAGATATTTACATAAATCCATCATTTTTAAAATTGAGAAGAAATGGTGGCAATCATATTGATAATCCTTTGTGCAAAGCTGTATCAAGAGTAATGGTAATTTCGCCAATGAATGAAATTGTGTTGCCTTGCTATCATTTTGGTAAAGAGACTATTAAAATTGATAGACCAATAAAAGAAATTCAGCAGACAGAAAAATATAAACACTTTTTAGAAATGGAAGGGAAGTTTGATTTTTGTGAAGGCTGTACAGTTAATTGTTATTTTGAACCTTCGTTTGCTTTTCCTACAAATATGTACGGTATTGGAAGTGTGCTTTCTAAATTTAAGTACGGATATAATAAGTTAGTTAAACAAAAAATTAAAAGAAAAATTAAAAAATTAGGGTGAAAATTGAAGTTAAAAAGACTCATTTTGGGTGCGATATTTTTATTGGTATCACAAAATTTTGCTCAGGATAAATTAGAACTTTTTCCCAGTAATTTAATGATTCAACCGTTTACGGCAAATACATTAAAGCCTAAATTAGGATTCGAATTTAAAAATTCGCGAAATGAACTGAGCTTAAATATTGGTAATTCAATAGATATTTTGCATTACCAAGTAGATGATAAATTGAAATTATCTGTTGGTGCAGATTTATTTACATATACACTTTTAAGAAGTCAATCAGATTTTCATTTTCCTGTTGATGCTGTTGATTATTTATTTGGATTTAGTTTTGGATATGAGAGAACTTATTATGGTGCACGTTTAAGAGTTAGCCATATTAGTGCTCATTTTGTTGATGGACATTATTCGAAAAAAGATAATCAGTGGATAGATGGAAGAAAACCAAGAGTTTATAGCCGGGAATTCCTAGAATTCATTCCTTATTACAGATATAATAATTTTAGATTTTATGCAGGTATTACATATATTTTTTCAATCGATCCTCCAGATATTGGAACAGACCAATATCAATTAGGATTTGAATATTTTGGCAATGGCTTAATAAGTAAAAACTTAATTCCCTATGTGGCTTATGATTTTAGGTTAATCAATATTTACAAATATACCGGTAATAATTCATTAGAAGCCGGATTAAAATGGGGTTATTCAGAAGGAAGGGGAATAAGTTTTTATTTTCGATATTTTTCAGGGTATAATATTCACGGAGAATATTTTGATGTAAAAGATAATTTTACATCATTTGGCTTTAATTTAGATTTATAAAAATATTTTTATTTCAGATATTTCAATGGTTGTAAAAACTAGATTTATTCTAAATGATAATTATTATTAAAAATGAGCATATTAATTGAAAAATAAATTTTATCGTCATCCGTTATTTCATTTATTATTGTTTGTAATTACTTTTATTACAACGGTTTTAGCCGGTGTTGAATGGATTACTGGAACAACGGGACCTTACGATATTGATTTGTTGGTTATTGGGTTGCCATATTCTTTATCTGCATTGTTTATTTTGGGTACGCACGAATTTGGACATTATTTTGCGGCAAGATTTCATAAAGTTAAAGCTACACTTCCTTATTTTATTCCAATTCCACCAATTGCCGGATTTTTTAATTTTGGAACAATGGGAGCTGTAATAAAAACTAGATCTGAAATTCAAACAAACAAAGCAATGTTTGATATTGGTGTTGCTGGACCAATTGCCGGATTTATAGCCTCTTTAATTGTTCTCATTTATGGATTTACTCATTTACCACCTGTAGAGTATTTATTAGCTATTCATCCAGATTATTTTTCTCCGGAATTTGGGGAAAACACAATTAGTTTACACTTTGGAAATAATATCTTATTTCTAATACTCAAAAATTTATTTACCACAAGTAATGATTTTGTGCCTCCTATGACGGAAGTTTATCATTATCCTTTTTTAATGACAGGTTGGTTCGGACTTTTAATTACAGCAATGAATATGATTCCTGTAGGGCAATTAGATGGCGGACATATAGTTTATAGTATGTTTAATTCAAAAATTCAAGAAGCAGTTGCAAGCATTTCATTAATAGGATTATTAATATTAGGTATTTTAGGAATTATTGATACATCATTTGAATTAAATTTTGCTTTTGGTTGGAGTGGATGGCTATTTTGGTGTTTTATTCTTTATATATTTATAAAAGTTAAACATCCACCGGTAAAATATTTTTCTCAATTAGATTTAAAAAGAAGAATTTTAGGTTATTTAAGTTTAGTAATATTGTTTATTTCGTTTGCACCAACACCATTTTCTATAACTTTCTAAATAATCGGTCATTTAAATTTGACTTGAAACTTAAATTCTACTTATCTAATTTTCGTTCACAAAATAAAAAGGGAATTGCATAGAAGATTTGCTACAATATTAAAATTTTAAGTACATATTAAGTAAATTATTTTATGTGAATTCTTTCTCCATATTTTACTTCTAAGGTTCACATCATATTTAAAAAATAATAATGAAAATGATAAAAAAAATTATTACAGTTTTGTTTGTTGCAACATTGTTTCTCGGTTGCGAAGAAATACCAAATGATGTTATTGAAATACAAACAGTAGATTATGTTATAGAAAACATTTCTGCTCCAAGCGAAGTTATTTTTAAGGAGAATAATATTCTTCAAACTTCCATGAAAGTAAATAATTTTGAAGATATTAAGAAAGTTTGGTTTTCTATAGATACACTTAACGGAGCATTTTCGATAAGCCCAAATATCGGAATGGAATCGAATAATAATAACCTCTATGTAGGAAAATTTGAATTTCATGAATCTGTTTACCCTGGAACCTATGAAATTAAATATTATATAAAAGACAACATAAATGTTGATGGAGAAAATGTTAGAAAAGTAGGATCAAGACTTTTTGATTATAAAATTGAAAAGGGAAATATTCCTCCGAAAATTATGGAATATAATATTTACGATAATGCTGTACAAGGAGGTTATATTATAGTTTCTGTTAGAGCAATAGATCAGAATGGACCTGATGATATCAAAAGCGTTTATTTTGAACTATTTTATCCAAATGGTACGCAAGTAACTAGTTCCGATAGCAATACACAATTTTTGATGTTCGATAATGGGAACTCTACCAACGGTGATTTAGTAGCGAATGATGGAATATTTTCTTCTAAATATGCTCTTGATAGTTTGGCTGTTTTAGGTGATTGGAAAATAGTAGTTTATGCTATTGATAAACAAGATTCAATTAGTAAACCGATTGAAACTTTAGTGAATGTAGAAGTAAATGTTGCTCCGGAAATTGGTAATTTGGATATGCCGGGACAAATTAATAAAGGAACTCCTTTTGTTATAAAATTAGATGTTACTGATGGGAATGGACTTTCTAATATTGAACGTGTTTATTACCAATTAAAAGATTCAGAAGGAAATTTAATAGTGAATAGTAAAGGAATTTCCAAGTTCCCATTGTTTGATAATGGAGATACTGATAGAAATGGTGATGTAACTGAAAATGATGGAACTTTTACTATTATTGTTCCATGGCCTAATAATAATGATTGGTTAGGTACTTGGACATTTAGTTTTAATGCAGAAGATAAAGCAAAAGCTATTAGCAATACAATAACACAAAATTTAGAAGTTAAATGATGAATAATTCTTACAAAATATTTTTTGGAATTCTATTTGTTTCTGTAACTCTTTTAGGGCAGCAAATTCCGAATATGATAAGTCTTAATAAAAGTAACTTACAGAAAGTAAATAGTGATCCTACACCTTCAGGTAATTCTGTTGAACATATAGATTTTATGGGCAGTGATGTTTGGATTGCAACATCTGTTGGATTAAGTAAATCTTCTGATGGTGGGGAAAATTGGGAAAATTATAGTTTTGATAATGATGGAATTTCCGCACTAGGAATAAATAAAGACACAATTTGGGTTGGTACTTGGCATCTAGGTAATTATCCAAATGCAGCAGATGATGATGCAGTAGGAAGCGGGTTGCATTATTCAGTTGATAGAGGAGAAACATGGATTGATATTGAACAGCCTCAAGATGAACTTACTGATACAGTAATTACTTATGGTGCTAATAAAATTAGGAATCTTGTTTGGGCAAATCCGGTTTATAATTTAACTAGAGCAATTGGCTTTCAAAAAAATACAATTTGGATTGCAAACTATTTTGCAGGACTTTATAAAAGTAATGATGTTGGTAAAACATGGGAAAAAGTTGTTCTGCCTTCAGATTCAATAAATGAAATTACACCAGACGGAACTTATGATTTTACTCTTTCATCCAATAGTAGTAATCTTGTAGGTTTCAAAGCTAATTTAAATCATGTCATTTTTACTCTTAAAGTTATTGATGATTCAACACTTGTTGTTGGTACAGCCGGAGGCATAAATTTAAGTACAGATGGTGGTTTAAGTTGGAAAAAATTTAATCATACTAATCAGACAAATCCAATTAGTGGTAATAGGATTATTGATTTGGATTATGATAATAACAGAAATACAATTTGGGCAGCTACTTGGAAAGCAGATGGTGAGCAAGAATATTTTGGATTAAGTTCCTCCTCGGATATGGGTACAAGTTGGAATACTTATTTATCTGGTGAGAACATACATGACATAGCTTTTACTTATGATGCTGAAGGAAATGAAGAGGATATTTTTGTAGCAAGTAATAATGGTGTTTTTAGATCGGAAGATTTAGGCGATAGTTGGTTACTTGCTCCTGAAATGATAGATGTAACTACCCAGTTGCCAATTACAACCAATAAATTTAGAGCAGTAAACACTTTAATAGATAGTGATGGTTATAATAATTTATGGTTCGGCTCTGAATCGGGTACAGCAAAATTTATTGAAACCGGAAATTTATGGGAAGGAACTTGGAAGGTACTTGTTTCATCTCCAGAAGTTAGCAAGCCTATTGCATTTCCTAATCCTTTTTCACCAGATGAAGAAAGAATAAAAATAAAATATAAGTTTGAGGGAAATTCAAAATCTGTGAGTATTCGCATTTTTGATTTTGGAATGAACTTAATTAGAACAGTTATACAAAATGTTGTTAGAGTTGGAGGAAACGAATATATTGATTTTTGGGATGGAAGAGATGAAAATAGTAAAATAGTTCCAAACGGCGTATATTTTTACAGAATTGATATTGATAATGATGAACCACTCTACGGTAAAATAATGGTGTTAATGTAATATGATTAGAAAAATATTTTATATCTCGCTTATTTTAACTGTTGGACTAATTGCTCAACCTAAGTTTTCTGAATATAACAGTATGTCCGGTTCATTCAGTAGAATGGGATTTGGTGCCAGAGGAATGGGTATGGGAAATTCTATGGGAGCTGTTATTGATGGTAATTTAGTCTCATATTATAATCCGGCAGTTTCTGCATTTCAAGAAAATAATTATTTCCAAACTTCCTATTCATTTCTTTCTTTAGATAGATCTTTAAATTTTCTGAATTTTACTAGAAAGTTTGAATTTGGAAAAAATAAAAAAGATCCTTCAAAAGCAAGATCAACTGCTGGAATTAGTATTGGAATAATAAATTCCGGTGTTAGTGGTATTGATGCAAGAGATAGTCAAGGAAAGAAATTTTCAACTTTGTCAACATCAGAAAATCAGTTTTTCTTAGGGCTTTCTAATCGTTTTTCTGAAAAATTTGCTTTTGGTATAGGAGTTAAATTTTATTATTATAATTTATATGAAGAGATAAGTGCAAATGGTTTTGGAATTGATCTTGGAGCCTTATATATTTTTAATCCAAATTTAACTTTTGCTGTTACAGTTACAGATCTTAACTCAAAATATAAATGGGATACTAGTAAAATATACGGAACAAGTGGGAACTCTACAATTGATGAATTCCCTTTATTAATTAAATTTGCTACTGCTTATAAATTTGATTCTCCAAATATTTTGGCTACTTTAGAAATTGAGCACAGTAATGCCGGAACTGATTTCTTGAGAATAGGTGCAGAATATAATATTTTTGAATCATTCTTTTTGAGAGGTGGTATAGATCGATTAAGTGTCAGCAATTCTGATATTCCAATGAGACCTTCGTTGGGTTTTTCATACTTTAAGGAATATATTGGATTAAATTTAGGAATTGATTATGCTTTTGTAATTGAACCTTATTCATCTTCGGATCAGCATATAATAGGTTTGGAAATTTTATTTTAATTAAACTATGTTTTATTATTGGTAAGTTTTTAATCGGAATTTATATTTAGACTTGTAGTAAAACTTGAAATAACAATAAAAATATAAAACAAATGATAAAAAAAATATTTTTACTTTTAATTATTGTCTCAATGGTTATTTATTCACAAGATGCCGGTAATAACGGCTTATCATTCTTAAAGATTGGTGCTAGTGCCAGAGGTATTGGGGCTTCTGATATTGGGATGTTAGATTCAGATCCTTCATCTGTGTTCTATAATCCTGCTGCTATAAATCAACAAGAAACAGAAAGTGTTTTGTTTACTCATCAAGCATGGATACAAGATTTAAGTAGTGAAATTATTAATGCAAACTTTTCTATTTTGGAACTACCATTTTCTTTTGGAGTAAATACTACAAAAATTACCGGTTTTGAAGTTAGAACTACACCAACAGATATTCCTGACACAAAATTTGATGTTAATTATTTTTATGGAAGTTTATCTACAGGATTTAGTTTATTTAAAAATTTAGATTTTGGGGTAACAATAAAATATTTATACGAAGGCTTACTTTCCGACGATGCATCGGGAACTGGTTACGATTTGGGTTTAATGTATTCAGATGTTATTGAAAACTTAACAGTTGGAGCATCAATTAGAAATTTGGGAAGTATGGAAAAGCTTAGACATGAATCTACAGAATTACCTTCAGATTTTATTCTAAATGCTACCTACAAGTTAAAAATATCTAATTCCGATTTTAGATTTTTACCTGTTGTTGGTATACAAAAATATTTAGAACAAGATGATATTCACATTCATGCTGGTACTGAAGCAATATATGATGAGCAATTTATTGTTAGAGTTGGATATGTAACAGGATATGAATCTAAAGGTTTAACAGCCGGAGCTGGTTTTTATTGGGCTGGATTTAATATTGATTATGCATATACTCCATTTAGTTTTGGAATTGGAAATGCAAGTACAATTTCTCTAATGTATACATTTTAATTTCTTTATCTGCTCAAGTTTACAATTAATTCAAAAAATGTGATAAAAATAATTTTTATGGTTATCATATCCATTATTGTTATTTTTCTTGATATAATAAATTAAAATGTACTTATGGAAATAATAGAATATACCGAAGAATGGAAAGAGAAATGGGACCAATTTGTTCTGGAATCAAGTAATGGAACAATGTTCCATATGCAAAAATTCTTTGATTATCACACTCTCGGCAAATTTAAATTTAATCATCTAATTTTTTTAGAAAAGAATAAAATTGTTGCTCTTCTTCCTGGCAGTTTAATAGATGGGAAAATTTATGAATCGCCAATTGGTGCAAGTTATGGCTCAATTGTAATTAAAGATATAACATTTCTTAAAACTCAAGAAATAGTTAAAACTCTTTTGGATTATGGGAAACAAAAAGGTTGGAAGGAATTTATTTTAACTTCTGCTCCAATGATTTATGAAACCTTTCCAAATCATAATTTGGATTTTGCAATGTTATGGCAAGGCTTTAATTATGATCTTCATTATATTTCAAGTGCAATAAAGTTAGATCCAAATAGAGAAATAATTGAAAGGTTTAGACCTACGATAAGACGAAATATTCGTAAATCTTTAAAAGAGGGAATTACTGTTGAAGAGAATGAGAAATATGATGAATTTTATCCTATACTTATAGAAAACAAGTCTAGACACAATGTTAAACCTACTCATTCGTTTGAAGATTTAATTAAACTAAAAGAATTGATGCCTGATAGATTAAAATTGTTTATGGTTTATAAAGATAATAAACCGATTGCAGGATCGTTAATGTTTTATGCAAATAAGAACGTAGCAATTTGTTTCTATAATATGTTACTTTATGAATATGCTCAGTACAAACCGATTCAGAGAGTAATGTACGAGGTTGTTAAAGATGCAACAGAAAACAATTATAATTATGTTGATATAGGTGTTTCTCAAGATACATCGGCTGAAAATCCGATGACACCAAGTGAAAGTTTAATTGATTTTAAAGAAAAATTCGATGCTAAATCAATTATGAGAAATACGCTTAGAATAAAATTATAGTAAGTTTTTATTCCCGAAAGGTTCTGTTAAATATTTATAAAAGATATTTTCAAAAAAATAGATTTAGTTTGAACTTAAATTCTACAATAATTACATTTTTAGGAAATGCTTACCATGATTCACGAGTTGTTAACCTAATTGATTCGTTTAATAACTTAGGACTTGATGTAAGAGTAATTTCTTTTGACTGGAAGACCTCAAATTTTAAAACTTTACTAGGCAAAATGACCGTTTATAAACTTGATAAAACTAAATCGAGTTTACTCTATTATCTTAAATTTGTTTTTTATCTAGTTAGAGATTTATTAAAGAATAAAGCGAATTTATATTTTGCAGAAGATATTTATACCCTTCCATTTGTTTACTATTTTGCAAAATTAAACAAAGGTAAAATATTTTATAATAGTAGAGAAATTTATGCTCATCTTGCTGGTTTAAGGAATAAAGGATTAGTTCAAAAGATAATTGCAAAAATTGAAAATGTCTTTATAAAAAAAGTTGATTTAGTTTTAGTAACCGGTGAAATGGATGCAAATTATTTAAGAGATGCTTACCAAATTGATAATTTTTTCATTTTAAGGAATCTACCAAAATATAAAAGCAAATTTTCAAAAATTGATTTGAGAGAAAAACTTAATATTCCTCATAAAGACAAAATTATTTTATATCAAGGTGTATTACTTGAAGGAAGAGGAATATTAAAAATAATTAATCTTTTAGATAAAATTCCTAATATACACTTTGTAATTATTGGTGATGGAGAATTTAGAAAGAAATTTGAAAGTGAAGCGAAAAAACAAAATTGTGCAAATAGAATTCATTTTATAGGACCAATTAATCATACTGAATTATTAGACTATACTGCTTCTGCTGATCTTGGAGTTGCTCTAATTGAAAATATTTCTATAAGTTATTATTATGCGTTGCCAAATAAATTGTTTGAATATATAATGGCAGGTACTCCAATATTATCCAGTAATCTTCCGCAAATGATGAAAGTTATTGACGATTATAATGTTGGTAAATATGTTGATCCTGATGATGAAAACTCTACAGTTGAAGCAATAAATTCTTTAATAAATGATGAAGATAAATTAAAACAATATAAAGAAAATTGTATTATTGCAGCAAAAGAACTTAATTGGGAGAGAGAGTTTAATAAATTTGAAAAAATCCATTTAAATTAGTTACTCTATTGCATATATTTACAGACCAAAATTTGCCAAGTGCTAATTAACAGGTTGATACCCAATTCCGTCAGGTCCGGAAGGAAGCAGCGGTAAGTACTCAATTTGTGTAGTTAGTTACTTGGCTTTTTTATTTCTATGTTTTAACTGAAGAGGGACAAATAAAATCTTTAGATTCTTATTTGGTTTTATTTTAACTTATAAAACCATCAGCTTTGCCGGTGGTAGTGTTCTTTTGGCAATGGATATAATAGCAAATATATGTAACTTAATCATATGATTTATAACTTTGATTTTTAGCATAGGTTGCTTATGCCTATTTTGGGGCGGACCATAGTCGCCTACCTAGGATGATTGATTTTTATTTATATATTTACTTACGAAAATAGTAAATATTAACTAAAAGACCGCTAAGAATAAACAATATTTAGTATAACTATACCCAAAGGGAAGCCCTAAATTAAGCTGAATTTTACTTTTAGACATAAAAAAATATTTGATTATAGAATCTTTTTTGAGTAAATATGAATTAATATTTAATAAAGACTTGTACTTTAAATTGCTAACTTTTAATATTAAAAGTAATTTTCCAATAGGATTTTTGAATCAATTATAGATTGGTTTTGAGATTTGGTGATTTACATTGCACATTAAAACTAAACAATAAATTAATTTCATTATTATACTATCATAAAACAACAAGTAAAAAAAATATTTGTTAAAACATTAATTAAATAGATTATTCCGAAAACATAAGGGGTAAGATATGAAACATAAACTAATCTTTTTTATATTGATTGTATTTGTAATCAATTTACAAGCCGGCATAGGAGTGGGATATTCACCGGATAAACCAGTAGGGGTAGAGCCTACAACTTTTAC
>PDWI01000698.1_pt1 | contig 54146 bp, 63 predicted proteins | sample 1430891 | NCBI WGS metagenome assembly PDWI01 (sample SAMN01162508, study PRJNA174530) | Oral metagenome, whole genome shotgun sequencing project. | biome: Marine environment; feature: Marine mammal; material: Swab sample of the gingival sulcus; isolation source: swab sample of gingival sulcus... | reverse complement strand
TATTTAAGTTTTCCATTTTTATAAATTTTCAATTGATAGTAGTAATTTATTTGTTGATTCTTCTAAGTTTCTATTTTCAGATTGTTCCATTCTCTGCATCTGTTTCTTTGTAATTCTCTCTTTTATAGTTTTTATTTCTTCATAACTTAAATCTCAAGATTTCTTTAGATTTTTTAGAAAACCTAAAAGCATAGTTTTTTCTACACTTAGTGCTTGGTATATAGCTTCTAATTGTTTTGTATTCAGTTTATCAGCATATATTTCAATTTGTTTTTTTATCTTATAAGAAAATAACTTTGATTTTTTAAGTAATATAAGAATTTCTTTTTTTTTCATTTTAAAGAAAAAGTAATACACTAAATTTATATTTATTTTAGCATATTGTTTAATGTTTTACAAGGAAATGAAAAGTTTCAAAAAGAATAAGTTTGTTTTTATTTTATAAATACGTATTGACTGATGTATCTTATTATATATAATATACATCCTAATTATTTTTGTCTTAAATTTATAATTTACGGAAGTTATAAAAATAATTAAATATTTTATTAAAATTTTAAACTAAAACATGAAAAATAAAATAGCTGTAGATTTTTCTATAAATCAAGAAAAACGAACTTTTACAATACCTGTTACCCCAGAAGAATATTCAAAATACAAAAAAGCAAGATGAAGTCAAAGAATTTCATTTGCATTAAACTTAACCTCTTTAAAAATCAGTAGAATAGTTGATGACAGAAAAATTATATTTTAATAAAAAATATTTTATATTAATTTACTAATATGTTATTATTTAAGTATATATTAAATAATAACATAACTATGGATAATAATAAGGAAATTAATAATGAGCTAACGAAGTATAAAAAAAGACTGCTTAGAGTTTTGTATTTTCGTGAAAGTTTATTAGGTAGATTTCTTTCTTTTTTAAAATGATGAGAAAAGCCAGCAACTATGGTTAATGATTTGATAGTTTATAGATGAGTTAATTCAAGAAGAATTCATTCTTTTAATTAGAAAATATTTTTTATATATGTAAAGAATATAAGTTATTAAAAAATTGATTTATCAGATATTTTTAATAAAATAGCCTCTACTCTATTATTATAATATTTAAGAATTTATATATATGAAAAATACTATTGTGTTGTTAGTTTCATTAGTTTTATTTCTATCATCTTGTACTTGAAATACTCCAAAAGAAGAAGTAAAAAATAATAAAGAAAATAATGTAGTTGAACAAAAAAATAAAGAAAATAAAGAGGATGTTATTAAAAACAATAAAGAAAATGAACCTATTAATGTTGAAACTAGATCTTGAGCTTTAACTTGAACTTGAGTTGATTCTTGAGATAATACTTGAACTTGAGAAAATATATGAAATTGAGAAAATACTTGAACTTGAGAAGATGAAGAGGTTGGAGATCTTATAAAGGAATTTGATGATGGTAATGAATAATATAGAATTATTAAATGAAATTGTTTTGAAAATAAAAAGTGGAGATAGTATTTCTCCATTTTTGTTTTTATGAAGAAATCAAGATTTAGTAAATTCAGATGTTTATAATTTATGATTAAATGTATTAAAAGAATTTGATATACCTAAAAACTACTTATATAGACTGGAAGATAATTGAGAAAATATAAAGATTGAGGATATTAAAAAATTTTTAGATAAGTGAAATTTGAGGTCATATTATAAATGCCAAATTTTCCTTATAGAAAATATTTCAAGATTTACACTTAGTGCTTCTAATAATTGTTTAAAATTTTTTGAAGAGCCATGAATATGAAATATAATTTTTCTGACTAATTCTTCTGAAAGTCAGATACTAGATACTATAATATCTAGAGTAACGGAAATTAATTATTCTTGAGTCATAAAAAATATAAGTAATGAATTTTATATTTCATTATTGGATAACTATATTAAAAACAAAGATTATTCACTTTTTTCATATTTTTTTAAAGAAAAATTAGAAAAAAAAGACTATATTTCTTTTTTAGATAATATTATTTTTTATTCAAAAGAAACAGGAATGTTTGATGATATACTTTCTTCTCTTGAAGAAGACATAAATGCGATAAAAAATAATAATGTTTCGGCTAAATTTATAGTTGATAAATATTTATTAGAAATAAAGTTGAAAAAATAAAAGTAAATAGTATAATTTACGCAAGTTTAAGAACAAAATAATATAAAATGAAAAAGATAACATTTTGGTTTACAATTTTTATTGGGCTGATTTTTTGATATTCATTAGTTTTGGCAGATTTATGAAATAGTCCACAGTTAAAGTTAGAACATTCATTTAAAAGTGGTGATAATATTTTTTTAGATTCTAAAAATCTTAATTCTATTATTATTTCTTATGAAAGTAATATTGATTTGTCAAAATATAGTTTGTATTCTGTTTGCGATAGTAAATCTCAATTTTTGGATTCGTCAAGAAGTCAATATTTTTTTAAATTCAAATATAAAGATAAATCTTGTTCAAATCCAAATATAGTTTTGAAAGATGATTTGTGAAATGTTATAGTTGATAGTTTAATAAAAGTTAGATTAATAAAAAATACAGATTTGTACAATGTTTTTTTGGATTATTCAGATAAGGATTTGAAAGTTCTTTATAAAAAAGTTTATGAAAATGTAAAAAAGTACTCAATATTTTCTAATTATGAAAAAAATAATTCAAAAAAAGTTTTATCATTTTTAAAAAAGAGTAGAATTTATAAGGAATATTTATATAGTTTAGCAATTATAGAGAATATTATTAATAATAGAAAACAAAAATATATTTTGCCTGTTAAAGGTTATAAATTATCAAATCTGAATTCAAAACTTCCAAATGCAAATAGGTGATATAGAAAAGAGTATACTGATTGAATCCACCATTGATGGGATATTGACGCTCCTTACTGAACTGAAGTTGTTGCATTAGATGATTGAGTAATAATAAGAATAGTTGACGGTTTTAAATCAAGCGAGTTAAATAATATAAAAAGATGAAAATCACTTACATATTTAGAAGAGCTTCATAATTTGGATATATTAAGATGAAATCAAGTTTGGCTGAAAACAATGAAATGAGAGCTTATATTTTATAGTCATTTAAGTGAAGTCTCCCAAAATTTAAAAGAATGAAAAATGGTTAAAAAATGAGAAAATTTATGAAAAATTTGAATTACTTGAATTCCTTGAAAGAATTATACAGATTATCATTTACATTTTGTTATTCATGAGAATCCTTATTATAAAAATAAAGCTTGAAAATATAGTTTTGATGACTATATGTCTTGGGATTGGAAATTTAAATGAGAGAAGGTAGATTATATTAAAGAAAATAGTTATACTATTTTTGAATAAGGATAAATATACTATGTTAGTTGCAAAAAATAAAAAAGCTTATTTTGATTATGATATTATTGATTCTTGGGAAGCTTGAATCGAATTAAAATGATATGAAGTAAAAAGTATTAGATGAAAACAAGTAAATTTAAAATGATCTTATGTTATTTTTTCTTGAGAAGATATTTATGTAAAATGAATGCATATTTCAGCATACAAAGTTTTAGCTAATAAAAAATCTATTTTAGTTGAGAGAGAAAGAAAATTATTTTTACATAAAAAAACTATTTCTTTTTTAAAACAAAAAACAAAAGAATCCTGATTTTCATTAATTCCTTTAGAAATCTATTTCAAATGAAACCTTATAAAAGTAAAAATCGCACTTGTTAAGTGAAGAAAAAATTATCAAAAAAAGCAAGTTTTAAAAGAAAGGAGTATGGATAGAGATGCAAAAATGGCTATGAAAAAATATTTATAAATATATAATAAAAAAATGTTAGACATAAAAATAATAAGACAAAACCCTGACCTTGTTAGGGATAATATTAAAAAAAGAAATTTAAATCTTGATTTAGATAAATTTCTTGATTTAGATAAAAAGAAGTTAGACTTGATAGTAAAGGTAAATGAACTTAGAGCTATAAGAAATAAAGTTAGTAAAGAAATACCAACATTAAATAATGAAGAAAAACCTTCAAAAATAGCTGAAATGAAAAAGTTATGAGAAGATTTGAATGTTCTTGAGAAAAAGCAAAATGAAGTAGAAAGCTCTTGGAACTCTTTGTATTATCAATTTCCTAATTTGCTAGATGAAACTGCTGCCATTTGACTTACTGACGAAGATAATGAAGTTGTTTATACTTTTCTTGAGCCTACTAAATTTGACTTTGAACCTAAAGCTCATTATGAAATTGGCGATAAAAAGTGATGGATAGATACAGAAAAAGGTTCAGAAGTTTCATGAGCTAGATTTTGGTATTTAAAATGAGATTTAGTACTATTACAGTTTGCAATTATAAATTATGCACTTACAAAGCTTGTTTCTAAATGATTTAGTCCTATTCTCCCTCCTGTTTTAGTTAGAGAAAGGGCTATGTTTTGAACATGATTTTTCCCTGCATGAGAAGATTGATTATATAGAGTAAACCCAGAAGATGATGATTTACACCTAGTTTGAACTTCAGAGGTCCCAGTTACTTCTTATCATTCAAATGAAGTATTGGATTTAGCTAATCCTAAAATGTATGTGGCCTATTCTTCTTGTTTTAGAAGAGAGGCATGATCTGCATGAAAAGATACAAGATGAATATTAAGATGACACCAATTTGATAAATTAGAAATGGTTGTTTTTTGTAAGAATGATGAAAGTCAAAATATGCATAATTTTATGGTTTGAATAGAAGAAGATATATGGAAATGATTAAAAATCCCATATCAAAAGGTAAATGTTTGCTCTTGAGATCTTTGAAATCCTGCTATGAAAAAATTTGATTTAGAAGCATGGATGCCTTGACAAAATAAGTATAGAGAGGTTACTAGTTGTTCAAATGTTGGAGAATACCAATCTAGAAGATTATCAATAAAATATAAAGATAATGAATGAAATTCTCAATATGCACATACTCTTAATGGTACTGTAGTTGCTATGGGTAGATGTTTGATTTCAATTATAGAAAATTACCAAACAAAGGAGTGAAATGTAAGAATTCCAGAAGTTTTGATTCCTTTTATGTGAGGAAAGGCAGAAATATAATATCATTTATATAGTAATATGAAAAATAATAAAATAAATATCACAACAATTTGATGATGAACTTGAACATTCAATGTTTTGAATTGATTAAAGAATAATGAGAATTATAATCTTGCTGCTGTAATAAGTATGTTTGATAGCTGATGAAGTACATGAGTTTTAATGGACGAATTTTGAGTATTGCCACCTTGAGATATTAGAAGATGAGTATTAGCTCTTAGTGAAGAAACTACTCTCCTTAGAAAATTATTTGAATATAGATTTACCAAAGACTCTTCAGTTAATTGACATACAATTTGAAATTTGTTGTTAACAGCTATGAGTGATATAACTTGAAGCTTTGAACAAGGTCTTTGAGAGGTATGTAAAATGTTTAGAGTAAAATGAAAAGTAGTTCCTGTCAGCTTAGAAAAATCAGATCTTTGTGTTAAGCTTGAGAATTGAGAAGAGATTGTTTGAGAAAAAAATATTGATAGTCCATTACATGATCCAAATTTGCTTATAGAAAAAGCATATTTGTCTCCTAAGGTAAAAATTAACCCAAGAGCTAGATCAGTTTTAGAAAATTCTGATATTATTATTATATGACCTTGAGATTTATATACTTCAATAATACCAAATTTACTTGTATCTTGAGTTTCTGAGGCCATTCATAGAAGTAATGCAAAAGTTGTATATTTTTGTAATATTATGACTAAATATTGAGAAACTAATAATTTTGAAGTTATAGATTTTGTTGATGTTATAAAAAAGTATTTAAAAAAATGAGAGCTTGATTACTTAGTAGTGAATAGTTGACATATAAGTGACTATATGATTAGAAAATATAAAAAACAAGATAACAAAAAACCAGTTAAAATAAAAAACATAGATGATTTTAAGAGAAAAAAATATAAAGTTATAGAAAGAGATATGCTGAACGATAAAGATTTTGTAAGACATAGTTCAGAAAAACTAGCATCTGTTATAGATGATATTGTAAATGGTTGGATAAAATAAAGGAATATCTAAAAAACTCCTTAGTAAGAATAAAAATTTAAGGAAAAATTAGCAAAAAAGATTATTTTTTCTAGATTTGGAGTTTTTTCGGATGTTTCTAAAGTGTGTCTTATAATTTTTAAAATATGAAAGTTCATTTAATAACTATTTTTCCTGAATCTTTTAACTCTTATTTCTCAAGTAGTATAATTTGAAGGGCAAAAGAGAAAGGTTTTTTTTCTCCTTTTTTTTATAAGTTAAATGATTTTTCTGATAAAAAGTATAAACAAGTAGATGATAAAGCTTACTGAATGCATTGACAAGTTTTATCTCCCAAACCTCTATCCAAGGCTATAGAATATATTTTTGATAAAGTTTGAAAAAAAATTCCTGTTGTTTTTATGTCTCCTAGATGAGATTTATTAACTCAAGAAAAGTTAGAATCATATTATAAAATTTTAGATTGAGAATTTATTGTTATTTGTTGACACTATGAGTGAATTGATCAAAGAATAATTGATATATATGTTGATTATGAGATTAGTATATGAAACTATGTTATATCTAGCTGAGAATTAGCAAGTCAGGTTTTTTTAGATGCTTTAGTTAGAAATATTCCAAATGTTTTGTGAAATTCAAAATCTCTTATTGAAGATAGTTTTTCAAAGAAATTTAATAGACAAAAAGAATATCCTATATATACTAGACCTAATAATTTTTTATGAAGAAAAGTCCCTCATATTTTAGTTTCTGGTAATCATGAAGCTATTGAAAATTGGAAAAGAGACAATTTAAAAGTTTAATATAAAGGTTTTATGGATAAGTTTTTTTTTAAAAATAGTGAAATACTCTCTTCGTTATGGGATAATACAACTTTTGAGATAGTGTTGAAATTTTTTCTAGTTTATTTTATTATAGTATGGATAGCTTTGGTTATATGGGTTATTAAGGATATAACAAATAGGACAAGTAGTTTAATTTTTCAAATTTTCTCTATTTTTTTGGTTATATTTTTAAGTCCATTATGATTATTAATTTATTTAGTTATAAGACCTAGAAAAACTCTTTTTGATCTTTATTACGACGAAATTGACTTTAATTTAGATACATTTTGAAGTATAATAAAAGATAAGCTTGAAGGTGATTTAGAAAAAATACATTGTTTTAACTGTAAAAAACCAGTTTGAATTGATTTTAATTATTGTCCTTATTGTAAAATTTGTTTATCTAAGGAATGTTACAATTGTGAGAAAAAATTATATTCTTGATGGGAAAGGTGTCCTTATTGCTGAGAAGAGTGTAGTAAAGATAACAAAAAAACCACTTGATTTATTAAACAGAAGTTAAAAAAAATAAGCAAAAAAAAGAAGAAAAAAAAGTAATTTTTTTCTTCTTTTTTTATTCAAAGAAACTATCTATTAATTTTCTATAAATCATTCTTTGCCTAAGTTCCTCAAATTGTTTTGTTCAGGGGATATATAATTTTTTTAATTTTTCAAGAACCTTTTCTGACTCAAATTTTGACATTATGTTTTTTATTTCAATATCTAGTTCTTCATCTTTAACTTCAGTTTTTTCTATTTCATGAAGTTTATTTAAAATTAATTCTCATTTTAGTCTTTTTTCAGCAGTAGCTTTGATATTTTTTTCTTTATACTCTTCTTCAGACATTTTTAATGATTCTAAATAATCAGACATTTTTACTCAGTCTCTTGATATATTTTGCTTTACTTGATTAAAAATTATTTCCATTTGTTTTTTTAACATTCAATCTCATAAGTCTATTTTTGATACCTTTAATAATTCATCTATTAATTGCTGTTCTTCTTCAATTCTTTTATTAGATTCTTTAGTTTCCAATATTTCTTTCTTTATCAAGTCTTTAAATCACTCTAAATCTAACTTTTTACCTCTTAATTTTTCAATAAATTCAGGAGTAAATTCTGGTTTTATATGTTTTTCTATTTTTTTTATAGTAACATTAAACTTTGTTTTTTTTCACGCGAAATCTTTATTGTGATAATCTTTAGGAAATGGAATATCAAGTTCAAGTTTATCAGATTTTATAGCTCAAATTAATTGTTCTTCAAAACCAGGAACCAAAATATTAGAGCCTATTATAATAGGATAATCAATCATTTTTGTTGTTTCTAGTTCTTTACCTTTTTCATCATATCATTGTGTATCAATAGTTACTCTATCTAACATTTCTACTTTAGTTTTTTCGTCAGATTTTTCTTCATAAGTAGTGAATTTTTTCTCTATTTCAGACAAAGCATTTTCTACTTCTTCTTCAGAAACAGAAATTTTATCTTTTTTAAGTTTTATTGATCTATATTTTTTATCGATAATTACTTCTGGAAAGACTTCAACTTTAATTTTAAAAATTAATGGGCTTTGAGAAACAATTTCGCTTATTTCAGATTGTGAAACAGGTATAATATTTTCTTTTTTTAGTGCTTCTTTATATAAATTATCAATTGCTGACTCTATAGTCATAGCTCCAATATGATCTTCTCAATAATGTTTTATTATTATATTTTCAGGTATATTTGCTCATTTTCTAAAACCATTGATTTCTGTATTTTTCTTTAAATAAGATATAGTTTTATTTCTATATTTAGCTACATTTTCAACAGTTTCTTCAATTGTTAATTCAATAATTGATTTAGGTAATACTTTTTTGTCAATTTTCATGTTATTTTATAAGTAATAAATAAAAGTGGAGATATTATATAAAAATTATAATAATAGTAAATACTTTTCTTAAAAGAGTTTAATTTTTAATTATCATATTTTCACATTTCATAATCAAAAAATCAAGTATCTGGATTATATTCATATATTATTCATTGTTCTTCATATTGTTGAAAATCAATGGGTAAATAATCAATATATCATTGGTTAAATAATACTTTTGCGTTTCTAGCACTTAATCAGTTATTATTTTTCTTGAATTTTTCATTAGCTTTCTCTAGATAATACAAATTAAGTTCTCTTACAGCTTTATTTATATAGTTACTACATTTAGTGTCTGATAATTCTTCAAGTTCTTTATCTGGATTAAATTTTCAAAATAATTTATTCCTCCAATCACCCATATCTTTTATAAATTTTCAATTAAGAGGGTAATTTTTTTTAAATATTTGTACTCATGCTTTTTCTAAATCAGAACTAAATTTATTACAAGTTTCATTTTCATTCTCAATAGTTCTTGCTATATTTAAAAACATAAAAAAAGATTTTTCTCTATTTCATCATTTTCATTGCATTATTGCTGCCATTACTTTTATTCAATCTAACTCTGTATTACTTGCACTTGCAACTTTGTAATATAAAGAAGATTTTAGAGGATCTTTTTTATAAAAATAATATATATATGCTAAATAGTATGGTATTTGGTAATTTGAACAAGGTTTTCTATATTTATCAAGAATCCATATTTTATTTAAATCGTATTCATCTTTGATTTTTTCTATTTTCTCTTCGTCACAAAAATTTTTAATTCATTTTAGTCATATTTTCTCTGCTTCATTTATATGTTTTTCTACAACATCTACATTTAATGATTCATTATGATTTGTGCTAGGAAGCAAAAGTTCAGAGACTATATAAGGGTGTTTAAAGTTAGGATTTAGTTCAGTAATTAAATCAGTTATGAAATATAAATATTTTTTATATTCTGATGAAACTGCATTTGATCATATATATTGTATTGTTTTTAGCCGATAAATATCTGCTCTAACATTTTTAAATCAGAAAGAGGTTTTAAGTGCAAATTCTTTTGTAGGTAAGTTCTCTGGATGTTTAACAAGGTTATCTTGTATTTCTTTACTTTTAGAGTAATTTGATAAATTTATTTTATAAAAATTAAATAAAATAAATATCAACATTAATATAAATAGTATTTTTTTCATTTTTAGGCTTAATTTAAACATTTTTAAATATCATTTCAATTAATATCTATGGATAATTTTGTTTTTTGGCTTTTTTTTGTTTTTTCAGGTTCTTCAAATCAGTTTTCATAACAAATGTATAGTTTTCTCTCCTTTCATTTTCACCTACTTTCTGTAAATACTCAGATAGCTTCGTCAGCTACATATGAGTGCACTTTTTTTCTTTCATATGAAGACAAAAAAGGCAATCATACATCTTTTTTTATTTTTTTAACTAAATCTATTTTTTTTGATACGAGTTTTATAAGCTTATCATCTTTGCTTTGTAAATAATCATTTACTTCTAAATGTAGTATTACATTTTTATTTAAATTTTTACTTATAATAAGCTTTAGCAAACTTTTAATAAATTCAAGATTTTTTCAATGAGGTCAAATTATCAGAGATGATTCTTTTTTATCATCAGTTTTTATTGTTATTAAAAAAATATTTTCTTTTTCTTTTTTTAACTCAATAGAATTAATGTTTAAATTAAGTTTACTAAAAAAAACATTTATAATATTCTCAATTTCTTTTTCCACTTTAAAAAATTTAAATATATCTAAAATATTGTTTAATTTAATCATATTTTTAAATATTACAAGTTTTTATATTTTTTTGACATTATCCAAAAAAAACTTATACTTTTTTAGAATTTTCTTTTATAATTCAAGAAATTTATTAGTTTTTTTAAACAAGTTAGATGACAGACAAAAAAATAGTTGATGATTATTATTCTAATATAACTTCAAAAGATTTTAGCGAAGAGAAAAAACCTACTACTGTTAAGAAAAAAATTAGGATAAAAGCAAAAAAGGTAACTTTAAAAAAGGAAAAAGAAGAGGATATAGAAACTTCAGGTGGTTTAAGTGTAGACAAAAACACAGAAAAAAAGAAAGTTAAATTTAAAAAAGTTATAGAAGTTTCTCCAGAAAAAAAATCTGCTAAAAAAACCATTAAGAAACCTTTTGCTAAAACTTCGTTAGAGAAAAAACCTTTAAATTTTTCTTGATCTACAAATAAATCTATTAAAAAACCTAGTGATAAAAAAGACGATTTTAAAAAACCTTTGTCAATAATAAAAGAAGATAAATCTCCAATAAAGTCAGAAAGTGTAGATATTTCAAGTAGCGAAACAAAAGAAAAAAAATCTTTTCATAATAAGCAAAAGTCAAATTTTAAGAATAAAGATTCATTAGAAGAATGAAAAGTGTCACATAAAAAAAATAAATTTACTGTTTGAAAAACAAGGGGTAGATTTAGATTTCCAGAAAAAGAAGAAGATGTAGTTTTTACAAGATCTAAAAAAGTGAATAAAAAAGCAGAGAAAAATATAGAAGATATTAAGCAAGATTTAGTAAGCCATAGTTGAGAAACAATAGTTGTTTGAGATGTTTTGAGTTTGAAAGAATTATCAGAAAAAATATGAGTTCCTTTGACTCAACTTATGGCTGAATTTATGAAAAATTGAATGATGGTTAACATTAATTCAAAAATAGATTTTGACACAGCTCAGATTATAGCAGATTGATTTGATGTTAAGCTTGAGAGATGAGAATCTTCTTGAATAAAAATAAAAGATTTACTTTGAGGTAAATTAGATGAGTTATTGAAATGAGATGATGATTCAAAACTTGAGACTCGTTGTCCTGTTGTAAGTATAATGTGACATGTTGATCATGGGAAAACTTCAATATTAGATTTTATTAGAAATTCAAAAATTACCTCATGAGAAGCAGGTTGAATTACTCAAAGTATATGAGCATATCAAATTACAAAAAACTGAAAGAAAATAACATTTTTGGATACTCCTTGACATGAAGCATTTACAATTATGAGAGCTAGGTGAGCTAAGTCAACAGATATTGCAATTCTTGTTGTTGCTGCTGATGAATGAGTAAAACCTCAAACTATTGAAAGTATAAATCATGCAAAAGAAGCTTGAATACCTGTTATTGTTGCAATAAATAAAATGGATAAGGAATGAGCTAATCCAGATTTTGTAAAATGACAGCTTGCTGAAAAATGATTGTCTCCTGAAGATTGGTGATGAGATACTCCTATGATACCTGTTTCAGCTCATACTTGATTTTGAATAGAAGATTTATTAGAAATGATTTTGCTTATTTCTGAAATGAAAGAATTAAAAGCAAATCCAAATAGGTTGTGAATAGCTACTGTTATTGAATCTCATTTAGATTTGAAATTATGACCTGTAGCAACAGTTTTGATTAATGCTTGAACTATAAATAAGTGAGATAATATAGTTTGTGCTGGTTCTTTTTGAAAAATTAAGGTATTAAAGAATTTTGAATCAAAAAATATTTTAACTTCTCTTCCGTGAGATCCAGTATTAATTGTTTGATTAAATAATGTAGTAGAATGATGAGATATAATGCAAGTTGTTTCTTCAATAGATATTGCTAGGAATAAATCATTAGAATACAATGAATTTATTTCACTTAATAAAGCTGCTAATTTATCTTGAATAGATATACTTATGTCAAAGATAAAAAGTTGAAGCTTAAAACAATTAAAAATTGTTTTGAAAGCTGATACTAACGGTAGTTTAGAAGCAATAAAAGCTTCTCTAGAGAAGTTGTCTACACCTGAAACAAATGTTGTAATAATTCATTCTTGAGTTTGATGAATTACTGAGTCTGATGTAATTATGTGTGAATGAAGTTTGGCTATTCTTGTTTGATTTTGAGTTGATGTTTTGTCTACAGCAAAATGACATTTGGATAACTCTTCTATAGAGTTTATAAATTCAAAAATTATATATCATATAACTGAAAGAATAGAAAAAATTATAACTTGAATGCTTGATCCTAAAGAAGTAGAAGTATTTTTATCAAATCCTAAAGTATTGGCGATTTTTTATACTTCAAAAAAATTTATGGTAGTTTGATTGAAATTAAAATCTTGAGAGACAATTGAGCCAAATTCTTTAGTTAGAGTTATTAGGAAAGACAAAATGGTCTGATCTTGAAAAATTATATCTATGAAACAATGAGTAGAAGAAGTAAAGCTTCTACAATGACCTACTGAATGTTGAATTAAATTTTCATGAAATGTTATTATAGAAGAAAAAGATGAGTTAGAAATATATAAATTAGAAACTCATTAAAATTTATTTTTTAAATTATTTAGAAAATGTGAATATTAAAATGACTTTGATTATTAGAAGTTTTGTCGGATAATGAATTGCAAGATTTGGAAAAATTTTGTCAAGAAAGAAAAGTTCTTAAATGAGAAAAGTTATTTAATGAATGAGATGATGCAAATTCTTTGTATTTTTTAAAAGAATGATGAGTTTCTATATATAAAAATGTCAATGGTTCTGAAATCTCTATATGAGAGGTTTTGGCAGAGGATATATTATGAGAGATGGCTATTTTTTGATGATCATGAAAAAGAAGCGCTACTGCTATTGCTAACCAAGATACAATATTAATTGTTATTATGTCTTTTTCTATAAAAGAAATTTCAAATAAAAATCCTGCATTGCTTAAAAGAATACAAGAAGTTATTGAACATAGAATAATGATTAATAAAACAATTTTGTCAAAAAAGTGAAAGAAAGTATAAAAAAAGTATAAAAAAGTTTTGCATTTATTTAAAAAACTATATACTTCTACATATTCTTAATTATAAAGTTCTAAGAAATATGTCCAATAAAGAGGATAAAATAGAGGTAGAGTGAGTTGTACTTAAGGCTTTACCCGGTCTGGTTTTTGATATTCAATTACCAGAACAATTTTGATGATGAGTGATTCAGTGATATCTTAGCTGAAAAATGAGAAATAATTACATTAGGCCGATAGAGTGAGATACAGTATTAGTTGAATTAAGTATTTATGATTTAACAAAGTGAAGAATAATTTTTAGAAAATAATTTATTTATAATTTTATATTAGAATTACTATGAAAGTTAGAGCATCAGTAAAAAAAATTTGCAACGATTGTAAGGTTGTGAAAAGAAAATGAATAGTTAGAATTATATGTAAAGTCCCTAAACATAAACAAAAACAAGGGTAATATTTATAGTTTATTATTATTTAATTTATAATTTGTATTTAAAAGTATGGCAAGAATTGCTTGAGTAAATTTACCAAATGGTAAACATGTAGAAATAGCGCTAACATATATTCACTGAATATGAAGAAATATCTCAAATGATATTTTAAATAAGGTGTGAATAGTTGCTACTAAAAAAATTGAGACATTGAGTGAAGATGAATTAGATAAAATAAGGGATGAAATTAAAGCATCATATATAGTTGAATGAGATTTAAGAAGAGTAGTTTCATGAAATATAAAAAGATTGCAAGAAATTAATTGTTATAGATGACAAAGACATAGAAAAAGACTTCCGCTAAGAGGTCAAAGAACAAAAACTAATTCTAGAACTAGAAAAGGTAAATCTGTTGCAATAGCAGGTAAAAAGAAATAAAATTTTAATTTTAAATATATATTTTTATGGTAAAAGCAGTTAAGAAAACTAAAAAAACTAGAGCTATTATCCAACATTGACAAGCGCATATAAAGGCTTCATTTAATAATACAATAGTTACTATTAGTGATGAAAAATGAAATGCTTTAACTTGGGCTACAGGTTGATCAGCTGGTTTTAAGTGAGCTAGAGAATCTACTCCATATGCTTCTCAATTAGCAGTAGAACAAGCAGCAGCAAAAGCTAAAACTCTTCATTCTATGGAATCAGTAGATGTATATATTAAATGAATAGGTATTTGAAGAGAACAAGCTATAAGATGATTAATAACTTGATGAATAGAAATAAAGAGTATATTTGATATTACTCCAGTTCCTCATAATTGATGTAGAAAAAAGAAAATAAGAAAACTATAGTAATTTTCAAATTTTAATTTTTAATTTGTAAGCAGTTTTATGCGTTATACATGACCAAAGAAAAAACTTTGTAGGAGAGAATGAGTTAACTTATTCGGTACAGAGAAATATAATATACAAGATTCAAAAAAGACCTTTTTTAAATGAGGTAGAAAGTTAAGTGAGTTCTGATTTCAATTAAGAAAAAAACAATTAGCTAAAAGAATGTTTTGATTGTCAGAAAAACAATTTTCTTCTTACTTTAAAAAAGCCCAAAAGTCGAATTGAGAATGAACTACTTGAGAGAAAATGTTAAGATTAATTGAGTTAAGACTAGATAATGTTATATTCAGAGCAAATTTTGCTAGAACTAGAATGCAGGCTAGACAATTTGTTAATCATGCACATTTTACTGTAAATTGAGTTAAAGTTTCTATTCCTTCTATCTCTCTTAAAGAGTGAGATATAATTTGTCTTAGAGATAAATTAAAAGAAAGTCCTTTATACAAATCTTTATTAGAAGAATTAGAAGAGTTTTCTAAACAAAATAAAGGTAAAGTATCAGGATGTAAATGGATAGAAATAGATTCTAAGAATTTAAAAATAACTGTTAAATCATTGCCAGTTAAAGAAGATTTTGAACAAATAGTAGATATACAGAAGATAGTAGAATTTTATTCAAAATAATTTATTTTATTATAATCTTTTTAATAATATGCATATTATCCATAAAGAAACTTGAGCACCAAAAATTTTCAAGAAAGATATATCTAAAAATACATCTTCGTTTACAATATCTCCTTTACCTAGATGATATTGAGTTACTATTTGAAATTCATTAAGAAGAACATTATTGTCTAGTATCCCTTGAACAAAAGTAACTTGAATTAAGGTTTCATGAGTTACACATGAATATTCTACTCTGCCTTGAGTTAAAGACTCAGTAATAGACATTATGTTAAACTTAAAAAATCTAGTTATAACTAAAGTAGACAATTGAGTAGAATGGATGAAATTGCAAGTTTCTAAGTCAGGTGTTGTCACAGCTAAAGACATAAAAAAAGTAGCATGAATAGAAATTTTAAATGAAGATTTATATATAACAGAAATTGATAAAGATTGATTAGAGTTAGATATTGATATTAGAGTTGAGAAATGAGTTTGATATTTGACAGTAGAAGAATTGAAGGAAAGAGAAGAAGATACAGAGGTTTTATTAATTGATACTAATTTCTCTCCAGTATCAAATGTTCAATATAAGATTACAAATACTAGATTTGAAGATATTATTAATTTAGATTCTCTTGAACTAGTGATATCAACTTCTTGAGCTATTTCTCCAGTTGATGCACTTAGATTTTCTTGAGATATGATGGCATCTTACTTTTGATTGTTCAATGAAGAATCTTTACAAGTTGAATGAGAATTTATTACAGATATTAAAGATGTAATAAAAAAAGAAAAAGAAGAGGTAAAAGAAGAATTAGAAAAAGAAACATATACTCCAATTGAGATTATGTGACTTTCTCCTAGAACTCTTAATGCTTTGATAAATTGAAGTATTCTTTCAATAGAGCAATTAGTAAAATGTACTGAAACAAAACTTTCTTCAATTAAATGATTTGGTAAGAAAGCAATGGTTGAGATTAGAGCTTCTCTTAAAGAAAGAGATTTGAAATTATTAGGTGATGACTAAAAAATAATACTATATTAATAATTACTACAAATGAGACATAGAGTTAGAAAACATTTAAAGTTTAATAAGAAAAACTTTTCACATAGAAAAACTATGGAGAGAAATCTTTTAACATCATTTTTTCTTCATAAAAGCATAAAAACTACTGAAAAAAAGGCTAAATTTATTGTACCTATGATTGATAAATTGATTAATACAGTTAATACAAAAGATGAGATGAATGCAATCAGATATGTAATGACATATTTATTTACAAAAGAATCTTCTCAGGAGCTTTTTGAAAATGTTGCTACTAAATATAAATGAAAAAAAACATCTGGTTTTACTAGAATTACACCAATAAAATATAGAGATGGTGATAATGCAAAATTAGTATTATTAGAATTAATTTAATTGTATAAATAAGTTGAAAAATGAAAACTTTTACTCCTTCACAAATATCTTGAGGTGAAAGAAAATGGTATATCATAGATGCAAAATGACAAAATTTATGAAGATTAGCAACTAAGATATCTGTTTTACTTAAATGAAAAGATAGAGTTGATTTTGTTCCTTATATTGATAATGGTGCAAATGTTATTGTTATAAACTCAGACAAATTTGAAGTTACTTGAAATAAAATGGAAGATAAAATCTATTATAGACATACAGGTTATCTATGAGGATTAAAAGAAACTTCACTTTGAGAATTGTTAAGAAAGAAACCAACTAAACCGCTTGAACTAGCAGTTAGTTGAATGTTACCAAAGAACAAATTAAGAAGCAAAATGATTTCTAGGTTGAAATTATTTACATGAGAAGAGCATTCTTATGTAGCACAAAAACCTGAATTAATTAAATAATTTATTAAGATAACTTTGAATTATGGCAAGTAAATATACTTATTCTGTTTGAAAAAGAAAAACAGCATCTGCTCAAGTAAAAATATTTGAATGAACTTGAAAAACTACAATTAATGGTAAAAATATATCTGAATACATAAATAGATCAGATTTATTTGAAAAAGTTTATGAACCATTAAAATTATGCAAAGTTAAAGATAAAATTTATTTTGATGTTAATGTATCGTGATCTTGAGAATCTGCTCAAGCAGAAGCTATAAGACATTGATTGTCTATTGCATTAGTTTCTTATGATGTATCTTTTAGAAAGATTCTGAAAGCAGCTTGATTATTAACAAGAGATGCAAGAAAAGTTGAAAGAAAGAAACCATGAAAACATAAAGCTAGGAAATGAATGCAATGGTCAAAAAGATAATATTTATTATAAACATTATTTTACTCTAATGTGTATTAATATACATTAAATAATTTTAATTTAGAAATTTTAAGAATTGAAAAATGCCTACTATTAACCAATTAGTAAAAAAGTGAAGAAGAACACCTTCTACAAAAAGTAAATCACCAGCTTTACAAGTTACAAAAAATTCTATATTAGGGAAAACAGTTGATATAAGTTGTCCTATGAAAAGATGAGTTTGTGTTAAAGTTACTACAATGACTCCTAAAAAACCTAATTCTGCCTTAAGAAAAGTTGCAAGAGTTAGACTTACAAATTGATATGAAGTTAATGCATATATTTGATGAGAATGACATAATTTACAAGAACATTCTGTTGTTGCAATTAGGTGATGAAGAGTAAAAGATTTACCATGAGTTAGATATCATGTTGTTAGATGAGTTCTTGATTGTGAGTGAGTACAAAACAGAAAACAATGAAGAAGCTTATATTGAACAAAAAAACCTAAATAATAAGGTCTCATTTATTTAATGGCAGTAAGTTAGCAATTACTGAAAAAGCTGTTAAATAGACTATATATTAATTGTTAAAAAAATAAACGATGTCAAAACAAGAGTTATGAAGATTTGATACGATAGTAGAGAAATTTATAAATTATGTTATGCTTGATGGGAAAAAAAGTATAGCTATTTCTATTATGAATGATACTTTCTCTGAAATTAAATCAAAAGGTCAAAAAGATCCTAATGGAGTTTTTATAAAAGCATTAGAGAATGTAATGCCTAAAATTGAAGTTAGACCTAAAAGAGTATGATGATCTATATTTCAAGTTCCACAAGAAGTTGCTGAAAAAAGACAAATGTTTTTAGCTTCAAAATGGATAATAGATTCTGCTAGAAGTAAAAAAGGTGCTAAATTTTCTAAGTTTTTGGCTGATGAATTAATTGATGCTGCAAATGAAACAGGTAATGCTTATAAAAAGAAATTAGATGTATATAAAATGGCTGAGGCTAATAAGGCATTTGCTAGATTTGCTAATAAAAAAAGAAAATAAAATATAAATTTATAAATTAATTTTAGAAAAATGGCTCATAAAAAAGCTCAATGATCTACTAACAATGGTAGAGATTCAAATGCCAAAAGACTTGGTGTAAAACTTTTTGGATGACAAAAAGCAATTTCTTGAAATATTATAGTAAGACAAAAGTGAAATAAATACTGGCCAGGTGAATGAATATCTCAATGATCAGATTTTACACTTTATGCTACTAAAGATTGAATTGTTACTTTCTCTGAGAAGAAAAGAGTAAAGTTTGATGGTAGAGTATATAAAGATAGAATAGTTTCTATTAAATAAAAAGAGAATAAGCTTAGCTTATTCTCTTTTTATTATTCATAATAACAGTAAACTATTCTTGTTTTTCCTTTAGATTCAACTGTTTTTTGGTTTTCTCATATTCATATTCTTTTATATCACATTTTTTCATAACTTTTTTGAGAAGGAATATTTTCTTTGTTTATATCGACAGACATTATAGAGTTAGGATATATATTTTTGTAATATTTATGAGACAAGCTTAATAATATCCTAGAAAGTCATTTAGATCTAAAATTAGGGTATATTCTTATTCAATTAGTATGAATAAGATTTTTATTTGATAATAATTTATTGTATAATTCTTTATCTTCAACCAATTTTATTATTGGTTCTTTTGAAGGTCTTGATTGCCAAAATCATATTATTTCAGAATTTTCTCACAACAAAGAAAATACAAAACGTCAGTCATAATTATACCATTTTTCAAATTCGTCTAATGAAGAAAATCTTTTTGAGTCAGAAGTGTTTTCTTGCAATGATTTATCACTAAAATCATTTGAGTATTTTATAATTTTTTTAATTTGATTTTCTGGTATTCAAAGTCAAAAACAGTATTCTCATATTTTTTCTAGTTCGTGAAACTCTCACAAATTTGTTTTTTTGAGCTTTTTCATTTTTATTTAATAAGTTCTCAAGGAGATGTATAAGTATCATTCTCTATAATTCTTCAAGGAAGACAATAAGTGTTTATTCATGTCTTTACATTATCTCAAATTATTACTCAGAATTTTCTTCTTTCAGAATTCATTAATTTTCAGTTTATCATTACTTTTACAGATTCTTCATTATGATTTAGATTCTCGCTTATAAATCAACTACCAATATTTATATTATTTCATAATATACTATCTCATAAATAGCTAATATTCGGTATCTTTACATTATTTCATATGTTAGTATTTTTTATTTCTACTGCATTTCATATTTTACAGTTATCTCCAATTACTGTTCATCATCTTATGTAAGTATTTGGTCAAATAATACTATTTTTTCATATATAAACATTTCATTCTATATATGTTCAAGATTTTAAAATAGCTCATTTAGATAGTATAATTTCTCATTTTATAGTTACTCCTTCTTCAATTTCTCATTTTATTTTAGATTTTTCTAATTTATCTAAAAAGTAATTATTAGCAATTAATATATCTGAACAAACTCATACATCAATAAATTTTCCTTTTATATTTATAAGTTTAAATGGATTTTGTCAACAAAATGCATTTATTGCATCTGTTATCTCATATTCTCATCTTATAGAAAGTTTTATTTCCTTAGCTAAATCAAATATATCTTTATTGAATTTGTATACTCATAAGTTGGCAAGATTTCAAATATCTTCTTTAGGCTTTTCAACAATTTTTTCTGCAAATCATTTACTAGATTTTTTGAAAATTCAATACTTTTCAGGGAATTCAACTTCCTTAACCAAGCATCAGTAACCGTCTAGTTCAATAATTTTGTCTATGTCATCTTTATCAAAAATACTATCTCAATTTAATAGTATAACATCATCTTCAATATTTATTCATTTAATTGCTGCTCCAGTTCATTTTTCTGAAGATTGAATATGGTATGTTATCTTTGTTCATTTAAAATCATATCATAGTTTTTCAAAAAACTCTTCTTTTTTGTAGTTTACAACTATTATGATTTCATCAACCTTTTTATATAAATTTTTTAAATTATGTTCTATAATAGTTTTTCAATATATCTTTATAAGAGGTTTAGGTGTAGTATTTGTCAAGGGTCTAAGTCTTGTCCCTTTTCAGGCTGCTAGTATAATTGCTTTCATTTTATTTTATGTTGAAAAATAATATATATCATTATACTTATTTTATATTAATTTTCTAATTTTTTTTTGATGAATATAAAATCAGATTTTCCAATATTCAAAAATAATCCATGACTTGTATATATGGATTCAACAGCCACATCTCAAAAACCTTCATATGTTATAGAATGAATAAAACAATATCTAGAAAATTATTATTCAAATATTCATAGATGAAGTTATGATTTATCAGAAAAGTCAGAATTGTTATATGAAGAATCAAAAAAAGTGATAGCTAAATCTATTTGAGCTAGTAGTTGGAGAGAAATTATTTATTCTTTCAATTCTACATATGCATCAAATTTATTTATATATTCATTAAAGAGAAGTAATATTTTAAAATCATGAGATAAAGTCTTACTTAGTATGGTTGAACATCATGCAAATATTGTTCCTTGGTTAATCCTGCAAGAAGATTTATGAATAGAAATAGATTATGTTGGTCTTAATGATGATTATTCACTTAATTTTGATGATTTAAAGAAGAAATTAACTCCAAATGTAAAGCTAGTATCATTTACTCATGTATCAAATATTACTGGAGAAATATTTGATTTAAAAAGAGTTTGAAAAATATTAGATAAACAGAATGAAAGACCACTTTTTTTAGTTGATGCTTCTCAAAGTATTCCTCATATGAAGGTTGATGTGAAAGATTTGTGATGTGATGCTATGTTTTTTACTTGACATAAGGTCATGGCGGATAGTGGAATATGAGTATTATGGTGAAAAGAAGAATTACTAAAAAAATTAAAACCCATATTTTCTTGATGATGAGCGATATCTTGGGTCAAAAAAGATTCTTTTAAAGAAGCTTGACTACCAGATAAATTTGAGCCCTGAACTCCTAATTTAACTTGAGCAGTAAGTTTACTTAGAGCATTTGAATATTTAGAAAATATATGATGATATGAAAAAGTTTTAGAAATTGAAAAAGAACTAAATGTAGAAGTCATAAAAAAATTTAGTAATATAAAGTGAGTTAAACTTATTTGATGAATTAATCCAAGTTCAAGAGTCTCAGTTTTTAGTTTTGTTGTTGAATGAATTCATTCTCATGATATAGCTGATTATTTAGCTGATAATAATATATGCATTAGAGCATGACAGCATTGTGCTGAACCTTATATGAGAGAGTTATGACTAAATCACACTTGTAGAATGAGTTTATATATATACAATACTCTTGAAGATGTTAATAAATTTTTTGAAGTGTTAGAGAAAGCAATTAAAATTCTAAAATAATAAAATAATGTACAATGAAACAATAGTTTTCTATTCAAAAACACCTCCTAATAAATGAATATTATGAGATTTTGATATAGAGTTTTGGGAAAAGAATAGGACTTGTTGAGATGATTTAAAAGTTTATTTAAAAATAAATTCTGATAATACTATAGCTAATTGGTCTTTTGAATGAGATACAGCCATAATTACTACTGCTTGTGCTAGTATTTTTTGAGAGTCCATTATTTGAATGAAATTAGAAGAGGTTTTAACTTTAGATTATGATTATATAGAAAATCTTATATGAATGCCTGTAAGTAGTAGAAGAAAAAATGCATCTGTTCTTTGATTATTAACTACTAGAAATGCTATTCATAAATATTTATGAGATAATAATCTAGATACATTTGATGATCTAGTAAAATAAATAATTTTTTTCTAGATTTGGAGTTTTTTCAGATGTTCCTTTAGATAGAATTTATTGAAAGTATTTCGTTATTCATAATAATAATTATTATTTCCTTAAAAATAGTAAATATAAAAAATTATTATAATTACTATTTTTACATTTTAATTAAAAAACTGCCAATTTAATGTTTGGCAGTTTTTTAATTATTTTCTAGTTTATTTTTCTTCAGTATTCATATTTAGTTTTATAGAAGGTCCCATAGAATTACAAATATAAACAGAATTTATATATTTACCTTTTGATCAACTAGGTTTTACTTCATTTACAACATTTAAAAAGTGTTCTAAATTTTGAACTAACTTATCTTTTCCAAATGATAATTTTCAAAATATAGAGTGGATATTTCATTGTTTATCAGTTTTAAATTCAAATTTTCAAGCTGCTATTTCTTTTACAACAGCTAATAAATCTTCTCAAACAGTTCAAGTTTTAGGATTTGGCATTAAACCTTTTGGTCATAAAATTCTAGCTATTTTTCATAAATTTCTCATCATTGAAGGAGTTGAAACACATATATCAAAATCAGGACTAACATTTCATTTTGCCAAATCTTCTATATATTCTTCATCTCATACTATAGAAGCTCATGCATTTTTTAATTCTTCAGCAGATACATTATCTGTAAATGCACATATCTTAGGTACTTTACCACTTCAGTTTGGTAAAGTTATTGTAGTTCTAATCATTTGATCTTGATATTTAGGATCAAGATTTAGATTTAAATGAATTTCTACTGTAGGGTCAAATTTTACAGTATTAGTTTTTTCAAGTAATTCAACAGCCTCATTTATGCTGTAAGCCATATCTTCTTTTATAAATTCAACAGCTTTTTTATATTTTTTTCCTCTTGCCATAATAATTTTTTAATAATAAAAAGGTAATAATGAGTCTCTTATTGGAGATTCTTCCTTAAAATGTTGATTTATTATATAAAAAAAAATAAAAAAGTAAAACTTTTTTATTTTTTTATTTGATAATAATTTCTTCAGACCCTTTCAATTAACTTTTTATTTTGTAAGTTCATATATATGGTTGTCTTTTTTACATTTCTAGTTTTTAAAACTTCATTAGTGATTTCTTCAGTAGTCATTGGGGCATTTTTCTTTTCCATCACACTTAATATAACATCAATTACATTTCAAGGTTTATATCACCACTCCTTTAATGCATATATTCATCTACCAATAAGAACAAATTCATCATTTCTTATAAGCTCATTATGAATTGTGTTAAGTTTTACCTTATCTCAAAGTACATTTGTTATTTTATTAGATATATCAATAAAATGCATTGGTAATTTTTCCTTCTTCATAACATAAATAGCTTTATGTTTTAGTGTTTTAGGATTTAAAATTTTCCATTTAGTTAATGCTACTAAGTTTTCTTCTCATTTAACCACATCCTCAAAAATACTAAGTACAGAATCTATTAGTACTATATTTAGATTTTTTATATTTGTTCTTAGATTCTTAATTATCAATTCATATAAATTTTCTTTTTTCATAACATCCTTTTTCTTTCTAAGGATATTATAAGCTTCTTTATGAATAAGTTCAATATCTTTTTTTGATGTTATACTTGGTAAAAAGAAATAAGTTTTAGCTCAAAGTTTAGGTTTTGATTTAACTATTTCAAAGTCAGATTGTATTATTATATCTAAGATTGAAGAATTTATATTTTTTGTTAATTCCAAATCTTTTATAACCAAAGAAAGTAGTAATTCCCTAGTTATTACTCATCAATGTGTCTCAATTATTTTTTTAGTACTTTCTTGTATAGGATACAAAATAGTAGTTTTTACAATTCTTCATATTTTCTTTATTCAAGAATCTTCAATTTGTCTAATTCTTTCTCTAGTTACAGATGGACTAAAAGAATCTCCAATATTTTGTAGAGTTTCCTTTTCTCAATTTATTCATAGTCTTCTCTCCATAACATTTCTCTCTTTTTCAGACAGAGATAAGAGTATTTCATTAAAAGAATTAATAACTTTTGTTTTATTTAATGCTAATGACATTTTTTTATGTATTTAAGTTATATTTGTGTTTTTCGTCATGGAAAACTCAGACAAGTATTATATAAGATATAGTTATTTTATATAAAAAGTCAAATTAAAATGGTAATTTCATATTACTATTTTTATTTCTATTATTGCTATATTTACTTTTGTCTTCTGCTTCATTTATATATGATGCATTTTCTTTGTTATAATCTTTTTTCATCATAATTCATCATACTATAATTATAATGCTTCAAGTTAATCATAATATAGATCATTTTCATAAAATTATATCTTTTGAAAATGATAATAATGATTTTATAAATATAATAGAGTGAATAGATAAAATTGCTATAAAAAATCAAATAAATATTATTATAGTATAGTCTTTAATTTGTAATCAAGAATACATTTTTATTTTTTCTTTTTTATTTATAGATAAAACTATAAATATAAGAAATAATATTCAAATTAAACTTGTAAATCAAACATTTCAAGCCAAGCTTGAAAAAGAATTTTCAAATCATAAATTTTCTAGAAATACTATCCGAGGAGAAAATATTCATATTATAGAGATAATTAATCAAAATAATACTACCTTTCAAGGTAATTTTATATTTCAGGTTTTAAATTTAAATATGTTAAGTAATGTAATTATATCTTTTTTTAATCTTCTATTTCTTGCTCTATCTTTATAGTTCATTTTTTAATTAATTATTTATTAATAATTTATTATATCCTTTTTACATAATTTTTAGTATAAGTAAAGTTTAATAATATTTACTATTTGGATAATTTTATTATAATAATTTAATAGCATATTATTTATATATTATTAATGAAAGATAATAAGCCTAAAATAGATAATTTATTCTTTGATTTAATTTTTTTTCTATTAAGTTTCATTTTTTGAATATTTAAAAGTATAAAAATATTTTTTTCCAGTCAAGGCTTTAAAGGAAAATATAAAAACTATTTTTATGATTTTTTAAACTTTATATTTAAATTATGGCCATCTTATTTTTGGAAAGAACCAAGTTTCTCTAAAATAATCAGTTTTTTTTGAGATATGATAAATTATGTTTTTTTATCTAGTAAAAAAAAGTAGAATATTATTTTTAGTTAATTTTTTATGATTTACAACAAAAGTACAAAACTATGATTCACTCTTACAGAAATCATGACTTGAATATTGATATTTTCTATAATTATAGTTTCAAGTTTTTCTGCTTATTTTGGTATATTATGAGCAAAGTCAAAGCTTATAGAAAGAACAACAATAGAGAAAAGTGCATTTTACTTTTCAGAGAAGTTGTTTGAAACCATAAAAAAGTGATGAAATATAGATTATGAAGAGTATTTTAATAGGAGAGTTAGAGGTAATTCTAGTTATATGTCTTGACACTATTCTTTACCAACTTGATTTTGAAATTTCTGACATAATTGAATTTTATGAACTTCTTCTTATTGAGCAGGGCATTATTATTGCATAAGTTGAAATTGAGCATCAAATAAAATTTGAAGTGATTGATGTTTTAACAGTACAAAAAATAATATATCTACCAATGTTTCAAATACAGCTCAGAGATATTGACAATATTATCTTAATTTTATTGATTATAATTATGATTATGACTCAGATTGATGAGATTATGATTGAGATTGAAACTTTAGAGGTGATGATGATGATGAATTTACTTGAGAAGGACCAATTGTTTTCACTTCTTGAACAGATGTAAAAGAATTATATCTGATAAGTAATGATAAAAAAACAAGAACATTTTTTAGGTGGAATGTTAAACAAGATCCCAATCATCCTAGTTTTCCAGCCACAAGTTGTGATTTTTCATCTCCAGAAACACCTACAGGTTCTTGATGTCTTTGAACAATAGAATTTCTAAAATTAGATTGAAAAGACTGATGAAATGATCATATAAGTTGAAATAATGATTCTACAGAATATGATTGAGTTGTCGATACATGGCTAATTAACGAAGATTTTTCTTCAGTTTCTAATGTTGTTGCTTGAAGCAATAATAATAATTATCGGATACAATTATTTCCAGATGATATTAATGTAAAAGATTTTAAATTATTTGTTTATCCAAACAAAGATAGATTAAATGCTTGGAAAGACATTTCTCCAGATGTGAACATTTCTCCTTATATAAAAATCCAGATGATATTGACTCCTAGTTGGAAAAAAAGAGCGAAAATGAAATCAAAAATTCCAGAAATTCCGCTAAATATGACAATATCTTTATGAAATATATTAAATAACAATTAGTTTTATATGAAAAATAACAAAAAATGATTCTCAATAGTTTTTGCGTTGGTGTTTGTAATTCTTATAACTCTTCTTGTGATTTATATATTAGAATATATAATCCCGTTTTGAAAAGATGTTAAATGAATAGAAAATTCTTCCAAAGCTTACTATGAAGCTAATAAATGAGTTGAAGATTCTTTATTTTATGCAAGGGAAAATAAATTTTTAAATAAAACTGATTCAGCTTGAAATTATGAATATGTTTTAAAAGCAAAAACAGACCCAACTAATACGACTATCCCATTTTTAGCAAAGGGAGATAGTGACTATGATAAAGATTTTAATATAATAAGTTCTTGAAATCCAGTACAAATGGAAATATGAAATTGAGCTATTTCAAATTGGTCATGAGTGAAATTGCATATTAGAGCACCAAATATTGATTGATGAGGTAATAAGATTCTTACTGGTCCAACAGTTTTGGTCACTTGGAAGCTAATTTCTCCTTCTTGAGTTTTGGACTGAAAATTATCAGCTTCTGTTCAAACTGAGGTTTACAATGGTAGTTTATGAAGTTTATCCTGAAAGGAGCTAGATTGAACTCCTTGAACTTTAGAAACATATTATAATACAAATTGTTCATTTTGAAATAAATGTTCATTAAAATTGTCTGTAGTAAATGAAATTAAGAGCTTGAGTTGAATAATTCTTCCTTATTTAGAATGGAAGATAGATTTTACTAATTCTAATACATTGCCCACAAGATTTTTTAGAGTTATTTCTTCTGGTAAATCTTGAACATTTAAGAAAACTTTAAAAATTAAAAAACCCCAACAATCAGTAATTGAGGCATTCGACTTTACAATAATCCAATAATAACTATATGAAAATATTTAAAATAGAAGAAAATGATTCTGGTCAGAGATTAGATAAATTTTTAAAGAAATTATTTCCATCAGCAACAAGAAGTCTTATTTATAAGTTTAATAGAAAAAATAAAATAAAAGTCTTATGAGATGATACTTTATGAAAGTACAAGAAAAAGGATAATGATTATAAATTATCTTTATGAGATGAAGTAAAAGTTTTTTTAACAGATGAAGATTTTGAAGAGTTTAAAAAAGAGCCTAAAAAAAATAAGATTGAGGTAAACAAAAAGTTTGATAAATCTCAAATAATTTATGAAGATAAGTATTTACTTATTGTTAATAAGAATTCTTGAGTTAATGTTCATCCTTGAGATTTTAAAACAAAAGAAATTTCTTTGATAGATCAGATTCAAGATTATCTTTGAAATAAGTATGATAGTCTTACATTTAAACCATCTCTTGTTCATAGAATAGATAGAGATACATCATGAGTACTTTTGATTGCAAAAAATAAAAAACTTTTAATCAAATTAGTAGAAGATTTTAAAAACCATAATAATATAAAAAAAACTTATATAGCATTGGTATTATGAAAATTACCTAAAAGACATTGAAAAGTTAGAGATAAATTACTTAGAATTAAAGATTCTAAAGATGAAAATAAAGTTAAGATTTCAGATGAATGAAAAGAAGCTTTGACTCATTATAGAGTTTTGAAAGAATATAAATTAAAGACAAAAAATGGTTTTGAACTTATTTCAAAAGTTGAAGTAGAAATTGAAACTTGAAGAATGCACCAAATAAGAGTTCATTTAGCATACTTGTGAAATCCAGTTATTTGAGATAAAATTTATTGAAACAAATCTTTTAACTCATATTTATCAAAAGAGTTTTGATTTTCAAGGCAAGCCTTACATTCATCAAAATTAGAGTTCTTTCACCATATTTTAGATAAAAAAATGACAATAAAAGCCAATTTAAAAGATGATATGACAAAGTTTTTATCAAAAATGAAAGAAATATAATTATTAATATATATTCACTATTTTATGATTAGCAATAAATTAAATAAAGTATATTCACTATATGAATCTTGAAGGTATAAAGAGGCATTAGATTTGAATAATGAGATTTTAAAGTCTGATCCAAACAATATTTATGCTAAAAGATATTCTTCAATACTAGCTAATAAAATATGAATTTCTTCAAAAAAAGAAATACCAAGAGTTAAATGAAAAAGACTTTCTTGTCCTCATTGTAACTCTGCAATATCTGTTACTTGATTAACACAAGAACAACAAAAAAAATTAAAATCAAAAAATTATTCATGATTAGAAATAAAGTGTCCTTATTGTCATAAAAACTTTGTTTTACAAACTAAAAAAGCTAACTCTATTTTATGAATAAAAGTTTGAGATATAGCAACAATTTGATGAAAAAAATACAGAGTTACTTGATATGTAGAGTACGAATGAACATGGAATGAATATTATTCTTGAACATTATCAGAATATTGAGAACTAAATTATTTAGAATGGATTCTTGTATGAGATGACAAATCATATATATATTTTTCAGAATGAACCTCTTATTATGATTGATGAGAAGAAGAAGAATTCGAAATCTCAAAAAAATATATTCCTCGACACAAAATAGTTTCTGATTATGAAAGAAAGTTTACAATAATCTGAAATTCAAAGAAATATTTTGTAGAAATAGATAATGTTAAAGTTAAATCAGTTTATTGAGAAAATGCTAAATCATACACTGTATGAGAGAAAGTTGTTTTGTATGATAATTGATTGTTTATAATAGAAAAAGAATGAGCTTGAAGCCAAGAGGAAGTAGGATTTTATAAATGAGAAAGTATTACAAAAAAAGAAGCTTGAGAAATTTTTTGAGAAATCGATGCTGTAGATTATACTCTTTGAATGTTAGCATTTTTCTTTGCTTTATGATATTTTTGAACAATTGCTGATATAGTTCCTATAAGAATAATTATTTATATAATTTCTATATTGATTTTGTCAATATTTTTATATTTCTATTTTGGAAATAATAAGAGATTTTCTAAAAGAACAAATATTATTATGTCTTGAATAATAATAATTCCTATACTATGATTTTGAATATTCCATTCTTTTTTTAATTCTATATTAGAGAAAAAAGAAAAAGTTTTACTTGAAAATATTTGAATTTCTAGTAAATATGAATTAGATTATTTATATTTACTATCGGATAAAAAAGTTACTTGAACTACTAGATATGATTATTGATGAGTAAGAACTTTTTATTCAGCTGTTTATTGATTAAAGTTTTCAGTAAAAAATGAAAATGATTTAAAAATTATTGAAAAAATTAGAGATTTAAAAAATAAAAATTCTTTAAATTTGAATGAAAAAGATATAAATGAAAAATTTTCTTGAACAATTTATAAATTAAAGTAACTTATATATGTCTAAATATATTATTTTATTTGTTTTACTATGAGTATGAGTTGGATTTGTTTCATCTAAAGTCTCATCCTATACTCCAATATCAAAACAAATAGATTTAAAAACAATGAGTTTGAAGAAACCGGACTATATTTATAAAAGGTGGAGTGAATGTAAATGAACATGTATAAATTATAGTTCTAGTTCTAGTTATGGTTGAGGCTCTTATGGTTGAAAATAATTTTATATAATAATTACAAAAAAAAATGGATACTGCAGATTTAATTAAAGGTTTAACAGAAAGTATAATTTATTCTCTTTTGTGAATTTTGATTATGGTTTTATGTTATAATATAGTTGACAAATTTACTAGTTTTTCTATTAGAAAAGAATTAGTTGAAGATGAAAATATAGCATTATGAATAATGTTTGCTGGCTTTTTTGTAGCAATTGCTATTATTGTTGCTGCGGCTATTAAATAATTTACTTTTATAAAAATAAAAATATGTGACTACTTTGAAATTTGTTTAAAAATCAATGAATTGATATTATTAGATGGGAAAACCCTTCTAGTGAAACTTTAGTATGGAAATTTCCACAAAATTTGGATCAAATTGAAAATGATTCTAGTTTAATAGTTGATCCAGGTTTAGCTTCTATTTTTGTACATAATGGTAAAATAGAATCTATTCAAACTGAATCTGGTAAATGGAGTTTAGAAACTGATAATATACCTTTTATTTCAGCTTTGAAAAATATTATGAGTGGTTTTGAGACTCATGATAAGGCTCAAATTTATTTTGTGAAAATTAATGAATTAACAAATAATAAATGGTGAACTCCTAATTCTATAACTTATATTGATCCAATTTATGATTTTCCAGTTGAGTTAAGAGCTTTTGGTAATTTTACTTTCAAAGTTATTAATGTAGAAAATTTTTGGATTAATTATGTGGCAAATAAACAAGAAGTTTCAATTGATTCTATTAGAATGATGATTGTTGACAGATTAGTTGGACAAATAGCCTCACTTTTTGCTAAGAAAAAGATAAGTTATAATGAAATAGATGCTCATACTTATGATATTTCTCAAGAATTAATGAAAGAAACAAAAGTAGAATTTGAAAAACTTGGTTTAGAATTAACTGATTTTAGAATAGAAGATCTTAATTTTACTGAAAAAACAGAAGAATTTATTTCTAAAATTACTAGTAAATCTGCAGATGTTGCAGCTATAAAGAAAACAGGTGATATTGATAAACAATCAATGTCTAATTATTCTCAAATTGAACAGCTTGGCGCTATGAATAAAGCTGCTGAGGCTTGATGAAGTGCAGGTGATATGATGGGAGCTTGAGTATGAATGGCTATGTGAATGAATATGTGAAACCAAATGAATAATATGTCTAATCAAAATAATTCTTCAAAAGAGAATTCGCTAGAAGAAAAATTAATTAAAATAAAATCTTTATTAGATAAATGATTAATCTCTAAAGAAGATTATGAAGCTCAGAAAGTAAAAATTTTATCTGAGATGTAATTGAAAAAGAAGTTAAATAAATTTTAACTTCTTATTTTTTTAATAAAAAACTATGAAAAAGTATTTAATATTATAACTACAAAATTATGGAATTATTAAATATAGAATTTTTAAGACATTGAATTTTTTTGTGTGAGATTTGAAATACAAATTTATGACTATTATGAGTTAATTGTGATTTTATATATGAAAAATTTTTATATTTATTACTTTCAATTTCATCAGTTGCAGATAATTCAATAATGGTAATAATTATATATATTATATTATTGTGATTATATATTTATATTCCATATAAATATATGACAAACAAAAAAGTAACTTATTTTTTTGTAATTTTATTTCTAATATCTCTATATTTTTTAAATATAAAGTACTTACTTTTTGTTTTAATATTAGACACTATATTATACTTTTTATGATATATTTTTAGAAAAAATAATAATTTAACAAAATTATCAAATAAGCAACTTAGTTATTATTTTATGTATGGAAAATTTATACCTATTTTAGGTTACTTTTATAGTTTAAGGATTTGACTTACAAATAAACTTACAGCAAAACAACTATTTTGATGACTTATTGTTTCAAATATAAATTTACTTATTTGATTTATGTTTATTTTAGGATTTTTAGTTCAACTTAATTGGTTTTATCGTGTAGAATTTTTAAATGATGAACTATGATGGCAAAATGAAAAATTATTATACACTGAAATATGAGCCTTTCTTATAGTATACATAATTTGAATATCATTATATTTTTTAAGGTATAGAAAAATATAATACTAAATTAAGACATTTCAAAAACTCAGAAAACATATTAGAGTATAAAATAAAACTTTTATTTTCTTGATTTTGAAAGTAATTTTAATATTTCTAAATATAGCCATACTAAAGTAATTAAAAGTCAAAAACTTGTATACCATTCCATATATTTTGGAGCTCTCATTTCTACTCAAGTTTCTATATTATCAAAATCTAGTACTAAGTTTAAAGAAGCAATTGATACAACAAACAAAGAAAAAAGTATTCAAACCATTCAAGATTCATGTATCATAGGAACATTAAACCATCAAGTTAAACTTCAAACTATACTTATAATATAAATAAGTGCTATTGCTCAAGTTGAGGCAATTACTCAAGTTTTAAAATTCTCAGTAACTTTTATTAATTTTGATTTATATAAAAATAACATGATAAGAAAAACTCAAAATGTTAAACTTACAGCTTGAATAACAATTCAAGGTAATTCTCTTTCATAAAATGCTGATATAACTCAGATAGCTAATCATTCTAAAACAGCATAAATAGGAGTTAAAAAAGGAGAGCTTTTTTTGAAAAAAATAATTATTAATGCTAATATAAAGGCGATTAAGACTATTGGAAGTAAATAAGGAATAAACATATCTGCATGACTCCATACTCAAATAGCTGTTAAGATAAGTATTCAAACTAAAATTAGAGATTTATTTATAGCTCATTCTAGAGTCATTAAATCGTTACTATCTTCTGTCAGTGCTTCTTTAAACACTTCTTCTTTCATAAGTGGGTTTGCCATGTTTTTTTATTAAAAAATCAAAATATTGTGAGTATTATATAATAAATTAACTTTTAATCAACATTTAATATTTTTCATTAAAATTTCTATCTAAAAATTTCTATCTAAAAATGTTTCTTCTACTTCCTTAGGATTAAAAAAATTTTTTAATTCTTCATAAATTTTTTTGGCTTTTTGAGTATTATCTTTTCATAAGTTGCATACAAAAATATCCAAACTTACATATTTTTTTTCTGGCCAAGTATGAATAGAAATATGACTTTCTGCCAAAGCAAAAACTCAAGTTATTTCATTTTTATTAGAAAAAGTATGAAAGTAATTTCAAAGTTCAGAAAGATTGTACTTTTTAATTAATCCTGAAACATAATTTCTTAATATATTTTCTGATAATTCTATATTATCAAAATTAACTCATTTAAAATCTGAGATTATATGTAATCAAATCATTTTTATTGCATTTATTAATATTTAACATAGTATATATACTAATAATTATTTATCCAGATTTTATAAAAAATATGCTTTTATTTTTTACTTTAATTATAGCCATTTGTGGTATTTTATACCAACTTTTGATTTGAACTATGAGTTCATATTTAATAGGTGATAGTGTAAGACAATTTAGTTTTACTATTTGATTTTTTATGAGTGGTATGTGAATTTGAGCATATTTTACCCGTTTTTTAGAAAAAAATGCTTTATATAATTTTGTTAGAATTGAATTATTACTATCAATTATTTGAGCAAGTAGTGTAATAATACTTAAATTAGCTTATATTTATTTAAGTATGAATCACTTAAGTTTTCAATTTATATATTTTTTTCTAACTATATTTATTTGATCTTTAGTTTGAGTCGAAATTCCTATGATTGCGGCTCTTTATAAAGAATTAAAAATAAAAACAAAATCTGTTATAAGTGATATTTTTACTTTTGATTATATTTGATGACTTTTATCTGCTTTACTTTTTCCTTTAGTTTTATTGCCTTATTTATGATTATATAATATTTCAATTTTTGTATGAATGTTAAATTTAATGGTTTGATTTTTGTACTTAAATTATATAAGAACTAAAAAAATATATTTAACTAAATATTATTTTATAGTTTTAAGCATATTTCTTTATTTTATTTTTCTTATATTTATTTCTTCTAAATTAGAAAACTTTTATTTAAAATTTTATTATAAAGAGCCAATTTTACAATCTTATCAAACTGATTATCAAAATGTTGTTTTGACAAAAAGATGAAAAGACTTTAGGATGTATATAAATTGAAATATTCAATTTCTTAGTTTAGATGAAAACAGGTATCATGAAGCTTTAGTTGATTGGCCAATAAAATATTTAAAATGAAAAGAAAATCTAAATGTACTAGTTCTTTGATGAGGTGATTGATTAGCTGTCAGAAATTTATTAAATTATAATAATGTTTCAAATATTACTTTGGTAGAGTTAGATCCTAAAATTATTGAAATAGCCAAAAATCAAAGAGATATGAAAGCTTTAAATAAAAATAGTTTAAATAACTCTAAAGTAAAAATTATAAATACTGATGCTTTCAAATATATTGTTGAAACTGAAGAAAAATTTGATTTTATAATTGCAGATTTTCCAGATCCTAGAGATGTTCATACTTCAAAACTTTATAGTAAAGAGTTTTATATTTCTCTACATTGAGCTCTTGTAAAAGATTGAATTTTTGTAACTCAGTCATCAAATGCTTTCTTTGCAACAAAAGCATTTTGGAGTATTGATAAAACTATAAATAATATATTTGGAAACTCAAAAGCATATCATAGGTATTTGCCCAGTTTCTGAGATTGGGGTTTTGTTTTAGCAAAAAAATGAAAACTTCAAGATTTGGATATATGCAATCAATTATGATGTGATAAATTTGATGAAGAATATTTATGAGAAAATAAAAATGTAAAAGAAAATACTTTAACAAAACCTGTGATAATTGATTATTATTTAGATTGATATTCAAAATATAATTTGTAAAATAAAATTGCTATTAAACATAAACCTACAAAAAAATGATAGAAATTTTTATACCTACAGAAATAAAATGATATTTAGAAGTTAATTGTTTTTCAAAGAAGTTAGAAAATATTTTAAAAAATACTTTCTTTTGAATTATTATAAAAGATTTTGAAAGTGCTTATTTTTTATGAAAATATATTTATTTAAAAAATTTTGATGAAGATTTAATTATATTTTGTAATTGAGAATTTTGAAAAAATTATTTTTTAGATTTTGATTTTTCAAAATATAATATTTGATATTTATGAACTAAAATATTATCTGAAAATGATATTTGAAATAATGTAAATGATATTGATAAAAAAATATTAAAAATAATTACAGATTTAAAATCTAACAAGCTTCTGACCAATTCGAAAAAAGATTTAATTATAAAAGAAATTAAAAATATATTTTTTGGTTTATCTTGAATTTCTTTTTTACTTGTATCTCTTAGAGAAAAATCTATTTCAAATATAGATGAATTATCACAAATAAAATGAAAAATTGATTTAGAATCACAAGCAACCTTACTTAAAGAAACATCAAAAACAAAGATTTTAGAACTAGATTTATTTATAAAAAAACTAGATAATAAATTAAACTTATTTATAAATACTATTAAGGAACATCTGAAAAACTCCACATCTAGAAAAAAATAATCTTTTTTGCTAATTTGTTATTAAAATTTTTTCCCTATGCAAAGGCATAAGTAAAAAATTTTGCAAAAAAATTATCTAAAAAATCTAAATTTTTATTCTTACGAAGGATTTTTTCAGAAGTCCCTTTAAATCATTAATAAAATAATATGTTTAAATATAAAAAAGATAAATTTGGATATTGGATAAGCTCTGATAAAATAAATGGAGAATTTTGACCATTTTCTTGAGTGTTTGTTAAAAATAAATATTTATGAAATATAGATAAATCTAAAGTTGATGAACTTAAATATCCTTGATATAAATATAGTTTATGAATATGAAAGAGTAAATTATTCATAATTTGACTAAATTGAATAGAAAATATTATTAATTAATTTAAAAAAATGAATTGTCCAAGTTGTTGAAGACCAATTAGTTTTGAGGAAAAATATACAAAAATATTAGCTTGTGGTTATTGTAATTCTATTTTAGAGTTATGACGAAAAGAGCTTAATAAAATATGAGAGCAATCAGAATTTATTGAATTTCCAAGTATTTTTAAAGTTTGAAAAAGTACAGAGTGGAAAAATAAAGAAATTTATGTAAAATGACAAATGCGTTATGAATATGATTGAGGTTTTTTTGATAGATTTTTTGTTTTAATAGATTGAAAAGAATTTTTGATAGAAGAAGATGATTGATTAAAAAAAGTTTTAGAATCTGGTAAATGGCAAAAATCAAGTGATACAATTTTAGATAAACCAGTTTGAGAAAATGTAGTTATTTGATGACAAGAAGTTTTTATTCAAGAAACTTGAATTTTTAAGTTAGTAAATATTAAATGATTTGTAAATACTGATTTAATAGTTTGAAAAGATTATGAATATTTGGACTGAATTGTTGAATGAAAAAAGATAATTATAGAAAAAGAACTTTGAAGCAATAGAATAAAAGTTTTATCAGAAGCAGATATTTTAGAAGACTGAAAATAAATATTAATTCAAAAAATCTAGATTATAAAATCAAATCTAGACTTTTTTTTGATTAAAAATCTAAAATTATTATAATAAAAATTATATTATTTATTAAATAAAAAGTTATGAAAAGATTAATAATTATATTATTATCAACTTTTTTATTTCTTGGGAATGCTTCTGCAGAAGAAACTTGTAAGTTTGAAAAAGTTTGATGAAAATATAATCATATTGATAATATTAAGTATTCTTCTGATGGAGAAGATTTTACTTTTAGGGGAAGCGAAGGAAAAGAAGTTTTTGTAATAAAAAATGGGAAAGAAATTTTTAAAGGTTATGGTCGTATAAATAACTTTTGGTATTCAAAAGATTGAAAACATTCTGCTTTTGTAATTTATAAAAGTTGAATACAAACAACAATAAGCGATGGTGAAAAAGTTTGAAAAAATTATCGCACGGTTTGAGATTTTCAATACTCACCAGATAATAAAAGTTCTGCATTTAAAGTAAAAACTAAGGACGGAAAATCTTTTATAGTGAAAGATGGAAAGGAGATTTGAAAGGAATTTGACGAAATTTGAGGTTTTGAATACTCTCCTGATGGTAAAAGTTTTACTTTTATAGGAATAAAAGAGTGAAAAAATTTTAATAACAAATATTTTATAATCAAAGATGGCAAAGAAATTTGAAAAGAATATGATAAAGTTTTAGAGGTTGAATATTCACCAGATGGTAAAAGTGTTGCTTTCATAGCAGAAAAAGATGGTAAAGAGTTTTTAGTAAAAGATGGTAAAGTAATTTGAAATAAATATGATAGTATTTATAGTTTTAAATATTCTCCTAATGGTAAAAGTATAGCTTTTTGGTGAAAAGAAAATGGTGAAGAGTTTATAGTAAAAGATGGTAAAGAAACTAAATATGATTATATTTATAGTTTTGAGTACTCTCCTGATAGTAAAAGTTTAATTTTATTAGTAAAAGGAGATAAAGCATTTATAGTAAAGGATGAAAAAGTAATTTGAAATAAATATGATGATATTTATATTTCTAAACATTCTTCTGATGGTAAAAGCTTTGCTTTTGTAGCAGAAGAAAATTGAAAAAGGTTTCTAGTAAAAGATGAAAAAGAAATTTGAAAAGAGTTTGATTATATTTATGATTTTGAATATTCTCCCGATGGTAAAAGCTTTGCTTTTTTAGCAGAAGAAAATTGAAAAAAGTTTCTAGTAAAGGATGGAAAAGTGATTTGAGATAAATATGATTATGCCTATAATATAAAATATTCTCCTGATGGTAAAAGCTTTGCTTTTTTGGCAAAGAAAGATTGAAAAAAATTTCTAGTAAAGGATGAAAAAGTGGTTTGAGATAAATATGATGATGTCTATAATTTTAAATATTCACTAGATAGTCAAAGTTTTGTTTTTATAGCAAAAAAAGATTGAAAAGTGTTTGTAGTAAAAGATGATAAAAAGATCTGAAAAGAGTATGATAATGTTTCAAGACTTGAATATTCATCAGATGGTCAAAGTTTTGCTTTTATAGCAGAAAAAGATTGAAAAGTGTTTGTAGTTAAAGCAACTTGCTTAAATAATCAAAAAACAATAAAAGAAAAAATCAATAATAAGGTAAAAAGTGATTTAAGTCTAAAATCAAAGAAAATACTAATGAAACAATTAATGATTTCAAAGATAAAACTTAAAAAATCAAATTCTAAATATTTAAGTAATTTAAATAAAATAAACAAAGTAATTTCAAAATTAAAAAAAGAAAAATTAGAAACTCTTTATTTAAGGATACAAAAAGTAAAATCAAAAAATCTTTGAAAGTATGAAGATATTGTGAATTATTTACAAGCAAAAGTAGGCTTAGAAATTTATAAAAGAGAAGCAAAACAATAGTTAAATTTACAAAAGTTTTTACAAAAATTTGACTTAAAAAGTTAAGTATATAATATAAAGAGTATATTTTATATATATTAACTTAGTTTTAATGATTTCACATGTTCATTCAATAACAGTAAATGGTTTAGAATCTACTGTAGTTGATATAGAAGTAGACATAAATAATTGACTTCCAGCTTTTACAATAGTTTGATTACCAGATCAATGAGTTCAGGAAAGTAAAGAAAGATTAAGATCAGCTATGAAATCAAGTTGAGCAAAGTTACCATTAACTAGAATAACTGTAAATCTTGCTCCAGCAGATATAAAAAAGTCATGACCAAGTTTTGATTTATGAGTTGCTGTTTGAATACTTTTAAATGATAGATGGATTAATAATGATGATTTAATAAAGGATTCTATTTTTCTTTGAGAATTATCTTTGGATTGAAATCTTAGAAAGGTATCTTGAGTTCTTCCAGCTACAATTTGAGCAAAAGAAAAATCTTATAAAAGAATATATGTCCCTAAGGAAAATGCTTTAGAGGCTTCAATAATACCATGAATAGATATTATAGCTATTAGTAATCTAAAAGAATTAATCTCTATTTTGAATAAAGAAAAAGAAATTGTAGTACAAGAAAAGTTAGATTTTAAAAAGTATTCTTTATCTTGAGAAAAGAATATTCAAGAAAAAAATGATTTTAAATATATTATATGACAAGAACATTGAAAAAGGGCATTAGAAATAGCGGCTTCAGGTTGACATAATATAATTATGAACTGACCTCCTTGAAGTTGAAAAACGATGTTGGCAAAGGCTTTTTCTACTATACTTCCAGAATTAACAGTTGAAGAGTCAATTGAAATATCAAAAATCTATTCAATATCGTGATTATTAACAAATGACCAACCAATAATAAAAAAAAGACCCTTTAGAGTTGTTCATCATACATCAAGTTGAGTTAGTATTATTTGATGATGAAGAAATGCTAAACCTTGAGAAATAAGTTTAGCACATAAATGAGTTTTATTTTTAGATGAAATTTTAGAATTTCAAAAGTGAGTATTAGAAGTTTTAAGACAACCTTTAGAAGATTGAAATATAACAGTTACTAGGGTTAATGCTAGTTATGACTATCCAGCTCAATTTACTTTAGTGTGAGCTATGAATCCTTGTCCATGTTGATATTTAACTGATCCAGATAAAGAGTGTCAATGTAAGCCTAACCAAATAAAGGCTTATTCATCAAGGCTTTCTTGACCACTGCTTGATAGAATTGATATATTTATTGAAGTACCAAAGGTAAAAACAAATAAATTTAAGGTATGAGATGATTATGATTGACAAGAAACTTCTTCTCAAATTCAAAAAAGAGTTTCAAAGGCAAGAACTATTCAAATAAATAGATTTTCTTGAACAAATATTACATCTAATTCAGAAATGACTACGAAAGAAATTAATAAGTATTGTAAACTAGACGATGAAACAGATAAATTATTAAAACAGGCAGTAAATACTATGAATTTATCAGCAAGAGCATATTATAGAATATTGAAATTAGCAAGAACTATAGCTGATTTAGATTGAGTATCTGATATAGAAACAAAACATATTTTAGAAGCTCTTAGTTTTAGAAAAAAAGAAGACTAAATTAATAAAAATTTGTTTATAAAAAGTTTTGTTATTTTATATTTTTCTTTATACTAATTTTGGTTATAGAGAAAAATATAATTTTTATAAAATTTATAATAAATATGTTTGATTTTAGTTCTAAAATATTAGATTTTTGAAAAAAGAATATCATAATAAATAGAAACATAAGTTTAGATGAGTGATTAGAATGTTTTTTATTAATTAGTTCTTCTGACCTAACATTAGCAGACAATGTATTAAATAAAATTTTAGATTTAATAATTGATAAAATTTGAAAAGAAGATTCTTATTCGGATTTTTCTTTGGCACTTCAAAATATAAACTCTTTTTTGAAACAATGGAATAAAGACCTTGAGAAGGAGTTAAAAATAAATATAATTATATGACTTCTTGATGAAAATACTTTTTTATTCTCTGAAATATGAAAAGTATCATGTTATCTAATAAAAAATAACAATGAACTTTTAGAAGTAACTGACAAAAAGTATAATAAAAAACAGTTTTGATTTATCTCTTCAGGTGAATTAAGTGAGTGAGAAATAATAGTAATGTGAACTCATAAGTTATTAAATTATCTTTCAAATAGTGATTTTTTAGACTGAGCTAGATTAGATACTTTAGAGGCCTTTAATGAAAATATAGTTGATATACTTAATTCTGAAATAATTGAAAAAAATCTTTGAATTACTTCTATTAAGTATAAATCAAATTGAGTTTTAAATAATAAATCAAGTAAATTTTTATTTATTAAAGAATTTTTCATAAAACTTTTAGATAATAATTTTTCAAAGAAGATAATTGCATCATATTTTGTTTTGAAAGACAAAATAAGTAAAAAATCAAAAACTATAAAAAATATTATTTTTATTTTATGAATAATTATTTCTTTCTTTTTGTTGTATTCTATTATTTTGAATATAGTTTGAAATAATAGTTACATGGAAAAAAAGGTAGAATACACTAAAGATTTAGAAAAAGCAAAATCATATGTTGTTGTTGCTAGTGAAAATATTAACAATCCAGATTTATTTAATTTGAATATCAATAATGCTGAGAAAATTATAGAAACTATAAAAAAAGAAAAACTTTTTTTAAATGATCTTAATAAGATGAAAGATGATATAAGTATATTAAAAAAACAGTTTAATTGAGTAGAGATATTTGAAGAAAATTCTAACAATAAAGTTTTTGTTGGAGAGATTCCTTGAGCAGTAAAAATACTTAAAAAAGATAAAAAATTATATGTTATTGGTAAAAATTGAGTTTATCTTTTAGATCAAGAGAACCTTAAAATGCAACCATATATATTTGAGAAATTAGATATTGATGAAGAGTATTTTATAGATGCTACAGTTTTGGTAAGTGATATAATCTTATTAACTAATAAATCAAAAATAGTTAAATTTAATAAATGATATTTTAATTTTGTTGATGTAAAGTGACAAAAAGTTTGGCAAAATTCAAAAAACATTGAATCATATTGAAGAAATATTTATTTGTTATGACAAGAAAATAATCAAATATATAAACATTCTAAATCATGAGCTAGATTCAATTCTGCTTTAAATTATTTAAAAGATGAAGATGTAAAGAATATCTGAAATATAAGATCTATTGCTATTGATTGATGAATATATATACTGAAAAATGATTTAAGTATGTTGAAGTTTTTTGCTTCTCCAAAGTATAGAATAGAAAAACTAATTCTTAATAAACTTCCCAAAAATTATAATGTAGAAGTTGATAATAATATAGAAATAAAAACAAGAGCAAACTTGAATTATGTTTATATGCTTTTGAATAATAAAATATTTATTTTTAAACCAAACAGGAAAGTATATAATGATGTCAAAAGTCTTATGTATTTATGACAAATTGAGTGAAAAAGTTATAAAATTATAGATTTTTACCCAAGTCATGACTGAGAGATAATTGTTTTAAATGAATCATGATTATATAAACTGAATTTTGATGTAGATGAAGATGATAAAATAATCCTTAGATAATTAAATAATTTAAAATTAACAAAAAAATATGTGAAGAGGTCCAGTTGTAGCAAAAAGGAGAGATGCAGTTAATGCTGTTAAGTGAAAAGTTTTTTCACTTCATGCAAAGTTGATATCAATAGCAGCACAAAAATGAGGAGATCCTGATTCTAATCCATCATTAGCATCAGCAATATATAAGGCTAAAAAAGATTGAGTTCCAAATGATAATATTGAAAGATCAATAAAAAAATGAACAGGAGAAGATAAATCATGAAATCAAATTGTAGAAGTAGTTTATGAATGATATGCTTCTTGATGAACAGCCGTTATGGTTTCAGTTTTGACTGACAATAAAAATAGAACAGTTTCATCTATAAGACATATTTTTTCTAAATATTGATGAAATATGTGAGAATCTTGAGCAGTGTCATGGATGTTTCATAGGAAATGAGTTATATTTATTAGTTCCGAAAAATATGATTATGAAAAGATAGAAGAGCTAGTATTTGAAACAAAAGCTGAAGATATAATTAAAGAAGATTCTTATATAAAAATAATAACTCAAACTTGAGATTTGCATGAAGTTGAGAAATTCTTTGAAGATAAATGAATAGAAATAATAGAATCAAAATTAGACTACATCCCTGATACAGAAGTAGAAATTACAGAGTTTGATAAAGCATTAAAATTTAAAAAAATGATAGAAGCATTTGAAGAAGATGAAGATGTACATATAGTTTCTACAAATGAAATAATATCAAAAGATTTAGAAAAGCAAGTAGATGATTTTATTGAAAAAAATAAATTTAGAACTTAAAAGATTCCAATTTCACTCTATTTCTTTCTCGAATAAAATAATTATGAAAAATAGCAGCATATGGGCATAATCTAAATTTTAGTGGAGAAAAAAAATAAATATAATATGTTAGAGATTAAATTTTAACATATTTTTAAAATAAAAAATTATGGAAAATATAGCCCAAGAATTATTAGAATTATTTTTACCATCAGAAATAGATTGGAAAAGATATAAACTGTCAAAAGTAGAAGAAATAAAAGATGAAAATATTTCACCATTTGTATGAAGACTAGAATTTCATCTAGAAGAATTAAATATAATACCAAATAATGAAGAATACAAATGAAAACAAATAATATCTAAATGATTCTATCCATCAAAAAAAATACATGATTTTGCAGTGAGAGATAAATTATCAACATTAGTAGTTAAGAGAAGAAAATGGCAAGAAAAAGAATGATGAAAAATAATAAATTCAGAAATAAATTGTAACTATCCCTGAACACAAACATCAAAAAGTTTGTTGTCTTTTTTAAAATAAACTCATTGAACAATGAGATATAAGTAATTCAATGCTTTCAACTTTGTACGGAATAAATGAAAAAACTTTATCATATTATTTCATAAATGTAATATCAGATTTTGCGTTAGAAAAAGAAAAAGAAGAAAGTGATGAAAAACTTTTTATGTGAAAAAGAAATACCTGCAGACCCCAATATATATCTAAGTATTCAAAACTAAAAAAAGAATGATACTTTAATTCTTCTAAACTTTGAAAAAATCTTTGTGTAGATGAAAAAAATATAAATTGAAAAGTATATACAATATTTTCAAATCCAGATTTAAAACAAGGTTTAGTATGAATAATACCTTGAGTAAAATCTAAGAATGTTACAGAATTGGTAAGAAAGAAATCAAAATTTAAAGACAGATTAATAGTAAAAGAAGTAGCTTTAGATATGGCTAGAAATATGGAATGGATAGCAAGAGAATTATTTCCTCAAGCAAGGCAAGTAGTGGATAGATTTCATGTAATGAAAAATGTATTATGAGATATACAAGCTGTAAGAATTAGATTAAAAACAGGAATAATAAAAGAAGAGTTAGATTTAGAAACTAAATCAAAAATAGAGAGAATAAAATATTCTCCTAAAGAGTATAAATTAAATAACAATCTTTCTGAAACAAAAAAAGAACTGATAACTAGAGTTAGATATCAACTCTTTAAAAGAAAAAAAGACTGGAATGATAATCAGAAAGATAGATGGAAGATTATTAAAAAGTTAAAAAATCTGGAAGAACTAGTTTTTTCTTATGAAGTAGTATCAGATTTATTTGATATATTTGATGAAAAAAAAGGAGCATTATCTTTTCAGCAATGGTTTAGCAAAATATCTAAAAGAGAAAATATTATTGAAATGCAAAATTCTTGAAGGATAGTACAAAACCATTTAGTGAGAATTTTAGCTTATTTTGATAATAAATTTACTAATGCTTTTGCCGAATCTTTAAATTCTAGAATCAAAAGATTTATTAGTAATTTAAGATGATTTAAAAATCAGGATTATATGATTTACAGGATTATTAGAAAATTTGATTGAAATTTTTAATCCACCAAAATTTAGATTATGCCAAAAAAACATTTAAAATTGACAACAATACACATATGTCTACAATGTTCCTGAGTTTAAATTCCTAGACTCAAAAACCAAAACAAAAGGAGGACTTATGTCCCAGTTTATAAAACTATTAGCATCAGCTTTTTTGTCTATATCTATATTTAGCTCTGTGAATGCTGCCAGTCTAGTTCCAGGTAGTGCTATTTGCGAAGCTTATTCAGACCATGCTTATGCACAGGTGCATAGTGACTTTATTCCAGTAAAGATTCACTTTGTTATCTTCAGACCAGCTACTAACTCTGTTAGTACTATCAAGTGGGGTGGTTGGAATCAAATAGTTACATTTAGTAGCTATGGTGTTTCAATTAGTCCAGGAGATAAACTGCTAATCTGGGATGATAACTACACAATGTATGAAGACATCACTTGTAGTTAATCTTTCCTAAAGTAACAAGCAACCCTTTTTAAAGGGTTGTTTTTATTGGGAAACACCTGATATCTATATTTTTTAAAAAGTTAATTTTAGTAGCTTTATCTTCTTTTAAAAAACTATCAATAATATTTTTTACATAATAATTTGTAAAAAGTTCTTTTGATGGTACTGGCAAATACACACTTGGCAATGTATCATATATAAGTATTGAATATAGATATGCTTTTTTATAATTCTCTATAATTGAGAAGTTAATGATGAGAGGTATATTTAATCTTTTATTAATATTACTATTTTGGATTATGTATTCATTTTTATCAGTTTTGCAGTATTTATTCTCAACAGCATCTGTTTCTGAATACCTAAATGACATAATTTCATTTCAATTATTATAAGAAAAAATATCAGGTTGAACATATGGAACTTGAGGTGAACTTAGTATAAAAATATATGTAAATATTATGATTCACCATGTAGTTAGAAAGTTTTTACTAACTTTTGGTAATTTCAATAATAGATATGTGGAGTATAAAAATATTATAATAAAAAGAAAAATTATAAGAAAATGACTTATACTTTCTGCATATAGTTGATAATTTTGTAATACAAATAAAAATGAAAATAACACTACAAAAACTATTCAATTAGCTCTATATAGAGAATTCTTTTTAGATTTAATTGCAAGAATAGAGTATATTATTGTTGAACATATCAATAAAACAATATTGAGTCATATTATTATGATAGAAGAGTTTTCATGATAAGGCATATCTTGCACTATAAGTATATAGATTAATATTGCTATATATATTCAATATTTTTTCAGAAAATTTAATATATTTATTTTAACCATACTCATTATTATTATTGTAATACAACAGTTATTATATCATATAATATATTGATAATGCAAATTTAACTGAATTTTTCTCGTCCATTGGGGAAAATACTCAAAAAATTAAGCTGTTTTTCACTTTTATAATCATCGATTTAGCAAAGCAATTTAACATCTCTCCTAATTATGAAAAATAGCAGCATATGTTATGAACTCACACAAAAAAATGAAAAAATCTTGCTAAATTAAATTTTTTATATACAATTCTTTAGCTTATAAATATAATATATATCAATTATTAAAAAATAACAATGAAAAAACTAGAATTAAATGCTGAAATAAGGGAAAAGGGGGAAGATTTAAAAAAGCTAAGAGCTTCAAAAATAATTCCAGCTGTAGTTTATTGAAATAATCAAGAACCTATATCTTTTAAGATGAATAACTCAGATTTTTTAAGAACTTTTAGAGTATCTTGAGAAAGTCATATAATTAATTTAAAAATTTGAAAAAAAACTATTGAAGTTTTGGTTCATCAAATTCAAAAAGATCCTGTTACATGAGCTTTTTTACATGTAGATTTTTATGCAATTACTAAAGGTGAGAAACTTACTACTAAAATTCATCTTAATTTTGTTTGAGAATCTGAAGCTGCAAAACTTTGAGCTATTATCGAGGAAAATATGAAAGAAATTGAAGTTAAGTGTTTACCAAAAGATTTGGTAGATAGTTTTGATGTTGATATATCTGTTTTAAAAGAATTTGGTGATTCTGTAAAAGTTTCTGATTTAAACATTAGTGATGCTTACCAAGTTAATGCACCTGCTGATGAAATAGTAATAAGTTCTTCTAAACCAGCTAAGGCAGAAGATTTAGATGCTCCAGTTGTTGCACCTGAAGTTGAGTGAGAAGAGGCTAATGCTAGTGAAGAAACAAAATAAAAAAATTTACAAACATAGACTTATCATTAAACTAATGGTAAGTCTTTTATTTTTTATACAATTAAATTTATGATTATAAAAATATTTTGAAAGGAAGATGTAACTAAAAAGTTATTTACAAGTGTTCAAAACTCTATTGAAGATTTATGACTAACAGATTTTATACCTTTAGAAAAAGTTACAAAAGATGACGAATTAAAAAAAGAACTTGGTATAAAAAAAGAACCTGCTTTAATAATAGAAGAAGAATCTATAGATTTTAAAGATGTTATTTTTGAATGAGTAACTTTAAGTGATGAGGAAATTAAGTCTATGCTTATAAGTATAGTAGGTTGATGAGAATCTTGAGGATGAAGTTGTTGAACAGATGGTTCATGCTGAACTTGTAGTGCTTGTTAATAATTTAATAAAAAAATAAATGAATAATCTTTTTTATATATGTCTTTTTATATTATGAATGATGTTTTGAAGTTTCGCTTCAGTACTCATCTATAGACTAAAATCTTGAGAAAAATGAATTTTAACTTGAAGAAGCCATTGTAATAGTTGTTGACATGTACTTAATTATTTAGATTTAATACCTATTTTTTCTTATTTATTTAATTTTTGAAAATGCAAATATTGTAAGAAAAAAGTTGCTAGTGTTTATCCACTTTTAGAAATTAGTTCATGATTATTATATTTACTTATATGATATTTTTTGGTAGATTTTTCTCTTCTTTTATCTTGAAATATCCTTGAAATAACTAGGTTATTATTTTTTCTTATTATATGACTTTTGAGTATTATTTATACTTTTTATGATGTGTTATTCCTTGAAATTCATGAAAAAGTACTATTAGTTTGAGTAATCTTTAGTCTAATAATTTTGTCTCTACAAACACTCTTTCCATCATTTCAGGTAATATCCTTTCTGCCTATTATGTCCGAAAGTTTAAGTACTTGATTATTATCTATATTATTGTCATTTATTATTGTGTGACTTCTTTATACAATAATGTTAAAATGATTGAAAGAAATATACGATATTATAATTATAGTGTGAATAATTTTATCATTACTATGATTTAAATATTTTTTTAATGTTGAATTGTCAAATATTCCAATTTTTAGTTGAATTATATGATCATTATGATTATTTACATTTTTCTTTTTACAAATATTAGTTTCTCGTTGAGTTTGGATGTGATGAGGGGATTTAAGAATAGCTATACTTATAGGTAGTATTTTATGAATTCCTTTGACATTTGCTTGAGGAATGATTACATATTTAGTTTGAAGTGTTATATGAATTTCTCTTATAATTTATTCAAGACTAAAAAAGCTAAAAAATTGAACAAAAATGGATACCCAAATACCTTTTTGACCCTTTTTGGCAATAGGCTTTTTCCTGACTCTTTTTTATCAAAATGAGATTTTAAATTTTATAGAAATATATTTTTGATAATTGTAAACATAAAATTATTTACTTATTTTTATTTTTAGAGTAAAATGTTTTATATAACTAGTTTGTAAATAAAATAAAAAAATGGAAAATAAAAAAACTATTATAGCAATTAAAGATTTTATATTAACTGCTGAAAAATCTATAAAGAATGCAAAAACTCTTTTAAAAGACTTAATAGAGGATAATAATTTAAATCTTGAACAAGATATTGATTTAAATGTAAAAGGCCTTAATAGTTATAATAGTGATGAATCAAAAATCATTGAGTGAGTGTTTACTGGAAGTGATATGTTATGATCTGATGGTAATAAACATCCAGTTCCAGCTAATTATGCTTCAAAATCAAAATTGGTACAATGAGATAAATTGAAACTTACAGTGAATAAATTGGGTAAAATGTTGTACAAACAAATTCAACCAATAGAAAGAGAAACAAAAGTATGAATTCTTACAAAAGAGAAGTGAGTATATCAAGTTTTGGCAGATTGAGAAATTTATTGAGTTCTTACAGCTGCGGTAACTCATTTTAAAGCTGAAATATGAGATAATGTTGCAATAATAGTCCCTGCATGAAAAAAAGCCACATTTGCGGCAATTGATAATATTATTCCAAAGGACGAAATATAAAATAATTTTTTATGATTAAATTCTAAAAGAATTTAATTTTATCAGCATTTGGATGATCTCTTAATTTTTCAAGAGTTTTAGCTTCAATTTGTCTAATTCTTTCTCTAGTAACTCAAAATTCTTTTCAAACTTCTTCAAGTGTGTGTAAATCTCATCAATCTAACCCAAATCTCATTATAATGATTTTTCTTTCTCTTGGAGTAAGAAAATCAAGCATTTGGTAAAGATTATCTTTTAGTAAATTTACATTTGTTTGTTCATCAGGAGTAAGATTTTTATCATCTTCTATAAAATCTCATAAAGAGCTATCTTCTTCACTTCAAACAGGACTATCAAGACTAAGAATATCTTGAGAAATTCTCATTATTTGTCTTACTTTTTTGATATCCATATCCATTTCAGTAGCTAGTTCTTCCATAAGTGGTTCACGAGTTAGCTCTTGTGTTAGCCTTCTGTAAGTGTGAGTGAATTTATTTATGGTTTCTATCATATGAACAGGAACTCTAATGGTTCTTGCTTGGTCAGCAATAGCTCTAGTTATTCATTGTCTTATCCACCAAGTTGCATATGTGGAGAATTTGAATCATTTAGTAGCATCAAATTTATCAACAGCTCTAAATAATCATACATTTCATTCTTGAATTAAATCAAGTAATCATAATCATCTACCCATGTATTTTTTTGCAATACTAACGACTAATCTTAGATTAGCTGCTGCAAGTTTTTTTCTCGCCTCTTGGTCTCATTCTTTTATTTTTTTTCATAAACTTATCTCTTCTTCTGGTTTTAGTAACTCAACTCTTCAAATTTCATTCAAATACATTCTAATAGAATCATCACTTATCTCAGAAAGAGAAATTGATTGTTTTAAATCTTTTTTCCCGTCTTTTTTTTCACTTGAAAATAAATTTGTTTTTTCTAAATTATCAACTATATCTATTTTTAACTCTAAAAATTTTGTATAAATTTCATCAAGCAAATCTAAGTTATCTTCAGCATTAGGTAAAGCATTAGCTAATTCATCTTGAGTTATTTTTCACTCTTTCTTTCATTTTTTTAATAATTCTACAACTTCTTCAGGTAATCACTCAAAAACTTTTTCATCTATTTTATTATCAATAAATTTTTTTAGTCATTTTCATACCCTTCTTTTATCTTCAGATCTTTCTTTTGGTAATTTAGTTAATCCTTTTTCCTTTTTTATAGAATCAATTTCATTTGTATTAAATTCTTCTATTTTTAAAGAGTCTAAATTGACTTCTTCAATTAAATTTTTATCATCATCTTTTTTTGATTGTGTTGCCATTTATTTATAAGGTTATTTTTATAATACCCCAAAAATTGACTTTTTCACACTTTGAAAAGCCAATCTCTATTAACACAATTATATTATTTTCTTATTTTTAAGCAAATATTTATATATTTTTTGTTTTTTTATTAAAAAATAGCTTAAAAAAGAACATACAATGAGAAAAATATTGCCTTTTGTGTTTTTATCAATATATTGTTTTAATATAATACATAATTACATAATAAAAGGTGAAAATATCATATAAAGTTTTACAGAAATATATTAAAAATATTAAAACTCCAGAAAAAGTTTCTGAAGATTTAATTCAGGGAGTAGCTGAAGTTGAATCAATTGAATATGAATGAGAATATTTAAAAGATGTTTATATATGAGAGGTATTAGAATGTAAAAAACATTCAGATAGTGAAAAGTTAAATATATGTAAAGTAAAAGTTCTTTGAGAAGAGAAACAAATAGTTTGTTGAGCTTCAAATGTAAAATCTTGAATAAAAGTACCAATTGCTATAGTTTGAGCAAAATTATCTGAAACCTTTCAAATTCAAAAAGCAAAAATTAGATGAGAAACTAGTGAATGAATGATTTGTAGTTTAGATGAGTTAGGACTTGTGAAAGAAAGACAAGAGTGAATTATGATTTTGGAGGATACTGCTCCAGTTTGAAAATCTATGAAAGATTACCTTTGAAAAAATGATGTAGTATTAGAAATTGACAATAAAGCTATTAACCACAGACCAGATCTCTTTTCTCATATTTGAATAATTAGGGAATTATATGCAGTTAATAATGAGAAGTTTGAATATGATTATGAAAATAAAGATTTTTCTTGATTAAAAGAATTGTGAATAAAAAATGAAGTTACTAGTGTAGTTAAAAGATATATTTGATTAAAAGTTAATAATGTTTCTAATATTCAAACTCCTGATTATATAAAACAAGTTTTGTATTCTGCTGGTATTGAATCAAAATGATTGTTGATTGATGTTACAAATTATAGTCTTTATTTTTATTGACAGCCAACTCATATTTTTGATGCTGATAAAATAAATTGAAGTATTATTATTAGGTATGCAAAAAAATGAGAGAAATTTGTTGCGTTAGATGATAATGAATATGAGCTTAACGATACAGATATTGTTATAGCTGATAATAAGTGAGTAATAGCTTTATGATGAGTTATTTGATGAAAAGAAAGTTCAGTTACATCAGAAACAAAAAATATAATTATAGAATCAGCTAATTTTGATCATTCAGTAGTTAGAAAAACTTGAAAAAGTTTATGAATTAGAACAGATTCTTTAAATGTATTTGAAAAATGATTATTGCCTGAAATGGCTAAAGCTTGAATTAGTTTAATTGTATCTGAGTTAGAAAAAAATCTAAAAAATATTTCTTTAGTTAGTATAACTGATTCTTATGAAGTTAAACAAGATTCTATTTATGTAGATTACAGTTTGGAATCAATAAATTCATTAATTTGAAGTAACTATGATGAATTATTAGTTTCAAAGATTTTATGAAATCTTTGAATAGAAAGAGAAGGACAAAAATTGAAAATTCCATTTTGGAGGAAAGATTTAGAAAATAAGGCAGATATAGCAGAGGAGGTAGCTAGAATAGATTGATATTCTAATATTGCTTCTACAGTTCCTAGAATTAATTTATGAGCTATAACTCAAGATAATATTTATAAAATTAAAAGAGATACAAGAAATTTTTTCACATGACTTTGATTTTATGATATGTATACTTATTCATTTGTAGGTGAAAAACTTATGAATAAGCTTTGATTAACTTGTGATAATTTGGTAGAATTAAAGAATAATTTAAGTGAAGATGCTACTCATATGAGATGATGATTGATTCCCAATCTACTACTTTCATTAGAAAAAAATTCAAGAGATTTCTCTGAACTAAAAATGTTTGAGCTTGAAAAAGTATTTAATTTGAAATGAGAAGAAATTATTGAAAATTACGATCTTTCTTGAGTAATGGTTAGCAAAAAAGATTTAGTTTATTATGATATTCAAAGTCTAGTTAGTCAATTTTTTCAAAAAGTAGGTTTAACAAGTTTTTATTTTGACAAACCAAAAACAGCTCCTAGTTACTCTCATGCAACAAGAACAGCTGATATTATACTTAGATGAAAAAAAGTTTGAGTTGTTTGAGAAATTCATCCAAAAGTATCTAATCAATTTGATATTAATGATAGAGTATGATTTTTTGAAATAAATGTTGATTTAATATCAAGTGCTTTATATTCTATTACCAAAGCTGTAGAAGTTTCTAGCTATCAAGAAAATAATTTTGATTTAAGCTTTGTTGTTGATAAAAACCTTAAATGAAGAGATATTAGTAATACTATTTTAAAAGCAAATCCATTAATAACTTCTGTGAATTTATTTGATATATATGAAGATGAAGAAAAATTGCCTTGAAAAAGAAGTCTTAGTTTTAAAATATTTTTTCAATCTTTGATAGAAACTTTGTCAGATAAAGTAAAAAATGACTTAATAAACGAAATAGTTAATAAGGTAGAAAAAAAATGATGAGTTTTAAGATAAAGAAAAAAATTTATTAAACTTTTAGAAATTCACACTGGTTTTTTATTGAATTTAAGAAAATAATATATATTAACAAGACATTTTAACTTTGAAAATCACAATATGTTTTTTACTTGCTATGCTATGAGATTTATTAAATTTTGATTTTCTTAAAAAATAAATATAATTAAATTATGTTATTTTTATTAAAATAAGTTAAATGTATTTAAGTAGAAAAACATATCTTGATAAAATAAATGATATATTTGAAAAAGGCTTATAAAAGTAATTGTAGGTCAAAGAAGAGCATGAAAAACTGTTTTAATGCAACAATTAAGTAAAAATTTTAAAGATAAAAAAGTAGTTTATATAAATAAAGAACACAAAGATTTTGACTTTTTATACGATGATAATTCTTTAAATGATTATTTAGAAGCTCAAATCAAACTTTGAAAAAAATATATTTTTATTGATGAAGTTCAGTTAATTATTAATTGGGAAAAAACTATTAATTCAGTATTTTCAAAATATAGAGAAATTGAAATATTTTTAACAGGTTCTAATTCAAAAATGTTATCTTCAGAATTATCTACTTTGCTTTCTTGAAGATACATAGATTTTTATATTTATCCTTTTTCTTATAAAGAATACATAGATTTTAACAAATTAAAAAATAACTTTAATTCATTTAAATGATATTTAGATAAATGATGATTATCTTTAGTTTATGAACTTGATAATGATGAACTTAAATACAGTTTTTTTAAAAGATATAGTTTCAAGATATAAAATAAAAGATATATCTTTGCTTGAAGATTTATTTTTGTTTATTGTTAATAATATTTGAAATTTAACTAATCTTAACTCTATTTTAAAGTATTTAAAATGAAAACAAATTAAAACAAATTTAAATACTATTTCTTCGTATATTTGATATTTAAAAGATGCTTTTTTAGTTTATGAAGTAGCTTTGTATGATTTAAGATGAAAACAAGTTTTTGATAGAGAAAGAAAATTTTATATTTCTGACCATATTTTCAGAAAATGTTTA
>PDWI01001402.1_pt1 | contig 54151 bp, 49 predicted proteins | sample 1430891 | NCBI WGS metagenome assembly PDWI01 (sample SAMN01162508, study PRJNA174530) | Oral metagenome, whole genome shotgun sequencing project. | biome: Marine environment; feature: Marine mammal; material: Swab sample of the gingival sulcus; isolation source: swab sample of gingival sulcus... | reverse complement strand
AACGGATAACCAGATGGTTCCTGCTGTTTTTGATGAAGAGGGCTACGCTGTTCAGGTGGGCATTGACGGTTCTTCTCTGGATTTACCCGTTATTTCCGGCCCCCGTTTTTCCCTGCCTGTTCCCGGAGCCCGGCTGCCTGAACAATTTCTGGATGTACTGAACGGGCTTGCACGTCTGCGCAGTGAAGAGCCGGAGCTGTTTGCTGTTGTTTCGGAGCTGGAATTAACCGCCCGCAGGGATGAAGCTCTGGATGTGAAACTTTATATGAACCATGTGCCTGTTCCTGTGCTGGTAGGCCGCAGTCTGACGGCGCAGACAGTCCATAAGGTTCTTCTGGTTCTCGATATTCTTAACGCTGACCCTGAGGAAAATGTCAGAGAAGCAGATATGCGCGGAGAGCATCTGGTATTCCGCCGTACGGAGGAAGGCTGAATGACTGACAGTCGTGTTGTTGCAGGTTTGGATATCGGTACCCGGAACATCCGTGTTCTTCTGGGCGAATACGATCCCCAGGGGAAGCTGCTGGTTTCCGGATGGGGTGAAGCGCCTTCGGATGGTCTGCGCCGGGGGGTGGTTGTTAATATTGAAGCGGCCCGGGAGTGTATTGAACAGGCTGTTGAAGCGGCAGAGCAGGAAGCCGGCAGAACTGTTACAGAACTGTGGGTTTCGCTGGCCGGCGGTGCCGTGAGCAGTCTGAACTCCCGGGGAGTTGTACCTGTTTCCGGGAAAAACCGGGAAATTGGAGATTCCGATGTGGAGCGGGTTCTGGAAGCGGCGCGTGCTGTTGCCATTCCCATGGACCGGATAATGCTGAATGTACTGCCGCAGCAGTTCATTATTGATGACCAGCGCGGAATACGGAACCCCCGCGATATGATAGGTGTTCGTCTGGAAGCGGATGTTCACATTGTTACAGCGTCGCTCTCGGCAACAGAAAATCTTAAAAAAGCCGTTGAAAGGGCCGGTTTCAAGGTGAAAGACATGGCGCTGGGAACTTTGGCGTCGGCCAAGTCGCTTTTAAACGAGGACGAAAAGGAACTGGGAGTGCTTCTTATTGATATCGGTGCCGGTTCCACTGATTTCATCCTGGTTCACGAAGGGGCTCCGCTCATTACCGGAACTGTACCGGTGGGCGGCAGTCAGGTTACCTCGGACCTTTCAATTGTACTGAAAACACCCCGTGAAGCCGCGGAAAGAATAAAAATTAACGATGCTTACTGCTGGGAAAATCCGGATAAGAGTAAGGAGCCGGTTATTGTTCCGGGAGTGGGCGGCCGTCCGCCGGTACCCGTTCCCTGCTCCGAGCTCTGCCGTATTCTGCAGCCCCGCATGGAAGAAATTTTCCGTATGATTCAGGCGGAAATTTCCCGTGTACCGGAAATGGCGCAGACAGTGGAAGGTGTTGTTCTCTGCGGCGGCGGCTCCCGGCTGACGGGAGTTGAAGAGCTGGCTTCGCGGGTGTTTGAACGGCCGGCCAGGACAGGAAGTCCTTTGGGAAATGTTCAGTGGCCCCAGGCCTGCCGCGCGCCTGAATGGTCGGCTGCTGCCGGTCTGGTTCTTCTGGGGGACGCTCTGGGAGGAAATGGAATACGTAAAAGAGATATTGCTGAAGCCGCATCCGCGCATCCGTTAAAGGGGCTGGTGCGTTGGCTTGGTGAATTCTTTTAATAAACAATAAACCCGGGGAGGGGTGGATTTATGGACTTGGAAATACTTGATGAACGCATTGTCGGAAAAACGAACATCAAGGTTATTGGCTGCGGAGGCGGAGGGGGTAACGCTGTTTCCCGCATGATTCAGGTGGGTGTGAAAGGCGTCGATTTTGTTGCGGCCAACACAGACCTGCAGGCTTTGAATTCTTCGGACGCCGCCATTAAGGTGCCGCTGGGCCGCCAGGTAACCGGCGGACTTGGAGCCGGCGGAAAGCCGGAAGTGGGCGAGCAGGCCGCTGAAGAAGACCGCGAAACTATTCAGAATGTGCTTAAAGGCGCGGACATGGTGTTTGTTACAGCCGGAATGGGCGGCGGAACCGGAACCGGTTCAGCTCCCGTGATAGCCCGCATTGCCAAGGAAATGGGCTGTCTGACAGTGGCTGTGGTAACGCGTCCTTTCCGGTTTGAACAGTCCCGGAAAATGGAACTGGCCAACGCGGGTATAGACAAGCTGCGTGAGCATGTGGACACGCTTATTACCATTCCCAACGAGAATCTGCTCAAGCTTGTCGACAGGAATACTCCTATCCGCGAGGCATTCCTGAAAGCCGACGATGTTCTGCGCATGGGGGTTCAGGGTATTTCCGACCTCATTACCAATCATGGGGAAATCAACATTGATTTTGCCGATGTCAAGGCCGTTATGGAAGGCCAGGGCGATGCGTTAATGGGTATTGGACATGGACAGGGCGATAACAGGGCTGTGGATGCGGCCACTATGGCCATTGAAAATCCGCTTCTGGACAACGTTAATATTGAAGGAGCCAAAGGGCTTCTTGTTAATGTTGTCGGCGGCTCTGATTTTTCTCTGTTTGAATACAATGAAATTATGGACATTATATCATCCAGAGTGGATCCTTCGGCCACGGTTATTCCCGGCCAGGGCACCGATGAAAGCATGGGCGATCAAATCCGTGTAACTGTTATTGCCACAGGCTTCGGCGGTTCTGTTGCCGGCAGGGATTCGGCCTCTTCTTCCGTTCATTCTTCACGCAGGGATGAAGAAGTGCTGTCCTTCGATATGTGGAAAAACCTCAGTGAAGGACGCGGGCTGTCAGCCGCGCCGCCGCCGGAATCGTCCGGAAATATTCCCAGGGAATACAGACCCAGTGTCTCTGTTTCCGATGAAACAGATTTGCTTATTCCCACAGTTATGCGTGAAAGCCGCTTCGGCATAGGGAAAAACCGATGAACGGAAAGGAACTGGCCGTGGAATATGAGGGGTATCTCCGCGGTGAGCTGCGGGTAGCGGACTCTACGGCCCGTACCTACGCGGCGGAAATAAAACGTTTCTGCTCCTGGCTGGAGGATACCGGAAAAGACGCGTCGGATGTCTGCGGAATGGAGCTGGAGGCTTACGTTCAAAGCCGGGGCGCCGATGCCCCGTTGAGCGCGCGTACTGTTTCCAGAATATTCAGTTCTCTGCATTCGTTCTTCGGATTTCTGAAAGCCGCCGGCTACCGCAGTGAAGATCCATCCCGGGATGTGGAGCGTCCGCGGATAGGCCGGAGCCTTCCCGAGGTTCTGGAAGTGGATGAAGTGGAAAAATTCCTCGATTCCATCGATCTGGACAGTCCTTACGGTTTAAGGGACCGTACCCTGTTTGAGCTTATTTACTCCTGCGGTCTGCGTGTCAGTGAAGCCGCGCAGCTGGAATTGTCTCAGGTGTACCTGAAAGAAGGACTTATCCGGGTCCGCGGCAAAGGCAATAAGGAACGGCTGGTGCCTCTGGGAGATGAGGCGGAAAAGTGGTTCCGTACGTACTTAAGGGAAGGGCGTCCGTTGCTTGAGAAAGGCCCCGCCGGGAAAAACCGCGTTTTTCTGAATAACAGAGGTGAAGGACTGGGACGTAAAGGTATGTGGAAACGTTTCCGCGGTATTGCCAGCAGAGCCGAAGTGGATGGTAAAATTCATACCCTCAGGCATTCGTTTGCCACGCATTTGCTGCGGGGCGGTGCGGACCTGCGCAGTGTTCAGGAACTGCTGGGACACGCGGATATCAGTACAACACAGATATACACACATCTTGATTCATCGGACCTGGAGCGGACGCACCGGGCCTGCCATCCGCGGGCGTAGAAGGGTGCAGAGGAGCGTAGAGGGAAAATGAAAACAGCCGTATTATCCAGTCAAATTCACGTCAATATTACCCGTTCTGTAACGGCGGTACTCTTTTTCGGCTTAAGTGTTTTTCTGCTCCTGGTATCTTCGTGCAGTAAAGTTGAAAACCGGCAGGAACTGGCCGTCAGAATGGCCGAACAGGAAAAACCTGCCGCGCAGGTGTCCGAAAACGACAAGCGCGTCTCCCAGCTGAAAGCCGACATACGCAGAGCCGAGAAAAGCGTGGAACAGACACTGAAGGCTGTAAAGGACAAAGGCACTTACTGGCGGCTTTTGGGCATTAAGTACATGGACTATGAAATGTGGAAAGAAGCCCTTAAAGCCTTTGATGAAGCCCTGGCCATATATCCCGACTTCGCCGGTATTCAGTACCACCGCGCGCTTTGCGCGTCTCAGCTGGCACTGGCCTCGCCTGAATTATCCGGCCGCCGGGAGTATCTTGCGCAGGCCGAGGCCGGTTACCGCCGTGCTCTGGCTGTGGACCCCCGCAATACACAGAGCATGTATGCCCTGGCCGTACTGCTGGTGTTTGAACTTGAGCGCCCTCTGGAGGCCCTTCCCCTGCTGGAAGATTATCTGAAAATAGAACGCAGCAGCATTCCGGCCCGTTTCCTTCTGGCCCGCGTTTATCTGCAGGCCGGTAATGCGCAGGCCGCCCTGGATCTGTATGAGCATATTGAAAAGAACGCCCGCGAATCCGGCGACAGGGATAAGGCCGCTGAACTCTACCGCCGGGTAATGGGAGGCAATTATGGTTCGTAATCCGCTGGTTCTTCTGGCCGTTCACAGATTCCCCGGCTACAACGGGCATCTTAAACTCCGCGCGGCGCAAATGTGCCGGGACGAAAAAGACCTGCCGGACGCAATGGCCTTCTACGCCCAGTCGCGTTCGCAGCGCTCCCGGCGTGCAGCGGCCTCCATGCCGCCGCTGGAGAAGCTTCAGAAACAGGCCGAGCTGGATTACCGGCGTCTCCGTTCCGGAAAAATTGAATACAGGGTTCTGGGCAGCCCCGCTTATCCTGCCGCTCTGGCGCACATAGACGATCCGCCGCTGCTGCTGTTTGTCCGCGGAGAGCTGGAAAGTTCTCATAATCCGGCAGTGGCTCTTGTCGGCACGCGGCGGCCCTCCGCTCACGCGCAGCGGGAAGCCTGCCGTTTTGCCATGGAATTCGCCCTGGCTGAATATCCGGTTGTTTCCGGTCTGGCCTTTGGAATTGATAAAGCGGCTCACGAAGGAGCCCTGGCGGCAAAGGGTACAACATGGGCCGTCCTGGCCGGCGGACTGGACCGGCCCTCTCCCAACGCTCACAGGCCGCTGGCCGCGCGGATACTGGAAGGCGGAGGGGCCCTTCTGGGAGAAATACCGCCGGGCGAGTTTCCGGCCCGCTACGCTTTTCCCCGCAGAAACCGCATTCTCAGCGGCCTGACCCGCGGATGCGTGGTTTTTCAGGCGCCGGCAAAATCCGGAGCGCTCATAACAGCCAGTCTGGCACTGGATCAGAACCGCGATGTGTATGTGGCCCGCTGCGGTCTGGAAGGGGCCGCTTCAGAAGGAACGCGCGGCCTTGAAGCGCAGGGAGCGCCGGTTGTGTCGGGAGCAAAAGACATAATCAGAGACTGGTCTCTGCCTGTTGATACGCCTTCAGTGGAAACTCTTGCAGTTCCGGAAACAGCCGGCGATCTGGTCTATCTGATGAAACGCGAAATTGAAGGACAGCTGCACTGCTGTATGGGAGGCTGGTTTGAGTACTGCATTGCGTAATCCGGCAGACTGGCAGGACTGGCTGGTCCACCTCCGGGACGTCAGAAAACTCTCCGATGCCACCATCCGTTCCTACCGGCGCGACCTGGAAGCCTGGAGCGATTTCCTCAAAGAGCAGAATCTGGAAATACAGCAGGCCGGGCGCAGGGAAGCCCGCGGTTTTATGGTTCTGATGTCATCAAGGCATATGGCCCCGGCCACTGTTAACAGACGCCTCTCCGCCCTGAAAAGCTACTACGAATGGCGCCGCCGCCGAACCGGCGCGGGAGAAAATCCCTTTGACGCGTTCCGTACCCTGAAAAACGGCCGCAGGCTGCCGGGGTATCTGAGCTATGAAGAACTGGAAAACTTTCTGAATTACTGTAAAGACAACTTTGCCGGGCGGCGTGACAAACTGCTCTTTGAACTGATGTATTCAACCGGATGCCGCGTTGCGGAAATATGTTCGCTGAACGTGAACGATGTCCGTCAGCACAAAATCCGCGTAAAAGGAAAAGGCGGAAAAGAAAGAGTTGTATTCGCAGGAAAAGAGGCCGCCGCGGCGCTTGCTGATTATCTGCCGCTGAGGCGTGAGCACGCCGCTGATAATTCCGACTCCCAAAAAGCGCTCATTCTGGACCTGCAGGGGCACAGACTCACGGCGCGCGGCGTGTATTACATAATCCGCAAATACGCGGCGTTGACCGGCATCTCAAAAAAAGTATCGCCCCACACCTTCCGGCACACATTTGCCACCCATGTACTGGACGAAGGCGCGGATATCCGTATGGTACAGGAAATGCTGGGACATTCAAGTCTGTCGACAACACAGATATACACCCACACCGGAATTGAAAAAATCAAACAGGTCTACCGCCTGTCGCATCCGCATGCCCGGCGTTCAATGGAAGAAGGAATGGAAAAAGGAGAAACTCATGTCTGAAATAAGAGGTACAACCATCGTTGCCGTCCGCAGGAATAATTCCGTGGCCATGGCAGGCGACGGACAGGTAACGCTGGGCGAAGCCGTTATTATGAAAAGCCGGGCCCGCAAGGTGCGGCGGCTCTACAACGATCAGGTGCTTGTGGGCTTTGCCGGTTCAACAGCCGACGCCTTTACCCTGGAAGAACGCTTTGAAGCCAAGCTCAAGGAATATGCCGGTGATATTACACGCTCAGCAGTGGAACTGGCCAAAGACTGGCGTACCGACCGGGTACTGCGGCGTCTGGAAGCCATGCTGCTGGTAGCCGATGCCTCCCGCACCCTGCTTATCAGCGGAAACGGCGATGTCATTGAACCCGACTGCGGCGCCGTTGCCATAGGAAGCGGAGGAAACTACGCCTTTGCCGCGGCCCGGGCCTATCTGGACTCCTCCGAACTGGAAGCCGGAGAAATTGCCCGCCGTTCCCTGGAAATTGCCGCTGACATCTGTGTCTACACCAACAACAGCATTACTCTGGAGGTTATAGAAAATGAGCAGTAAATCACCGCTGGACGGCCTGACGCCGCAGCAGATTGTCGAAGCGCTCGACCATTACATAATCGGGCAGAAATCTGCCAAAAAGTCCGTGGCCATAGCTCTGCGCAACCGCCAGAGACGCGCCCGCCTTCCCGAAGACATCCGCGATGAAGTGGCGCCCAAAAACATACTGATGATCGGTCCCACCGGAGTGGGAAAAACCGAAATAGCCCGCCGTCTGGCCCGTCTGGCCAACGCGCCGTTTATTAAAGTGGAAGCCACCAAATACACGGAAGTCGGCTTTGTGGGCCGCGATGTGGAATCCATGGTGCGCGACCTTATGTCCATGGCGCTCTCCATGGTGAAAGATGAAATGAAAGCCGGAGTGGAACAGGCCGCCCGCGAAGCCGCCGAAGAAGCCCTGCTGGACATACTGGTGCCCGGATCTTCCGCGCCGCCGCCGGAAGGCGCCGACGCCAGTACTCCCGTGGAACCCGACAGAGGCTCTCATGCCCGGGAAGTACTGCGCCGCAAACTCCGTGCCGGAGAACTCGACGAGCGCATGGTGGAAATAACCGCCGGCACCCGCCGCAATCCGCATGTTGAAATACTTTCCGGTGCCGGAATGGAACAGATGGGCCTGGACTTCGGTGCTCTCGGTTCCATTTTCCAGGGGCCGCAAAAGCCCCGCAAGGTAAAAGTTACCCGTGCCAGGGAACTGTTGGAAGCCGAGCAGCAGGAAAAACTCATCGACACCGAAAGCGCCATAGAAACCGCCCGGGAAAGAGTGTGCAACAGCGGCATAATCTTCATAGACGAAATAGATAAAATAGCCGTCCGGGAGGGCCGCGGCGGCGGCGCGGACGTATCGCGCGAAGGAGTGCAGCGCGACATCCTGCCCATAGTGGAAGGTTCGGCCGTCAGTACCAGGTACGGCATAGTGGATACCAGCCACATACTGTTTATAGCAGCCGGCGCCTTTAATCTGTCCAAGCCTTCAGACCTCATACCCGAACTTCAGGGGCGCTTCCCTCTGCGGGTGGAACTCGACAGTCTGGACGCCGACGATTTCCGCAAAATACTCACATCGCCGAAAAACGCGCTCACCCGCCAGTACACCGAGCTTCTGGCCACCGAAGATGTGCATCTGGTGTTTGAGGAAGAGGCCGTTACGCGCCTGTCCAACATAGCCGCCGAGGTGAATTCGCACACGGAAAATATCGGGGCACGCCGCCTGCACACCGTTATGGAACTGCTGGTGGAAGATGTCTCGTTTAACGCGCCCGATCTGACCGGGCAGACAATAACCATTACGGAGGACTACGTGAACGAACGGCTGGGCAGCATTATTGAGGACCGGGACCTCTCCCGGTTTATCCTGTAATGACTTGTTTATCCGGGCGCACCAGCGCCGGCGCTGCGCGCCTCTGCCTGCCGGGCTTTCCGGTGCAATGCTCTCTTCCGGGCCTCTTTTCCGGCTCTGTGCCCGCCGCCGGCCGGCCCGGACGCATTTTCCCTTCAATCCCTTGCGCGGGGCGTCCGCTCTCAGCCGAAGGGAAAATTCAGCAGGGGGCTTTTCCCGGCCGAAAAAAGAAGAGAGGGCCTGTATCCGAAAACAGCCCCGGGAGGGAAAAATGTTAGACAAAAGCAGTTTCGGCCGAGCCGTGGACTTACTGCAGCGCAACATGGCCGTTTCCACCCTGAGAAGGGAAGTTATTGCCAACAACATTGCCAATGCCGAGACGCCCAATTTCAAACGCTCGGAAGTAAGCTTTGAAGCTCAGCTGGGCCGGGCGCTGGCCTCGGAAAAACAGGACAGTTCCATTGGAGTGTTGACACATCCGGATCATATTCCGTTCCGCCGTGCCGTCGACTACCGCACCGTCAAGCCCAGAATTGCCCTGGACTACCTGACCAGCGCCAAAAACAACGGCAACAATGTGGATGTGGAAGTGGAGCTGATGAACGCCACCGAAAACCAGATGATGTACGAACTGATGAGCAGCGCTGTGGCCCATGAGTTCCGGTCCGTGAAAATAGTACTGGGTTAGACCGGAGAAGAGGAGACTTAAAGAATGGGACTTTTTACAACAATCAATACAGCAGCTTCCGGCCTGACAGCTGAACGGCTCCGGCTGGATGTTATATCCGACAACATAGCCAATGTTTCCACCACCCGTACCGCCGAGGGCGGCCCGTTCCGCCGCAGCCGCGTGGTGTTCCGGCCCAGGGTGAATCAGCCCTACTGGCGCAGTCCGTTTCTGCCCGAACCGCTGAAAAACAAAATCGGTTCCGGAGTACGGGTGGCCTCCATTGAAAAAGATATGGATTCCGAGCTGGTCCTCAAATGGGATCCGACGCATCCGGACGCCATTAAAACCGGGCCGAAAGCCGGATATGTGGAACTGCCCAACGTGAACGTGGTCAGTGAAATGGTGGACATGATCTCCGCGTCCCGGGCCTATGAGGCCAACGCGGCCATAATGGACGGCTCAAAAAGCATGTTCCGCAAGGCTCTGGAGATAGGAAGGTAGTAAATGGAACTTTTTAACGCGAAGAATGTCAGCGGCCATGTAGTGGAAATGTCCCGGACAAATGAACGGCACATGGATTCATCCGGCCGTACAGGTCTTCCGGTTGGGGAGAACCGGAAGAAAGAATTCGGAGGCCTGGTAACACAGGCTCTTGAAAGGGTTTCCGGCAGACAGCTGGAAGCCGATCAGTTGTTTGAAAGGATGATAACACATCCTGATGAAGTAGAACCGCACGATGTTACTATTGCCATGGCCCAGGCCGAAATGAGCCTGAACCTGACAAAAACAATCGTGGACCGTGCTGTAAAAGCGTATAACGACATTACAGCAATGAGGTAAGTATTGGACTTGGGTCCGTAAACGGATATTGAGTCTTGTTTCGGGGGGGTAACAAGATGCCTGAATGGATTAGTCAGTTTTTCAAGAAGATTGGAGAACAGTGGAGCAAGTGGTCTGCCATGCGCAAGATCCTGCTCATCGGAATTGTGGTGGTGGTTGCGGCAGCCTTTATTCTGCTGGCCACCATGTCGTCCCGGCCGGCACAGGTAGCTGTTTTTAACGCTGCGGTAACGGATCAGTCGCTGGCCGACAGAATATCCACAGCTCTGGACGCGGAGAATATCAGTCACAGCTTTGGACCCGACAGCCGTTTCTACGCGCCGGATGAAGCAACCGCCCGCAAAGCCCGGGCGCTGCTGGTACGCGAAGACCTGCTGCCCGGCAAGCTCGATCCGTGGAATTTCTTTACGGACATGGACCGCTGGACTCTCACCGACTTCGACCGGGATGTGAATCTCCAGCAGGCTATTATAAAAAATCTGGAAGCGCATATTTCCGCTCTGGACGATATCGATTCGGCCAACGTGTCTCTGGTTATTCCCAAGACAGAACTCTTTGCCGAGGATCAGAAACCGGTTACCGCGTCTGTTATTATTCAGCCCAAACCCGGCAGTGATATCAGTGAAAACCGCGGAAAAATTGAAGGTATTGTTAAACTGATCCAGTTTGCCGTTGAAGGTCTTTTAGCGGAGAACATTACCATCAGCGATACCAAAGGTGTTCTGCTCAACGACTTTGAAGGCCTGGAAGATACAGACCGGCTGAACCTGGCCAGCCGCATGCTGCGCCAGAAACGCGCTCTGGAAAGCCAGTACACCGCTTCCATTATGAAGTCGCTTACCAATGTATTCACTGAATCCCGGGTGGATATTGTGAATTTCGATATCGATCTGGAATTCGTCAAAAAAGCCATACAGACCAAGGAGCATTTCCCGGTTACCATGGTGGAAGACAACCCGGATACCCCCTACAGTGAAAGGGAAGTTATTCCCTCCATTGTTCGCAGCCGGGAAAACAGCCGCGAGAATTTTGAAGGTACCGGTTTTAACCCCGAAGGCCCTCCGGGACAGGAAGGACAGACTCCTCCGGCCTACCAGGATCTTACCAATCTGGTAGGGCATTATGAATCGAACAAAAACATTGAGAATTTTGAAATAAACGAACGGAACATTACCGAAGAGAAAAGTCCCTACAGCATTCAGCGCATCAGTCTGGGACTGGTTATAGACGGCACATGGGAAATTAAATTCGACGAAGAAGGAAACCCCGTTGTTCTGCCCGGAGGGCGCAGGGAACGGATCTATACACCTGTTGATCCGGCCGTTCTGGTACAGGCCCGCAAGGCTATTGAAGGAGCCGTGGGCTATTCCAGTGCGCGGGGAGACATTGTTACGGTAGAAAACATTCCTTTTGACCGTACCGAACAGTTCCGGCTGGAAGATGAGGCCTGGGCAAAAACTCAGCAGAGACAGGCCATAATCCGCTGGAGTATTATAGGCATAGCTGTCCTGCTGTTCCTCTTTGCGGTTATCAGAATGATCAGCCGTTACATTCAGAAAAAACGCCGTGAACGTGAAGAAGAACTGGCCAGACAGCATCAGGCCATGCGTGAACAGGCTCTGCGCAGTGCTGAAGAAGAGGGCATTGATGTGGAAATGTCGGTTCAGGAACGCACCCGCATCGAAATGCAGGAGAACGCGAAAAATATGGCCCGGGAGCATCCCGAAGATGTGGCTCAGCTTATCCGTACCTGGCTGGCCGAGGAGTAATATATGGCTAAAGAAAGTGCCGTTTCCGGCAATGAAGAACGAAAAAATCCCCCCGGGGGTTCCCGCTTATCCACTTCCATGCACAAGGAATCGCTGAGCGGAAAACAGAAGGCCGCCATATTTCTTGTTACACTGGGTTCGGATATATCGGCTGAAATATTCAAGCATCTGAGGGAAGATGAAATAGAAACACTCACCTGGGAAATTGCCCGTCTGGAACACATAGAGCCGGACGACAGGGATATGGTGCTTCAGGAGTTCCAGGAACTCATGATGGCTCAGGACTTCATTACCACCGGCGGTATTGATTACGCCCGTGAGCTGCTGGAGAAGTCTCTGGGTACCCAGAAAGCGGTTGATATTATAAACCGGCTGACCAGTTCGCTGAAAACGCGCCCCTTCGACTTTATCCGTCGTACCGATCCGGCCAACCTGCTCAACCTTATTCAGCAGGAGCATCCGCAGACAATTTCATTGATCCTGGCCTATCTGGAAGCACCTAAAGCTTCTCTTATACTGGCCCAGCTTCCGCAGGAAAAACAGTCGGATGTTGCCAAGAGAATTGCTACCATGGACCGTACCAGCCCTGAAATTTTAAGGGAAGTGGAGCGGGTTCTGGATAAAAAACTTTCCTCCCTGTCGCACGAAGATTACACAGCCGCCGGCGGTGTGGAAAGTATTGTTGATATTCTGAACCTGGTAGACCGTACAACGGAAAAATCCATTATCGAGTCGCTGGAAGAAGAAGATCCGGAACTGGCCGAAGAAATCAAAAAACGCATGTTTGTATTCGAAGACATCGTTATGCTCGACGACAGGGCCATTCAGAGAGTTCTGCGCGAAGTGGACACCAACGAACTGGCCAAAGCGCTCAAGGCGGTGGATCCGGAAGTTCAGGACAAAATTTTCCGCAACATGTCCAAACGTGCCGCCGCGCTGCTTAAGGAAGACATGGATTACATGGGGCCGACACGGCGCAAGGATGTGGAAGAATCCCAGCAGAAAATTGTGTCGGTTATTCGCAAGCTGGAAGAGCAGGGCGATATCGTTATTGCCCGTTCCGGCGAAGAAGACGTGCTGGTTTAGTTCTTTCAGGAGGTTATTATGCCCAAAAATGTATTTCGGGCCATGGAAATTGTTGATTTAACAGCTCAGAAAGTGAAGGTGCAGGCCCCGGTTTTTGAAGTGGAAGAGGCGGAACCCGAAGAAATATACGAAGGCCCCACCGCCGAGGATCTGCGCCTTGAAGCGGAAGCCTTCCGGGAGTCCTGGGCTGATGAAAAAGAGCAGCTTATCAAGCAGGCTCATGAAGAAGCCGAGCAGATCCGCAAACAGGCCGAGCAGACGGCTTTTGAAGAAGTTAAAGCCCAGACGGACGCGGCCATCCGCGACAAGCGCATTGCCGAAGATGAGGCGGAACGCATAAAAACCGAGGCCCAGTCTGAAGCTGAAAGAATTATTCAGGACGCCGAGAACCGCAGGGAGCAGGTTTTTGCCGAGGCGCGGGCCGAAGCGGTTAATGAAGGGCGCGAAGAAGGCTGGCAGGAAGGGCGCGAAGAAGCGCAGCGGCTTATTGACCGCCTGCATAAAATTCTGGATGCCTCCATTGAAAAACGTCAGGAAATAATTGACGAAGCGGAAACGCAGCTTATCGATCTGGTTCTGCTTATTTCCCGCAAAGTGGTTAAGGTTATCAGCGAGAACCAGAAAAACGTGGTTATTAACAACATTGTGCAGGCGCTGCGGAAACTCAAGAGCCGGGGCGATGTGGCCATCCGCGTTAATCTGGCCGATCTGGATTTAACCACCGAGCATGTCAAAGACTTTATGCGCATGGCTGAAAATGTTAAATCCATTACTGTTCTGGAAGATTCTTCTGTAGACAAGGGCGGTGCTGTTATTGAAACCGACTTCGGTCAGATTGACGCCCGTGTTTCCAGCCAGCTGAGGGAAATTGAAGAGAAAATACTGGAACTTGTTCCCATCCGCAGCAGAGGGGAGGGATAGAACATGGTTCTGGATAAATATCTGAGTGCCGTGGACCGTGTAGATCCTGTAAAGTACCTCGGAAGGGTGAAACGTGTTCAGGGTATTCTGGTGGAAAGTACAGGGCCTCAGGCGGCTGTGGGAGAACTGTGTCACATCATTTCCGGAAACGGGCCCTCGCTTGTGGCCGAAGTGGTGGCTGTCCACAAAGAAACAGTTCAGCTGATGTGCTTTGATCCCCTTTCCGGTCTGGAGGCCGGTGATGCTGTTGTGGCTTCCGGCGGCCCTCTGGATGTTGCCGTCAGCGAAGATATGCTCGGCCGGGTTTTTGACGCTCTGGGACGCCCCATGGACGGCAAAGGCCCCATCAGCGTACGGCAGTACTATCCCCTGCACGCGGAACCTCCCTCTCCCATGGAAAGAGAGCCTATCTCGCGTCCTCTGTACACCGGCATCCGGGCTGTTGATGCCCTTTCTCCTGTCGGCCGGGGACAGCGGATGGGCATTTTTGCCGGTTCAGGTGTGGGTAAATCCACACTGCTGGGAATGGTGGCCCGGAATACATCGGCCGATGTAAACGTTATTGCGCTCATTGGTGAACGCGGCAGGGAAGTGCGTGAATTTATTGAAAACGATCTGGGAAAAGAAGGACTGAAACGTTCGGTGCTGATCGTTTCCACTTCCGATACTCCGGCCCTGGCGCGTGTGCGGGGAGCCTTTACGGCCACTGCTGTGGCCGAATATTTCCGTGACAGGGGTAACGATGTCATGCTGCTCTTTGACTCTGTTACCCGTTTTGCCATGAGTCAGAGGGAAATTGGTCTGGCCGTAGGCGAACCGCCGACAACACGCAGCTACACTCCTTCGGTCTTCTCCCTTATGCCTCGTCTGCTGGAACGGCCGGGTGTTTCAAGCCGGGGAACCATAACGGGTTTATACACCGTTCTTGTAGAAGGCGATGATCTGGATGAACCTGTTTCGGATGCGGTACGCGGCTATCTGGACGGACATATCGTTCTGAGCCGGAGCCTGGCGGAGAAGAATCATTATCCGGCCATTGATATTCTGAGAACTATCAGCCGTGTTGCTCCGCGGATTATGAGTCCCCGGACATCCAAAGCGGCAGCCCGCATAAAGCGTCTGACAGCGTCATACAAGGAAAAAGAAGATTTAATTGATGTCGGCGCCTATGTCAGGGGAACGGATCCGGAGGTGGATGAAGCCATAGAAAAGAAATCGGCCATTGACGGTTTCCTTATGCAGGGAATAACAGAGCACGATGAGCCTGAAGAAATGTTCAGGAAAGCAGCTGAGCTGGCGGGGGTAATGGACAATGACGGCGGAGATACAGTTAATGACACAGTTTCAGTTCTCGCTTGAAACACTGCTTTCGCTGCGCAGGGAACAGGAGCAGGAATGTGAAATTGCTCTTTCACGTGCGGTGGGCCGGCTTGTGAATATCGAAAAGCAGATTGAAGATGCCGCAAAAAAAGGTGAAGAGGTTTTTCTGGCCGGAGGAAACACTCTGGAGTTGCTGAGACTGCGGGAAAATGTCTGGCAGAAAAGCCGTCAGGATATTCAGAAACTGCAGGAACCCCGCGAAGAAGCCCGGCAGCAGGTGTCAAAAGAACGTCATGTCTACCGGCAGGCGCACGCAAAAAAAATGGCATTGGAAAAGCTGCGGGAAAAGCGGAAGGAAGAGTGGAAAATCAAAATAAAACGGGAAGAAATAAAACAACTGGATGAAGTGGCTAAAGGAGCCGCCGCACGTATGAAACTGAGGGGAGGGGAATAATGAGGACATACAGCCGCGGAGGGGGATTTGCCCGGATCTTTTTTCTTGTCATATTAATTATAGCTTTACTTATCGGCGGTCTGGTATGGCTGGATTTTCTGGGTATTATTGACGTTAAAGACCGTCTTGCCCCTTTTACCTCTCTTTTTGGAGTCCGGCCGCGTACGGAGGTGGAAGAACCCTTTTCACCCCTGCTGCTGGACGCGGACCGTCTGGAAAAAGAACGTCAGGCTGTCAGAATAGAGCGTACAGACCTTGAAACCCGTTCCGGAAGCCTGGATCTGCGCGAAGCAGAGGTGCGGCAGAAGGAAAGTGAACTGAGTGAAAAAGAACGTTCTTTGAAGGAAAAAGAAAATTCTCTAATAGAGGCCGTCAGTCAATACGACAATATAGTAGCGAACCTTGAACAAACCGCCCGGCATATGAAGAATATGCCGCCTGCTGACGCGGTGGCCATTATGGACGAGTACGACTTGAGAGATCTTGTTGACTTGCTGCGGACCAGTGAGCGGTTATCCATGGAAGCCGGAGAATCCTCTCTGGTTCCCTACTGGATTTCCCTCATGGCAGACAGAACGCGGGCAGCGGAAATTGAACGGATGATGGTTGAAAAACCGGGAGTGGATTTGGACAGGTAAGCCGCCGGGCTGCTGAAAAAAAGCGGCCCGAAAGGAATGGCTTAATGGCAATGGCTTTGATGAATGCCGCCCCGGCGGTGTCACAGACAGGCAGAATAAGGGAGAACACCGGCAAGGCTCAGGCAATGCCGGAAAATCCCCCGGGCAAAACTTTTGCCGAGCTGGTAGAAAAGGCCGGCAGGGCGGAAGAATCCCGGCCTGAAAAAACAGACCCTGGAAAAGCATCTCAAACAGAAAAGACATCTGAAAAACGCCGTGAGCACGGTGAGCAGGGGAAAAACGCTGAAGAGGCTTCGGAAAAAAAATTAAAGAAACCGAACGCTCCAAAAGCCGGAGGCCCGGGCAGCAGACTGAAACCGGCGCAGCTTCGCGGAAATAAAAAAGACCAGAAAGAGTCTTTGAAAAGCCTTTCGGATAAAAGCCCTCGGAAACAGAGCGGAAAGAAAACGCCGGCTCTGGATTCGGCTTTTTCCGTGCATGAAGCTGCAGACCCAAAGGCTGTTCAGACTGCCGCCCCGGTTCATGTTCCGGATCCGGATAAAACAAAACGGACCAAAGCTGCCCCCCGCTCCGCGCGGCATCAAGCTGTTGACGCGCCGAATCTGACCAGCCGGGCCGGACGGGTGGAAGTTATTGATAAGCGGGCCGGTACAACCGAACAAAAGGCTCAGCCCCTTATTGAGTCTGAAAGCGGAAACAGGCTGACGCTCCGGCGCCGGTCAGGCTCCAGAGAGCCTGTGGACACGCAGAAGAAACCAAATGTTTTATCGGAAAATAACGGAAATGCCGCCTTTAAGCTGCCTGTTGCGGAAACCGATATTGAACTGACACCCTCCGGTACTAAAAGCTTCCAGCGTTTTTCCGCGGCGCAGGAGCTGGCAAAAAAGCTGGACGCGCAGGCCGGAAACGATATTGTGCGTCAGGTAAAGGTTGTGCTTAACCGTGCCGATGCCGGTGAGGTCCGCATCAATCTGCGGCCGGAAAATCTGGGGCGTGTCAGTGTCAGAATACAGCTTCAGGATAATCAGCTCAGCGGACGCATATTTGTGGAATCCGCCGCCGCCCGTGAAGCTTTCCGCGCGGCCCTGGACGGGCTGCAGACCCGCCTTGTGGAAAGCGGATTCGGTTCGGCCAGTCTGGAGCTTTCCTGGAACGACTCTTCTGCCGGTTTTGCCGGAGGGGAACCGAAACAGCAGAAAGGTTCGGAACTGGCCGCTCAGGCAGCCCCTGAACTCGAAAACAGAATATCCGCGGTGTTTGTTGATGAAACAGATAACGGCCGGATCAATATGGTGGTATAGGAGCCAATATGGATATTGCAGCAACAATGAAAGGTTCGGAGAAAGCCGCGCTGGACATGCAGGTGGAAGCTTTTAACAAGGCTCTCAACGGAACAGCCGCACCGCAGAAGAATCTGGATAAAGACGATTTTCTGAAAATTCTTATTACCCAGCTTCAGTATCAGGATCCCACCAAGCCCATGGAAGACCGGGAGTTTATTGCGCAGATGGCCCAGTTCTCTTCTTTGGAACAGATGACCAACATGAGCCGCCAGTTCACGGAACTTTCGGCCGCCTTAAAAGGCTCGCAGGCCATGAACCTGATCGGCCGGACAGTTGAAGTGGTGCAGGGCGATTCGGTTGTAGAGGGAGTGGTAGAGGCCGTCAGCGGCGGAACCTACCCCCAGATCCTGGTTAACGGTGTCTATTACGACTATGAAGATATTTCGAAAGTAACCCAGTAGGAGGAGATAAGGTTATGATGCGATCCCTTTATTCCGGAGTTTCCGGACTGCAGAATCATCAAATTCGTATGGATGTTATTGGTAATAACATATCCAACGTCAACACCATAGGTTTTAAAAAAGGCCGGGTGAACTTTCAGGATCTTATCTCCCAGAACATGGGCGGCGCCGCGCGGCCTACGGAGGAAGTGGGCGGTGTGAACCCCAAACAGGTTGGTCTGGGAATGATGGTGTCTGCCATAGATACCATTCACACGCAGGGCTCGCTGCAGTCAACCGGTGTTGTATCGGATATTGCCGTGCAGGGCAACGGTTTTTATGTACTGCGTTACGGAGATAAAGAGCTTTATACCCGCGCCGGCGCCTTTGGTCTGGATGCCGACGGTTATCTGGTGAACCCGGCCAACGGTATGCGCCTGCAGGGCTGGCTGCCTGAAAAGTTTGAAGACGGAACCCTCGGCCCCATTAAAACAGCCGCGGATGTAACCGACCTTATTATTCCCGTGGGCGATAAAGACCCCGCGCGGGCCACAACTCTGGTGGAGCTGGCCTGTAACCTGGATAAGCGCACACCTGAAATTCCCCCGGGAGCTTCCCCGGCCCAGAGAAGCGAGGGCACCTGGAGTCTGGACAAGAAAATTTACGACTCCTTCGGAAATGTGCACATTATGCGGATGAACTTTACCCGCACTCCGGGTGTTAACAATTCCTGGGATGTTGTTGTACAGGTCGATCCCCTCCGTCCGGCCGACGCTGATGTGCCCTCCAACGTTACACTGGGCTTCGACCCCCTCACAGCTGCCGGAAACGGCAACAACGAAGGTGAATTTACCATTACCTTCGATAACGTCGGTTCGGTAGCCACAGTTACTGACGCGCAGGGCAACCTGGCCAATGCCGGCCGTATCCAGATACCTGTTACTTTTGATGTGGAAAACGATGCCACCGGTCAGACCCTTACTCAGAACTTCCTGCTGGACATCGGTGAAGTGGGAAGCTACACCAATTCCACTACTCAGTTTGCCGAAACCTCCAGTACCAAGGCTTTCCGTCAGGACGGCTACACCATGGGGTATCTGGAAACCTACAAGATCGATCAGAGGGGAATTATTACCGGAGTTTTTTCCAACGGAACAGAACGCGATCTGGGCCAGATAGCCCTGGCGCGGTTTACAAACCCCGGCGGTCTGGAAAAAGTTGGTGAAACCGCTTTTACCCGTTCCACCAACTCCGGCGACGCCCGGATAGGACCGTCAGGAGTGGCCGGTCTTGGAAAAATTATTTCCGGTACGCTGGAAATGAGCAACGTGGATCTGGCCGAACAGTTTACGGACATGATTGTTACTCAGAGAGGTTTTCAGTCCAACAGCAAAACCATTCAGACATCTGATCAGATGCTGCAGGAACTGCTTACCCTGAAACGGTAATATTAGGATAATGGAATGATAAAAGTCAGTTTACCGGGAAAAGCCGATCGCCATGTTTTACTGAATCCGCATCTTATTGAATATGTTGAAAGTGCCGGAGAGGGCCGGACAGCGCTGCTGCTGACCACCGGAAAAAAGTTTGTGGTGACCGAAACTCCCGATGAACTGCGTTCCCTGATTATAGCGTACCGCCGGGAAATCGGCTGGAACGGCCAGGAGGAGTAAACCTGTGGATATTGCAACAATCGGCGGAATGCTGGCCGGTTTCTTACTGATTATTACCGCATTCTTTATTCCCAATGACGGAATAGGGGGCATTGTCGACCCCACCTCCTTTATTGTGGTTATTTTTGGTTCTTTTGCCGCCGTTATGGCGGCCAGTCCCCTTTCCCGGGCCCTGGGCTTTATGAAATATATGCGCATAGCGTTCCGCGTTCCTGTTTTTCAGAACAAAATGGAACTTATAAATCAGCTGGTGCAGTTCTCCGACAGTGCCCGTAAGGAAGGGCTGCTGTCTCTGGACGATTCCCTGGGAGAAGTGGAAGACGACTTTTTGCGGGGCGGACTGCGCCTTGTTGTCGACGGAACCGATCCCGATGTTATTAAGCGCATTCTGTACACGAACCTGGATCAGGTGGAAAGCCGTCACAGTGACGGAATTGACTTCTTTGAACGATGGGCCAAGCTGGCTCCGGCTTTCGGAATGATCGGTACCCTTTTGGGACTTATCGGTATGATGGCGCATCTGGAGGATACTTCCAGTGTCGGTCCCAACATGGCCGTTGCTCTTGTTACCACTCTTTACGGTTCCATTTTTGCCAACCTGGTGTTATCTCCCATACAGTTTAAACTGGAAGACCGCCATAAAGAGGAAATGCAGATAAAGGAAATAATGGTACAGGGTATCCTGTCCATTCAAAGCGGTGACAATCCGAGAATTCTGGAAGATAAGCTTCTTACCTTCCTGCCCCCGGATGAACGTCCCTCGCAAAGTGCTGCCGGAGATTAATGAATGGACGAAGAAGGACGAAAGAAAAAAGAAAAAGGCGGCGGCGGTGCTGACGACTGGCTGACAACCTACGCCGACATGGTAACTCTGCTGCTTACCTTCTTTGTTCTGCTCATGAATCCCAGCAACCCTGTCGACAGCCAGCGCATTGAGCTTATAATGCAGGCTTTTCAGGGACTTGGTCCTCTGAGGGGCGGCAATACACTTTCCGAAGGGCTGCTGCCGGAACTGGGACACGATGTTTCAGCCATGCCTTCTGTTGCCCGCGGAAGCCGCATGAATATGGCCCGGAAAAAAGCGGTCAGTGAGTTTCAGCCTGAAATCCGCAGCCGTTTTGTTAAAATTAAGGAAGATGAACGCGGACTGGTTATCAGTCTGGCCGGAGATATTCTTTTCAAGCGGGCCAGCGCGGAAGTTGATCTGGAAAGGGCACGGAATTCCCTGGCTAAAATGGCCAATTTTCTGGGTTCACCGGAAATTGCCGGACGTAAAATCAGAATAGAAGGGCACACCGATTCCTCGCCGACAGATCCTGAAGGTCCATGGCCCACGAACTGGGAACTCTCTTCGGCCCGGGCGGCCGCCGTTCTGCACTATCTTGTGGATTACGGTGCTGACGAGTCTAATTTCCAGATTGCCGGATTTGCCGACACAATCCGGCTGGCCGTTCCGGAACTGACAGAAGAGGACAGGGCGGAGAACCGGAGAGTGGATATTGTTATACTCAAGGAGGCCCATTTATGATGTTTTTGAAGGGGGCTGGTGTCCTTAAATGTTTTATGGTAATATTTTTAAGACATCCAGGGAGGGTGATGTCCTATGTCCGATGAAGATCTTGATATTGCCAACGCAATAGATGCGGATGCGGCTGCAAATTTAGAGGAGCCCAAAAAACGTAAACTGTTCTCTGACCGTCTTGCGCGTATCCTTATGTTTGTTGCCATAGGAATATTCGCGCTTCTTATCAGTGTTACTGTCAGTTATTTTACCTACAGGTTTATGGACAGGGGTAACCGTTCACGTCAGTTCCCCATGCTCTCCAAGGAATATCAGACAGAAGTGCCGGAGTACGCGGTTTGGAATTTTCTGGCTGATGAAGGTTACGATCTTCGCACCCAGACAGCCGACCCTGAACCCTACACTGTTTCTGCCAGAATTAAACTGGGATACAACCCGGAGCTGTACAAGGATCTCTCCGGAGAACTGACTAACAAAAACGATGCCATTATCGACGCGATACGTTCGTATTTCAGCCGGAGAAACCGCTCCCAGCTGGATGATGAACGGGCGGTCAAAGCGGAGCTGCAGAGCAGAATCAACAGTCTGCTTTCCAAGGGGGAAGTGGAACAGGTATGGTTTCTTCAGTATCAGATTATCGGTCTTTAACAGGGAGTAAAACGTGACGGAAGTCCTCTCGCAGGATGAAATTGATCAGCTTCTTACAGCCATCAGTTCCGGCGATACCGAAACAGAAGATACAAGGCAGGTTGCGGAGCGGAAGAATATCCGTATATGGGACTTCCGCCGTCCGGACAAGTTTTCCAAGGAACAGATCCGAACTGTATCCTTTATGCATGAAACCTTTGCCCGTTTAACTACTACCAGCCTGGCTACTCAGCTGCGCTCCCTTGTTCATGTGCATGTGGCCTCTGTAGACCAGCTGACATACGAGGAATTCCTCCGCTCCATTCCGTCGCCTACCGCCCTGGCTGTTATTAACATGGATCCGCTGACCGGTTCCGCCATGCTGGAAATTGATCCGGCTATTACATTTACCATTATTGACCGTCTCTTCGGCGGTCCGGGTGAAGGTTCCAAGATAAACCGGGAACTGTCCGAAATTGAGCGGGCGGTAATGGAATCCATTATTGTCCGCATACTCGGCAACATGCGGGAGGCCTGGAGCCAGGTTATTGATCTGCGTCCGCGGCTGGGACAGATAGAAACCAATCCCCAGTTTGTTCAGATAGTGCCGCCCACTGAAATGGTGGTGCTTGTTACCCTGGAAACCAAAGTGGAAGAAGTTGAGGGAATGATGAACTTCTGCATTCCCTATCTCACTATAGAACCCATTATTTCAAAACTTTCGGCGCAGTACTGGTACTCTTCGGTGCGGCGCGGAACAACAACAGAAAACCTGAACGTTCTCAGGGAAAGGCTGGCTGCCATTAAAGTACCGCTGGTAGCTGAAGTTGGCAGTATTACCCTGGCCATGAAAGACGTTATGTCTCTTCAGCCGGGCAATGTTATCCGGCTGTCCAACACCCGCGTTGGCGACCCCATGGTTCTGAAACTGGGAAACCGTCCCAAATTTGAGTGCCGGCCGGGTGTTGTGGGGCAGAAACTTTCCGTGCAGGTTACGCGCAAAATTGAGGATATTGAGGAAGATGAGTTTGAAGAACTTGCTTCCGGAGGAGACGAAGAATGAGTGACGGCTCTCTTTCCCAGGATGAAATTGATGCATTGCTGATGGGTGACGCCCCTTCGGAAACACCTGCCGCGGCTCCTGCTGCCGGCGGCCCCGGTCTGCTCAGTGAATCTGAAAAAAATGCCGTGCTGGGTTTGTTCGGTGAAGTTACCGGCTCTCAGAGTGCTACCCTGTCCGGTATAATGGTAAAAAGCGTTACGGTAGGCGCTCCCCGCCTGGAAACCCCGGACCGTGAAGCCTTTCTTGCCCAGCTCCCGGATGAAGTTGTTGAAATTAAAATTGACTACAGCAGCGGACTGGCCGGAAGCCATCTCTACGTTCTGACCGGAACAGACGCGCTGAAAATAGCCGCGCCCATGATAGGCCAGAACGATCTGGAACTGGACGGCACGGCAATCAGTGCTGTCAGCGAGGCCATGAGCCAAATTACCGGAGCGTCTGTTTCTACTGTCGGGGATAAAATTAAAGAAACAATTCTTACCGATTCCCCTGAAGGACAGAGTGTTCCAAAGGCCATGCTCGGCCTGCCTTCCGACCCCTTTGCGTGTATTGGCTACGATCTTCAGATTGAAGGTCAGGGCAGCCTGAAACTTTATGAAATTTTTGATTTGGAGATGATCCGGGAACTGGCCGGAAAACTGGGTGTAACACCTTCTGCAGTTCAATCTCCCCCCGCAGGCGATCCCATGGCCTCCATGATGGGCGGAGCGCCCGCGGCTGCCATGGGCGGCGGTATGCCGGGTGTTATGGGCGGCGGTATGGCTGCTCAGCCTGGAATGATGGGCGGTACTTTCGGCAGTCAGGGGCCCCTGAACGTTCAGGGTGTTCAGCTGCCTGAGCTCAATCCCACCATGAGTGCCGGTGAACAGAGAAACATCGGGCTTTTAATGGACGTTTCCATGGAGCTGACCGTTGAGCTTGGACGCACCAAATGGAAAATTAAAGACATACTGGGTATGGGAGAAGGCACCATTATTGAGCTTGATAAACTGGCCGGTGAACCGGTGGATATACTGGTCAACAACAATCTTATTGCCCGCGGTGAAGTTGTGGTTATCGACGAAAACTTCGGCGTCCGTGTTACGGAAATTGTATCAACCATGGACAGGATGACAGACCGATGATGTAAAACAGCTGCGGTATAAACCGGGGGAAGCGGTTTATATCCGGTCCAAATGGGAGGGGACATCTGAAACGAACGGCTTTTATATCCGTTTTTCTTATGCTCACGTTAAGCGTTTTGAGCGCTGCGGGCGGGGAAACGGCGCAGCAGACACGTCCTGCTGAAACCGAACTCTTAATAGGTGAACCAAATTCGGAGAACGCCGCCGGTTCCGCCCGGGGCGAGCCGCCTGCGCAGAATCTTCCGGGTGTTGGTTTTGGTGATTTTCTGCGCATGATTCTGGTTCTGGGATTCGTTATAGCCCTTATTTACGGGTTTGTGTGGCTGCTGCGCCGTTTTTCCGGTCAGAAAGGTGAAATGGAAGATGTTATTAACCTTGTTTCTACCCGTCCGCTGAAAGGCGATGCCGCGCTGCATCTGGTTGAGCTCGGCAGCAAAATGTTTCTGGTGGGCAGCAGCAGTACGGGTGTGAATCTTCTTTCTGAAATTACCGATGAAGACACCATTAATCAAATTAAACTCTCACTTTCCCAGGCCGCGGTTCCTGCTGCTGGGGGCTTTGGACGCATGCTCCGTGAACGCTTCGGCAAAACAGTAAATACTGCTCCGTCTCCTTCAGCCGCCGCGGAAGAAGAGCAGGAAGATAATCTTTCCGGGTTTCTCAGATCCCAAAGGGAGCGGCTGACACGCTTATGAAACTTTCTGCCGGAAAAATACTATTCAGCCTTATACTGCTTTCTTTGCTGTTCATACCCGCTCATAATGCTTTTGCCCAGGCTGCCGATGCGTCTCCGGGTGCGGGAGGGCAGGGACTGGGTGCAGGGCCCTCACTGCCTGTACCTTTTGTGGATCTGAATATCCGCGGTCCTGAAAGCAACAAGGAAACAGCACTCTCCATACAGCTTCTTCTGCTGCTGACCATTATCAGTCTTTCTCCGTCCCTGGCTGTACTTCTGACCAGTTTCCTGCGTATTTCCATTGTTCTTGATTTTGTTAAACGCGCTTTATCACTTCAGCAGGTACCGCCGAACACAGTGTTAATGGGTATAGCGCTTTTCCTTACCCTGTTTATTATGTTTCCCACATTTAATGAAATGTACGAGGAAGCCTTTGTTCCCTATTCGCAGGGAGAAATTGATACTTCGGAACTCTATCAGAAATCAAGCGCGCCTCTGCGTTATTTTATGTACAAACAGATGGCCGGTGATTCAAAAAACATTACGCTGTTTATGAACCTGTCCGGACTGCCTAAACCCAATACCATTGCCGACGTACCCAACTATGTTCTGGTGCCGGCTTTTGTTCTTCATGAACTGACCGTTGCGTTCCGCATAGGAATATATCTGTATGTTCCCTTTATTATTATCGATATGGTTGTGGCTTCAGTTTTGATGTCCATGGGTATGATCATGCTGCCGCCGGTTATGATCTCCATGCCGTTTAAACTGATACTGTTTGTGCTTGTGGACGGGTGGTCTCTTTTGATCCGTCAGGTAGTGGCCAGCTTCAGCTGAGAAGGAGAGTAGCGATATGGATGTAGGAAATGTGGTGGAGCTTATGAGGGCCGCCGTTGTAACCATATTAACTGTTGCTGCTCCGGTTCTTCTGGTGGCTATGGCTGTGGGGCTGATTGTTTCCATTATACAGGCTACTACCAGTATTCAGGATCAGACGCTTACCTTCGTTCCGAAAATTCTGGCTATTCTGGGTGTTATAGCGGCTTTGTTCGGCTGGATGGTTGCCCGTCTGTCCAATTTCACGGTCATTATTTTTGAACGTATTCCGGATTTGGCGAAGTAGAGGCTTGCAGGTTATGGATTGGAGTGTTCTGTTAGACAACGCACGGCTTTTTCTGCTTGTGTTTGCGCGGGTGGCCGCTCTTCTGAGAGTGGCGCCTGTAACGTCTTCCAGCGCCATACCTCCCCTTGCCCGGGGGGCTCTTGCCTTCTTTGCGGCCGTGGTTTTGTTTAATTTTGCCGGGAATGTGTACGGCCCCCTTCCTGAAACAGCTCTGGGTTTTGCCGCGGTTGTCATAGCTGAAATTCTTCTGGGTATAATAATGGGGCTGTTTTTACAGATAGTTTTTGCGGTTTTTCAGACGGCCGGCCAGCTTTTTTCCTTTCAAATGGGTTTTGGCGCGTCTCAGGTTTACGACCCGCTGGCGCAGGTGGAAATTCCTCTTATCGGCCAGTTTCTGAATCTTATCGGGCTGGCGGTGTTTTTGTCTGTTTCGGGAATGCAGAAGATGTTTTTTTCCGGACTGGCCACTTCCTTCAGGGTTCTTAAGGGAACAGACTTTCTTGCCGCATCGGATTATCTGAATGAAACATTTATTACAGCAATAGGCGGTTTGTTCGGCCAGTCTCTTATACTGGCTTTTCCCATTCTGGGTACCCTGATGCTTGTTTCGGTTACTATGGGACTTCTGGCCAAGGCGGCGCCCCAGATGAATCTGCTGATGGTTGGATTCCCCATACAGATAGGCGTGGGTTTTATTGTGCTTCTTATTTCGGCTCCCTTTCTGGCTGAAAAAATGTCGAGTATTATCGATATGAGCTTTAACTGGATGCAGCAGTATTTTCTGGCCACGAAGGAGGCGCTTCCGTGAGTGAACTCAAGCGCTTTCAGTTAATACCTCTTTCGGAAGACAAACGTTTCGGTTTTCATCTGCAGTGGTTCGCGCCGGAAGATGAAGGCCGGACGGAAGATCCCACCGAGCGCAAAATCCGCAAGGCAAGGGAAGAAGGCAAGGTTGCCAAATCAGCCGATATTACCGCCGCACTGGTTATGCTTTTCGGTCTTATATCCATTCTGGTTCTTTCCCGCTCCATTCTGCGGATCAGTATGGACATGTTCCGTCATTTTATAGCCATGGCCGGCCCGGAAAGCCGTCATTCCGCCTCTGTGCTTGTGTCGGTTGGACAGTACCTGATGCGTCTGTCTCTGCCGGTAATGGCGGTTTGTTTTATAGCGGCATTTGCCGGAAATATTATACAGGTAGGCTTTCTGTTCTCAACAAAACCCATAACTCCCGATTTCAGTAAAATTGCTCCGAACTTCGGGCGCTGGGCTCAGAAATCATTTTTTTCCATGGAAGCTGTTTTTAACCTGTTCAAGTCCATAGCCAAAGTTGCCATTATTGCCGTGCTGGCGTATCTGAATATCCGCGGAGCTTTACCCAGGCTGACGAATACCGTTAAACTCAGCCCGTATAATGCGCTCAGCCTTGTGGGAGGAATTGCAATAAGACTGATGCTGGAAACGGCGGTTCTTCTTCTGGCCTTTGCCGTTCCTGATTACTTTTTTCAGCGTTATCAGCACAGGCAGTCGCTGAAAATGTCCAAACATGAAATTAAGGAAGAATTCAAGGAAACAGAAGGCGATCCCCTGATGAAGAGCCGGCTGCGTCAGAGAATGCAGGAAATACTGGCCTCATCAATGGCCCGGCAGGTTCCCGAAGCGGATGTGGTTATTACCAACCCGACCCATTTTGCCATAGCCCTGAAGTGGGAAAGCCGGACAATGACCGCCCCGACAGTAACGGCCAAGGGTCAGGATCACATGGCCATGAGAATTAAGGAAATTGCCCGGGAAAATAACGTTCCCATGGTTGAAAACAGGCCTCTTGCCAGAGCTTTGTACGCCAATGTGGAACTGGGCGATGAAATACCCGAAGAGTACTGGGACATTGTTTCCACTGTTCTGGCGGAAGTGTACCGTCTGAATGGAAAGGCCGTGTAATGTGGAGGTGTTATGGCTGATCCGGCATTAAACAGTTCATCTTTCCGCAGTATTCTTTCCGGTGTTTTCGGCAGAAAGGGCGGCGATGTCGTTATAGCGCTGGGCGTTCTGATTATCGTTATGATGCTCATTATTCCTCTGCCTCCGGTGCTGCTGGATCTGCTCATGACGGTGAATCTTCTGCTGTCGCTGCTTATTATTCTGCTGGTTCTCTACAATTCCGATCCTCTGGAATTTTCCCTGTTCCCGACGGTGCTTCTTATTTCAACAGTATTCGGTCTGGCCTTGAATGTTTCCTCTACCCGGCTGATACTCAGAGACGGAGCCAATTTCAGCGGAGCTATTGTGCGGGCATTTGCCACTTTTGTTGTCGGGGCAAAGGGACAGCAGGGTCTTGTTATTGGGTTTATTATATTCATTATTCTTGTTGCCGTGCAGTTCATGGTTATAACCAAAGGCGCCACCCGTGTTTCGGAAGTTGCCGCGCGTTTTGCCCTGGATGGCCTGCCGGCCAAACAAATGGCAATTGACAGCGAACTGAGCTCCGGCGCCATTACGGAGGAAGAATCCAGAATACGTAAAAAACACCTGGACGACTCTGTTAACTTCTACGGTTCCATGGACGGTGCAACAAAGTTTATCAGCGGTACTGTAAAGGTCAGTATTGTTATAACACTTATTAACATAGTGGGCGGTATTATTGTCGGCACAACCATACATGGCGAGGCTTTGCAGGACGCTTTAATAACTTATGTTTCCCTGACAATAGGCGACGGTCTTGTTGCCCAGGTTCCGACCCTGCTTGTTTCGGTGGCTACCGGTCTTATTGTAACCCGCGCGGCTAATGAAGGAAGCTTCAGCCAGGATGCTCACGAACAGTTTGCCAGACAGTCTCAAATTTATTTTGTGGCCGCCGGATTTTTGGCCCTGATGGGAATTCTTCCGGGGTTTCCCTGGTATCTTATGTTTCCCCTGGCGGCGCTGACCGGATGGGTGGGGTTCCGCCTCTCACGTAAAACAGCTGAAAAACTGGAGGCTCAGGAAGCTGAAGCTGGCGCGGCTCCGGGAGAACCTCAGGAAATATCCCCGGTTGTTCCGCTGGATCCCATTTCGCTGGAGCTGGGCTTTGGTCTTATACCTCTGGTCGACAAGGACCAGGGAGCCGAACTGCTGGAGCGGGTTACCCGCATCCGTAAAGAGGCGGCTCTGGATCTGGGGCTTGTTGTTCCGCGTATCCGAATTATGGATAACATGCGCCTGGAACCTTCCGAGTATGCCTTTAAGCTCCGCGGCACGGAAGTGGGGAGAGGCACCATCCGCATGGGACATTTTATGGCTATTAATCCCGGAGGCGAACGGGAAACCCTGGAAGGTGAACCCACTTCCGACCCTGCTTTTGGCCTGCCTGCTACATGGATTGTTGAAGGTTCACGGGAAAAAGCGGAACGTGCCGGGTACACAGTGGTTGACGGCCCTTCAATAATAGCCACGCATCTGACAGAAATACTCAAGCATCATGCCGATGAAATTCTGGGACGTCAGGAAATCCGCTCAATGCTGGATGTTCTTAAAGAAGATTATCCGGCCGTTGTTGATGAGGTTACCAAGGCCTTTACTCTGGGTGAGATCCAGAAAATTCTGCAGGGACTTCTCTCCGAGCAGGTGAGTATCCGAAACCTGGTTGCCATTCTTGAAACAATTGGTGATTTTGCCTCTGTTTCAAAAGATACCGGCTTTTTGGTGGAAAAAACACGTCAGTCCTTAAGACGCCAGATATGTCTTCAGTATGCTGATGAAAATAAAAAGATCAGCGTGCTGACCATTGATCCCTCTGTTGAGAAAACCATTATTGATTCCCGTACTGAAACCATAAGCGGTGACATGGCTGCACTGGAACCGAAGTTCCACAGAGCCTGGATAAACGCTGTTGCCAATTCGGTAAAGACAGCCCGTGACAGCGGAGCGTGGCCTGTAATTCTGTGCAGTGAGTCCGCCCGTCCCCTGGTACGTTCTACAACTGTCCGTGAAATGCCGGATCTGGTAGTGCTTTCAGTACCTGAAATAGCAGAGGGAATCAGCATTGATGCTATTGGTGAAATTCGCATGGGAGAAACTTGATGCCTGAATTGTTTAGTGAAAGAGCACCGACTTACGAAGAAGCCATTAAACGGATCCGTGAAAAATACGGAGACCGTGCCCGTATTATGTTTAATAGAAAAGTGCCGGCCCGAGGGCTTCGGGGCTTAAGGGGGCATGAGGACGTGGAACTTGCCGGTACCGTGGCCGTGGGAGACGCCGAAGTGAGAAAACTGCGGGAAACTCAGGACAGACAAAACCGGGCTGCCATACTGGCTTCTGTTGGAAAGGCACTGCCCGGACCCGATGCAGCCCCTGAAAAAGCAAAGCCCTCCGGCGCGTCCCGGTCCGCGGAACATTACGGTGAGCAGCCTATTAACCGCGTGCTGGAAGAAATTCACAGCCTGAAAGAACATCTGGCCGTGGCCGCTGCTCTGCCGCCTCCCCGTTTTCCCGTACTGGATGAGCTGGAAACAATACTGAAGGAAAATGATTTCAGCGAATCTTACATTCAAAATCTTCTTTCCCATTTGCAGAATAATCTTTCAGCCGCCGATCTGGATAACAGAGTAAAGGTGCACCAGAGTGCTGTTGACAGAATTGCGCACGGTATTACCTGCCGGGCTCCTGTTTCTTACGGCAAACGGCAGCAAGGCGCCGGGCCCCATGTTCTGGTTCTGGTTGGGCCCACCGGTGTTGGTAAAACAACCACAATAGCCAAACTGGCCGCGGTAAACGGCTTATCCAAAAAGCATGACGTGAGAATTTTTACTATAGACGGTTTCCGTATCGGCGCATTGGCGCAGGTGGAAACCTACGGAGAGATAATGGATATTCCTGTCAGGAATATTGAGAGTCCCGAAGATCTGGCAGCCCAGCTGACTCTGGCTTCCGATGCCGACCTTATTCTTATTGATACCATAGGTAAAAGTCCCCGTGACAAAGACCGTATAGAACAGATGCGCCGTCTGCTTGAAGTGTGCGGTGAAAATGCGGATGTTCATCTGGCTCTCAGTGCCACAACGAAAACCGGCGATGTTATAAAGATAATGGAACTTTTTGACATTTTCGGGTATGGTGCTGTTATTCTGACCAAGCTGGATGAAACCATGCAGGTAGGTAATTTGATCAGTGTCCTTTCTGAAAAGAACTGTCCAGTCAGTTATCTAACCGATGGTCAGAGTGTGCCGGTAGATATAGAGCTGGCTTCACCCGGAAGACTTCTCTCCCGTGTCAGCGGGCTTGAATACAATGAAGATGGGCTTTCCGAAAAATACCCTTCTGCCGATTTAACGGCAGCCTGGAGATAATACCTGGAGATAACAGATGACAGATCAGGCTGAAAAACTAAGAGAAATTGCACGCAAACAGGCCGAAAAGAAAACGCGGATTATCGCCATTGCCAGCGGCAAGGGCGGAGTGGGAAAAACCAATGCCGCCATTAACATGGCTATAGCCTACACCAAAATAGGAAAGAAAGTTCTGGTGCTTGACGCAGACCTGGGGCTTGCCAACGTCAATGTTGTTATGGGGGTTATACCCAAGTTCAATCTGTACCACGTTATCCGCAGGCAAAAGCAGATGAAAGACATTATTCTGGATACGCCCTACGGTGTTCAGATTGTTGCGGGGGCTTCCGGATTCAGCCGGATTGCCAACCTTTCTGAAGAAGAACGCAAAAATTTTGTCAGTGAACTTACGGCTCTTGTTGATGCCGACATTATAATTATTGATACCAGTGCCGGAGTCAGTTCCAACGTTCTGGCCTTTGTTGAAGCCGCCGACGAAGCCATTATTGTTACAACTCCGGAACCCACTGCTATTACAGACGCGTATGGCATTATCAAAATTATTTCTACTGAAATAGACGATCTGGACCTGGGACTCAAACTGGTTGTTAACCGTGTTTCCAGTGTTACGGAAGCAAAAAAAGTTGCGCAGAGGGTTATCAATATTACAGGTCAGTTTCTGAATGTCAAAGTGGACTATCTGGGATTTGTTTATGATGATCCGGCGGTAGCTGTTGCGGTCCGGAAGCAGCAGCCCTTTTTGATTACCGATCCGCGTAGCCGTGCTTCGCAGTGCATTCAGCACATTGTTAACAGGCTGGAAAAAGTTGAGTACCGGGAAGGCCGGGGCGTGCCGCTGTTTATTAAACGTTTAATGGGCCGTCTGGACAGCTGAATGGAGGTGTACGAGAATTGTGGCAGGTGTCTTCAGGCTGTGATAAGATGTGGCAATGGCGAGGTTTGCATGATTCAGCAATTCATACCGGCTCGGTTGACTGTATCGGCACCGTGGCCTATTCTGTTAACCGGGTTAACCGGGTTAACCGGAACTGAAGTGCCGTGATGAAGAATGTGTCCGGAAAGTTTATAGCTGTTACTGCGGTTCTGGCTATGGCTGTTTCCCTGCTCAGCGGCGGTTTAAGCGGAATACCGTTTGGTGTGCTGCTGTTTCGTTTGGCTGTTGCCGGAGCAGTATTTGCTGTACTGGCCCTTTTACTGAATCTTCTGTTCCTGCGTTTCTTTCCGGAACTGTTTGAGCCGGCAAATGATGAAGAACAGACAGATTCCGGCGATGATGCCGAATCTCCGGGCAGCAGGTTGAATATTGTTATGCCGGGAGAGGAACCTGATAAGGCTTTCTATGAAGATGCCGGTGAGGATAAGGAGAAATTGATGGATAATATGAACAGTAATTCCGGAGATTTCTTTGATATAGATAATGAGGCTGGCGAGGATTCCTCCCTGAAGAAAAGTCCTATGGAAGGTGTTGAACCTGAAGAAATGGCTCATGCTATCCATACAGTATTGACTCGAGATGAAAAAGGTTAAACTTCATGTCGGATAATGAAATAGAAATTGGCGGAGTACCAGAAAAAGAACTTTGGAAAAAGTACCGCAGTACCGGAGACCAGTCTATTCGGGACTCCATTGTCAGGCAGTATGCGCCGCTGGTGAAATATGTGGCCGGTAAGGTTTCTGTGGGTATGCCTCAGAATGTGGATTTTGACGATTTGGTGGGTTTCGGTGTTTTTGGCCTCTTCGATGCCATAGAAAAGTTTGATACCGAAAAGCATGTCAAGTTCAAAACATACGCGGTTACACGTATCCGGGGGGCCATCTTTGATGAACTGCGCTCCATAGACTGGGTTCCGCGCTCTGTCCGTCAGAAGAGCCGTGAAATTGATGAAACAGTACAGCATCTGGAGGCGCGGCTGGGCCGGGCCGCCACAGATGAAGAAGTTGCCGCGGAAATGGGTTTGAGCATGGAACAGTACAATCAGATGATGCTCAAAGTAAGCGGTTCCTCCATGCTTTCCCTGAATGACATATGGCTGAACGGCGACGAAAACGACAAAATATCCATAGTGGAAAGTATTGAGTCTCCATCTTCTCTCCGTCCGGACGCCATTGCTGAAAAAGGCGAAATGCGCCGGGTTATTGTTGAAGCCATTCAGGAACTTCCGGAAAAGGAAAAAAAGGTTCTTATTTTATATTATTACGAAGACCTCACCTTAAAAGAAATAGGCAAAGTACTGGATGTTACCGAGTCGCGTATTTCCCAGCTGCATACCAAGGCCATAAGCCGCCTGCGTTCCAAGCTGACAAATATTAAAAAAGGAATTTTCTAGCAATGATCGGTCTGGATAATTTTCGAGAGAGAATGAAGGCCGAAGCTGAGAAAACCCGGAAGATAAAAAGTGTCCAGGTGGGCGGCCGTTCCCTTGACGATGCCCTCCGGCAGGCTTCACTGGAACTGGGGCTGCCCCTCCGCGTGCTGGAATATGAAATTCTGGACAGAGGGCATGGGGGAGTGCTGGGCCGAAAAAGCCGCCCCTGGCGTATTATAGCCTACGAAAGTGTTAATCTTAAAGCGGATAAAAATGAACAAAGTCTGGAAGATGAACTGGGCCTGAAAGCGTACGAAGTACAGGAAGTTCCTGAAGATATCGATGCCGACGGACGCTTTTCGGTCCGCCTGGCTGCTAACGGCGCCTGGCTCAAGGTTTTCCCGCCGGAGGGTAAAGGCCGTCCGGTATTCCCGGAAGAAGTTATTCTCCGTCTGACAGAAAGGGAAGTAGCCGATTTACAGATGGAACTCATCAATACCGTTGTGCAGAAAGCCGATACCATGTGGGTAAAAGTGGGCGACTTTATACACAATCCGCTGAATGACAGCTTATGCCGTATTGATGTAACAGAAGACGGCATGAAGGCCTACATTATTGTCAACGAGCCCGGGCCGGGAGGTGTTGACTTAAGGGTAGAGGATATCCGCGGTTTTCTGACAAACAACAGTGTTATTTACGGAGTTCTTGATGAGGCTCTGCAGGACTTTGAAGATTTTCCCGAATACGGGGTTTCGTATCTTGTGGCCGAAGGTTCTCCTCCGGTAAACGGCAGCGATGCCCGGGTTATCTATAATTTTGAAACAGATCCCAACAAAATTTCCATAAAGGAAAGAGAAGACGGCAGTGTCGACTTCAAGGAACTTAACCGGTATCAGAACGTCGTAAAAGGACAGCCGCTGGCCAGAAAAATTCCTCCTGAACCCGGTAAAGACGGACGGACTGTCTATGGGCGTTATATTCCTGCCCGCGACGGCAACGATCTGGAAATAGGTCTGGGCAAGAATGTTACCATTACCGATAACGGCGCAACGGTTATAGCTACGGCCAGCGGCCATGTTATGATCAAGAACGGCAAAATTAATGTGGATACAGTGCTGGTTATTCCGGGAAATGTCGATGCCCGTACCGGCCATGTGAACACCCTCGGCTCTGTGGTTATCAGAGGCAATGTGGAAGACGGCTATAATGTAACCGCCCAGGGTAAAATTGAAGTGCTGGGTTACGTTGGTAAAGCCAATCTGAACGCGGGAGGGGACATTGTTGTTTCCCGCGGCATTAACGGCGGGGAAGGCACGGAGTTTGGACACATAGTAGCCGCCAAAAGTATCTGGTCTTCCTTTATTCAGTATGCGCAGGCGGAAGCGGGCGAATACGTTATTGTGAGTGCCGGTATTGTCAACTCGGATGTGGTAGCCCAGAAAAGAATTCTGTGTAAAGGGCGGCGTGCCAAAATTGTAGGCGGTCATGTCAGGGCTTCTGAAGAAGTTAATGCCATTACCCTGGGTTCTCCCGGTTCCTCTGAAACACTGGTTGAAGTTGGTTTTGATCCCCGGGCACGGGAAGAACTGGAACAGCTTAACAACCAGTATGAAGCTCTGGATTCCGAGAAGGACACTGTCGATCTGAACCTTCAGGGCCTCAAACGCCAGGTGCTTATTCAGAAGAAACGTTTATCGAAAGAAAAAGAACAGCTGTTTGAAGAACTGCGTAAAAAGCACAACGAACTTCACCGTAAAATGGCTGCTCTTCAGGAAGAAATCAACCGTAAACAGGAGTACCTGAATACCCTTACCATTAATGGAAAAGTTTCCGCCTCAAAACGGGTTTACGCGGGGGTTAAACTGAGAATACGCGATGTTGAATATGTGGTTAAAGATTCTTATGAAAGTCCTGTAACCTTTGTTCTTGACGGCGATTATATCAGTACTGTGAAGTACCAGGATATTCAGGACGAACTCATCCGGAGGTAGCACGGTGAGTATTAAGCCTATCGATCTGCAGACCCTGTTTGTTAAAATGGACGAAGTCAGTAAAGAGCAGTCCCTCATAAAGGAACATTCCGCGCTGCAGCAGTCTCAGGCCGCGCGCGCCCAGGTTATCCAGGAACTGGAAGATGATCACCGCGTTACACAGACACCTGAAGACAGCGAGGATCAGGCGGTTCAGGAGGATACGTCCGGAAATGACACAGAGTCCGGCCGGGAGAATGAAGAGCATTCGCATCATGAAAAAATGAACAAACAGAATCGAACTGTTGTGACCGATCCCGATGTGGGACAGCACATCGATATTAAAGGGTGATTTTTTCCGTGTTTTGGGCAAGCGTATCGGCAGCTGTTGTTATTTCTCTGTCCGTCTGTCTGCTGTACGGAGCGCTCCTGCGGCGGCGTCTGCGGAACAGATCCGGCATAGAGCCGCTGACAGAAAATCTGCGCAAAGAAGTAGATAATCTGGTTCTGGAACTGAACAGTACAACCGAGCGCAATATTGCTCTGCTGGAAAACCGTATAAACGCCCTGAAGGAAATGCTGGACCAGGCCCGGAAAACAGCCGGTGTATTACGCAGGGAACAGGAACAGCATCATCTTGCCAGTCAGGTATATACGCATCTGGAACAGGCCGCGTCCCGAAACACACCTCTTAACCTGAAAGTAGAAGAAAAAGAGAATGAAACACCTCAAAGCGTTGTGGAGAAAAATCCGTCACAGCCTGCTCCTGAGGAGGGCACAGAAGTGCCGGATATGCAGTCCATGACTGTCCGCGAAAAAGTTATTCTGCAATACAGCAGGGGTGAAAATGTTGACGCAATTTCTCAGACACTCGGCATTAGTCCGGGAGAGGTGGAGTTAATTATATCCCTGCACAGACGGAGGTCGCTTTAGTTTATGTCACAGCAGTTCAGTGAAACCTTCATTAGAGACGCGGAAGAACTTCTGACCGCGCTGCATCTTATGGCCGAAAATACCCCGGCTGAAAACAGCAGCGCTGACAGCTCCGAAATTGCGCGTGCTCTGCATTCGCTCAAGTCAGGAGCCTCCTTTCTGGGCTGGGAAGATCTGGAAACAGAAGCTCACAACCTTGAAAGCCTGATGGCCGATACCGGCGCCGGAGAAATAGACTGGTCTGAGGCGGCAGTAAAACTCAGCACCCTGCTGGACGGCCACAGACCGTCCCCTGCCGCTCCAGCTGATTCTCCGGTGAAGGCGGTTCGTTTCAGTGCTCTGGAAAAGCGTGTGCTGGCCGAATCCAGGCAGAGAGGAGAACGGCTCTACCGGCTTACCTGTGTTGTTGATTCCGCAGAATTGCTTCCTTATCCGAGGGCCTATCTTGTATCGTCCCGTCTGGAAACAACAACCACGCTTGTTAAAACAGTTCCTCCCATGAACGAGCCGGATGCCAATTTCTTCCGGCCTGTATTCTGGTTGACAACTGACAGCAGTGAAGATGAAATATACAAAGCCGCGGATGTGGATCTGGTCAGTGTAGCCGAGCTTACAGCCCTGGATATTGCCAAAGCCCTCAGCATGGAAGAACTGCCGGTCGGCTCTCCTGTGCTGGAAAACAAGGGAACGCAGGACAGCCTTATTGTTGACCGCGGACGCTACAACAGCTTAAGGCAAATTGCTTCCGAGCTGGCATGGCGGCTGGATCATAAACCCGACTTTTCTGTCAGTTCCCTGATAACCGAAATGCAGCGCAGTCTGGAAAATCTGGCCTATCATCCGCTTGAACCCCTGCTGGAAGACATTGCTGAGGGTGTAACACGCATTGCCGGCCGGCGGGGCATTGAAGCCGCTTTGCACTGGGAGACCGCTTCCGGGGGACTCGACGCTCCGTCGCTGGATGTACTTTCGGAAATCTTGCGTCAAATGGCCCGTAATTCCCTGCGCCATGGAGTGGAAAGCCCGGAGGAACGTGTGCGGGCCGGTAAAAATCCGCAGGCTACACTCTTTCTGAGAATGGAACGCTCCGGGACAAGCTACCGTTTCCGCTTTGAAGACGACGGGCGTGGAATTGATAAACAAAAGGTAATAGAACGCGCCCTCCGGGAAGGTCTGTTTTCCAGTGAAAACCCGGCACCTGAACACCCCGAAGAGCTGACAGACGCCCAGCTGCTCAACATACTCTGTCTGCCGGGATTCTCCAGTGCCGAAACAGCCGATACCGACGGCGGCCGGGGGCTGGGACTGGAAATGGTGCGTCAGCTTCTTGTCCGTGAATTCGGCAGCGAGCTGGAACTGGAAAACAAACCCGGCCAGGGGACAGCCTTTCAGTGGAGCTTCCCCGAAAAACATCTGCGTCAGCCCTATCTTGTCTTTGTTGTGGACAAGCGTTCCTGGGCCCTCCCGCTTGAGTCTGTGTACCGCAGAGGCGTCATGGAACCGGAAAAAATGAACGCCGCCGGACAGGCCTACACCGTAGAAAACGGACTGGTACCGCTGGTCAGCCCGAAAGGGCTGTTACCTCCCGGCACACTAAAACCGTATATACTGGAAATCCGTCACAGAGGGCGCCGGGCCGTTCTGCCCGTAGACGATCTTCTTTCCGAAGAACCCTGGGGCGTGGACGATCTTGTTCCAGCCGAGCCGGCTACTCCCTGGTGCCGGGCCCTCAAAGACCGCCGGGACAACATACCCATTCTTTCGCCGGCTGTCGTGTACGCGGCCCTTGAACTTGCAGATTCCGGTACCGGCTGAAATTAAACTGAAACCGGGCTGAAACCGTCCGCTGTTCAGCCGTTCCACCTGCGTTTCCACCAGACCGCGGGCCTCCGCCGAAGAAATAAACTTCTTAAACTGGTTAAAACCCAGAGCCTTCGTATTGACACCCTTCTCCTTTAGCGAAGAATTCACCACCCCGTAGCGGTGAAACTGGGGTTCCGCCGATGCTCCGCCGTCCATCTCCGTCAGAGTTTCCAGCAGCGTCCGCAGCGCCTTCTGCAGAGAACCTGCCTCCTGACTGAACTGCCGCCCCGGAATAATTTCGGTCTGTCTGTCATCCGATTCCAGCCGCACAAAACCCGCCTTCGACGCTCCGGCAATAAAATCGCCCCAGCGCTTATAGCCCAGAGCCTTCTCGTCAAAACCCTGGTTGAGTTTCTTCATGGTAATCTTCACGTTACCCGGGTCGGTTCCCTTATTATCCTTGCGCAGAATGGAAGCCGTTTCAGCCAGACGTTCAAACCAGTATTCCCGGGAATAGGAAGTAGTTGAGTCCTTCTTCCCGCTCTCATCGCGCCCCGAATCATCATCGGCCGTCTCATCGTCCTCCGAAGGAAACATATCCCGGTAGTCGGTAAAACTGTCGGCCAGGCGCAGCAAATCGTTACTGGCGTTTTTAATATCGCAGACAATATGCGTTGTTTTTCCCGCCTTGCGCAAATTCATAACCAGCGGACGGAAATCGCTGTCGCCCGTCAGAAGCACATACGTGTTCACATGATCCTGAAAGCGCAGCAAATCAAGACAGTCGTTTGTTAAATGCATATCCGCGCTGTTCTTGTCCCGCCGGCGTCCCCGGAAAGGCACATGAATCATATTAAAATGCAGAGCCGCCAGAGCCGGTCCCAGCGACTTATACCCCGGCATACTCCAGTCCGCGTAGGCATAGGAACTCACCACACGGCCCAGACCTTCCGCGTAATCCCACAGCCCCTGAATAAACAGGTTCTTCGAACTGGACGGCTTAACGTTTTCAACATCCCAGAAAATAGCCACATTATTACTCATGCTCCAAACATACCGCTTTCACTGTTAAAAGGCGAGACTCTTTTGTCTTTTTTCCTTTATTTGGGCGCCCCCGGCCGCTAAATAATATTTATCAGCCGGGCCGGGCTGTCCGCTGCAATGCTTTTTGCCGGGGCTTTTTTGCGGCTTGCGCTGCTCCGCCGCCGCCCCGGCCGCATTTCCGTTTCCATCCCTTGCGCGTTTGCTCAGCGGCATATTATGCATTATCTTAGTAAAAGATTGGGCAGGTGCAGCCAATGCGATGTGGGGAAGCCTGAAACTTGAAGGTAACTATGAAAAAATTTAGATCATTTTTTATCCTGTGCTGTGGATATGGCTTACCTGTATTCCATAAAAACTTATTACGCTGCTTCGCGGTAATAATGCTGGTAAAAGCCTAAAGAGTACAGGGCGGCTTTTAACGGTACCTTGTGCGCTTTGCTGCCCTTTGCCTGAAGGCGGCAAGTTCCCCGCTCCCTGATGAGGCCTTGAGCTTATTGTAGTAACTGACATATTCGCTTACCAGATTATTCAGTTGATGCTCCCTAAAGATAAGAACTGGTCCAGGCAGTCCTATTCCCTCCATTGGCCTCTATGATTATCTGTAATGGAGTTACCCTTGACAGATATAGGTTATTTTGATTTGAAGAGTGGCGAGGATTATTGTGCTGTATATGAAGCTGCAAACTTGATAGTACTCTATAATGCTTGCTATAGTATGTATTATGAAATTTCGCAGTCAAAAACATAAGTTGTCAGCGTTTAATATGTGGCACGTTTTGGTATGCCTGCTATTTCTAAGTGCATGCAAGGCGCAAAATCCGAGTGATGATTCCCTGGAAAAATACCTGAATGCCCGTGAAGAATATATTAGTGGTAATTTTAGTTCTGCCGAAGAACTTTTACTGGAAATAGCTGAGAATCAGTCACTTAAACCACAAGTATCCTTTCTTCTTGCCAAAACACTGTTCATGCAAGGTCAACCTGCGGAGAGTCAGGCTATTCTTGAAGAATTATTGAAGAATTTCCCGGAACATGCAGATGCCCGGGTTTGGCTTGCCCGTTCTCAATTTGCCAATGAAAATGTGGAATCTGCATTAGAGACACTGGAAAAGGCTTTATTATGGTGTGGAGAAGATCCCCGGGTTCTTTCTTTAATGGGAAGTTGCCATGAAGTTCTGGGAAACACGGATAAAGCCCTGGATTACTATAGAAAAGCGGCCCTTTTTGAAGAAGAGATGGTTAAAATTTATTTGTCACTGGCTAATCTTTATGGGCGTAACCGTTTGATGGATGTAAAGAAAACATATCTTATGAAGGCCGATGCAATAGTATCGGATGGCAGCCCCTTCAAAGGTGCTGTGGAAAGAGCAGGAGGTGGAAATAAATGAAAAAAAGAGTTGTGCTCTTTGCTGTTGTCATGTTTCTCATGTTTATTCCTATATCCTGTACAACGAATTATGATGTTGTTTTTTTAGGGAAAAATCCAGGCCCTTATTGCCGCATTCAGCTGGGCGAAATAACCTACGATGGAGAAATGCCCTATAATAACCTGGAGCTGGTTACACAGGAAATGCAGATGAGTGCGGCATCAAATGCTGGGTTTTTATTGGATAATTCAGCTGAGAATAATCAGAATTACACCGTTGATATTTTTTACAGGGATGTAGAAATTCTTAAAGGTTTCCGTCGTCTTCATTCAGTTTCTGTTTTTCTGACATTGAAAAATTCATCCAATATGCCCATAGTAAAAGTTTTTCTATCCCAGGATGGAGAGTCTTCCATCAAGTCTATGGCCGTTTATTGGAATTTAACCAAGAAAGCCTGGAATGCCCTTTATGAAGGATTAAATAATAATGAATAACGGGGCCTCATACCCGATTCTTCTTATACTTGTATTATTGCTGATTGGTACACAAAATATAACAGCACAAGAGCCCCTGCAGCTTACCCTTAAAAAAGCAATAGCACTTGCTGTATCGAATTCCGAAGAAGTACGCCAGAAACAGTATCAGCTGCAAGCTTCAGATATTCAGTATAAACTTTCCTTGTTTCAATATTTACCTTCTTTTTCTTTTTCACTTTCAGATTATTCAAGTATTAAGTACATGGGGCAGGACTCCAATAATTCCAGCCTTCAATTTAAATTGAGTCAACCCATATACAGAGGGGGCAGACTTCGTAACAGCAGGCGCCTCAGTCAGGTTGAGGTTCTTCGTCTGAATGAAGAATTAGAGAATATACTCAATCAACTTCAAGTTTCATGCTATACCTCTTATTTAACATATATTATTCAGCAAAAGAAAATTGCAAACCAACAGGAAATCCTTTCCATTTCTCGTGATCAGGTGGAAATTGCCAGGAAAGAATTTGAACTAGGGCGAATAAGGGAAATAGATCTGCTTGAAGTGGAATATAAATTACAAGCAATGATTCGGAGTTTGGAAGAACAGAAATTAAATCTGAATCAGGCGGCCTACGCATTTAAGAAACTTATTGGCATTAATCTGGATGCGGAATTTGAAGTAATGGATGAGTTTCCCGAGAATTATTCAGGAATTGATTTTATCCCGGAAATTAAAACTTTAACGGAAATGGCGGTTAGCTCAAACAAACAGATGTTTGCAAAGCTTCTTGCTCTTGAACGTTTTGATCTGGAACATCGTTCTGTTAAGGGGCAGTGGCTGCCAAATTTAACGGTTGATGCGGCAGTTTCTCTGACAGGCAATGGATATCCGCTACAAAAGGCCCATTACAGTATTACATTCAAGATGGACCTTCCCTTGCCCTGGGTACCAATTTCCAGTGCAGTTTCCATTCGCGATTCCCCCCACAATGAATATGGTAATTCACGTAATCATTCCGCTCAGGGGCCTGGCAGCTTTGGTTATTTTGTTAATCTTCGCCTGGCAGAGCTGAATCTGGAAAATGCTCAGGAAGAATATATGAATTTGAAAAAGAGTATTGTTTATGAAGTTCGTTTCTCATTAGAGCGATATGAAAGTCTTAAAAAATCACTTGTAATGTCCAGAAAACAGGTAGAGATTCAGAAAAAACGTTTAGGGATTCTTTCTAAAGAAGTGGATTTAGGTACCGCCACAAGGCTGGAATATGTTACCGCGCAGGCCGAATATATGGAGCAAATAATGGCGTTACTGGAAGGCTCTCTTGAGCTGCTTGTTTCTGAGCGCTCGCTTGAACAGCTGTTGGGCTTAAAGTTTAATCAGATTACTGATATTGGTGTGGTTTTATGAAAAAACAGATTGGAGTTATTGTTTTTGGAAGTTTTTTACTCATTATATCTTGTAATGCAGATAAAAACACAGAGGACGTAAAGTCTTTTATGCCCTCTGTTAAAACATTGGTTGTTTCAGAAGAAGAGTTTCAGCCTTTTTTGGAATCTTATGGTAATTTGACATATACCCGTAAAGCAGATATTACAGTATCTGTTGAGGGCACGTATGAGCAATTGTTATTTGAAGAGGGAGACAGAGTTACTGCAGGAACAGAAGTAGCTCGTTTGTCTAATATTCAATTATCTATTCAGATGGCCCAGGCCCGCTCTGCTGTTACTTCTGCAGAAGCCAGACTTGCACTGGCCCAGGCACGTTATGAAGAAGGGCAGAAACAGGTGGAGGCAAGGTTGCTCAGTTTAGCCAAATCCGAACTGGAAATTGAGCAGAAGCGGCGGGAGGTTAACGAACTTACCAAGACAAAAGAAGATCAGGAAACGCTTTTTAAGGTTGGTGGTGTTACCGAAGCCAATCTGAGAAATGCGGAATTATCATTACTTTCTGCTCAGACAGAACTCCAGAAACTTGAAAAAGATTTTGAAATTCGGCGAATAGGGCTTCGAAACAGGGACATCCTTGATGCAGGCATGGTGCTGCCGGATAATTCTGATGACATTCAGGTAATTTTGACGAAGTTGAATACCCGCACACTCCAGGCTGAGAGAGACGTTGCAAAAGCCAATCTGGTTACAGCCCATACACAGCTTGAGTCGGCAGAAGCTCTTCAGAGAGAGCTTTCCGTAAAATCTCCCATTACAGGTATTATAGGCACACGTTCACCGGAAGTAGGGGAAAAAGCTTCACCAGGTGATAGTATCTATACTGTTTTTGAGACAGAAAATATTCATGTTGTTTTTCCTGTACAGGAGGCAGATGCACTGCTGCTGGCCAAAGGAATGGGTGTTCAGGTAAGGATTGATGCTTTTCCCAGGCAATTATTTGAAGCCAGAATAGACCGCGTTTCTCCTGTTGTGGATCCACAGTCCGGGAATGTAACAGTACGGGCGCTTGTTATTAATCAGAAAAAAAAATTACAACCTGGCATGTTTGCCCGTGTGAGTGTTGAAATTGCTGAACCAGAGTCCAAAATTTTTATACCCGAGACGGCTTTGTTTGAGAAAAACGGAACGCAGGGAACGGTTTATGTTATTAGAAACAATAAAGCTTTTGCCAAACAGATTCATTTGGGGCGGCAGTATGGGGAACGTCTGGAGGTAATTCAGAATCTTAAGGCCGGGGAATTGATTATTGATAAACCTTCCCCTATTATACAAGAAGGCATGGAGCTGGAATATGAATAAGAAATTTCTGGTTATTGTCTTTCTTTTTACGTTATTTTTAAGTGCGTGTCATAATATCGTTAATCTTAGGCCATTTTCCTACTCGTCCTTTCCATCGCAGAGCAATCAGATAATACCGGCAGATGCCATTGTTTATGTTGATTTTCATGACTCTGTAAACCATGTTGAAGCGGAAAATGCTGTTGAAATAAAAAATGAAGACGGGGTTTTTGCATGTGATTATTCATGGCAGAATGAGAGGCTTCTGCTCACACCTGTCAGTCCATGGATTAGAGGAAGACGTTATACCTTATCCCTGCAGGGCAATTTCAACCTTGAGGATGGCCGTAAATATATAATACAGAAAATCATACCGTTTTACATTGAAAGTTATACATTCCCCCCGCAGCTGGAAAGCAGTAATCCTGAAGACGAAGGCTTTATTGGTATTCAGGATCCGTTGGTTTTCACGTTTACAAAACCAATGGACAAGACGAGTTTCGAGAAAGAATTCATTGTTTCTCCCAATGCGGAAATTGATTTTCAATGGGATACTGAATCACAAAGTGTCACAATAACACCGTGTAAACCTTGGCAGGGTCTGACACGGTATCTCTGTACAATTCCTTCATCGGTTACCGATATAACCGGTATGCCGATTGCTCAGGAATACAGCATGAATTTCAGAACTTTTTCTGATACAACAGCACCGGAACTTCAGCTATCTGTACCCTGGAAAATATCTGATGATGCACCCGCCTTAAATGAAACACTGATTGATATTGATAACACCAGGGGTGTGTATCTGGAGTTTAATGAAGCTGTAGATTGGGACACATGGTCTGAATCCTTTGTTTGTGAGCCTTCAATGCCATTCGAGTTTATTTTCCTCAGCAACACAGCTGTTGTATTGTTACCGGAAGATTCCTGGACTCCTGAACAGAATTATACCTTAACAATTGGCACAACGTTTAAAGACTTATCCGGTAATGCCTTAAAAGACCCCATTGTACTGAATCTTGCAGTGGCCATTTCTGCCCAGCGTTTGTTAACCATAGAACACTCCCCGGCAGACCCGGTTACCGATTTACAAGCAGGAATTCCTGCCGATCCACAGCCTTTAACAGTAACACCCGGGGCCGTTCACAGTCATTTATTTACTCTGAATCTGGCCTGCCCCATATCGTCAGATCTGCTGGAGGCTTATGTAGGGGCCTTTACGGTTACCCCGGTTTTTCCCTCGACACTTTCGCCTCTTTCTATTACTTCTGTAAGCCTGGAATCGCCAACACGTCTGCTTATCCGTTATTCCGGTTTTAAAGTGCCCGATTCAGCATCTCATATTGTTCATTATTACAGATTTTCTCTTTCTGCAGACAAGAATGAGACAATGACGGCAGAAGGTTCCTATTTCCTTGAGAACTGGGACATTCTTTTTTCTATTGGAGGATGACTTATGTTTATCCGTTATTCTGTTCCCGCAATTTGTATTGTATTTCTTTTCTTTTTATTATTCAGCTGTCATTATTTTAATGATCAAAATTTTGCAGTTGAGGGATTTCAGCCGGCCGATGAAATTATTGATCCGGCCGCTGTTGATTCCATACACATCCGTTTTTCCTCTCTTCCGAATCAACCGCTTGTAGAAAGCAGTTTTTCGTTAAGTGCGGACGGCCTGCCTGTTCCGGGATTGTTTTCCTGGACAGGAATGCAGATGTCTTTTTATCCCTATACCGGTTTTAAGCCGGGTACTGATTACGAAGTAAAGTTAACTTCAGCGGCAGAGGATATTGACGGGCATTCGCTTGAGTATGACTTTGTTCGAAAGTTTACTACCCGGCTGGAACATCAAAGGCCGGAAGTGGACTCTATCTTGCCGGGGCAGGAGTCCGCAGTCGATATATTACGCCCTGATATCCGCATAAGCTTTTCAGAACCAATGTTACCGGGATCGGTTGCTGATGCGTTTCGTCTCTCACCTTTTGCTGAAGGATTATTGACTTGGGACTCTTCTCTGACCCATTTTTACTATACGCTTTTGGAAGATCTTGTATGGCAGGAAGAATATACAATATCTGTTTCTGTTAAAGCCTGCGATCTGCAGAATAACAGTATTGGGGAAATGTGGACATCAACGTTTTTTACGGGAAGTGAATCGGTAAAACCAGAATTGTTATCATTAACCAACATCAGTGGAAGTATCACAGCCCTGATTGACAATATAAATGATGAAGAATGGACCGTTACACCAAATTGGGAAACAAATGATTCGTTTGTTTTTCAATTCTCCGAAAAGATGAATCCGGATAGTGTTCAAAACAGTTTTGTCTTTCAGCCTGCAATAAACTGGAGCGAATCATGGAACGAACAGGGTGATACATTAACCTTGCACATGGATTCTCCTTTGGTATGGGGTGAGACATATACTTTAACAGTAAATGAGAACCTGCAAGATGTTCAGGGCAATTCTCTCAATGAAGAGTATCGGTACAACCTCAGGGTTGATGGAAACAAGACCAAACCTCCAGAAATTGTTGCAGCCGTTCTCTATACTGATTTTACAGATGCGCAGCAAGGAATTATTCTTGCTCCATATGGAGGCGTGAGTTTAAATAATTTTTCACCTCCGCCTGAATCAATTACAACCGGAAACACTGTTATTGATATTTTTTTCAATCTTGCAGAAGATACCACGCCGGATCTTTTGTCTCTTATGGAAAACTTTGTTGTTAATGGCCAGGGGGTTGTAAGCTTTATTCCCCTGGCCGTGGATTTGGAAAACCCGGATTTTTTGCCTCCCAATATTACCAGTCCTTTTGGCATAAAGGAGCCAGGGGTAACGTATAATTCATGGGTGCGTTTTATTGTCTTCATTGATAATGACGACAGCTTCAGTACAGGTATTCTTACTTTTACTGTTTCCAGTGCATTTACTGACGCAAACGGGAACTTCATGATTGAAGACTGGAGTATGCCTGTTCAGATAACGGATTGATGATTAGGTGAAAAAACTAACCCTTCTTGTTCTTAACAGGCCTGTTGCTTCCATTTTGTTATTTATTTTGCTGTTTGCTTCGGGAATTCTGGCACTACTGAATACCCCGGTTGATTTTCTGCCCGATATTGATATTCCTCAAATAACTGTTGTTACAGCATTTTCCGGATTGCCGGCAAAAGATATTCGGGAACTGATTACCATACCTTTGGAAGATGCACTTTCCGGTCTGGAAGGGCTTAAGCGTATCCGTTCTTATTCCCGGGACAGTTCTTCTCTGATACAGCTTACAATGGAGTGGGGCTCATCAATGGATATTGCTGCATTAAAGGCAAGAGAAATTATTGATGTAGCCTATCTGTCTTTGCCCAGTCAGGCTGAAAAGCCTATGGTTATACCGGTTAATCCTGCTGAAAATCCTGTTATAATTCTGGGTGTCTTTCCGGTTAAGAATACAGATGCAGCTTTATTGAGAAATCTTGCAGAACGGGAAGTAAAATCAGCTGTTCAACAAATAAAAGGTGTCGGTTCCATACAGCTTTCTGGCGGAAGAGATGAATTTATAGAGATTGAGGTTGACCAGTCCCGGTTGAACAGAACGGGCCGGAATCTTTCTCAGGTAACAGATATTATTGGTGCAATGAATGCGGAATTTCCCTCCGGTAGTATTGAAGAAGGAGATACACGGTATATTGTCAAGGCTGACGGCCGCAGAAAAAACTGGCAGGATTTTTCACAGATAATTCTTCCGGAAGAAAATGGACTTGCTCCCATACGGATTGATGATATTGCCAGTGTTGAAAGAAAGCTTGGTAAAAGAAAATCTTTCATGCTCTTTGGTTCTCAGGAAGGAATTGCCTTGTTGATTAGACGTAATCAGGGGTATAGTCCGGTTGCGCTTTCCCGTAATGTCAGAAAACAAATTCCGGTTATTAATTCTGCCTATCATAACAGCCTGGAAATAAAAATATTGTATGATTCCTCAAACGATTTAAGTGCAACAATACAACGGCTGGCAGAATCGGCTCTTATTGGTGCGGCTGCAGCTTTTATTGTTTTATGGTTTTTTCTGAAGAAACTGAACTATGCATTTGTAACATTAACAACGATTCCGTTATCCATTCTGGGTACTGTTCTTGGATTTCGTGTTTTGGATATCTCTTTTAACATTATGTCATTAGGCGGTTTGACTCTTGGCATAGGTATGCTGGTGGACAATTCGGTTGTTGTTCTGGAAAACATAGTTTACAAAGTAAAAAACAGGGACTTGTTGAAAATTGCAGCGGCTACGGCTGAAATTACCCGGTCAACCATAGGGTCTACTTTTACAAGTATTATTGTTTTTCTTCCATTATTTTTCTTGCCGGGTTTGCTGGGAGAAGTTTTTAGTGATCTTGTTTGGGCTATTATCCTTTCACTTTCTTTTTCTCTTATTATATCTGCAACCTGGATACCACTCTTACTAATATATAGTTTTCGGCAAAACATCAGCATACGTCAAAGCTCATTTCAGAAAAAATCCATTATTCGGAAATGTCTCAGAGTTTCCATGCAGCGGCCGGCAATTATACAGGGGGGCGGTATAGCTTTACTGGTAGTTGGGGTTTTGTTAATTCCCGGGTTTAAATTTTCCTGGTTTCAGTCGCCAAGACAAAGCCGGGTTGATGTCAATGTATCTTTTAATCCCGGTACAACCGTGGAAAGTATTTTTGGTTTTGCGCAGGGGCTTTCCGAACAACTGCAAAATCAGGATGGTATTAAAACCGTAATGGCAACAGGTGGCGGTAATTTGAAAGATCCCTATTTCTTGGCAAACCCCAATGCTCAATTTGAGAGTATGAGAATTATTACCTGTATTGATAATAAAATATGGACGCCTGAAAAGCTTACCGGTTTTGTAAAAGAATATTTTGCCGGAACTGGTACTTCCATGATTAGAGGAGAATATCCTCCCGATATGCTCTCCCAGATTTTAGACGTTTCGGATGAGTACAGTAAATTATTTATACCGGCTAATTCTCAGAAAGCTGCAATGCAGAAAACCCGGGAACTGCTTTCCGGGATGAAAAACCCAAATGTACAAATAATTCCGTATGATAAAAAACCTCAGTTCAGGCTTGTGCCGGATAGGCAGGCTTTAGCTCATTACGGTATTACACTTTCACCGCTGGCATCATTGGTTGGAACCGCTGTAAACGGGCAGATTGCCGGTAATTTTGAAGAAGAAGGAATTCCTGTGCCTGTCAGGGTGCGTCTCCGTGAGTCAGACCGCAGCGATCTTAAAGCTCTGGCGTCGTTAAAGATTATGATTGACGGAAATAAACCCTTATTGCTGGAGGATTTGGTTCAAATTGAATCTCATGATGAATATCCGGTTCTTTATCGGGAAAACAGACGGGATGTTGTTTATCTGGTTGTTCCCAGAGGTAAGGCCGAAAACTGGGTTAAAAGAAGTAATGGGTTAATTGTTAATCCTGAAGCAGCACAAACGGATGCTCAAAAAAAATCTTTTCTGCTACTTTTTGGTCTGGCCGTAAGCCTGCTGTATGTTCTTTTAGGTGTTCAATTTGAAAGTTATATACTGCCCCTGCTGCTTTTGTTAATTCAGCCCTTTGCCATAGTTGGAGCATTGTTAATTTTGCGGTTAGGGACAAACAGTCTGAGTCTTAACAGTCTTCTGGGAATTCTTGTTGTCCTTGGTTTAAGTATCAATAATGCCATTTTATTGTACGAGGAATATCAAAAAAGAATTCGGGCGGGTTTTTCAGCAGCTGTTGCTGTTTATTCCGGAACAATACGCCGCATAAGGCCCATACTTATTACAGGCTTTACAACAATAATAGCGCTTTGCCCCATTGCTTTTGATTTTTCCGGCAAAAACCCGCAGAGTTCTCTGGCTTTGGCGGTTATTGGGGGTCTTTTTTTATCTATTCCAGTGGCTGTTTTTTATCTTCCGGTTGTTTTTCGGAAAACACTTCGAACTGTGCAGGCTTCTGAATGAAGGGCTTTCGCGGGAAGCATCAGATTGGTATCCGTTTACTCTGGATGCTGTTAATTTTGTTTGCGTTGACCGGTATTCTCAAAATTCGTTTTGGCAGGGTTCTTGCCCCTACTCTTACCTATATTGTTACTACCAGGCATTATGGCATTAATGCTTCAGAAATGGAGCAGACAATTACAAACCCTCTGGAAAATAATATTTCCGAACTTCCCGGAATACTGAATCTGACGAGTTACACCGAGTTTGCCCAGTCCCGAATATCAATAACGCTTGATGGTACAGTGAGTCCACAGCGGTTTTATTTGTTACTCAGAGATCGGGTTGAACGTGCAAGGGTTTATTGGCCGGATTCCGTTCAGCGTCCACAAATACATTCTGCAACAGGAACTGATGCCGGACCTGTCTTCATTGCTGTATTTTTGGCGTCGTCGGAATCTGTTCCGGTTCTCAGAAATGATGTAGAGAAGAATATTAAGCCGGTTATTCAGCGCATAAAAGGCGTAGGTGAGGTTTCAATAGGAGGCGGGGGAATAAAAGAAATTCACGTGAGTGTGGATCCTGCAAAAAATAATAACATGGGTTTGTATCCGGATACTATTGGCCGTTATATTCAGCAGCAGCATATTCGGCAGCCTCTGGGTTCCATCAGTGTTAAAAACAAGGATATTCCATTACTCCTTGATGGATATTTACCGCACATCCATGATATTGAACGCTTACACATAATGAACGCCAACAAACTGGCCGTTCCACTTTCCCGGGTTTCCAGGGTGAGTTATCAGTACAGAAACTCCGATGATATTTCCCGGTTCAATGGCCAGCCGACCGTATCGTTATATATCCGGCTGACAGGTAATGGTAATGTTGTTCAAACATCCCGGCTTCTCCGAAAGGAAATAAATGTCTTAACAGGAAAAGGATATGCTATTGAAACAGTCTATGATTTAGGAGAAGAAATTGAAAAATCCATACAGAGAGTTCTGGTTTCCCTGTTAATTTCGATGGTGAGTATTATTGTTGTTCTGTTGGTTGTTTTTCCTTTCCCAAAAGTTATTTTTCATTTTACCTTCTCCCTGCCGTTAATAGGGCTTCTTACTGCTGTTTACCTGAGTTTTTCAAATATGGATATTGATCAGTTATTGCTGAGTGGAATGGCTATAGGCGTTGGTCTTATGATTGATTCGGCCATTGTTATAACAGAGGCGATACAAGAGGGTGTTTATAGTTTCAGAAAAACGGCTCCACCACTTATTGTTTCTACGCTGACAACTCTTATAGTGTTTTTCCCGTTGACAAGATCGTCTCTTATGATTACTGAGTTCGCGGCTATAGCCAGAACCATTACCATAATGCTGTTGCTTTCACTTTGTTATTACTTTGTTTTTCTGCCGTCTTTTATACCGTATAATGTTAAGCCTTTATCGCCGGTTGCCAGGAAAATAGCCCATCCGCCTTCTGGTATACTTGAGTACTGTGTGAAACACCCCAAATGGCCTTTAATTCTTTCTGCCATTCTTGTACTGGCCGGGCTCATGTCTTTTTTCTTATTGCCCAAGGATTTTGGAGAGACGTCACATCCGGGAATTCTTTTTGCCAAGCTGGAAATGAAAAGTGGTAAAAGTATTACTGCTGTTGATCAGCAGTCTCAGGAAATACTGAAATTGCTGAAAGAGAAACATCCGGGAATTTTATCAACTGAAACCCGTTCCAACCCTGGACAGTGCCAGGTAACACTCAAGTTTGATCCAGGACAAACAACTTATGAAGAACTGGCATCCGATATGAGGAAAATCTCAGCTGCAGTACCCGATGTGTTTGCCTATGTTCCCGAGAATGACAGCTCGGGAGAGAATTCTGTTATGTTTACAATAACAGGAGGCGATGTTGAAACCTTGCGCAATAAAGCAGAGGCTTTTGTTGACAGTGCAATGAAACTGGACTGGGTAACAGGAGGTTTGCTGCATTTTAAGGAAAATCCCCCAGTTTTTGTTTTCTTTCCGGATTTTGAAACAATGAATAAAATGGGTATTAGTGTTTTAACTATTGGAAGAATTTTGAAATGGAGTATTCAGGGACCAGTTGCCCTGAAGTGGCATGAAAACGGAGAAGAACGGGATTTACGGGTATTTCTTGATCGTCAAAAAATAGAATCAATTGAAGCTTTGCGTGCTCTGGATATTCAACTGCTCAATGGAAAGAGAGTGCCTGCTGCCCGTTTGGGTAAGTGGGAATTTTCGGATGAGCCGTCACGAATTTTTCATTTTAACCGTCAGCGTGCCGTATCTTTTTCCCTTATTACTTCAGAACAGGACTTGGCTACCATCATTAAACTCTCAGAAGAGTTTATTGCGCAGGCAGATTTGCCAAAAGGTTATGGAATACTGATTGACAGGAGCTTAAAAGAGAAAAAAGAAGAATATACGCGCTTGTGGATAAGTTTTCTGATCGCTGTGCTGCTAATATACCTTATTATTGGGATACAGAGTGAATCGTTTACCAGGCCTCTGGTTATTCTGTCCATTATTCCCGTAACAATTGCTTTCCCATTAATGTTTTTCTATTTAATGGGCATGTCGATGAATCCTTCAGTTATTATTGGTCTTATTATTCTGTCGGGGATGTCTGTTAATAACTCTATTTTAATATCTTCCAGTCTGCAAAAGGAGAAGACGCCCATTAGCTCTCACCATATAATTCTGGCTGTTTCCAACCGGTATCGAAGTTTGGTTCTCACCACTCTGACAACATTACTGGGGACACTTCCGCTGGTATTGATTCCAGGTAAAACAGCCCTGTTTTCACGTGATATGGCTTTAACGCTTGTGCTGGGCCTTGTAGTTTCCTTTCTGGCTTCATTTACATTTTTTCCGGCCTTAGTTGCTTTTACTGCTTCTTTTCGTACTTCTCAAGAATGAGTTGAATTCTCTTTTTCCGCATTTGTGTGGTATTTTGAACAGATTGAAGAAATTCCCTTACGGCAGGTATATCTGCAAGGTTTCTTAATGTTGATTCTGCCGCATATGTGTAAGGGTTGTTTTCCCAGTCCAGAAGCTTCACAATGGGAGTGAGTACTTCTGTGCGGTGTGTGGCTGCAAATTGCTGTAGCGCGGCTTCCTGTTCATGCAACAGGTATAAATCGTTTGCCCTGGCCGTATCAATCGACATGAGCCGGCAGAGTTCTGTACGGCATTCCTCAGATACCTGACTTTGAGGGGCCATAAGTATAACTTTTTCCAGAACAGGTCTTTGAGATGCAAAATCAGAGTTAATGCCGCTTTTACGGAACATATGGAACGCCCTGTAATAGTACTCCGGATAAGTTCTGAAATAATCTTCCAGACTCATATACCGGGCAACAAAATCCGGGGAGAGAGGGGTGTTGCTTTCGATGGCAGCAACAAACTTCCAGTATGTCATAACAGGGTTGTCGGTTGATATGCCGGTTAAAAGCGAATAAGCTGCATCCCAGTTTTCTTCTTCCATTTGACTTATGGCGGATAAAACAGGTTCTCCATCTCCCATCATACCTGTATCAAGAAGTGTCTGTTGCAGTGTCTGCAGGTTTTTGGTAACAGTTGTATCCGGAATGCTGCCAGTGAAGTTTTCGTATTTCAAATCAAGATAGGCCAGTAAAATGCTCAAAGCCATTTCCTGAAGTTTTTCGTGAAAAGCGGATAACACTGTTCCTGTACCCGGAGAATATCCAGAGCGCTGAAATTTTTCATATCCAACATTCAGAGCCTGGAGCCACATTTCTTTTTGGGCAAGAAGCTGCAGATAGGCCTTGTAATCATTTTCCATCAGCAATGGTGAACTTTTCTCAAATGAAATGTCGTACGCTTCCGCGGCAACTTCATATTTTTCCAGTTTAAATGCTGCACGTGCAAGAATAAGACGTGAACTCAAAGGATCTTCGTTGTTTTTTTCCAGAGCCTGATTTGCCGCGTCAAATGCAGCCTTATAATTGTTGCTGCGCAAGGCTGCATCGGCAGCTGTTGAATAAACCAGATACACGGTTTCTGAACGGCTGCGCGGTGAAATTTCCTTGAGAGCTTCTGAAACCCATCTGTTTGCAGACTCCAGATTTCCCTCTACAAGTGACAATACGGCAAGATTGGCCCGTGATTCCAGATTATGCGGGTAGCGTTCTGCAATGTCCTTCAGAGTGGAATAGAGCATTTCGGAATCAGTAAGTTTCATGGCGTTTTCCACTTCCTCTGCGGCTTTCTTTTGCTTGCATCCACTGAACATCATAATTATTAGAATAGCACATAAAAGAACTACAAAGCCTGATGGAATTATTTTATGCCGGTTAAACATGAGCTTTTTGACTCCTTATATTCTGCATTCAGTTCCCTCTAAAAGACAGCGGACAAACAGAGCGGATGTTCCCCTGATCATCATTAAAGCATAGCACTGCCAGGTGTGTTGAACAAGTCCGGGCCTTATATTAAAACGGAGTAAAATTTTCTACACTTACCTGTTTTTTCGTGTATACTCTGAATATGGTAATGTTTCTTTTGTTTGGTAAATTTTAATCAGGAGCAGTCAGAATGTCAGTAATAATGAAAAAAC
>PDWI01001860.1_pt1 | contig 54244 bp, 53 predicted proteins | sample 1430891 | NCBI WGS metagenome assembly PDWI01 (sample SAMN01162508, study PRJNA174530) | Oral metagenome, whole genome shotgun sequencing project. | biome: Marine environment; feature: Marine mammal; material: Swab sample of the gingival sulcus; isolation source: swab sample of gingival sulcus... | reverse complement strand
GGTAGCTACGGTTTGAATGATTTTGGGCAAGATTCGAAGTCATTTTTTTCGAAAAACCATTTAGGCACAGTTTGTACATTGGCTTTTGTTGCTATTCACCACATAACTCATTGATATTACATAATTAATAGCGGAGCGGTCGCCGTACTGGTGAAATATCCGGGTTAACCCAACGGCCTAAGCAACAAAATCAACCGCGGCATCAACAGTAACGCGCCCAACACGGCGGCAATCATCGCCATCACCGTCAACAAACCAAAATAAATACTGGGGTTAAAATTAGACAAGGTTAAGGTGGCGAAACCGATCACTACCGTAACCGTGGTGTAATACATGGCATTGCCAATACTGCTGTGACAGCGATACATCGTGGCAAGATAGTCTTTGTCTTTGGCGTACTCTCGCTTAAAACGATGCACGTAGTGAATGCAATCGTCCACACCGATACCCACCACAATGGCAGCAATGGTGATCGTCATAATATCCAGTGGAATACCGAGCAGCCCCATGATGCCAAGCACCATGGCCGCAGCCAGCAAACAGGGCGCCAGGGCAATAAAAGCCAGACTGAGCGAGTGAAACAGCAGCAGGAACATAATTAAAATCACCAGAAACACAACGCCCAAAGTGAGAATCTGTGAGGTAAACAGACTCTGCAGCACATTGTTGTAAAGCACCAACATGCCCGTCATTTCGACATTCTCTGGCGCAAAATCAAGGTCATTCAGCAAATGTGCATGTATCTGTTTAAGCAGCTCATCCCGGCGCAGCCTGGGGCTGGTTTCCATAGCTCTAAGACTGATACGCACTTCGTCGCCAGCCGCATCAAAATAGGGCTCAAGCAGATTATCCCTCATGGCAGCGGGCAGGCTGTTCTGCAACAGGGCTAACTCCACCGATCCGAGTTTATCGCCCATTAAGCTCTCCGACACGGTAAATACCGTATCCAATGACAACACCTTACCGGTCTGCTCAAGGCTGTCTAAATACCGATGCACCTCGCGCAGCCGCTCCATACCCTCCAACGTAAACCAATAGCTGGGCTGAAAGTCCTCTGTGCCGCTCTCGTCGAAACCGCTGTCAAAGCCCTCGTCAAATCCGTCCTCTTCGGCAAAGGCGTCGTCGGAGAGCTCCCCATCAAAGCTCACATCCTGCTCCGGCCATTCATCGTCAGATACCGGTGCCTGCTCCGCACTGCCATTGATTGGCTCAAGTCCCGGCAAAGCACTCGTAGTGCTGGGCGCTTTTAATACAATATCCAGAGGAATCGTACCGCCGAGCTGAGAGTCCAGCAGCTCCATACCGCGATAGATTTCCGTGGTCTCGTGAAAATAGTCAATAAAACGGTTTTCCACTTTCAGCTGGCTGATACCGTAAACACTCAACACCATTAAACCCAGGCTGCACAGCACAATAGTCGTGCCAAACCTATCGGCAATGCGCGCAAACCTTGCGGTTAAGGTGGGTGCGCCCGATGCTTTGGCAATATGTTTCGTTGGCCACAGGCGAATCGCACAGGGTACGAAAATAAAACTCACCACCAGCGCCACGAAGATACCTGCGGTCATCATCCAGCCGAAATCAATCACCGGCTGAATACCACTGACCACCAGCGACACAAAAGCCACAATGGTAGTCAAGCCAGTATATATGCAAGGCACAATCATAAACTGCACGGTTTTTAGCACGCGATCGTGTAGATTGGCCTCCGGCATCTCCACTTCCAACTCGCGGTAACGCACCACGAGATGAATCGCAATTGCCAGGGTGACAATCAACAGCACGGAAACAAAATTCGAGGAAATCACCGTCATCCGCCAATCGAGTGCACCGAGCAAGCCCAGCATCAGCGTGGCAGTGCTGATACAGGTCAGCAACGGAATAATCACCCAGCGCCACTGCCTGAAAATAATCGCCAGCACCAGCGTCATAATCGCTAGAATCGCACTGCCAAACGACACCAGGTCACTGCGCACAAAACTGATCATATCCACGGCAATCATCGGTACGCCGCCGACAAAAACCTTGGCATCGCGGGCGTTGTACTGCGCGGCAATGTCGCGCACTTTTTGCACCATCACTTTTTGCGCCTGTGTCGCTTTGGCATTATTGACTTTTACCTGTGCCGACACCCTGGCAAGTTCGGCTTCTTGTGCAATGCTCAACTCCCCGCGGGCGTCGAGCTTGCGCAATTCCTCACGGCGATTCAGCAGCGCTATGCCCTCTTCGTCGCGCGCAATATTGATTTGCACCGCCGCGGTTTTACCATCGCGGCTCACCAGTAAATCGCGATAAATCACGCTGGTGGTAAGCTCTTTCAAAGCCAGCTCCCGACTGATGGATTTATCCCGCAAACTGGGTAAACCCTCGGCAGAGGTAACATCCGTCAAGGTCATTGGCGGGCTTTGCAATAAGGGCACATCCAAAACAGTGGTCACCGAAGACACGCCTTTGAGCACACGCAGCCTGGCGGCCATTTGATCTAAAGCGGCGAGCGAGTCGTCGCCCAGCAACTCGCCTTTGGGTTGCCAGGTCAACACCAAAAACTCCTCACTGCCGTAGCGACTGGCCACTTCGCGAAACAATTCCAATGAGGGATCGCCCTTTAACATCAGGGAATCCGCCGATGCCTCGATCTTGATTTTATCCAACTGCGTAGCGGCTATGCCGGTCAACAACGCCAGCACTATCACCCACAGCAAAGGCCGCTGTAACACAATGCCGTCGTACCAGCGGCCAATTCCTTCAATCATCTGTTGATCCTTGTTTGCTGGCTACCGCATCCAGCAATTGTTGATGCACGCCACCAAAACCGCCATTACTCATGACCACAATACGATCACCCTCCCTGGCCTCGGTCACAACACTGTGTACCAGTTCATCGAGGTCGTTGTGAACACTGGCTGGCACCGGGCTTTTATCCAGCAACTCTTGCAACGACCAGGACGCATCACCCTGATACCAGAACACTCGATCGGCCTTCTCCGTTGCCGGTGTCAAAAGCGCGCGGTGCTCACCGGAGCGCATGGTATTTGAGCGCGGTTCTATGACTGCAAAAACGCGCCCAGGTTCAGCGCCGTCCGCCAGCCCTGCCAGAGTGCTGGCAATCGCGGTGGGATGATGAGCAAAGTCATCGTAGACTTTGATACCCGCCACTTCGCCGCGCAACTCCAAACGGCGTTTTACTCCGGAAAAACCGTGTATAGAGGCCATAGACACGCGAGGATCGATACCAATATGACGCGCACAGGCAATTGCGCACAGGGCATTTTCCACGTTGTGCCTGCCCACAAAGGGCACTTTCACCGGGTAATCACCACCCTGCCAGTTGAGGGTAAACGCGCTGCCGTCGCTGTTGTCCAAATGCGCGTTCCAGTCGGCTTTGGGGTTGTCGATACCAAAACTTTGTGCAGGCGTCCACAAGCCCTGGGCCAACACCTCATTCACCGCTGGCACATCGGCGGGGTAGACCACAAGACCATTCCCCGGCACACAGCGTAGCAAATGATGGAACTGGCGCTGAATAGCGGCGAGATCCGGAAAAATATCCGCGTGATCGAATTCCAAATTATTGATACACAGGGTACGTGGCCGATAGTGCAGGAATTTGGAGCGCTTATCGAAGAATGCCGTGTCGTATTCATCGGCCTCTACCACAAAAAAATCGCTGCGCCCAAGTCGCGCCGACACACCGAAATGCCCCGGCACTCCGCCGATTAAAAACCCAGGTGCAAAACCTGCGTCATCTAAAATCTGCGCCAACATAGAGCTGGTTGTGGTTTTACCGTGTGTGCCGGACACCGCAATCACCCAGCGGTCGCGCAACACATTTTCCGCAAGCCACTGGGGACCGGAAATATAAGGTGTCGGACTGTTGAGCAGTGCCTCCACGGCGGGGTTACCGCGACTTAAGGCATTGCCAATCACCACACAATCCGGCTCCAGGCTCTGGATGTGCTCGGGCAGATAGCCTTCGCACAGTTCAATACCCGCGTCTTGTAACTGTGTGCTCATCGGTGGATAGACGTTCGCGTCACTGCCACTGACGGTAAAACCCAACTCCCGGGCGAGTAAGGCAATACCGCCCATAAACGTGCCACAAATACCTAAAATATGAATATGACTGCTCAAATCAGGCCCTCCCTAAAACGATGCGCATAATATCACGGACACAGGGCTTGCCGTGAGCGGCAAACACTGTGACCCGCATCAACAAACAGGCAAAAATACCGCCCCGCGGCCCCAAACGCTTACAACTGCCAGGCAGTGTGGCTTATGATAGTCACGAAGCCAACAATTTTTCAGGACTCGCAACTTATGCCAAAACGCAATGCCTTTTACGCCCAATCGGGCGGCGTCACTTCTGTTATCAACGCCAGCGCCTGCGGCGTTATCGAAACTGCGCGCAAACACCGGCGCCATATCGGTAAACTATACGCCGGTCGCAACGGGATTCTCGGCGCGCTGCAAGAAGAACTGATAGACACCAGCAAGGAGAGTAAACGCGCGATTGCCGCCCTGCGTCATACACCCTCCGGTGCATTCGGCTCCTGCCGTCACAAAATGAAAAGCATTGAAGAAAATCGCGCCGAGTACGAGCGTTTGATCGAAGTATTTAAGGCGCATGATATCGGCTATTTTTTCTACAATGGCGGCGGTGACTCCGCTGACACCTGCCTGAAAGTCTCCCAGCTAAGTGAAACAATGGGCTATCCCATTCAAGCCATCCACGTGCCCAAGACCATAGACAACGATCTGCCCATCACCGACAACAGCCCAGGGTTTGGCTCGGTAGCAAAATATGTGGCCATTTCCACCCGGGAAGCGGCGCTTGATGTCGCATCCATGTGCGAGACATCCACCAAGGTGTTTGTCCTGGAAGTAATGGGTCGTCACGCGGGCTGGATCGCCGCTGCCGGTGGTCTGGCGGGCGAAGAAGAAGCGGATGCGCCGCATATTATCCTGTTCCCTGAAATTGTGTTTAACCGCGAAAAATTCCTAAAACGCGTACAACGCTGCGTCAAACGCTACGGCTATTGCGTGATCGTGGCCTCTGAGGGCGTGCATTACAAAGACGGTACTTTCCTCGCTGACTCCGGACTGCGGGATGCCTTTGGCCACGCCCAGCTCGGCGGCGTCGCCCCCACACTGGCGGAAATGGTCAAATCGGAACTCGGCTATAAATACCACTGGGCTGTGTCGGACTATTTACAGCGCTCTGCACGCCATATTGCCTCGGCCACAGACGTCGAGCAGGCCTACGCCATGGGCGAGGCTGCGGTGGAAATGGCAGTGGCGGGTAAAAATGCGGTGATGCCTACGATTGTGCGCAAAAAAGGCCGTCGCTACGCCTGGGAAATCGGCGAAGCGCCGCTGGAGAAAGTCGCCAACACCGAGAAAAAACTACCGCGCAATTACATCTCCCGCGATGGTTTTAGCATCACCGATGCAGCGCGCGCCTACCTGGCACCGCTGGTTCAGGGCGAAGACTACCCACCCTATAAAAACGGCATGCCCGAATATGTCAGCTTGAAAAACGAACTGGTGCCGCGCAAATTGCGTAAGCGGTTTAAGGTCGGCTGATAACAAACGGGGCAGATCGGCGGAGTCTGCCCCGGCTGTTCCTATAGCCCGGATATTTCACCAGTACGGCGGCTACGCTGATATTATTTATTTTAATATCAGGGCTAGCAGCCGTTGAAAAAGCCTCAGACGAGTGCAAGACAAGGCAAAAATGGCCGAAAAAACGGAGTTTACACGCAGTAAATGAGTATTTTGAGGTCATTTTTAACGCAGTATTGTGCCGGCTGAGGGTTTTTCAACGGCTGCTAGGCTTCTGGGGTGACAATCACCATATCTTCAACCCAGATCAGCTCACAGGCCCCCGCACCGGTGTCTTCGCGCGTGGTTGAACTGTTCCAATACCAGCCACTCGTGGTTGTCGCATTGACCAGACTACCGCTGATTTCCACAATATCGCCAATGCGAACCTGTTTGATCGTGCGCGCTACCAGCTCGTCGGCGGGAATCAAATGCATGTTTGCGCTGTGGGTTTGGATCTCCCGCCGCGGAATCGGAAAGGAGCTAACCCGCCAGAAATAAAAGCGCCCCGACTGGGAAATCTCAATTTGATCGACAACGCGCTGATCTGACATATTGCCCCACCCCAAGGCCAGATCGGTAGGTGACAAGTCCGATTCTCGTCCAAACAGATAATCTTTTCGCCCCAAAACCTTCGCCTTGATTTTAAACTTGGCGACTTCTGCAACCTCGATATCAGCAACGCGATGACTGATATATTCACGCAGCATGGTCTGCAAGGGTGGATTGGGTGCCATCACCCCCGGCGCTAATTCCACCGAGCCAGGCTGGCGCCAGAAGTACCAGATCGCACCGCAGGCGAGCAACACTATTAACCACTTTGGCATAACAACTATAAAAACCTATGCTTCTATTAACTGCGAATGACCAGGCCATGATTTTACGACTGCCCTGCACATCAGGTGAATCACTATCACTCAAAAACAGCATTCTCTGTCTTCATCTGCAACATCTGACATAAAATCAAGCGCTTGCCGATAAGACAAACTCTCTCCGTATGCCGTATAATTGCGCCTTGGCAGCTTGTTGAAAAAGCCTCAGGCGAGTGCAAGACAAGGCAAAAATCACCGAAAAAGCGGAGTTTACACGCAGTAAATGAGCATTTTGAGGTCATTTTTAACGCGGTATTGTGCCGGCTGAGGCTGTTTCAACAGACTGCTAGTTTATTCAGTGATCACTACTACGAAGACACACACTCATGGAAAAAGCGTTTAATCCCGCCGAGATTGAAGGGCGGTTGTATCAACAGTGGGAACAACAGGGCTATTTCAAGCCTCAGGGCGAAGGCGAGGCCTATAGCATTATGATTCCCCCGCCCAATGTGACCGGCACCTTGCACATGGGGCACGGTTTTCAGGAAGCCATCATGGACGCCCTGATCCGCTTTCACCGCATGGATGGTTACAACACCCTCTGGCAAGTGGGCACGGACCATGCGGGCATTGCCACACAAATGGTTGTGGAGCGCCAGCTTGAGGCCGAGGGTAAAACTCGTCACGACCTTGGCCGCGAGGCATTTATCGAAAAAGTCTGGGAATGGAAGCATCACTCTGGCGGTGCAATTACCCAGCAGTTACGCCGCCTGGGCGCGTCACTGGACTGGTCGCGTGAGCGTTTCACCATGGACCCAGATCTCTCCGAAGCGGTACAGATGGTGTTCATTCACCTTTACCATGAGGGTCTGATCTACCGTGGCAAGCGCCTGGTAAACTGGGACCCCGCCCTGCACACCGCAATTTCCGATTTGGAAGTACTTTCCGAAGAAGAAAAAGGCTTTTTGTGGCACTTCCGCTACCCGATTGCCGATAGCGATGACTATGTCGTTGTCGCCACCACCCGCCCCGAAACCATGCTCGGCGACACCGCAGTTGCGGTTCACCCTGAGGATGAGCGCTATGCGCACATGGTCGGAAAAGAAATCGAATTACCCCTCACCGGCAGGCGTATCCCCATCATCGCCGATGATTACGTGGATCAGGAATTTGGCTCAGGCTGTGTGAAAATCACCCCCGCCCATGATTTTAACGACTACGAGGTCGGCCAGCGTCACCACCTGGCAATGATTAACGTGTTTGACGACAACGCGGCGCTCAACAACAACGCGCCCGAGGCCTATCGCGGCATGGATCGTTTCGCTGCGCGCAAAAAAATCATCGCCGATTTAGAGGCGCTGGGATTGCTGGAAAAAACCGAAGACCACACCTTGAAAGTGCCCCGAGGCGATCGCTCGGGCGTGGTAATTGAACCCTATCTCACCGACCAGTGGTATGTGGATGCAAAAACACTCGCAGGCCCTGCAATCGCTGCGGTGGAAAACGGCGATATTCAATTTGTACCCAAACAATGGGAAAACACCTACTACGCATGGATGCGCGACATTCAAGACTGGTGCATCAGTCGGCAACTGTGGTGGGGGCACCGCATTCCCGCCTGGTATGACGACGCCGGCAACGTATTTGTGGGCAAAGACGAGGCCAGCGTGCGCGCCGACAACAACCTGGACGATACAGTTAAACTGCGCCAGGACGAGGACGTATTGGACACCTGGTTTTCCTCTGCCCTGTGGACATTCTCCACCCTTGGCTGGCCCAGGGACAGCGAAGATTTAGCCACCTTCCACCCAAGCTCAGTGCTGGTTACCGGCTTTGATATTATTTTCTTCTGGGTCGCGCGGATGATTATGATGACCCTGCATCTGCGCAAGGAAGTGCCCTTCCACACCATCTATGTACACGGCCTGGTGCGCGATAACGAAGGCCAGAAGATGTCGAAATCCAAGGGCAATGTGCTGGACCCCATCGATCTGATCGACGGCATTGATCTGGAATCCCTGGTCAGCAAACGCACCCAGGGTATGATGCAGCCCAAACTGGCGGCAAAAGTGGAAAAAGCCACCCGCAAGCAATTCCCGGATGGCCTGGCCGCCTACGGTACGGATGCACTGCGTTTTACCTTTTATTCGCTGGCATCCACTGGCCGCGACATCAATTTTGACGTGGGTCGCATCGAAGGTTTCCGCAATTTCTGCAACAAAATCTGGAATGCAGCGCGCTATGTGATGATGAACCTGAGCGAGGCCGATTTTAATATCGACAATATCGATGCCGGGGCGGAACTCGCCCACAGCCAGATCGATCAGTGGATTATCAGCCGCCTGCACCAGACCACGGCTGAGGTGCGCCGCGCCATCGCCAACTACCGCTTCGACCACGCCTCACAGGCGCTGTACGAATTTATGTGGCACGACTACTGCGACTGGTACGTAGAATTATCTAAGCCAGTATTGTGGGACGAAAACGCCCCCGCAGCCGCTAAAACCGCAGTGCTGCACACCCTGTTTTCTGTGCTGGAACAATTTCTGCGTCTGCTGCACCCGTTTATGCCCTTTATCAGCGAGGAAATCTGGCTGCGCCTGACTGAAAACAGCGCGCAATTTGGCGACACCCTGATGCTGGCCAAATACCCAAACAGCGACGAGACGCGAATTAATCAGCAGGCAATGGCCGACACCGCGTGGCTGAAAGATGTTATCAGCAGCGTTCGCAATATTCGCGGCGAAATGAATATTCCACCCTCTAAGACCCTTGCGGTGCTGCTGCGCGCAGGTGACGCGAATGATCGCTCGCGCGTTGAGGCATCACAGGCGCTGCTTAAAAAGCTCGCCAAACTTGACAGCATTGAGTGGCTCGATGACAACGCCGAGATTCCACCGTCCGCATCCGCCCTGGTGGGCGATTTGGAAGTGCTGGTGCCGATGGCTGGTTTTATTGACCGCGATGCGGAAATGGCGCGCCTTGAAAAAGAAGCGACAAAAATTGCGCAGGAACTTAAACGCCTGGAAGGCAAGCTGAGCAACCCCGCGTTTGTCGACAAAGCTCCAGAGGCCGTGGTCGCCAAAGAACGCGAAAAACTTGCCTCAGGTCAACAAGCGCAAAACAAGCTTCAGGAACAGATTGCACGTATCGCCGAGCTTTAGTACGCTGCACCTGTAAGCATGGGTTTTGCTTTCGCTTGCAGGGCCTGTGCTTTAGCGCAGCAGCTGATGATAACAATGCCATAAGGAGCATGAGGTAAGTGGTATGAGTGAACGTGTTACCGGCACAGTAAAATGGTTTAACAACGCCAAAGGGTTTGGTTTTATCACCCGCGGAGGTGACGAGGATATATTCGTTCACTTCAGGTCTATCAAGGGTGATGGTTACCGCAGTCTTAATGAGGGGCAGCAGGTAACCTTTACCGTCACCGAAGGCCCGAAGGGGCTGCAAGCCGAAGACGTCGAAAAAGCCGAGTAAATCCCGGCAACTTAATAGCTGTTTTACAGCCAGCTATACCGCTGACGCAAGGAGCAGTGGCCGTTTTGTGTTGCTTGCCAATATGGGGTTTGCTCCGCCTTTAACAACAGGTACAGCAGCGCCCATCGGCTTGGAAGTGGTTCGCAAGGAATGCGCCGCATTCGGACCCCGCACAGGGAGCGAACCACATCACGACAAATCCCAAATTTTGAAGTACACTGTGCAACCATTTTCAAGGCAGCGCAGCGCTCACCGTGACTACTCGCAAAAAGAAACCCACACAGACCCGCTTTCGCGGCGTTGTTATGCCAGGCGCCTCTCACCCTGAGATCCGCAAAGTCAAAAAAGACCTGGAAGCGCCGTCAATTCACGGTGATAAACTGTGGAATTCCAGCCTGCTGCTGATCGACTACCTGAGTAAAAACCCGCCCGAACATCACCAAACGGTACTGGATGCCGGTTGCGGCTGGGGCGTATTGAGCGCCTGGTGCGCCAAAGCCTTAGGTGCAGACGTTACCGCGGTGGACGCCGACCCCAGTGTGTTTCCCTACTTAGAAGTGGTGGCCGCGCTCAATAATGTGTCCATCCACACCCGGCGCGCCCGCTATCAACAACTCACCCAAAAACAACTGGCACAATACGATATGCTGGTGGCGGCGGATATTTGCTTTTGGGATGAATTGGTCAACCCCGTCTACAACCTGGTCAACCGCGCCTTTAAAGCCGGCGTAAAACACATTATTATCGCCGATCCCGAGCGCTCCACCTTTTTAGAAATGGCAGAGCGCAGTATGGAAAAACACTGCGCCGACCTGATCGAATGGAAACTGTCGCGCCCGGTCGAAGCGCGCGGCGCACTGCTAGTTATAGAAAATTCCTAAACACCATGAGTAAAAAACGCCGCCCTATTCCCCATTTTGCAACGCCGCTGATTGAAACCCACTGTCACCTGGACTACCTCGACGCCGCGGCGTTAAGCGATGTGCTGGCACAAAGCAGCGCCGTGGGTGTTGAAAAAATCGTGACCATCGCGGTATCACCGAATAATCTCGATACCGTACTGGATATCGCGAACAGCTACCCGCAAGTGTGGTGCAGCCAGGGCGTTCACCCACACGAAGCGGAGCACTTTAACGATGCGGTCGCCGCTCATATTGTTGCAAATGCCAGTCACGACAAAGTGCTGGCCATCGGTGAGATCGGCCTTGATTATTACTACGATCACGCCGACCGCAAAGTGCAGTGGCAGGTGTTTGAGCAGCAGCTCAGTATCGCCAGCGAACTGCAACTGCCCGTGGTGATTCACACCCGCGAAGCCGACGAAGACACCCGCGCCATATTGCAGAGCTGGCAACACACAAGCCCCATACCCGGTGTCATCCACAGCTTTACTTCAGGTATGGCGCTGGCACAGTTTTGTCTTGAACAGGGTTTTATGCTGGGTTTTAACGGCATTTCCACCTTTAACAAGGCGGAAAACGTGCGCGAAATCATCGCCGCCACCCCCGCCACGCGCATTGTGCTTGAAACCGATGCGCCCTACCTGACACCCGTACCCTATCGCGGCAAACCCAATGCACCCTTTTACTTGCCTTTTATTGCGGAACTGGTTGCCAAGATCAAAGAACTGGACGTTGAAACCCTGCTCAAACAGGCCTACAACAATTCCCACGCCCTGTTTTTTCACTCCCGGTGACAACAGTGCTACACTACGCGTCCATTGTTAAACGCTGTACAACATTTTACTACCATGACGTATTTCCCCGGCCAACGTTGGGTTAGCCACGCCGATTCGCAACTAGGTTTAGGTATCATTTTAGCCATCGAGGGTCGCCGCATCAGTGTACAGTTTCCCGCTGTAGAAGAAGAGCGCACCTACGCTATAGACAACGCACCGCTCACACGGCTGCGCTACAAAGAGGGCGACGAGGCCCGCACCACAGATGGGCGCTCGCTCACCGTGGATGAGGTGCACGAGCACAACCATATTCTGTACTACGCAGGGCACGATACCAGTGGACAAGCCATCACCATCTCCGAACTGGAACTCGACTCGGTCATTGAACTGACCAACCCGCGCCAACGCCTGCTCAACGGACATCTGGACAGCCCGTCGGATTTTAAGCTGCGCGTGGCGACCCTGAATCACCTGCATCGCTTACAGCAATCCCCCGTGCGCGGTTTGTTGGGCTCGCGCACCTTGTTATTGCCCCACCAGCTCTATATCGCCGCGGAAGTCAGCGAGCGTTTCGCGCCGCGGGTTTTGCTGGCCGATGAAGTGGGCCTGGGCAAAACCATCGAAGCGGGTATGGTTATTCACCGCCAACTGTTAAATGGCCGCGCCAAACGTGTACTCATTCTGGTACCGCCCAGCCTGCTGCACCAGTGGTTGGTGGAAATGCTGCGACGCTTTAATTTGCATTTTGCCCTGTATGATGCCGAGCGCATGGCACAGTACGAAACCGAGCTAAACCCTTTTGACGACGAACAACTCATCTTGTGCTCCACCGATCTTTTCGATGAGGCAAGCCACCGGGAAAAAGTGCTGGCCACACGCTGGGATTTAATCGTGGTCGATGAGGCGCACCATTTAAGCTGGACGGAAGAAAACGGCGGCGATGCAAATTACCAACTGGTCGAAGCACTGGCAAAAAACACCCTCGGCTTGCTGTTGCTGACCGCAACCCCGGAACAGGTGGGCGCGACCAGCCACTTTGCGCGCCTGCGATTACTGGACCCGGATCGCTTTCCCAACCTGGCGGACTTCGCCGAGCAGGAACAACATTTTAGCGAGCTAAATACCCTGCTGACAAAAATCGAAGCGAACCAGGATGTAAGTGCCCTGTTGCCCGCGGACATTGAACCCGGCACTGATAAGGAACAGCTTATCAGTCAACTGTTAGACCGCCACGGCACCGGCCGCGTTTTGTTTAGAAACACCCGCGCGGCGGTGAAAGGCTTTCCTAAGCGTCTGATGCGCAGTTATCCCCTGCCCCTGCCTGCAACCTACGATGCCAGCCAGTTACATCCGGAAACTGCCTTCAGTGACGATAGCTGGCTGGATATTGACCCGCGTGTCAACTGGCTGATCGATAAACTCAAAGCCCTGCGCCCGCATAAAGTGCTGGTCATCTGCGCCAAAGCCGCCACCGCGATTGCGCTGGAACATCATCTGCACCTGCGCGCCGGTATTCGCACAGCGGCGTTTTATGAGGGTTTGTCCATTATCGAGCGCGATCGCGCCGCAGCCTATTTTGCCGATGAAGACTACGGCGCGCAGGCGCTGGTGTGTTCCGAAATTGGCAGCGAAGGCCGGAATTTTCAGTTTGCCCACCACTTGGTCTTATTTGACCTGCCCCACAATCCCGATGTGCTGGAGCAGCGTATCGGCCGTTTGGATCGCATCGGACAAACTGACGATATTCACATCCATGTGCCCTATCTGGAAAACAGCGCCCAACACAGCATGTTGCGCTGGCTGAATGAGGGTATAGCTGCCTTCGAGCACAGTTTCAGCGCGGGACTTGCGGTCTTAAAACGCTTTCAACAGCGCCTTCAGACACAGCTCACCCAGAGCGGCGATGATTTGGATGCCCTGATTGCAGACACCAAACACTATGCAAATGAACTAAAGGAAAACCTGCACAGTGGCCGCGACCGTTTATTAGAGCGCAGCTCCTGCCCGCCTGCACACGCCCAGGCTCTGGTAGCGCTCGCAAGTGAACAGGACAACAGCGACGCGCTGCAAAATTATATGGAAACCCTGAGCGACAGCTTCGGCATCGAACAGGAACACCACAGTGAACACGCGGTGATTTTGCGCCCCACGGAGAATATGCTCAGCGCCCCGTTCCCCGGCCTTGGCGATGATGGTCTGACCGCCACCTTCAATCGCGAACAGGCTCTGGCGCGCGAAGACATGGTTTTTTTTACCTGGGAGCACCCCAGCATTACCACGGCGATGGATTGGATTGTCAGCAGCGAATTGGGTAATGCCACCATCGGCACGCTAAAACTAAAAGGCGTGCCCGCTGGCACCTTGTTGCTTGAGTGTTTTTTTACTGTCCACTGCAGCGCGCAGCGCGCCTTGCAGGTAGAGCGCTTTCTGCCGCTCTCACCGATGCGGTTTTTAATCGATGCGCGGGGCAAGAACCTCGCCAGCGCCATACCCCACGAGCGTTTGAACACGCTGGTGGAAAAAATCAGAAAGAGCACCGCGCTGGCCATTGTGAAACAGGTCAGCAGCGCCGCAGAGGAAAAAATTCGCGTGGCGCAGGCGCTGGCGGAACAGGAGCTTTCCAGCTTAAAAAGCCAGGCTCTCGCCCTGGCACAAGAGCAACTCGGCGAAGAACTGGCCCGCCTGCAGGCCCTGCAACGGGTCAACCCCAATGTGCGCGAGGAAGAAATCTCGCACCTCGAAGAACGCATCGATGCATCCAGGGAACACATTGCCCAGGCCACGGTGCAGATGCAAAGCCTGCGTCTGATTGTGACCACCTGACACCAGGCATTCCTTTGCATACTGTTTTTACGTACGACATGCGCTCATGACAGTTGTCATGCAGCCCCCAGTCTCCACCTGTCCAATAAAATCTTACGGTACGTAAAAGAAAAACCGGCAAGACGATTTTCGCTTGTGAGGAGCGCAAACATCGGACGAAAAAGGTTATCGCAATTTCGATTAAAAAACCCGAACAGGCAGAAGCAGCGCGACAACTGCGCTACCAACATCTGCCAGTGAGGTCGTCTTTTTCGCTACCTTCTATACAAACACAAGTGCCATCTATCTGACATTGCCCCTTTATACTTGACACGCTTGGATCTGCATTACAATCAGCATCAACTGGATAAACGCAAGCTGGCTGCACACATTTACCGGTTTCCTCATCAACAACAAACCCTTCCATGCACTCACACTGGCCATTGCCCAGGCACACGCCATGATCTATGGAGATAGTGGCAGAAGCATTGCAGCTGGAATTTTGCCCGTAAACACAATCGGCAGGTTCGCATTTTCCGGTTTTTTCATCCAGCGCAAACCCCGGATAGCATTCACACTGCCCGTTCTCTTGACACATGCCCTGAATTGAAGATGCATCTCCAGAGGCGGTACAGGTTTCATCTTGACCATAAGTACAGGGCAACTCGCACTTCCCTGTTTCCTCGTTAACAACGTATCCTTCTATACACTCACATTGGCCATTCTCTTGGCATACTCCATGTTCAGTTGATATGGTAGCGGAAGCATTACAGGTGAAATTTTGCCCGTAGATACAATCGGCAGGTTCGCATTTTCCGGTTTTTTCATCCAGCGCAAACCCCGGATAGCATTCACATTGTCCGTTCTCTTGACACATGCCCTGAATTGAAGATGCATCCCCAGAGGCGGTGCAGGTATGATCATCACCAAAAGTGCATGAGGCCTCAACCACCGCCACTGCACTCGCTGCCTGGCTTGTGTCGGTTGTCACATCATCAGAACTGCCGGAGCAAGCGGACAAAATGGCGAAACAAGACACAATGATTAGAAATTTATAGATTTTGGTAAATTTCATACACCCTCCATAAACCAACCATTGAGACTGAACAAATAATGACAAAACAGCCACCGCGCTGGTGAAACATCAATGCTGGAAGGCCAGCGCGGTGCGCTGGCGCAACTTATTTTTTGCCTTTCTTGTCGCCCCCGCCAAACAAGCCTTTCAGCAATTTACCGCCTTCTTTTTTCAGTCTGTCGGTGGCTTGCTTTTTCAGTACCTGCTCTAAAATATCGCCACTGTCGATACGGCACCACTTGGCGGGGCTATCACTTAGCAACGCTTTACAACGCACGGGCCATTCGATGTTTTCGAGGCGTTTATTGATGCGACAGGCGTTGTCTTTTTCTTTCAGCTTGGTCGACAGGGCAGCACGTAAATCGGCGCGAAACTGCATGGTGCTTAAATCCAGATAACCCTTACCACGCATACCGATATTGTCAGTGGCGATAACCAAAGGCTCCAAATTGGCTTTACCCTTGGCAAACTGTAAATCCGCCGAAACCGCATTGAGCACTGTATTGTCAGCGAATGTCGCACTAAGCGACTCCTGATTGACCAGCGCGACCGCCTGGCAGAACTGTTTTTCCAGTGCGATATCTTTCAGCTCCACCCCCGGCGCCTTAAACGACACCGGGCCGTTCAGGTGAGTACGCAATTGGGTAAAGGTTTTACCTGAACTGGTAATATTAAGATCAGCGCTGGCTTTACCCGCAAGCGCCAGGTCAATATTTTGCGCAGCCACCGCTTCGCCGATATTTAAACCGTCCAGCTTGCCCTTGAGGGCGAGTTTTGCCGTGTTCAGGCGTGCGTTCAGCTCACCCCTGGCGTCTAACTGGCCACCGTAAATCACCGCTTTAAGCTCGCTAAACTTCACCACCCCCTGTACGGCGCGGGCCTTTAGTTTGAGTTGTTTGACAACTAAGGTATCAAACTCGGCGCTGCCGATCTCGATGCTGACGCGATTGTCTATGGAGCGCAACAGATCAAAGGGAATCGCATCAGATCCGGCGGCGGTATTTGCGTCAGTTGTCTTTGCAGCTTCGGGCCCGGCGACAACTAACAAGGCGGGATTTAGCTTATCAAACTTCATCCGCGCGTCGATCTGCGGGCTTTCGTTCGCCGCATAGCGCAAGGTGCCAGCACCGTTTAAGCCTTTGCTGTCAACCACCAGAGCGACATCCGCGATGGATTGAATAATGTCATAGTCGCCGCTGATCTTAAGCGCCACTTGCGCGAGACTCGCGGACTGTGCGGTGAGCTTCAGGTTTTTAAAGTTCGCCACGCGAGTGCCCATATCCAGACTGACATCGCCGTCCAGGGTGACGTCCATTTTATCCGCCGGAGTTTTTGGGTTGAGGCTTAAACGCAGCGACAGGGGAAAGGCATCGCCCTGAGCGTTCAGATCTGTGGCACGCAATTCATCGATATGAACTTCGGTGGTCGACTTGGCAAGCTCATCGACATAGCGAACATTGGAATCGGTGAGAACAAACTTGCCGGCGTTCAGCAATACCGGCAGCGCCAGTGCCTGCCCCGCTTTTTCTGCCGCCTCTTTCGCCGCCGCCTGACGCTCGGCTTTGGCGCGCTGGTAATAGGCTTCGAGCTGTTTATCGCTCATGCCGTCCGTACTGACGGTGGCTTTTACCTCGGTGCCGGATTTCAGCAGCAGATTCAGCCCGTCCAGTTCAATGCCCCCAATGCTCACCTCGCGAGATAACAGCAGCGGCAACAAATCCACAGAAATCGCCGCCTTGCGCGCGCTGAACATAGGCTTGGCCTCGTCGGGCATGACCAGGCTGACATCGCTGAGATCAATATTGGTTTTGGGAAGAATGGAAAGACCCAGCGGACCAGCGATACGCAGTTCACCGCCAGTTTGCTCTTTAACGGCCTTCTGCGCCATCTCACGCAGGGTTTGCTCATCAATTAAGCGCGGAATTAACAGTGCCGCAACAATCAGCAGCACAACCACCGCCACAACGGCGATCAGTAAGAAACGAATCAGCTTGGCCATCATCAACCCCTAAGACACTGGTAGACAGGGGCACACGCCAGCCCGGATACTTTATCAATAAATGGAAATCCCGGCTAGCAACAAGCGACAGAAAAACCCTTAACGCCCCATGTCTTAAGGGTAACGCGGCACCACTTCAGGAAACCTGAAGCAGTGCCTGCAAGACGCATTAGGACACGCACGGGGCGCGCCCGTCAAGCCTTTAGCCTTAGCTTACTGCTTGGCTGCCTCAACAGCATCGTCGAGTTTATCCTTCGCCGCATCTTTCATGGCACCAGCAGCTTTGTCTTTCATGGCACCAGCAGCTTTGTCTTTGGCCGCGTCTTTCATGGCACCAGCAGCTTTGTCTTTGGCCGCACCTGTCATTTCAGAGGCCTTTTCCTTAGCGGCATCAACCATGCCAGAAGCCTTTTCTTTGGCTGCGTCTTTGGCATCACCAGCCCACTTGCCCACCTTTTCACCAGCGGCGTTCATTTTATCACCAGCAGCTTTAGCCGCATCGACGGTAGCGTCTTTGGCACCCTTAGCCATTTCACCGGCCTTGTCTGCTGCGCTGTGAGCCGTTTCAGAAACCTTATCGGCAGCCTGCTCGACTTTTTGCTCAGCTTCATTTACGTCCTCTTTACTACAAGCGCTCAAACTCAATGCGCATACAGATGCAACGGCTACAGCCATAAGTTTCATGTTTTTCATGGTAATTCCCTGATAGTCAAACCCCGATAAAAGCGCCGGGGGATTCGCGTATTTGCTGACCCGCAGCGGCAACCTGTGGCTGCAGCAAGCGGGCTTTAGAAGGTTACTGATGTTTTAGGCTGAGGTAAATAGGCAAAAATCAATGTTTTTTCGCACTTTTCGCACAATCCCTCTGCAACGCACGTAATTACGCGCAATCAGAAATGTAACAAAACACCCTGGCCCGGATATTTCACCAGTAAATGGAATTTTCGGGAAGAAATGAGCGTTGCTCAAACACCATTCAAACCGTAGCCGCAAAGTTCGAAGTCATTTTTTCGAAACAGGTACCAATTGCACATGTGCCTATGCTGCCACTCGCAGCATAACTCATTGATATGAAATAAATAATAGCGGAGAAGTCGCCGTACTGGCGAAATATCCAGACTAGGTCTGATAATTTGGCGCTCTCTGCTCCAGTTCAGACATCACCGCCTCAAGCTGATTGGGCTTGCCGATCACGTCTTTCTGCTCTTGGGACTCCATCAAAAAGCCCTCCGCCACCGACAGATACGGCGCAGCGTTTAACAGACGCTTGTTGGCCGCCACCGCATCGGGGCTGCGCCTGGCGATCTGCGCCGCCAAAGCCATTGCCTCAGCGCGCGGATTGGCCACCACATGGGTGACAAAACCATAACTGCGCGCATCGTCAGCCTCAAATACACGACCGGTATAACACAGCTCGCGGACGATATCGTCGCTGGCTAGATGCCGCATCAACTGGGTTCCCGCCATATCGGGCACCAGCCCCCATTTAATCTCCATGATTGAAAAACGCGTTTCCGGCGCTGCATAGCGGATGTCCGCACCCAGGGCGATTTGAAAGCCACCGCCAAAGGCCACGCCGTGCAGGGCAGCGATTACCGGCACCGGCAACTCGCGCCAGGCATAGGAGACATATTGAAAAAGGTTCGATACGCCGTGAGTGCGCGCCATCAAATCTCCAAGGCCGTCCGCATCGGGCTGCTCGACCAGCTTGGCGAAATTCCCCATATCCAGACCGGCACAAAAGGCTTTGCCCTCACCGGACAGCACCACCACACGAACACTTTTGTCCTGTTTTAGCTGATCGGCAGTTTCAGCCAGTGCTTGCAGCATGGCATCATCCAAAGCGTTCATTTTATCGGCGCGAATCATGCGCACATCGGCGATGCCGTTTTCAATTTCAATGGAAATACGGTCTTGCATGGCAGTCTCTCATATAACAGGTTTGACACAATGACTCTGTGTGAGCCACGCTCATAACAGTAACATAAAAACCGCTGTAAACCACGGTCTTCTGCGCCAGCAGTTTTACACACTCAAGCAGCGACAAGAACAAAGCCCTTGAACCCACACAAAACTGAGCTATACTCATTTTTTGACATCCACATTGGCGAGGCCAACATGCTCTACCAGGAAGAACACCGCGAACTCCAGCGCACAGTCACCCAGTTTGTCGAGACTGAAGTCAACCCCTTTGTCGATGAGTGGGAGGAAGCCGGCATCTTTCCCGCCCATGAGGTTTTCAAAAAAGCGGCGGATCTGGGACTTTTGGGCATCACCAAGCCCGAAGCCTACGGAGGCCTGGGGCTGGACTACAGCTATTCCATCGCCGCCAACGAAGCCTGGGGCAGCACACGCTGCGGCGGCATCCCTATGGGTATCAGTGTGCAAACCGATATGGCCACCCCTGCCCTGGCGCGCTTTGGCAGCGATGAGCTGCGGGAACAGTTTCTCGCCCCAGCCATCGCCGGAGAGATGGTCGCCAGCATCGGTGTAAGCGAGCCCGGTGCAGGTTCGGATGTGGCAAGCATCACCACCACCGCCAAAAAACGCGGCGACGACTACGTCATCAATGGCAGCAAAATGTGGATCACCAACAGCACCCAGGCGGACTTTATCGTGGTGCTGGCCAATACCTCGGACGGTCAGCGCCACGCCAACAAATCACTGATTGTGGTACCCACCGACACACCGGGGTTTTCCACCTCCGCAAGACTCAACAAACTGGGTATGCGTTCGTCTGACACTGCGCAACTGTTTTTTGATGACGTGGTCGTGCCCCAGTCCTACCGTATCGGCAAGGAAGGCGACGGCTTTCGCATGCAAATGATGCAGTTTCAGGAAGAGCGCCTGGCCTGCGCCGCGCTCGCCCTGCGCGGCCTGGAACTCTGTATTGACGAAACCATCGCCTACACCAGCGAGCGCCAGGCCTTCGGCAAAGCGTTGATCGACAACCAACTGATTCACACCCAACTGGCGGAAATGAAAATGGAGGTGGAATGCCTGCGCGCCATCACCTATCAGGCCGGTGAAATGTATGTGCGCGGTGAAGACCCCACCATGTTGGCCTCTTTTGCCAAACTCAAAGCGGGCAAGCTCACCCGGCAGATTCCCAGCGACTGCCTGCAATTCTGGGGCGGTATGGGCTTTATGTGGGATAACGTCGTCGCCCGCCTCTACCGCGATATGCGTTTAACCTCCATCGGCGGCGGTGCAGATGAGGTGATGCTGGGTATCATCGGCAAGCACCTGGGTGTGGCGACAAGAAAATAGCGGGCAGACGGTCCCAACTAAGCACGCTCAATCAATCGTCCTGTCAAACCTGCCGCTCAAGCAAGGCCAAAATCCGATCCAGCTTTGCTTCGCTGCCGACAAGGTTTGATGGTTCGCTGGCGCCATAGAACAATAAATCCAGAATCTGCGCGGTCAACTCAGGAATATCGATGCGCACACCGCGGTCAAAATGGGACAAGGCGTAGTGTTCGATGGCACCAAACAGCATATCGCGCAGGCGGCGCGGATTTACGCTGCGGCGAAACTCACCACTTTCTCTCATCTGTTCAAACAGCTCCACAAATAAACGCGTATAGCGTTGATTGGAAGCATAAAAACGGCTGGAAAACTCGTCTTCTGCGCGCCTTGCTCTGACACCAAACAACTTAACCACGGGCCAGTTTTTTTCCAATTCAACAAGATATAATTCCGCAAGCCTTACCAACTGCTGGGAGTCTGTACACGGTTTTTCAAGCAAGGCCTCAGACTCGCTTTGCAAGTTATCGTAAAAATCCTGCATCAAGGCCAGTAACAAACCGCGCTTGTTTTTAAAGTGCAAAAACACCGTACCCTCAGCACACTCGGCGACCCGCGCCACCTCGCTGGTGGGCGCATTATCAAAACCGTGTTCGGAAAACACCTGTCGCGCCGCTTCCAGAATTATTTTACGGGTGCGCGCCGCTTTACCCTGTGGCTGTGTCATAGAAAATCCTTTAGCAACACGCTATTTGGCGAAAAATTCCCAAATGGCGCGCCCAAGCATGCTCCACAGAATCAACGAGGACAGAAAATAAACCAAAAAACGATGCAGAACGCGATTGTAAGTGCACTGCACGATAGAGTGTAAAACCCGCAACACCACAAATGCCCACGCCGCCTGCATATAAAAATGCGCGATCTCGCCCTGCATCATCAAATACAGGCAGAGCGCGTAAAACAATACCGGCATCTCAAACAGATTCATATAATTATGCCCTGGCGCCGCCACAGCAGGGGGTAAAATTCTTTCGCGCTGTTCGGGCAGGCGCAGGTCTTCCATGTCTATCTTTTCACTTTGCAAAAAAATCGCGCGGCGAATAAATGAAATGAGCCACACCAGTGCGGTAAGAACCATCATGGTGAACAAGGGTAATGCCAGTTGCGATGCTGAAATCATGGTTTTGCCTTAACAGTTGCTATCTGCTCCATTATCCACAGTCCGCGGCTGAGGGCAAAAACGTTTTTCAAGCCGCGCCCAATTTAGGTATCATGCCCGCCTGTTTTAATTTTCTTTGGTAATCACTATGACCACCCTATACGGCATCAGCAACTGCGATACGGTAAAAAAGGCGCGCCGCTACCTCGATGAAAAAGGCGTTAGCTACAGTTTTCACGATTTTCGCAAAGACGGTTTAGAGCCAGCGCAGGTGCAACACTGGGTTGACACCCTGGGCTGGGAAGCGCTGCTCAACAAACGCAGCACCAGTTGGAAGGCGCTGAGCCCCGCCGCGCGTGAGTCAATGGACGACCGCAGCGCCGTCGCCGCTATTTTGCAAACACCCACCCTGATAAAGCGCCCCCTGCTCGATACCGGCAGCGCGCTGTACACCGGCTTTAAAGCAGAAACCTACGACGGCCTTTTTGCTTAAACCCAGAACAAGGAATAGAACTATGAGCAACACCTCTTTAGCCTTCGGCCTTGGCGTTGGCACCATCAACCAACAGGGACAATGGCTGGAAGTCTTTTTTCCAACCCCGGTACTCAACCCCGGCGAAGCGGTACAAAACGCCGTCTCAAACCTGCCGCTGGGTGAACACTTAAGCGAGGCACAATTAGCCGGTCTGGCAACACAATTGAGCGCTGCGGAGGAAGCGGAACTCGCCGCGCAAACTGAAGCACTCGCCAGCAGTGGCCGCCCGGTCACGGCGGTTTTGCAAAATATTGCCGACGCGCCAGACAGCGTGCCTGCGGCGTATATGAAGCTGCACCTGTTATCACACCGTCTGGTCAAACCCCACGGCGCCAATCTCGATGGTATTTTCGCCCTGCTGCCCAACGTCGCCTGGACCAACGAAGGCGCGATTGATCTGGCGGAATTGCCCCAGCGTCAACTGGCTGCGCGTCTGCGCGGCGCAGTGCTGGACGTGGCCTGTGTGGATAAATTCCCAAAAATGACAAACTACGTGGTGCCCAGGGGAGTGCGCATCGCCCACACCGCACGGGTGCGTCTGGGTGCATACCTGGGTGAAGGTACAACCATTATGCACGAGGGTTTTGTCAACTTTAATGCGGGCACTGAAGGCACATCCATGGTGGAGGGGCGTATTTCCGCGGGCGTTTTTGTGGGTGAAGGCTCCGACCTCGGCGGCGGCTGCTCCACCATGGGCACGCTTTCGGGCGGTGGCGATATAGTAATCGCCCTGGGCAAAGGCTGTCTGCTGGGCGCAAATGCGGGCGTAGGTATTCCACTGGGCGATCAATGCACCGTGGAAGCCGGTTTGTACCTCACCGCAGGCACCAAGGTGACCTTGATCGATACCGAAGGCAGAGCCGCCGGAGAAATCAAAGCGCGAGAGCTGGCGGGCAAAAGCGAACTGCTGTTTCGCCGCAATTCTTGCAACGGCGCGGTTGAGTGCTTGACTAACAATTCCGCCATCGCCTTAAATGAGATATTGCATGCCCACAACTAAGCCCGGAACCTAGCAGCCCATGAGCGAACCCTTAAGCCCCACTGTGCAACTTGCCTGTGACCTGATCCACCGCGCCTCGGTCACCCCCGAGGACGCCGGCTGTCAGGATATGATGATAGCGCGCCTTGCAGCCATCGGCTTTCGCATTGAGAGAATGCCCTTTGGCGAGGTGCAAAACTTCTGGGCGGAGCGCGGTGACGACGGTCCGATTATGGTCTTTGCCGGACATACGGACGTGGTGCCCACTGGCCCGGAGCGCCACTGGCGCAGCCTGCCCTTTGAACCCACTATTGAGGGCGATGTGTTGCGCGGGCGCGGCGCGGCAGATATGAAAGGCTCGCTGGCGGCGATGGTCACCGCCTGCGAGAATTTTGTGCACAACCACCCAGGGCATCGCGGGCGTATTGGTTTTTTAATCACCAGCGATGAGGAAGGCCCTGCCCTTGACGGCACCCAAAAAGTCATCGCCGCGCTGCAAGCTCAGGGGCGTAAAATTGACTGGTGTCTGGTGGGCGAACCGTCCAGCACCGCGCACGTTGGCGATGTGATAAAAAACGGCAGGCGCGGCTCGCTGGGCGCGGTCATGCACATTCACGGTAAACAGGGCCATATCGCCTACCCACATCTGGCGGACAACCCCATCCACCGCGCCATGCCCGCCCTGGCAGCCCTCGCTGCCGAGCACTGGGATCACGGCAATGATTTCTTCCCCGCCACCAGCCTGCAGATCTCCAATATCAACAGCGGCACCGGCGCCAGCAACGTGATTCCCGGCGAATTGGACCTGCAGTTTAATTTTCGTTTTTCCACCGAAGTGACCGCAGAGGAACTGAAAACCCGCACCCACGCCATTTTCGACCAATATGAGCTGAACTACGATATAGAGTGGCGCTTATTTGGCGAGCCGTTTTTAACCGACCACGGCGAATTACTGGAAGCCGCCCGCGCTGCCATTGCCGGTATCACCGGTATCGAGGCCGAACTCTCCACCTCCGGCGGCACCTCCGATGGCCGCTATATAGCGCCCACTGGCGCACAGGTGATCGAACTGGGGCCGGTAAATGCCACCATCCACCAGGTAGACGAATGGGTGAGCGTGTCGGATCTGGAGCAGTTAAGCGATATTTATCAGGCGGTGCTGGCACGCTTGTTGGTGGCTTGATAAGCAGCAACCCGTTGCTTTTCTGCCTGCGCCGCTGCGTTATCACAACGGCTGGCGGCGCTCGTTTATCGCAGCCAAGCGCCCTCTTCTGGCCGTTCACGGCGCCCAAACAATGCCTGGCGGCGCTTTTCAAGGGCGGAAGCGGCAACCCACAGCTATTTGCCAACGATGATGAGCATCTGTACACTTTCAATACACACGTAGAGCGGGAGTTGACCGATGCCACAGACACCACTGGAAACCAATCACCGCATGTCATTACGTATTGGTGCGGAGGAAAAATCGCTGTTGATACGTGCGGCGGCACTGGAACATACCAATTTGACGGATTTTGTAATTCGTAACGTTTTGTCTGCGGCCAAAAGAGTCGTCGAAGAACACGAACTGACTGAGCTAACGGAGCGTGACAGCTTGCATGTGCTTGAGTTACTGGACAACCCGCCGCCACCCAATGAAAGACTATTGCGCGCGGCGTTGGCATTACCAGAGTGAGCGTGGTAACACCACCTGGCTGGCGAGAAGAGCCCATTGGCAAGCACCACGATCGAAGGTCATTTGATTGCGGTGATGAAGCGCTGAATCAATACCTGCAAAAATATGCGAGAAAAAGCCATGAGAAAGGCGGTGCGAAAACCTATCTTGCAATAAACCAGGACGATAACAGTATTCTGGGGTACTACTGCCTAAGCCCGGCATCTATTGCCTACGCGCGCGTGCCCAATTTAATTAAACGGGGCCTTGCCAGGCACGAAGTACCTGCCTTCAGGTTGGGGCGACTGGCGGTTGATCTCTCGGCTCAAGGCCAGGGATTAGGCGGCCAACTGTTACTCGCAGCTGGACGGCGATGTTTATACGTGGCCGCCCAGGCTGGCGGGGTCGCTTTGCTGATTGATGCCAAGAATGAATCTGTGGCTAAGTGGTATGCGAGCTACGGTGCAATCCCGCTTTTAGACACGGAACCATCGCTGCTATTACCGCTTAAAACCATACAGGCCGCACTAGCAGCCCGTATGTCAACGTAGACTAGCTGTCCCCCTGTTCCACTTTTTTCTTTTTACGGTGTTTTTGTATGGTTTTTAAGGTACCGGCCAGCGTGTGGTCTTTAATCAGGGCTTTGGCCTCTTCCCGAGTGACGCTTTTGCCGTCCATCAGTTGCTGGGCATGGTTGAAGGCGGGAATGATAATGGCCATGCCCGATACGTCGGTGTCCAACAACAGGTATTGACCGCCCTTGCTTTGCTGTTGCCAGAACCCTCGGATCATGGCCCAGTAATCTTTGGTTTTGTCCCAGTACTCGTACGCAGGAGTAAAATCGTAACGCTGTATCTTGTGGTAAGTATTCAAACCGGATTCGCGCACGATTTCATGGTAACTGCCATCTTCATCTACAACGATCTTGCTATTGTCCTGTTCGTGTGTCCAGCCTGAAGGCGTTACCGTATGGCGATTAACCGCCTCCAGCACGTTGTAGTCTTTGCGGGTTGTGTACTCACGCCGAGGCAGCGGACGCCAGATGCGGTCAGATTCCCAGGTAGAGACCTTGCCGTTGTGAACCCAGCGCCCCGTACCGCAGTATCGAGGAGCATCGCTGACCTCGTATACACATTGTGTCCAGGTGCCTTTACGGGCTTTTCGGTCAAGTTTTTCGCTTTTCCATAGCTGGTTGCCCTGAAAATTTTGCCGCGTTTTTGCTTCGTAGAACCAGTCCTGACGCCAGTGCTTGGTAACATGCCCGCTGTCTGCCACCAAAATATGCTGTAGCACTATTTTCTTGGGGCTGTCTTCTACAACGATAACCGTTTCATAAGCGCCGAGGTTTTTAGGGGGCTTGGTATCATAGCCCTCTTTCAGCGCCACTGTTTCACGGAAGTTAAACCCCACGCGGTACTCACCCTGCATGGCCAGAATAGCGTCACGATCCGCGCTCAGCGCATCACTTTTCGCCTGTGTATTCACCGCCAATGCCGCCACAGACAGCAGGCCCAAAATTTGATATAGCTTCTTCACTGAATTCTCCTCGCAAGCCATCTCGGTGTTCGAAGCACCGCAGGCGTCATACAAAAACGCATAAAGGAGACAGAAGGATTATTTGTGAATCCCTGCCCCTTTTTGCGCCCTTTTTCGCAAACGTAAAAGCTACAACAAAAACAGCGCAAACGCAAGTCATTCTCTTTTGCACCACCTGACAAACTGTTGCAAAAACTTCAGAAAAGCACAAGAAAAAATAGCCAAAAAAGCGGGGATTTCGCGCAGTAAATGAGCATTTTAAGGTGAATTTAAACGCGGTATTGTGCCAGCCAGGAGAACTCAACGGGCTGCCAGTCACAGGCAGCCACACTCTAAACCAGCGGACGAAGAAGGATAAAGAAATCATAGGAAATGGGAGAATTATTTTTTTCTTTTTTTGACTTCTTATTTTTCCGTGCTTTTTCTGCCTATTTCTACTTTATGGAAAACCCTCGTCAGTCTCAAAATCTGAGGCGAACGCCCAGGGAGAGTGTATCCATCTCTATGTCGTCAAACTTGTGAAGAGTGTACTCCGCTATCAGATCAAGACCCAGGATTCCCGTATAGCCAACACCCACACCGAAAAATGGGTCAGTACCACTGCCCTTATTATTAAAAGAAGGATTTACGATGTACAAGGCCAGTGGAGACATAAATGCCACCAGCTCTTCGCTTACTCTCCAGTACTCGAAACCGGCCTTAATATGCGCAGATAAATAGCCCGTCAACCGCCGCGAGAGCAGAGCAGAAGCCGCGAGTGACTCTATACTGGCAGAGTAATCATCCAGGTATTCGCGTTTGGCTTTTCCAAAATCCTGATAAGAAAGCTCAAGTGATAAAAGGTCATTGAACTCATGGCCCAGTGCCAAATGCCAACCGTAACCCTTATCGTCAAAATGCTCTTTTGCAAACTCTTCAACATTAATCTGGTAAGTGTATTCGCCGTCTATTGAAGAATAAAGCGCGCCCACCGCGATATAAGTTTGATCAGCCTGCGCAGCTAATGGCAGTAAAAGAGCTATGCTGAAAATCGACAAAACAAGCTTACACACAGACCTTTTTATTATTGCGGAAAGAAAGCCTATTTCAGGATAATAAAGAACTTCTGGCCTAAACATAAAAAGCCTCCACACATGCAAATAAGATTCGCCTCTTTACAGCGACACAGCGAGCTTTTTCGATAAGAACTCGCACTTTAGCAGTTGTATTAGTGGATCGATATTAAAAAATCGTTAAAAATCGTTATTGTCGTCTTCAGTATTTAACTGCCGCAGACTGGGATGTATTCGGTTGTTATTGACCAAAACACAACAACACCTTGCGAAAAAGCTAGCAGCGACTGAGGCATTCAACCCTCAACCACACGCAGCGACAACTGCGGCTGGTCTTTAAGCTCTGCACACAGGGCAGCGCTGAATTCGCGAACAAAAGCGGCGCTGGCGCGGGAGATGGGGTCTTGTTCACCGCCCACCAGCTGCAGGATTTCTCCGCCACCGTGCTCACGCATAAAACCCAGCGCCGCCTGGCTCAGTCTCGCCACCGCCTCACAGGAGCGACGAATCTCTGCCAGTGTTGTATCCAGATTGAGCGTTTCCAGGCGCGGCTCGGAGCAATTCACCAAACAGGCCAGCGGCCCGAGCTGGCGAATAGCTTCCAGGGCACGGGTCTGTCCCTCGGTGGTGCCAAGATCTGCGGGCAGAATATGCCAGTCGGTCAACCCGTCCAAATGAAGCTCGACCAGGGCCTCGGGGTGGTTTGTTACTGCGATGACGCGGTGCATGGTCTGCGCCAGTTCACGGCAATAGCGCTGTCCCTCGGGTGAGGCCGCGCCGGTAATCATTGCCACTTTTGTGCTGCTCATGCTGTACACCCCAAAAAAATTTCAAGCCAGTGCCCGTTTCACGTACACATCAAAACGCACGGCCTTACCACGAATGCTGTGCGAGGGTTTTGCTGCGGTTAAAAACGGCGCGCGCAGGGGGCGCTTGACCACCACTCTGGCCACATCCTGCGCCATCGCCCAGGGCAGCAATGCCTCACCGCTGGCGCCGGTACCCGGCAATAATTGCAGTACCTGCATGTCTTTTTTAACCTGTGCAGATTTCTTTCGCGCGGGAAACATCGGGTCCAAATAGATGACCTCTACGCTGTCGGGCACTGTTGCTGCAAGGCTGTCGGCTGTAACTAACTGCATTCTCGCCGCCGCCTCCGCGCTGTGCTCAAGCAACTGCGCCCTGGCGATGCCGTCCGCCAACAGTGCGGCCACAATCGCTGAACGTTCACAGGCGTACACGGTGCAGCCTGAATCTGCGAGTACAAAACTGTCGCGGCCAAGCCCGGCGGTGGCATCCCAAACGGTGGGACAGCGCCCCTGTTTTACCCCCACCGCTTTGCCGAGCAGTTCATTTTGCCCGGCTTTGCGCCGGTGTGCCATCGCGCCCGCGCTGAAATCAACCCACACCGGCCCCGGCATTTTTTCACCGGTTTGCCACAGACTCAAGCGCTGCTCGACAAACCCCAATAACAGCGGGTAGGCGGTACCGGCTTTAGCATCCACCAGGGGAAGCTGTAAACGATCGGCGAGCGCTGCGCTGACTTGTGGCTGGTGCGTACCTGCGAGCACCGCAACGAGCTGAGTCACAAACGATAGCTCCCGACATCACCGCACCGCTGCCGGGGCGACACGACACACAGGGTATTGTTTTTGGCACACAGGCTGACCGGAACCAAAGCCGCCACCCCACGCACTGACCGGGCTATTTCGGCGATCAGTGAAGTTTTCGGGAACTGATGAAATATCCGGACTGGCCTGGGATCAATATCACTTCCTGGCCGGAAATTTAGCATGACGCTCTTCCAAGCGTTTGGCAAGATCATCAAACAACTCGTCCGCCTCGTGGCTGGCCAGCACTTCGCTGACATCACGCTGCACCACCTTATTCTCATTGGCGTCACTGCCGCGTTTACGAACACTGGCCTGGTGTTCGTCAAGCCCCAGTGTTAAGTGGGTCTCTTTTAAATCAATGCTCATCTGCAGATTGTAGGCGTGCCGGGTGAGGCCGTGTTTATCGGTAATGCTGAAGCGCCAGGGTATCATCGCGCCGTCTAAGTCCTGTATTTGAGTAAGCGCACAGCCGATTTCCGTCACTTCGCGATTGGACAGCTTCATACCGCGCATGCTGGCGAGCAGGGTTTGGCAATATCTGACAAACGACGGCGACGAAGCCTGCAAACCGACAGGCTCTGGCGCTTCATCGCCGGGCAGATCACAGTCAAAATCACCCAGCAGAATCTGGTTGTCCTTGGCGTATTCAATCATCCGCGCCAGTTCAATGGTGACATCGCCCACGATATAACTGTACATGGTGGGATTCACGCCCTCGGCCTGATACAACTCATAGTGACTGCCAATGTGGTAGGCCGAGCGAATGACCGGCACGGTGTTTCCCTTGGATGCCGCCGCGGCAACCGCGTTGTCAGCTACCACGATCAACATAAACAAAAACAGTTCTGCGTTCGCCCTGGCGCTGACATCGCGATTCCAGATATAGTAACCATCACCTGTGGTGGTGCGCGCGAAATTCACTTCAATACCGCGCGATAACAACTTGTTATACGCGGAGTTTAACGAGTAGGACAAACTGTTGAGCTGGCTGGCTTGTTCGAACGGCGTGTACAGGGAGAAGTTTACAATATCAAACAACAACACCGCACGGCTTTCCACATAACCAATACCGTAGCGCTTGATAACCCGCTCTACTGCGCGGATCACATTGGGCTCTTCCGATAGAGGTTCTTTGAGCTTGATAAACGATGGCGAGACTTCAAAGCGATTGGCGATAGAGAACAGCTCATCCCGTGTCAGGCGGCGGTTGGATGAAATAATGCCGCGCACAAAGGCCTCGTTGGCACTGGCCCCCTCACCCGTACAATAGTTACCCAGAAAGTAATGCGGCACAAACAGCACCAGCAGACCGCGCTCGTTGAGGCTCCAGCACAGAACGATGTTCTGCCCCAGACGCCACTGTTTTCGCAGTACATCTTCCAGATCTTTTAAATTACGGCGCTGAACGATGTTGATGCCGCTGAGATCGACACCATCCTGAGCACGGGCTTTGCCCTCTTCTCCGGTGGTATGATCCGCACCTGACTGTTCCGAGTTTATCATTGTGATACTCGCCATTACTGGTTTACCAATGTAGGATTATAAGTGGCGCTGTCGACTTCGTCACGAAAGCTGACACGTTTTATTGATTTTTCGGAAATTAAGTTTATGACCCTAGTGAATACGCCACGCCTGCTACTTGGTATGCTATTTTTTGCATTGCTTGTGAGCTGTGGCGAATACAATATCAAGCTCAACGACCGCGTGGTATACACTCCTGACGCGCTGTTTACTGACTATCAGATCGCTGATACTGCCCTCGCAGAATGCGTGGCAAAGCACATTACAACGCAAAACATCAGCCACGCCATCGAATTGCTGGAACTCAACTGCCAGGATCTGGGCATAACATCCCTCTCGGGGCTTGAGCGCTTTCACGCCCTGCAATACCTCGATCTATCAGACAACACCATTGTCGACACCACCGCGCTCACAGGCCTGGAGGAATTGCGCAGCCTCAACCTAAGTCGCAACGCCCTGGAAAACGTGGCCGCACTGGGTCAGTTGCACGGTCTGCGCTATGTGGGACTCACCGGCAATAACCGCCTGCTGTGCGCCAGCATTCAGTTTGCCCAGGTGGTAGAGCTGGATCTACCGCGTCACTGCGGTACGCACTGAGCATGTGGTTTGCACGTTTATGGGGGCGTCTCCCCCTTGGCTTGACCCAGCACCTCGCCGGCCTGCTGTACTTCATCGTGTATTACCTGATGGGCTATCGCAAGGCTGTGGTCTACCAAAACCTGTACCGCGCCTTTCCCGAGAAAAACCCCGATGAAATTAAACAGCTGGCCAGACGGTTTTACCGCCATATGGCGCAGTTCGCCTTGGAGGTCAGCGCCACGCCGTCGATGTCGCTGCAGGATTTTTCCACACGTATGCGGATAAAAAACCCGGAACTGCTGGAAACCGTGAGCCAGCAACGCAGCCGATCTGTAATTATTCTCACTGTTCATCAGGGCAATTGGGAGTGGATGCTGCACGGTCTCAGCGCCCATTTTGGCGTTCCCATTGATCCCGTCTACAAACCGCTGCACAGCGAGACAGCGAATCAATGGATTTACGATATTCGCTCGCGCTTTGGTGCCAGACCGCTGTCCATGGATGAATCCACCCGCGACATTCTGCGCCATCGCAAAAAATTTCGGCTGTTCGCGATGGTTGCGGACCAGTCCCCGATCCGGGAAGAGCGCGGCATCTGGCGCGAGTTTCTGCACCGGAATGCCAAGTTTTATGTGGGCGGTCAGGCGCTGGCGCAGGTCACACGCTTTCCCGTGGTGTTTGCCCAGTGCCACAAACTTAAAAACGGCTACTACGAGTTGGAACTGCACCCCGTTGCCGAGCCGCCCTATGAAAAAAACAGCGATGCAATTATCGAGCGCTATATCGCCCTGGCCGAGCACGCCATCAAAGCGCAACCGGAAACCTGGCTCTGGACCAACCGCCGCTGGAAGCGCACTGAGGCACGGGATAAATACATGGACGCCTGGCACGCGGCCAGAAAAGCGCGTGAAGCGGCCGCTGAGGAAGAATCAGATAAGCCTTAAAACCTGGCTTAGCGTCGACCACTACCGTAGACTAACTGTTTACCGGGCCCACTGGCCAACCGCCGCTTATTAAGCACTTTCGCGCCGTTGAACAATTGACGGAGATAACCAGGGGGCTGCGATTAAATTGATCGATGCGGGAATTGCCAAGCAACAGATGCAACCCGCGTCGCACCCCCTCGATGATGCCGTGAACGGCTAACGGAGAACCTACCTCATGCGAGTCGCTAAACAAGACGCCTTAAATGTCATCAACCAATTACCCGATAACACCGACATGGAAGAGATCATGTACCGGCTCTACGTGCTGGATAAAGTCCGTAAAGGCCAGGAGGATGTCGAGCAAGGCCGTATCACCGATGCCAAGGCACTCAAGCGAGAAATTGACCAGTGGTAAAGTGGTCAGATCACGCCAAGGCGGATTTACGCCGTATCCACGATTTTATTGCCGAAGACTCCAAGCACTAGCCCGGATGTTTCACCAGTAAATGTACGGTTTGAATGATTTTGGGCAAGATTCGAAGTCATTTTTTTCGAAAAACCATTTAGGCACAGTTTGTACATTGGCTTTTGTTGCTATTCACTACATAGCTCATTGATATTAAATGAATAATAGTAGAGTAGCCGCCGTACTGGTGGAATATCCGGGCTACGCCAAAAAGGTCACCCAAGATATTGTCGATAAAACCCTGCGCCTATCGGAGCTGCCGCATATCGGCAAGGTGGTACCGGAGATTGACAACGAGAACATCCGCGAACTGCGCCTGTATTCCTATCGCATTCTTTACGAGGTGAAGGCCGGCCATAACTATGTCCTGGCTGTAGTGCATACAAGGCGGGATTTTCAGCCGGAGGATTTGCCCTAAAAACTGCGGCTAAACAAAAACCAGACGCACGCCAAACACGGCACCTCACCCCGCGGGAACCACCGTATTCACAAGCCTTTTCACACCTTATGGCAACTCTGATTAATTGATATTACCCTTAATCAACGACAGTAAACGCTGTACATCGCGTCGATCGAGTGCTTCGCCATCGTCTTTTTGAATGGTGATACGCATTAAGTCATCGGACTGTTTGTCGAGCAGTACCACAAAAGCCTGCTCCAATAATGGATCGTCATCACCGCCAAACAAGCCGCTGAACCAGCCGCGATCTTCCTCGGACTCCGGCCCTAAGAAGGTCACGAAATAACGCCCATCGCTGCGATTGCGATCGGTAATTTCAAAGGTGGATTTTTTCAGGGCCGGCGCCAGGGACGCCCAGGCGCGGTGATAGGGTAAGGCCAATTCAAGGTAGTAATCGCCGCCGCTGCTCTCCTTGAGCACCACTTTACCCTCTGCGTTGATTCCGCGCTCGGCGAGCAGGGATACCGATGCGGACTCGGTGCGGTTTGCCACATATTGCGCCACCGCCTTGAGTATGGTGCTCTCCTGTTCGGGGTTATCGGAGCTTGCAGGCCAGGCTTTGTCGCTCTGATTCATCTGCAGAATATGCAGCTCCGAACTGCCGCGTTGCACACCCTGCTCAATGCGAAACCGGAAGCGGGAGCGCTGCTTTGCCCCCTCTAACTGCACCCACTGGCTCTCCATAATGCCCGCCTGGGCATCTTGCCGCACCATATTCAGCCCGGAAGCGCTTAAAAAACTGCGCACCTGGGGCCACAACTGCGCGGGTGTCAATTCAAACAGAGCCCAGCGCTCCTCACCCAGGCGCTGAATACGAACCAACTGCTCAGCGTCACCACTGGTCAACGGTGCGGGGTATGGCACTTCAAATTTTTCACCGCTTAGCACGGTTTCTGCGACTTCGGGAATCACATAGGCATCGCCCAGGGCATCTTCACTCATGCCCTCGGGCACGGCCAGACGGCCATCTTCATAGCGCGCTTCGCGGTAATCATTTGAGCGATCGCGAAACACACCCTCGTCGCCCATCAAGTAACCACAGCCACCCAGCGCTGTGCTCGCCAGCACCATCGCCAGCGGTAAAACACCACGTTTATTCATTAACAACCTCTATCAACTATTCGCCAAGTGCCGCCACAAGTCGTTCCAGATCAGCGCGATAGCGCTCATCCAGCGGCGTTAGAGGCAGGCGAATGCCCCTATCCATTCTGCCCATTTGATACAGTGCCCACTTCACTGGAATGGGGTTGGCCTCTACAAACAGGGCCTTGTTCAGTGGTGCAAGCTGAGTATCAATCGCTTTGGCTGCCTCAATGTCTCCCGCCAGAGCCAGCTCACACATCTGTGACATCAAGCCCGGCGCAATGTTCGCCGTCACTGACACATTGCCCTTGGCGCCCCCAGCCATCAGCGCCAGCGCCGTGGGATCATCCCCCGAATACACCGCCATTTTGCCAGCGCAGCGCTGAATCAGCTCAATCCCGCGGGGCACGTCCCCGGTCGCGTCTTTAATACCGACAATATTGGGAATCTCCGCAAGCTCTACCGCAGTATCATTGCTCATATCTACCGCGGTGCGCCCCGGTACATTGTACAGAATCTGGTCGATGGCCACGGCCTCGGCTATCGCGCGGTGGTGCTCATACAAGCCGCGCTGGGTGGGACGATTGTAGTAAGGCGTTACCACCAGGCAGGCATCGGCACCGACCTTGGCGGCGGCGTCGCTCAGCTCAATGGCTTCGTGGGTGGAGTTGGAGCCGGTACCGGCAATCACCGCAATACGACCCGCGACACGGCTCACCGTGTGCCCAATAACCTGACAGTGCTCGGGCACACTCAAGGTTGCGCTCTCGCCGGTGGTGCCCACGGCCACAATTGCCTTGGTACCCTGCCCAATATGCCACTCAATCAGTCTGTCCAGGGCGTCCCAATCAATGCTGCCATCGGCGGTCATCGGGGTGACAAGTGCAACAATACTACCGGTAATCATGTCTGTCTCCAGTATGGTTGGACGGCTCATGTCTGTCACACGAGCGCGAAGAAGGCCATTATCCACGCCACGGCTGCCATGACAACCGAAACGCGCTAAAATGGTTTGCCAACAATGCCCGCCTTTTGGAGGAAAACCATGTCCCGCTTAATCATTCACGCCTTATTCGCGCTTGTTTTAGGTCTTGGCGTTCTCTCTGACAGCCATGCCGATGCCGAAGGGCTGCGCGTCGAGAAACTGAGTTATATAGACCGTCAATTTCTGGATTCCCAACGCGCCCGTATCAACGACCTCAGCCAGCGCGAGTTTGGCCAATCCTTCAGTGGCAACAAGACACTCGATCTGGCGCTGCTGCAACGAATCCTGGACGCCCGCCTGCTCAAGCCCTCGCAAACCCTGGAGTTACAAGCAATGGGGGTGATTATGGGCGACTTGCTGGCGGACGAGCTGCATTTGGAATGGGTTATCTATGAAGACAAAAAAGGACGTTCACGCGCCCTCAAGAGCGATCAAAGCGACAGCTATCTGTTCCCCATCACCATGATATCGCGCCGTGCGGAAGTGGGGAATACGACCCCGGTAAAAGACATTTACGCCAAGGCCGTGCGCGCTATTGAAGCGGCGCGCCCCGCCAAGCCATACACTTACGAAAAATAAAGCAGTCAAAGCGATCACAGGAATGAGTGCAGCCAAGCCCCGTTACACGCTGGCCTCCGACACCCAGGGTCACCGTCTCACCTTGAGCGGTGACTGGACGCTGACAACGACCGTGCCCGATTTTGGCGCGCTTAAAGGTGAGCTCACAGCGCAGTCGGTACAGCAACTGCAGATTGCCTGCGACACCCTGCAAAACTGGGACAGCACGCTGCTGGCATGGTTACTGAAACTACACAGGCATTGCCTGCAACAGGATATAGCACTTAACAGCGCAGGATTGCCGGAAGGCGCCGTCGCCCTGCTCGACATCGCCACCACAGTACCGCCCTACCAGCCACCCGAACCGCCACCCAAAACCCTGTGGCAACGGATCAATCCCGCCCATCGTGTTATCGAGCTTTGGCACCACATCACCGCCTTTATCGCTTTTATCGGTGCGGTCGCTGTGGCTCTGTGGCGTTTGCTCACCGGCAAAGCCAAAACACGGCTGGTGGATTTTTTGGGTTTTGTCTACCAGGCAGGCCCCAACGCCTTTGGCATTATCAGTCTGGTCAGCCTGCTGGTAGGGATGATTCTGGCTTATCTGGGCGCGGTGCAGCTAAAACAACTGGGCGCCGAAATCTACGTAGCAGACCTGGTCACCATCGGCGCGCTTAGGGAAATGGGTGTGTTGATGACCGCCGTGGTCATGGCTGGGCGCACCGGGGCTGCCTATGCCGCGCAGCTCGGCACCATGCAGACCAACGAGGAAATCGACGCCATCACGACTCTGGGTATTTCCCCCATTGAATTTCTGGTGTTACCGCGCATGTTGGCGCTGATTTGCATTATGCCCCTGCTCACCCTGTACGCCGATATCCTGTGTATATTGGGCGGCGCAATTGTCGCGGTGGGCATGAACCTCAGCCCCATGCAGTATTTTTCCCAGGCACAGCTCGCCATTACTGCGCCACATATTCTGGTGGGCTTGATCAAAGCACTGGTATTTGGCGGTTTAATCGCCATCGCTGGATGTCGCGCGGGCATGCAGTCCGGGCGCAGCTCCGCCGCAGTCGGTCAGGCCGCCACCAATGCGGTAGTAACGTCAGTGGTCTATCTGATCGTTGCCGATGCCACCATTAACATTATCTGCCAACAACTGGATTTCTAAGCGTGAGCGAAAAAGCCGTCCACATCACTGTTAAAAACCTGACCATGCGCTTTGGCTCTACCCTGATTCAGGAAAACTTAAACTTCCCGGTTTACGAGAGGGACGTGTTTGTGATTATGGGCGGTTCTGGTTGCGGTAAGAGTACCCTGCTCAAACACATGATTGGCCTTATCGAACCGGCCGAGGGAGAAATTTTCTATCACGGTGAAAACTTTACCGCGGCCGATGAAAACCAACGCCTGCAAATGCGCAGCCAATGGGGTATCACCTACCAAAATGGTGGTCTGTTCAGCGCAATGACCCTGGCGGAAAATATCGCCCTGCCCCTCGGGCAATATACCACCGCCACCGCAGCGGAAATTGCCGACATTGTGGACTACAAACTCGCTCTGGTGGGCCTTGCGGGTTATCAGGATTATTACCCGTCGGAAATCAGCGGCGGTATGCGCAAGCGCGCGGCGCTGGCCAGGGCCATTGCGCTGGACCCCAGCGTGTTATTTTTCGATGAACCCTCAGCGGGGCTGGACCCGATCAGCTCGCGCCTGCTGGACGAGTTAATTATACAAATGCGCGATGCCTTACAGGCAACGGTAGTCATGGTGACCCATGAATTGCCCAGTATTTTTGACATCGCCACCAATTCCGTTTACCTGGATAATCGCAGTAAAACGCAAATAGCCTACGGTAATCCCAGACACTTACGCGAGCACGCCGAACACGCCGTAGTGCGTCAGTTTCTCGCCCGCGGACTCATGGAATAAGGATCCGATTTATGAGCGCACATTCCAGAAAAAATACCTTAATCGGCGTTTTCGTGTTAGGTGCAATGGCGCTTGCCATGGCGCTGGCGGCCGTCGCCCTCGGCGGCGGCTGGGGGCGCGAAGCCTTTCAGGTCGTTATGGTGTTTGACAGCTCGGTGAAAGGCTTGTCGGTGGGTGCTCCGGTGGCTTTTCGCGGCGTGCAAATCGGGCAGGTTACCGATATTGAGCTTATTTTCAACAGCGACAACGCGGGCATTATCACCAAAGTCAACGCCAGCATTAAAAGCGACAACATCACCCGCGAGGGAGTAGCCAAACACGATTTACTCAGCGAAATGATGGAACGCGGCCTGCGCGCTCAGCTCAATACCATCAGTCTGTTGACGGGGCTCTTATACATACAATTAGACTTTAAGCCCGACAGCCAGTTGGCGCTGGCGGATATCGATTCGCCCTATGTGCAGATCCCCACTCTGGAGACAGATTTTGAGCGCATCACCCGGGAAATCGAAAAGGTGGATTTCACCCGTATCGCATCAGATTTACAGGGCACGCTAGCGGGCTTAAATCAGTTTGTGAACAACGCAGATCTACAGGATATCGCCACGGATTTACGACAAACCCTGGCTGGTCTCAATGCGACAATGCGGCAACTTGAACAACAGATCAACGCCATAGGCCCGGATGTTCGCAAAGTGCTGGCGAATGCCGACAACACCATCGATGCGGTCAATACGCAAATCCCCCAACTGTCAAATTCCGCCCAAAGCACCCTGGACGAAATGCAGGCGGTGGTGAAAACCCTGCGCGACACCATCGCTGCCTTGCAATACTCAGTATCGGATGACTCACCCACCTTGTACCAGTTTAATCAGGCGATGACCGAGGTCGCCAAAGCCGGGCGCGCTATTCAGGCGCTGGCCGACACCCTGGAACAACAACCCGAAGCCCTGCTTCGCGGCAAACAGGAGACCCCTTGATGCGCCACTACAAGCTGTTTTTTCTCGCGTTTTTTGGCCTTTTACTCGGCGCCTGTGGCAGCACACCACAAAGCCAGTACTTTATGCTTGAAGCGGCCTCCGCGCCACAGGAACTCCATGGCAGCCCCAGCATCGGCGTTGAGCCGGTATCCGTTGCCCAGTACCTCGATCGCGAACAACTGGTGTTACGCGATGGCCCCAACAGCCTGTACATACCCCCTTACCAGCGCTGGGGCGAACCATTGAGCGATGGTATCAGCCGCGTTATTCGCTTAAACCTGGCATCGTTGTTGCGCACCGAAACCATCCTCAATTTTCCCTGGCGACGTGATCGTCAGCCGGAGTATGCGGTTAAAGTGTCTGTACTTAGTCTGGACAGCACCGCAGACAATGCGTTTTTGGTTGCAGAATGGAGCGTGTCCCGTCAGGGCAAAGTGATTGCCCAGCGCCTGAGCCAATTGGAGCAAGAGAATCAAGGCAGCGATGGCGCCGCGGTTTCCGCCGCCTACTCCGCCCTGTTGCTGAGCCTGAGCAAGCAGATCAGCGAGGTGATACACCGCCAGGAGGAAGCGTTGTAAATGCAAAGTCCGCTCATCGGCATAGATGTATTTCACTGGATTGGTTTTATCGGCACAACACTGGTAATTCTGGCGTATTTTTTATTGCTCAGCGAACGCTGTAGCATAGACTCCCCGCGCTATCACTGGCTCAATTTATGTGGCGCGTCGTTGCTGCTGGTTTCCCTGTGCGTGCATTTTAATCTGGGTTCGTTTGTTATCGAGATCTTCTGGATAGGCATTACTCTGTACGGGATGCTGAAGTCCCACAAACGCAAACAAGCTCCCTCTCCCTGAAGGAGAGGGAGTCACAATCAAACAGACTTTTTGCTCGTCAAAAAGACTTCGCCGGCTCCTCGTCAGCCGCCATAGGTGAGCTTGGTCGGATCCAGCAATTGAGTCAATTCCTCAACGCTGAGTTCGGTCTTCTCCGCCGCCACATCGATCACCGGACGCCCTTCCCGATACGCCTGTTTGGCAATTTCCGCTGCTTTCAAATAACCAATACGGGAATTAAGAGCCGTCACTAAAATCGGATTCCGTGACAGTGCATGTTGCAAATTAGCCTCGTTCACCTTAAAGCTGGCGATGGCCTTGTCAGCCAGTAAATGCGCCACTTTTGCCAGTAGCCCGATGCTTTCAAGCAGGTTGTCCGCAATCACCGGCAGCATCACATTTAATTCAAAATTACCCGCCTGACCGCCTATGGTCACGGTCGCATCATTGCCGATCACCTGCGCCGCCACCATCGCCGCAGCCTCGGGAATCACCGGGTTTACCTTACCCGGCATAATCGACGAACCCGGTTGCAGCGCCTCCAGTTCAATTTCGCCCAGACCCGCCAGTGGGCCAGAGTTCATCCAGCGCAAATCGTTGGCAATTTTCATCATCGCCACCGCCAGGGCTTTTAATTCGCCCGAAACCGCAACAGCGGTATCCTGGGAACCGATATGGCTGAAGAAATTCTCCGCCGGACGAAAATGCAAGCCTGTGTCTTCGTTTAATACCTTACAGAAACTGGCGGCGAATTCAGGGTGTGCGTTGATACCCGTGCCCACCGCCGTGCCACCCTGAGCCAGGGTTTGTATGGCAGGCACCAGCTGCTGCAAACGCGCTTGCGCCGCTTCAAGTTGCGACACCCATGCCAGAAGGCTCTGACTCATACGTACCGGCATGGCATCCATCAAGTGCGTGCGCCCGGTTTTGGTATAAGCGTCGATGCTCTCGGCCTTGGTGCGCGTGGTATCAATCAAGTGATCCAGTGCCGGCAACAGTTCCCTGTCTAATTGCAGCGCCGCGCTGATATGGATAACCGATGGAATTACGTCATTACTGCTCTGTCCGCAGTTAACGTGGTCGTTGGGGCCAACACTATCGCCGAAATGCTTGCTGGCAAGCGTTGCCAGGACCTCATTGGCATTCATATTAGAGCTGGTGCCGGAGCCCGTTTGAAATACGTCCACCGGAAAATGTTGCAGCAGTTGTTCATCCGCCAGGAGATCGTCGCAGGCTTTGACAATCGCGTCGGCCATAGCCTGCGGTATTTGCTCAAGCGCCGCATTGGCCTTTGCCGCCGCACGCTTTTGCGTCACTAAAGCACGCACAAAAGACTCAGGCATGGTACGGCCGCTGATGGGAAAATTATTTACCGCGCGCTGGGTTTGTGCGCCGTACAAGGCATCAACAGGCACCTGCAATTCACCCATGCTATCGCGTTCTAAACGTGTGGAAGTCATCTTATTACTCGTCGCTGGTTAAAAGTGTGTATACCGTATTATGGGCTCAAAACGAGCCTCGCGAAGCAGTATCACACACCACTTTAGAAATGACAACCATTCTCAAAATAACGAGTGACGGGCTGTCAATGTTTGTTTTTCAGGCAATCAATACAAGACCAAAATTGGGCATTTAGCTGTGACAAATGACCGTTTTATGCCATCGCAAGGCTGCTATGGCGAGGCAGATATAAAATCAGCAGGCTGATCGTCAATATTGTTGCTTGAGACTGGTTCACACGGTACAGACATGATAAATTCCAGCGCGTTTATATGCGCTCATTTACCGAGAGTCACATTCCCATGCGAACATCGCCGCTTCTTTCTCGCCCAATACTGGGGTTTTGCCTGTGCCTGTTACTGACCTCGACAATGATTACCGGCAGAGCGTATGCCATCGATTTACCCAAGCAACCCCGGTTGATCAGCGAGCTTTCCCTGGCGACCGGCACAGAATTTTCGGGTGTGGAGTTTGGTGGTATCTCCGGCCTGTTTCCCACAGGCGCCGAGCACGAATACCTGGCCATATCCGATGATCGCTCCGAGCACGCTCCCGCTCGCTTTTATCGGCTATCACTGTCGCCATCTGACGATATATGGCAGTTTAAGCTGCGCTCAAGCCACACCTTAAAAACGGTCACAGGCAAACCATTTGCGTCGGGTACGCTGGACCCCGAAACCATTGCACTGTTGCCCTCTGGAGATATTCTGTGGAGCAGTGAAGGCGACAAAGACCACCGCCCCACTCTGTATCTGGCAGACAGGAGCGGCCTTACCCGAAAGATCTACCCCCTGCCGCAAAGCTTTATGCACAACAAAAAGAAAAAAACCGGCATTCGCCGCAATCGCGGCCCCGAGGGTATGACATTGATTCCCGGCGGCAAACGGGCTCTACTCGCCATGGAAGATGCCCTGTACCAGGACGGCAAAACAGCCTCCCTGAAACAAGGCGCACTGATTCGTCTGCTGGAGTTCGATATAGAAAACGGTCAATGGGGCGCGCAATACGCCTATCCCACCGACCCCGTTCCCAGACGTGCCCTGCTGCCGCCTTTTATTCAGGTCAACGGTGTTACCGATATTTTGTGGATGGATGAATCTCGATTACTGGTGCTTGAGCGCGCTTACTCCGCCGGTGTGGGCAATACGATCAAAGTGTTTGTCACCACCTTAACAGGTGCAACGCCCTGGCGCGAAGATCAGCCCGTCATGCCACTGCCGAAAAAACTCTGGTTTGAAATTCCCAGCGAATCCTTTGGCGAACTTAAGCCCGACAATCTTGAGGCAATGGCCTTTGGGCCCGTCATTGACGGCAAACGCACTTTAATTCTGGCCTCGGACAATAATTTTAATCGCCTGCAGAAAAATCAGTTTTTAATACTGGAGTTTTAATTAAGACGATGCCAGACGCTCAGCAACTGCCAATACCCGCCTGGCATCGTCGATATGCATCACTTCAATTAAACGCCCGTCCAGCACCGCCACGCCTTTGCCCTCAGCGGCGGCTTCATCCCAGGCCGCCAGCAAGCGCCGCGCGTCATCAATTTCCTTCGCCGAGGGACTGAACACCGTATTTGCCGGCGCAATCTGACGCGGATGAATCAGGGTTTTGCCTGCAAATCCCAATGCTAAGCCCTGCTCACAAACCGCAGTGAAAGCCGCATCGTCATCGAGCACCAGGGATACACCGTCGAGCGCGATCTTGTTATGGCAGCGCGCCGCCATCACCACCTGGGACAGGGCGTATTGCAGACCCAGTCGATCCGGCCGATGTGGCACGCGCAGGGCACTGCTTAAATCTGTTGTGCCCATCACCAGCGTGTCCACCGCCTGATGCTGGGCAATTTCCAGCGAGTTCACCACCCCAGGCGGCGTTTCAATCATGGGCCACAGGGCGATATCGTCACGCCCGTGCTCTTTAAGCACCGCACAAACCGCCGCCACCGCCTGTGCGCTTTCCACTTTTGGAATACACAGAGTACTCACGTCCGTTTGAGCAAAGGCGCTAAGGTCATCCTCGCCCCACGGTGTGTCCAGGGCGTTTGCACGAACCACCAGCCGTCGCTGACCATAGCCCCCAGCCGCCAATTGTGCCACCACTGCCTCGCGTGCCTCGCTTTTGGCCGCCGGTGCTACGGCGTCTTCCAAATCAAACACCACCGCATCAGCGGGTAAATCCCTGGCCTTGTCCATAGCTCGCCGGTTAATACCTGGCATGTAAAGCACTGAGCGCAATACCATTGGGTTCATAACTGTCTCCCTGAAATTCACGACGCAGCGATATTTCCATATCGCGCTTACTCGCTATGCTAAATGTTTGTGCAGTTTTTCGCTATACTACGCACCCTCGATTATAACCAACCGACAGGAAGCTCCCTATGCCTGATCTCAAAAACTTCGATCTCAGTCAGCTCGATCTTGCCCATTTAGTACAAGCCTATGCAATTCCCTGGGGCACCAAGATTCTCACTGCGCTGGCCATTTTTATTATCGGCCGTCTCATCGTACGTATCGTCGTCAAGGGCGTTGAAAAAGTATTGACCAGGCGCGCTACCGACGAAATCCTGAAAAATTTTATCGCCTCTATCGTACGCTGGGTTCTGTTGTTGTTTGTCATTATCGCCGCGCTAAGTCAGCTCGGCATCGACACCACGTCCCTGGTCGCACTGCTCGGTGCCGCCGGCCTAGCCGTGGGCATGGCACTTAAAGACTCTCTGCAAAACTTTGCGGCGGGCGTGTTGCTTATCACTTTCCGCCCCTTCACCAAAGGAGATTTCGTGGAAATAGCATCCGTAAGCGGCAAGGTCGACAGCATCAGTATTTTCACCACTATCTTAACCACACCCGACAACAAGCTGGTCATCGTGCCCAATGGCGACATTCTGTCCACGAGTATCACCAACTATTCGGCGATGTCCACCCGTCGTCTGAATCTAGTCTATGGCATTTCCTATGACGACGACATCAGAAAAGCCAAAACCGTACTGAAAGAAATCCTGGAAGCGGATGAACGTGTACTCAAAGACCCCGCGCCGGTAGTGGCACTGGGTGAACTTGCGGATTCAAGCGTTAACTTCATCGCCCGTCCCTGGGTCAAATCTTCGGACTACTGGCCGACGCTGTGGGACATTAACGAACAGGTCAAACTGCGCTTTGATGAAGAGGGTATCAGCATCCCCTATCCGCAAATGGACATGTATGTGTACAACAGCAACAAGGACGGCAAGCAGGACGCGCAAACAACATGAGTCTGCGCGCGATTGAGCCTAAGGATGCCCTTGCACTGATGGAGCAGAACGAGGCGCTTCAGATCGTCGATATTCGCGGTGCTGACTGGTTCGCACAAGCCCATATCACGCAGGCGATCATGCTCGACAGTCGCACTCTGGAGGACTTTCTGCACGATGCGGATCTGGACGCCCCGGTGCTGGTGTATTGCCACCACGGCATTTCCAGCATTCCCGCAGGCGAAGTGCTTGCAGAACGCGGCTTTAGCGAGGTGCTCAGCTTAAATGGCGGCTTTGAGCAATGGCGGCAACAATACCCCAGACAGTGTACTATGTCGCAATAAAACCGCCCTGAGCGCACAGTTTTTTTGGGAAACACACGCCCCCGAAGGCGGTTTAGTTGTACAATGTGCCCTCGGGTATTACATTCACTGGCAATTCATAAGGAATCAATATGTACAGTAATAGAGAATTTAACCGCTGGCGCCGCCATCCCTGGCACGGTCTGCTTACTCGCACCGACGACGCCGTCGAAGACATCGTTCAAGTGTATGTAGAAATGACACCCGATGATGTCGTGAAGTACGAGCTGGACAAGAGTTCAGGATTTTTGACGGTAGATCGCCCTCAGCGCACCACCTCTACCCCGCCCGCCCTGTACGGCTTTTTGCCGCGCACCTACTGTGCGGAGGAAGTGGCCAAGTTCTGCCCTGACGCAGAGGAAGCCGATGGCGACCCCTTGGATATCTGCGTCTACTCCGAGCGCCACATCACTCGCACCGACATTCTCTTGAATGCCCGCGTGGTGGGAGGTATTCAAATGATCGACGGCGGTGAAGCAGACGACAAAATCATTGCGATTTTAGAAGGTGACAATATCTGGGGTAACGCCAAAGACATTACCGAGCTGCCCCAAATTAAGATCGAACGCCTGCAACACTATTTCACTACCTACAAGATGATTCCCGGCAAACCCCACGACGTCAAAGTAGACTTCGTGTACGGCCGTGAAGAAGCCTTAAAAGTAATCGCCGCCGCACAAGCCGATTACAACAATCACTTCGGCCATCTGCACGTACCACAAAGCTGACACTCCCGGCGCAGGTTTGTACCTGCGCCGAAATTTCTAAAACAGCTTTCTTAATTCCTGCCAATACCTCTCGCCAGGGCACTCTCCCCAATCACTCGCGCTTGTGCGATGATGTACCAAACCGACACCGAGAGGTATATATTGTGAAACTTATAGCGACCCTGATCGGCGCAATCGCGCTGTTAATTGTGGTTCTACTGGTTATTCCCGGCCCTATCGAGCCCGTGAAATGGACGCCCGCACCAAGGCCGGCGCTCACTGGCGAATTTGCGCCTAACGATATTCTAAACCGCATAAACCCCCTGCTAAAAGGCGATCTCCAAGGCCCCGAAGACATTACCCGCGCAGCCAACGGCGATCTCGTCACCGGCCTTGCCGATGGCAGCGTTGTGCGTTTTGACCAAGATGGCAACCTCACGGTGATGGGCAACACCGGTGGGCGCCCGCTGGGCTTAAAATTCTTGCCAAACGGCGATTTAATCATCGCCGATGCGCACAAGGGGCTGCTGAAAATGAATGCCGCCGGTGAGGTCAGCGTACTGGTGGATGAATACCTCAACAAGAAAATGCGCTTTGTGGATGACCTGGATATCGCTGAGGACGGCACGATCTGGTTTTCGGATGTCTCCACCCGCTTTAGCGTTGAAGATGCTATGCTGGATTTACTCGAAGGCAGCGCAACGGGGCGCCTGTTCAGTTTTAACCCCACAAATAATGTGCTTAAACTGCACATCGAAGATTTGTTTTTCGCTAACGGCGTCGCGCTGGGGCCCGATGAAACCTTTGTTTTAGTCAATGAAACCGGCCGTGGCACAATAAAACGATTGTGGCTCAAAGGTGAAAAGAAAGGTGCGATAGATACCTTCCACAGCGGTTTACCCGGCCATCCGGACAACCTGTCCTTCAACGGCACAGACACTTTCTGGGTGGCTCTGCCTTCACCGCGCACACCCCTGTTTGACAAACTGGCCGGCTGGCCCAAACTGCGGAAATTACTGGCCTATTTACCCGAATCGTTTATGCCCGCCAACGTACACGCCAGCATGATTGTCGGTCTCGGCACAGACGGCACGGTACGCTATAACCTGCAAAGCCAGCAGGGCAAATTCCCTTACATCACCAGTGTGAATCAGTACGGTGACGCCCTGTATATCGGCAGTTTAATCAATGACGCCGCGGGTGTTTTACCCCTCTCCGAGTTGCCTTAAATGTCACTGTTAAAGCTTTCTGATATCAGTCTTGCCTACGGCACGCATGTGCTGCTCGACGGTGTGGACTTAAACATTGAGCGCGGCGACCGCATCGGGCTTTTGGGGCGCAACGGTGCGGGAAAATCGACCCTGTTAAAAGTACTCTCTGGCGCACTAAAACCGGAAAGTGGCGAACGCTGGCTGGCACCGGCCACCCGCATCGCCAGCCTCGCCCAAACGCTGCCCAGCGCTTCCAACGAAACGGTGTACGATGTGGTGGCTGCAGGGCTTGCGGATGTGGGCAAACTGCTGGCGCGCTACCATCACCTGGCCCTGGCAGCCTCGGAAAGTGCATTGGATGAACTCGCTGCAATCCAACAGGAACTCGAAGTAAAAGACGGCTGGACCCTGGGACAACAGGTCGAGACGACCCTATCACAACTGCAATTACCCGCTGACACGCCCATGACCGAACTGTCCGGCGGCTGGCGCAGACGCGTTGCGCTGGCCCAGGCGCTGGTGGGCAAACCGGATCTTTTATTACTGGATGAGCCCACCAACCATTTGGATATTCCCACTATCACCTGGCTGGAGCAACAATTACAAAATTACAGCGGCGCACTGGTTCTTATTACCCACGACCGGGCTTTTTTACAACAGTTAGCCACCAGCATAGCCGAACTCGACCGCGGGCATTTGCATCTGTGGCGCGGCGATTATCAGGGTTTTTTGCGCTACAACGAAGAACGCCTGCACGCCGAAGAAAAAGCCAATGCGCTGTTTGACAAAAAACTTGCGCAGGAAGAAGTGTGGATTCGCCAGGGCATCAAAGCGCGACGCACCCGCAATGAAGGCCGCGTGCGGGCGCTAAAAGCCATGCGCGAGGAGCGCAGCGAACGCCGGGTACAGCAGGGCAAAGCCAGCTTTGATATTGGCGCTGCCAGCGCATCGGGCAAAATTGTGGCGGAAGTAAATGAGGTATCCCTGTCCCTCGGGGATAAAACCATTGTTAAAGATTTCTCTACCATTATTCAGCGCGGTGATCGCATAGGCATTGTTGGTGCTAACGGCGCGGGTAAAACCACCTTGGTGCGGTTATTACTGGGCGAACTGGCGCCGGACAGCGGTCGTGTAAAACTTGGAACAAAATTAGAGGTGGCCTATTCCGATCAATTGCGCGGCAGCCTGGACCCGGAAAAAAACCTGATCGACAATATCTGCGGCGGTCGCGACAGCATCGAAATAAACGGCCAGCAACGCCACGGCATGTCTTATCTGGGAGATTTCTTGTTTACCCCTGAGCGCATTCGCACGCCTTTTAAAGCGCTCTCTGGCGGTGAACAAAACCGCGCCACTCTTGCACAGCTGTTTTCAAAACCCGCTAATTTATTGGTGCTAGACGAGCCCACCAACGACCTTGATATGGAAACCCTGGAGCTTTTGGAAGAGCGCCTACTGGCCTTTGAGGGCACGGTGATTTTGGTCAGCCACGACCGCGCATTTATGGACAACGTGGTCACCAGTTTATTGGTCTTGAAAGGCAACGGCGCTATCGAAGAACAGGCCGGTGGTTACAGCGACTGGCTGGCGCGTGGCGGCAAGTTAACTGAAGCCGACACCATGATCGCGGCGAAAAAGCCAAACAGAACCGAAAAAACCGCAAAACCAAAGCCCCAGGAGCCAGCACAAAAGCGCAAACTCAGCTACAAAGAACAGCGGGAGCTGGATGCCCTGCCTGACACAATAGACGCCCTTGAACAAAAGATTGCCGAGCTGGAAACGCAAACTCACGCACCCCGTTTCTACCAGCAGGATCACGCTGCGGTGCAAGCCACACTGCAACAGCTTGCCGACACACAGACGGAACTCGATACCGCACTTGAGCGTTGGACGGAGCTTGAAGACTGAGCGATACCTGCCCGGTAACGAACACAGCGTCGTCAGGTATCGGGATTTCTGTTTTAAAGTCGACGGTAAACAACGCGAAAAAAATCAGCTTTAAAAATACACAGGCAAAACCCTGAGTTTTCAAAGGCACTTCAGATGATCGAGAAGTTAACAACAGGAAAAAGGTAAGACGCTGGCGGGGGTAGAAGGATTCGAACCCTCGACCCACGGCTTAGAAGGCCGTTGCTCTATCCAACTGAGCTATACCCCCGGGTTGGCGACAGGTTCTTGCGGCGCGAGAGCGCAACACAAAATGGGGTGGCCGAAGGGTCTCGAACCCTCCACCTCCGGAGCCACAATCCGGTGCTCTACCTGATGAGCTACGGCCACCACTGCACTGAAAAAGATACCGTAAGTGAGGGTTGGTCGGGGTAGAGAGATTCGAACTCCCGACATCCTGCTCCCAAAGCAGGCGCGCTACCAGACTGCGCTATACCCCGTTGCTATAAACCCGTTACGGACACCTGATTTTTCAGGAGGGCGAATAATACTTGCCCCCTTCGCCCTCGTCAAGCCGACACCGCGAATTTAGGTGAGATTGTTTACCGCAGAGACTTCACCCTCCAGGCCAGGCATGGGACAATAGCAGGCTTTGCAATAAACGACATGGAAACCCGCTATGCCCGCCCGCATTTTAGATGGAAAAACCCTCGCCAAACAAACTGAAGCCGCATTGCTTGAGCGCGTAACTGCGCTGAAAGCACGCAGTGGTGGTAAAACACCCATTCTGGCAACGATTTTGGTGGGCGATGATCCGGCCTCGGCGACCTATGTGAAAATGAAGGGCAATGCCTGTCGCCGCGTGGGTATGGAATCCCTCGCGATAGAACTGCCCGCCAGCACAAGCACCGAGCAGTTATTGGCCAAAATCGACGAGCTGAACAACAACCCGGATGTGCACGGCATTCTACTGCAACACCCTGTACCCGCTCAGATTGACGAGCGCGCCTGTTTCGATGCCATCTCCCTGGCAAAAGACGTGGACGGCGTAACCTGCCTGGGCTTTGGCCGCATGGCCATGGGCGAGCCCGCCTACGGATGCGCTACGCCACAGGGCATTATGCGCCTGCTGGAGGCCTATGACATTCCCATCGAAGGCCGTCACGCGGTTGTGGTGGGTCGCAGCCCCATTTTGGGCAAGCCTATGGCGATGATGCTGCTTGCAAAACACGCCACGGTTACCATCTGCCACTCGCGCACCCAAAACCTGCCCGAGCTTATCGGCCAGGCTGATATTTTGGTTGGCGCAGTGGGCAAGCCCGAGTTTATTCAGGCGGATTGGGTCAAAGAAGGCGCGGTGGTGGTGGACGCCGGCTATCATCCCGGCGGTGTGGGCGATATCGAGTTATCAAAACTGCACGACAAGGCCAGCGCGCTAACCCCCGTACCCGGCGGCGTTGGCCCGATGACCATTAACACCCTGATCCTGCAAAGCGTCGAGTCGGGCGAGAAGTCCCTCGTCTGAAAAGCCGGAACAAAACGGCAATATACGCCGCCTGCGTCAACTGTCCGCCAGGGCAAAAAACGTGCTGACCTCAGGCTTGAAGCCACGTTGATCGACCGTGGTTTCGATCTGGCCGACCTGCCCAGCCTGTTGCGCGGGCCGTTGTAGTACCATGCAATTGCTAACGTTCTGTGTTATAAAATCGCCTCGTATGTTCACACTGTTAAACCAACACAAGGAAACAAAGATGATTTACTCTTTGCTGAACAAGCTAGACCAACTCAAAGCCGCACCGCTGGCCTCTGCACACTGTGACGTGCCCTGCGGTATTTACGACCCCAGCACCGCACAAATCTCCGCCCTCAGCGTGATTCGTTTTCTCGATCAAATCGCGGATCTTGGCGATGGCGAACTGACTCGCGCGCAACAGGCCACTTTGGTGCGCCTGGTGGCTGAAAAGGAAGCCCACGTTGCCAAGGTCAAAGAAGAAGTGCGCATTATCTGGGGTGACTACATCAAGGCGCCGCAAAAAGAGCAGTTCCCGCAAATCGACGAACTGGTGCACAACATCATGCTGGCTGGCTCTGCGGCAAAACAACACATCGACCGCGCCAACGGTGAAACGCTGCTCAAACTGGTCAATGAATTCGCCGAAATCTTCTGGGCCACCAAGGGTGTAGACACCTATACCGCTACCTGCCCCTACGCCCCCAACGAAGACGTGGTCTACCCCGACCTTAAAAAGTAAGCGTCTTTTTTGCTGGGTCTGCGCCGTTTTAAGGTCACCGGCAACAGCATGTCGCCGCGCTACGCGCACGGCGACTATGTGCTGACCTTCCGCGGCGTACGCCCGCGCTATCGCCCCAACGACATCGTCGTCGTCGACCACCCGGATCTCGGCATTATCGTCAAACGCGTGCTGGACACACGCCACCGCAGCAACTGCCAACACCTGGAACTCAAACTCACCGGCGAAAACCCCGCCTCATCAAGCCCCGAGCACATCGGTTGGCAAGGCAGCGAGCGCGTGCTTGGGCGAGTGATCTGGCATGTGAAAAAGCCGCGCCGCCGCATCTAACCCGGATATTTCACCAGTACGGCGGCTACTCTACTATTATTTATTTAATATCAACGAGTTATATAGTGAATAAATGGTTTTTCGAAAAAAATGACTTCGAATCTTGCCCAAAATCATTCAAACCGTAGCTACCGCTACGCTGTTCATGATGTTTGAACAACCTTCTTTGTCCTTTTTCCCGAAAATTCCATTTACCGGCAAAACATCCGGGTTACCCGGATATTTCACCAGTACGGCGGCTTGCCCACTATTATTTACTTGATATCAACGGGTTACCCCCCCCAACAACAATCCGTCACAGCCTCCCACTGATTTTTTATACAGTAGTTATTGCAATTCACTCCACAGTAAATTACTGTATACCCATACAGTTAATAGCGTCGGAGGACGTACATAATGAATACACTACTGGCTGACACCCTTTCCCGCTCTGACACCTGGCTTGGCCATGGCATTACAGGGAACCACGATGAAAACGCCCTGCCCACAGGGTTTGCGGAGCTGGACACCGTACTGCACGGCGGGGGCCTGCCTCTGGGCGGCTGTATCGAATATCTATCCGATAGCAACGGCCTTGGCAGCATGGGTCTGTTCCTGCCTGTCATGGAGGCGCTCAGTCAGGAGAATCGCTGGATGATGTTTATCGCCCCACCGCACACACCGTACGCGCCCCTGCTGGAAGCACGCCAAATCGATAGCAGCAAAATATTGCTGGTGCACCCACGCAATCGCGCAAACCTGCTGTGGTGCATCGAGCAGGCCCTAAGCAGCGGCACTTGCAGTTCGGTTTTTGCCTGGCTGGGTAACGACAGCTACCGCTACCGCGAGTTACACAAGCTGCAGCTGGCCGCCAGCCGCAGCGATACCCTGAGCGTCCTGTTTCGACCACAACGCGCAGCAAACTCATCTGCACCCGCCAGCTTGCGTTTGCAAAGTCGCGCCTACCGGGAGATACACGTACTCAAACAACGCGGCGGCCCGCAACATATCAACGTCACCCTATCGACCAAAAATGACAAGCCCCATCAACCGCAGTTGTGGGAACTGCCCAGTTGGCCACCACAAGAACAGGCCGCAAACGATTACCCGTGCGCCGTGTAAGCACAACACACTTCTGCTGAGATTGATCTCCACCTGCGGCTTTAGCTCCCCACTAATCCACAGAGATCAATCTCGGCTTTTTTACTGCAGATCCGCAGCATGCTCGGTCACTATAGAAACCCAAGGCACAACTTGCTCAAAAACTCGCCAGCCAGGGTATTTCATCAGTAAATGGAGTTTTCGGACAAAAGGCCCTCGGACGTTGCTCAAACATCATGAAAAGCGTAGCGATAGCTACGGTGTGAATGGTTTTGGGCAAGGTTAGAAGTCATTTTTTCGAATAGGTACAGTTTGTACATTTGCCTTGGTTGCCATTCCCCACTTAACTCATTGATATTAAAAGAATAGCAACATAAAAGTCACCGTACTGGTGAAATATCCGGGTTAAAATCCTCAAGTAATGAGGTATAACAACTCCTGTAAACAACAGCCACCGGCTAACCGACAAATCACCTGCAAGCCGCGCATTCTTATACAGTTTTCACTATGACCTGTTGTCTAAAACCGCTATGATGAGACGCAGTTCAATTGAGGAAGTGACCGCTCATGACAAGATTGCTGTGCGCCATCGTATTGCTGACTTACCAGAGTGCAGCGCATGCGGATATCTTTGCTGTGTTCCGCCATGATGATGGCAGCACCAACTGGCAGTATATCGCCAACACCAGTGCATCGCTGCTGATCTTGTCATTGCTGTATATCGTGACGCGCCTGTATCTCAGCCACCGCGCTTCACTGCGCCACAATCTTGAGCTACAGGCGGTGCGCGATCAGCTTGAGCATCGCGTAAAGGAACGCACCGCCACACTGAATGAGTCCAACCGCCTGTTACAAGAAGGCAACCGCGCCTTAGAAGATGAAATCGCAGAACACCGCGTTACCACGCAACTCCTGCGAACTTCGGAATCCTACATCAACAATATTCTGCGTTCCCTGCCGATTATGCTGATCGGCCTTGGCCACCGCGGTAACATCACCCAATGGAACCGCAAGGCCGAAGAGATCAGCGGCCTGAAATCCAGCGATGTGGTGGGTAAAAACCTCTGGCAGGCCTACCCCTCTATCACCATCACCGAAAAACAGGTGGCGCAGGCACGCAGCTCGCGCCAGCCCACGATCATCAAACAGAGTCAGCGCGGTCAGTATCATTTCGATATTACGATTTACCCGCTGGAAAATCAGAGCGAAACCGATGTCGTTGTTCTGCTGGCCGATGTTACCCAGCGCATCATCGCTGAAAACATGCTGATTCAACGGGATAAGATGTCGTCTATGGGCGAACTCGCCGCCTCTATGGCACTGGATATTAACGGGCCGCTACAGGGAGTCATGGCCAGAATAAGAGACTACCTGGCGCGCCACCCGGAACAGGCGGACGACCACGACCTCAACGACGCCTTAAATCGAGGCGAGCAAACCTCTGCGGTTATCAATAATTTGTTGAACTTCTCCCGCGCGCGCGGCGGAGAAAAGCGCAGCGCCAGCCTGCCCAGCCTGTTAGATCACTCTGTGGAGCTGGCCTCGGAACTGCTCAGCGTTCCCGCGGGGCTGAATTTCAAAGATATCACCGTGACCCGCAACTATGCGCAAAACACGCCCGATATCGCCTGCTACGTCACCGAGTTGCAACAGGTGTTTTTGAGCCTGTTTCGCCATTCCCTGCAGGCAATGAGCGCCGTCTCCAGGCCTGATTACCAACCCACGCTCAGTCTAAGTGTCGATACCACTTACGATGCGCTGTGGATAAAAGTACACCACAACGGCCAGAGTATGAGCCCAGAGGAACAGCAATTCCTATTCGAGCCCTTCCTGGCCGATCCGCCGGTATCCCGTGAGCCCAGACATGGCGATGACGATGCAGGTAAACGCTTGTCCTTCTCCTATTTCATCATTACCGAGCAGCACGACGGACAACTGGCGGTTACTTCGGACGACAGCGGTACGACGTTCCACATTGAGCTGCGCTTAACGCCCTGAACATTTGGCTCGACAACAATAACAGCGGCACTAACCCGGATATTTCACCAGTACGGCGACTTATCCGCCATTATTTACTTAATATCAATGGGTTATGTGATGGCTGGCAACAAAAGCCAATGTACAAAATATGCCTAAATGGTTTTT
>PDWI01002000.1_pt1 | contig 54258 bp, 55 predicted proteins | sample 1430891 | NCBI WGS metagenome assembly PDWI01 (sample SAMN01162508, study PRJNA174530) | Oral metagenome, whole genome shotgun sequencing project. | biome: Marine environment; feature: Marine mammal; material: Swab sample of the gingival sulcus; isolation source: swab sample of gingival sulcus... | reverse complement strand
TTGTAAAGGCGGCCTTTTGCGTGCGTGGTTTCCGCTTTCCGGGCGCCGAGCGCCGTATTCTGGGCCGTTACAGCCTTTGCCGCCGCTTTTGGGCGCCGCTGTTTCCAGCCTTTGCCGCCGCTTTCGGGCGCCGTTGTTTCCTGCTCTTGTGCCCTTTCCGGCCGCGGTTTAGCGCTTTTGGGCGCCGCGGCTGTTTGAGGCGCCGGACTTTCCGGCCATGGTTTCTGCCGAGCGCCGCGTCTTTTAGCGGAGTCGAAGGTCCGCCGCGCCCTTTTCGGCCGCGGTTTAGCGCTTTCCGGGCGGCCCGGCTGTTTGAGGCGGCGGCCTTTCTGCCCGCAGTTTCTGCTGAGCGCCATATCTTTTTGAAGCGGCGGCTTTTTGCGGGCGTGGTTTCCGCTGAGTGCCGCGTCTTTTAGCGGAGGCGCCGGCTGTTTGAGGCAGCGCCCTTTCTGCCCGCAGTTTCTGCTGAGCTTGTAAAGGCGGCCTTTTGCGTGCGTGGTTTCCGCTTTCCGGGCGCCGAGCGCCGTATTCTGGGCCGTTACAGCCTTTGCCGCCGCTTTTGGGCGCCGCGGCTGTTTAGAGCTGTGGTTGGGCCGGCTTTTTCCGGCCGTAGTTTAGCACTTTCCGGGCCGCTCTGTTCCTTTTGCGGCAGATTTGCTAATCTGGGCGCTCTGGAGAAAATGTATGCGCACATTGTATTTTATCCGTCACGCGGAAAGCGAAGCCAATAAACAGAGAATATTCGGAAGCCGTCTGCAGGTGCCTCTGACCCCTGCAGGCAGGGCCGACGCGGCCAGAATTGCCGCTGAATTCAGGGATATGGCCGAACTGGACGGTATTATTTCTTCTCCCCTGCGGCGGGCCGTGGAAACCGCTCAGGCTTTTTCAGAATGTTTCGGCTGCAGCATTGAACAGGATGAACGTCTTGTTGAGCAGGAGCTCGGATCCTTTTCCGGCATGTCGTACGATTCGGTTAAAAACATGAAGGAATTTGAATCGGATCCCCTGAAACGCTGGAACTGGCACGCGGGCGGTTCGGGAGAATCCTATTCCATGGTGGCCGAACGGGTTGTTGATTTTCTGGGTTCGCTCAGCCGCTTACCGGAGAACGGTTCATGGCTGATTGTCACGCATGCGGTGTTTTTTCGTCTGCTTCGCGGTGCTCTGGAAAACACTCTGCCGGAGTATCCGGTGAAATTTCCCAACAACGGAGAAATCTGGCAGGTGGAGTTCCGCGGTCTGGGAGAATTTCACACCATTAAGTCGCTTATGCTTGGAAACAGCCGCAGTTTTACGCACAAGCCCTGAAACAGTTTTTCTCAAGGGGCCTTCCCTTCCGGCTTTTTTCACGGTTAGACTGAAGGCAGAATGCAGCTGTGGGTGCCTTCCGGCCGGGGAGAGTCGGATTTTACAGAGAAAAAATCGCGATTTATAGGTGCGGCCCGCAGGGCGCGGACGGCTGAAGAAGCCCGGAGCATTGTGGCCGCCCTCCGTGAGGAGCATCCCCGTTCACGGCACGTGGTTTGGGCCTATGTGCTGGGAGCTGACGGTGTTCTGAAAGGAATGAGCGACGACGGTGAACCCCGGGGTACCGCTGGCCGTCCGGTTCTGGACCATATTACCGGCGCGAAGCTTACCGACACCCTGGTAACGGTGGTGCGGTATTTCGGCGGCATTAAGCTGGGAACCGGCGGTTTGTGTTCGGCCTACGGACAGGCGGCGCGGCAGGCTCTGGAGGCCATGAGCCGTGAACCCCTTATTGAGCGCCGGCAGCTGCGGCTGGGCATGGAATACTCCGTGTATGATACAATGCTCCGGCTGCTGGAGCGCTTTGAGGGCCGGGTTGTTGAGGACAGCTTTGGAGAAAACGTGTCTCTCAGGGTGGAAATTCCGGCGGGGGTTTTAAATGATTTTCTGGCGGCCGTGGAAAATGCCAGTCGTGGAGCGGCGGCCGTAGAGCTTATTGAACAGGAAAGAGGGTAAAATATGGGACGGTGTACAGTTCAGGCGGCAGATGAAATTCTGGATAAGACCTTTCCGGTTCTGGACAAGGGTTTTGTCCGGCTGGTTGATTACATGGGCAGCGACCAGCGCATAGTGCAGGCCGCCCGCGTCTCTTACGGCGGAGGCACAAAAACCCGCAGGGAAGATGCCGCTCTGATAGATTACCTTCTGCGCAACGATCATACATCTCCGTTTGAGCAGGTGGTGTTTACATTCCATACCAAAATGCCCATTTTTGTGGCCCGCCAGTGGGTGCGCCACCGTACAGCCCGGCTCAATGAAATTTCAGGACGTTACAGCGTTATGGCCGAGGAGTTCTACGAACCGGAAAGCCGGGATATTTCCGAGCAGAGCCGGGACAACAAACAGGGCCGTAAAAATGAGCCCATGGAACCGGCCCGGGCCGCGAAGGTAACCGAAACGCTTCAGAGCGCCCATAAAAACGCCTACAGTGCCTACAGCGATCTTCTGGAGGAGGGTACAGCCCGGGAACTGGCCCGGGTAGTGCTGCCTTTGAGCCTGTACACCGAGTGGTACTGGCAGATAGACCTGCATAACCTTTTCCGCTTTCTCCGGCTGCGCATGGACGCTCATGCCCAGAGGGAAATCCGCGCCTATGCCGAGGTAATGCACAGCATCGCCGCCCGGGTTTGCCCTGCGGCCTTTGAATCGTTTAACCGTCACATTAACGGCGGCGTCCGCTTCTCCAATGAGGAAATGAAGGCGCTCAACCGCATGCTGGCCGGAGAAGAACACGGTCTGGAAGGGAAGAATGCCCTGCGCTTTGAGACAAAACTGAAAGAAGGGCGTCAGATCTAAGCATTTGGCCTGCCCATTGATATTGACAGACAGGGTAAAACCCGGAGTATTACCGGATATTCCCTGCGTGGAGGAAATGGATGATCCGAACCGTCCAGGTTGAAAAGGTGGAAAATCAAACACTGGTAATGAACAACGATATTCCGCCGTCCGAAAACGCATCCTCCCGCCGCTTCTGGGGTGTCAGGGAACGCCCTTACCAGGTATCCAATCCCGGGGGACTGGAAATAGCTCCGGGCGACATGGTTGAAATTTACCTTCCGCCGGGACGGACAATCCTCACTTCTTCGCTGTTCTTTTTACTGCCGCTTATGCTGTTTCCACTAGGCTACTATCTTACCCGGTCCTGGCTGACTCTCCGGGGTGCAGCAGCTGATGCCGGAGATATTGAAGCCCTGGCCGGTCTTGGGGGATTTGCTCTTTTGGCGGCCGGTATTCCTCTGGGGGCCCTGCTGCGCGGTCTGGCGGGCCGTCTTGCCGGCCGAAAAGGCCGGACGCTGAGCGGCGTGCCTCGTATTACAAGGGTGCTTTCTCCGGAAGAGGCTCTTGCCTTCCGCATGAAGAACAAAAGCTGCGGCTCCTGCACTCTGTGTAAATAAAGTTTACTTCTTTCCCAGTTCGTTAATGATTTCGGCCATTTTATCCAGAGGCGCTTCCTGTGTTATATAGCCGTGTTCCATTGCAACTTTAGGCATGCCGTAAACAATGGATGTTTCTTCGTCCTGGGCAATGGTTATACCGCCTTCACTGTATATGCTGCCGATTTCCCGTGAACCGTCACGGCCCATGCCGGTCATAATAATGCCTACAGCGCTGTTGCCGAATTCCCGGGCCACAGATTCAAACAGCACCCCGGCTGACGGTTTATGGCCATTGACGGTATCTCCTTCCTGAACGTGTACAACGGTCGCCAGCGATTTCTTTTCCACGGATAGATGGTATCCCCCCGGTGCGATCAGAATTCGTCCGGGTTTCAGAATGTCTCCTTCGGCCGCTTCCTTTACTTCCAGAGGACAGATCGTATCCAGACTGCGGGCAAACTCGGCAGTAAAACCTGCCGGCATGTGCTGTACAACCACAATTGGGATCTGCATTTCCGGAGAAAGAAGCGCGAAGACCTCCCGGAGAGCCTTGGGCCCGCCGGTTGAAATGCCAATGGCAAAAATTTGAGCAGGTGCCGGTTCTTTGAGGGGTTTTAGTTCCGGCCATTCCCCGGTTGTGCTTTGCGCTGATACTTCTATTTCCGTTTTAAAGGTCTGCGGAAGAGGGGGAGGCGAAAGCGATTTCTTTTTCAGATACGCGCTTCCGTATCCCAGAATCATTTCCACCAGACGCTTTGCGGTGTCGCTGTTGGCATCGGGGGTTCCCCCGGGCTTGGAAATAAAATCAGCGGCTCCGAGCGAAAGGGCCTTCATGGTTATTTTCGCGCCTTTCTTTGCAATGGACGAGAGAATAATAACCGGCATGTCCCATCCCAGTTCTTTGCGCTTTTTCAAAAATCCTATTCCATCCAGTTCCGGCATTTCCAGATCCAGAACAATAAGGTCAGGATTCAGTTTTTTGACTTTATTCAGGGCAAACTGGCCGTTCATTGCCGTGCCGACAACTTGAATTTCAGGCTGGCCTTCCAGCATGCGGCGCACCATGTTGCGCATCAGGGCGGAGTCATCAACAATCAGAACAGATATAGGTATCATAAGGCTGCGTCTCCTGTTGATTTACCATAAATACATGCCCAGTCTGTTTTAACGAACTGGAAATCTGTTTCCATGCCGAACAGCGACTCGGAATGGCCAATGAACAGATAGGCATAACCGGACATGGCTTTCCAGAAATGATCAATAACATTTTTCTGAGCCGCTTCATCAAAGTAGATAAGAACGTTGCGGCAGAAAACTATATCCAGATCTTTTAAACCGGTTTCAAATTTCAGGTTGTGGTAATCAAAAGTAATGAGTTCCTTCAGGCTGTCTTTGACTTTGAAACCCTGTTCAACGGGTTCAAAGTATTTTTTCTGGTAAAACTCCGGAACACTGCTCATTCGGGTTTCCGGGTATACGCCTTCCTTGGCTGTCATAAGAGATTTGAGACTGAGATCCGATGCCGTTATTTCAATTTCCCAGCCGGGAGGCAGATGTTCCTTGAAAACCATGGCATTGGTATACGGTTCTTCTCCGCTGGAGCATCCGGCGTTCCAGCTTCGTATGCGTTTGTCGCCCTTCGCTGTTTTATATTTAATCAGCTGGGGAATGACGTGCTGGATCAGTGTATCGTAATGAGCCTGGTTTCGGAAAAAACGGGTAAGATTGGTTGTAATTGCGTCCAGAAACAGGCGGGTTTCTTCCTTGTTGCTCTTCAGGAGATTCAGATAATCTCCCGGTGTCCGGGAGTCGTTGTTTCTTAAACGTTCTTTCAGCCGGCTTTCCAGAATGGAACGGTTTGTTTTGGAAAAATGTATTCCGCTCTCAGAATATATGTATTGCCGGAACCCGTCAAAATCATTATCACTCAGAAAATCTGACATTGTTTAACCGCCGATTATTTAATGTTTTAAGTCTAGAAAAGTGGGGGGTGCGGTGTCAACGCTGTTTTAGTTTTTTTTATAAAACACGATATATTTTAAAAAGATGTTTCATAAGCCGCGCAGATATGAAATTGACATAGTCGGTATTTCTCTGGAAGGAAGCAGCGGATCTCCTGCCGTTATCTTTCAGTCCCGGGAGTATCCGGATATGTTTTGTCTGGATATTGATGTTTTTGCCGCGGAAATGATTGTCCGGGAGTTCTCCGGTGAAAGTTCATTTTCAACTTTGGGCTGGCTTGAAGAATTTCTGAGCCGGAGACCCCCGCGTTTCGGCCTGGTGGAAAAAACCGGAGAAGACGGCATCCGTGTCGGTTTTTCTTCTCCGGGAAGCCGGCACAAGCGTTATCTGCGGCTTGGTGAAGCTCTGGCGTTAAGCCGGCGGCTGAGCATTCCTCTGTACGCCGAAGAGCCGCTGTTTTTTAAGTCTTTCAGTGAAAAGGCCTGGCTCAGTAATTCCAATACTTTTATTGAGGACTTCCTTTATTTCTCTCCTTTGCATTATCCTTCTGTCATCTATTGATGAGGCAGGATATGAAACAGAAAAAACTCCGGAATAAAATGGTGTGGATAACCGGCGCTTCGGCCGGTATCGGCAGGGAAATGGCCCTGTGGGCCTCCGAAGCCGGTGCCCGCCTTTGTCTGATATCGTCACGTCTGGAAGTGCTACAGGAAACAGCACGGCAGTGCAGGGAAAGAGGCGCTGTTTCTGTTCATGTCAAGGCCATTGATCTTTCCAGCGGGGAAGAGGCTTTCCGGAAGCTGGCCGCTCTGGCGGCCGAATGTGACGCGCCGGATTACCTTATACTGAACGCGGGGGTGTCACAGCGCTCGCGTGTTCTGGATACAGAGCCGGCAACTGCCAGAAAAATTATGGATCTGAATTTTTTCGGTTCGGCTGCTGTGGTTAACGCGGTTCTGCCCGCAATGATTGCCGCCGGCGGAGGGTGTATAGGTGTTACCAGCAGTCTGACGGGTGTTTTCGGATTTCCCCTGCGTTCGTCTTATTCGGCCAGCAAGCATGCTCTTCACGGGTATTTTGAGAGTCTGGCTCTGGAATATGCCGATTCAGGTATTTCGGTTACTCTGGCAATTCCCGGTTTTATCCGGACGGATGTCAGTGTGAACTCTCTTACCGGAGACGGCAGCCGTCACGGGAAAATGGATGATAATCAGAAAAACGGCATGAGTCCGGATATCTGCGCCCGTCAATACTGGAAAGCCGTAATTCGAAGGCGGCCCCGGAAGGTTATCGGCGGATTCGATACCATTATGGTGTTTTTCTATAACTACCTGCCTTTTGTGTACCGCTTTCTGGGCCGGCGTGTCAGTCCTGTTTAGGGCCGCGGGCGCGCAGCTGGTGCGCGCTGGACAGGGCCCTGGTGTGCCGCCCGGGGTGCGGTCTCGGGTGCTCCCCGGCGCTGCCGCTGCGGGTAAGCTGCCTGTCCCTTGAACAGCCGCCTCTCCCGGGTAAGCACCCGTTTCTGCCGTCCGCGGCGCGGTATCGGGTGCCCCCCCGCGCCGGCCGCTGCGGGTAAGCTGCCCGTCCCGTGAACAGCCGCCTCTCTCGGGTAAGCGCTCGTTTCTGCCGCCCGCAGGCGCGCAGTTGGCGCGCGCAGGATAAGGCCCTGGTGCAGCCGTCCGCGGCGCGGTCTCGGAGCTTCCCGCCCGCGGGCTTCCCTTTCCCGACATCTGCCGGTAATATGTCCAAAGCAAAAACAGGAGTAGTGTAAGCATGACTGATATGTTTGACAAATGCGCAACAGACGCAGGTTATTTTGGACGGTTCCGGGCTGCGGGAGACCGGTTTTTTACCCTCCCGGTTATTGACGATTTACCCGGACCGCACATGAAGTTTCAGGGCCAGGATAACATTATGTGGTCGGTCAACAACTACATAGGTCTGGCCGGAAACGAAGAAATAAAACAGGCGGCCCTGGAAGCCACGGAAAAATGGTCAGTCAGTTCCCCCATGGGTTCCCGCATGATGAGCGGAAGCACCACAGAACATCTGGCTCTGGAGAAGTCCCTGGCCGAATACGCCCAGAAGGAAGACTCCTTTCTGTTCAACTTCGGCTACATGGGTGTTCTGGGAACGGTTGTTTCCCTTACCGGACCCGACGATACTCTTATTGTTGACAAGCTGGCCCATGCCTGCATAGTGGACGCCGCGTTCAGCGCCAAGGGGAGCAACGGCGGAAAACCCATGGTGCGTTTCTTCCGTCACAACGACATGAACGATCTGGAATCCGTACTCAAAAGCGTTAACAAAGACCGCAAAGGCGGTGTAATGATTCTTTCGGAAGGCGTTTACGGCATGACCGGAGATCTGGCCGATCTGAAGGGCATTACCACTCTGGCCCGCAAATACGATGCCCGTGTTTTTATTGACGATGCTCACGGTATCGGCGTTATGGGCGAAAAAGGCCGCGGCACGGCCGATCATCAGGGAGTGCAGAAGGAAATAGATATTTATTTTGGAACCTTTGCCAAAACCTTTGCTTCCATCGGCGGCTTTGCGGCCACCAGCATCCAGGTGCGCGACTGGATTGCTTACAACGCGCGGACGCAGGTTTTTGCCAAGGCCCTGCCCATGCCCTATGTGAAGTCGCTGCAAGTGGCCCTGCGTCTTGTGCAGGAAGGCGATGAGCGCCGCAGAATTATGTGGGAACGTTCGAATCAGCTTAAGGATGGTCTGCGGAATCTGGGCTACCATATCGGCACAGGCGACTCTCCCATCTGCGCGGTCTTTACTCCGGTGGGGGATAATCTGGAAGATGTGGCTATGGGCATGCTTTCCTATCTGCGCAAGCACGGTATTTTCTGTACAGGTGTTGTCTGGCCGGTTATTCCTCCCGGACTGGTTATGTTCCGCATGATCCCCACCACCGCGCACTCTGAAGAAGATGTGCAGCGCACAGTGGACGTGTTTAAAAAAATGCGTGACGATCTGAAAATTCAGTTCCCTCTGGGCAGTTCGGAAATCAGCAAGATCCAAAAGATCTTCCGCGATTAAACTGCGCCCCAGGCTGAATGCATGAAGCAGGGTGAGGGAATGAAGGCCGAATTTTCCGGCAGTGATTTCTGGAAAAATTACATGGTCCGCTGGTTTGGCAAAGAGCTGATTGACAAGTGGGCCATGTACGCGGAACTTGTTCAGATAGATTCCGCGGGCGGAAAAATTAACGCTGAAGTGTACAGAAACACGGACAGCGGGAAACCTGTTATTGTTTTTGCCCACGGTATTGCCGGCTATGCCAGGGTACTGCTTCCCTTTCTCATACCGCTTTATGAAAAGGGCTATAACATTGTTACTCCCGATCTGGAAGGTTTTGGATATAACGGCAGGATAAAAGGCGATTACACCTGGAACACGCATCTGCGGAATCTGAAAGATACTGTTGATTATGCCAGATCGCAGTTTCAGGGACCGGTCTTTCTGGGCGGTGCCAGTATGGGCGGGCCTTTGGCCTACGCGGCAGACGCGCGCTACAACTGCGCCGACGCCCTGATCTGCTGGTGTCTCTGGAATTTGAGCGACAGGGAATTTCTGAAAAAGGAAACAACCACAAAAGGTTTAACGCCCCTGCTTCTGCCGCTTTTCAGGCTGGCGGCCTCAGTGTTTGGAAAACTGCGTGTAAAAACATATTCGTTTATTTCCTACGACACATTAACCGACAGCAGCGAATTTAATAATTTATTGAAAACCGATCCCCAGGCGGGCACTTCCATCAGTCTGCGGGGCGCTCTGAGTCTGGTTACTCAGGCTGTGCCGGACATTATGTATGAAAATTATTCAAAACCCGTGCTGCTCTGTCAGCCGGAAGGGGACAGGATGATACCTCCTGTTTACTCGCGCAGAACTTTCGGCAGATTGAAATCCGAACAGAAAAAATATTACGGTTTTGAGGGGCCGCATTTTCCGCTGGAGAAAAAAATTTACAGCAGGTGGGCCGACTGTGTGGACCGGTTTATAGAGGAGTATGGTAATATAGCATTATGAAAAAGTCTTTAAGCCGGGTTCTGACAGTTGTTTTTATTGTTTTGGGTGTTTTTATTATTGCGGCCCTTACCGTTTTTTTTCTGAGTCACACATCTGTGCTCAGTAAACTGAGTCTGCCGGTGCGCTCCCTCGTCTATGGCGGCGTTGTGGCCCTGCTTGTTCTGCCTGTCCTGCTCTTTTTTATTCTGCGCAATAAATCGCTGAGCGGGTACAGCGTCTATGCTCTGGAAGATTTGGAGCTGAACGAAGCGGAGCTGAACGATGCTGTAGCCAACTGGGTGTTTTCAAAGTACCGCAAGCATGTTGAGGAAGATGTACAGTTTCTGGAAAATGAAGATGGAAGCGTAAGCTGCCGTGTAAAGGTGCGTGAGGAGTAACTTACTGTTCCGGGCCAAGCATGTTTTTCAGCAGGGTGTCTTTACGGCGCCATTTCGGATGAACTTTAACCCGTAAATCCAGGCTTATCTTCCAGGGAAAAATACGTTTCATTTCAATAATGGAAGACACACGGATCTTCTTGATATTCTCCCCTTTATGTCCTACCAGTATTCCGGTCTGGGAAGGGCGTTCCACCATCAGAAAGGCTCGGACCCACAGATGGTTTTCACTGCGGAACTCCATGTCTGCTATTTCAACATAGACAGAGTGCGGTACTTCGTCACGCGTGCCCTGTATGGCTTTTTCCCGTATAATTTCGGCAATGCGGAATTCGGGATTCTGGTCGGTGTAGAATTCTTTGGGGTAAAGGGCCTGTCCTTCGGGCATCAGCTCAAAAATCTTTTCCAGAAGTGTATCCAGTCCGCGGTTTTTTACTGCTGAAATGTTGAGCAGGGCGGCAGGCATCAGCAAGGCCTGAATATGACCGCGAATTTCCGGAAGATAAGGTGTTTCAAGGTCGGTTTTATTAAGGGCGGCAATAACGGGTTTGCCGCTTTTGCGGAGCAGTTTCATTATTTCCAGCTCCTCGGGGCCGGGAACCCGTGTGGCGTCAACCACGTAAAGTACCGTGTCTGCGTCATCCAGGCTGCGGTGGACGGAGTCTTTCAGGTAGGTGTTCAGTTTCTTTTCTGATTTATGATAGCCGGGCGTGTCCACAAAAACGATCTGTCCCTGCTCCCGGTTAACTATGCCCCGGATGGCATTGCGGGTGGTCTGGGGAACCGGCGATGTAATGGCTACTTTTTCTCCGCAGAGAGTGTTCAGAAGTGTGGACTTTCCGGCGGAAGGCCGGCCTATTATAGCTGTAAATCCGCTTTTCACAGTGTGTTTCTTCCCTGTCTGCAATGTGTCATATTCGGTCCTTTCCCGGGGGTATCTTGTCTCGTTCCCCAGAGCTTACTATATTATTTCCATTCTTATCCAGAATGAGGTGATGTGTGATCTATCTGAAAGACGATGATTCCAAAGACAATAAAAACGGAAAAGACGGCATGGATGCCCTGCAGCTGAAGCTTCTGAAAACCCGGACAATTCTTCTCTCGGGCGGAATAGACAAGGAGCTGGCCGAACGGGTTATTAAACAGATGCTTCTTCTGGAAGCCGACGGCAATGAGCCCATTAAGGTTTTTATTGATTCTCCCGGAGGCGACGCGGATGCCGGTTATGCCATTTTCGACATGCTGCGCTTTATTGAGCCGGAAGTGTACACCATAGGCATGGGTACAGTGGCCAGTGCTGCCGCGCTTGTTCATCTGGCCGCAAAAAAGGAAAACCGCCTGAGTCTGCCGAACGCCCATTTTCTTATTCATCAGCCGCTTTCGGGCATCCGCGGTGTGGCAACGGAGATTGAAATCCATGCCAAAGAGCTGGAAAAGCTCCGTGAGAAAATCAACAGGCTCATAGCCGAAGAAACCGGTCAGAAAGTAACAAAGGTCTCCAAAGACACCGACAGAGACTACTGGCTGAGCGCTGAAGAGGCACTGGAATACGGTTTAATTTCAAAAATTATTCACAGCCGGGACGAGCTGAAATAGCCCGGCTTCAGGACTGGCTCCGGGAGTCCAGTGCCTCCAGACTGTTTTCCAGGCGCCCGGTCATCTTTTCAATTTCCCTCCAGCTGCCGTTCAGATTCTTCAAGTGGCCCGCGGCCACCGAAAGAGGCTTGACAAGCGCGTTGAAGTCGCGTTTCAGGCGGTCTACCCTGGAACGCAGTTCGCGGCCTTCGGCGGGAAGCGCCAGGCCTTTTAATCCGTAGGAAACAGTCTGCAGATAGGCAAAGAGACTGGACGGCCCTGCCGGCAGAATGTTGAGCTGCAGACACTGGCGCATAATGCTGCCGTCGTCGTCGCGCAGCAGGCGGTAATGGAGGTTCTCCGCGGGCAGGTACATCAGCGCGAAGGAAAGGGTGCCTTCGTCGGGCCGGATGTAGCGTGATGAAACAGCCTGGGCGTGGGTCAGAAATGTTTTCCGGACATCCGCGGGAATGGACGTGCTGTATTCTTCGTCCTCCGAAAGCCAGTTTTCCAGCCGTTCCAGGGGAAACTTGGAATCAACAGCCACCAGCCGGGAACCCATTTTAATAACGGCGTCTACCCGGCAGCCGTCTGAAAAGGAAAACTGCGCTGCCCAGGAACCGGGCGGCAGCCATGAACGCAGAAGTTCTTCCAGCAGGGTTTCGCCGAATCCTCCCCTGACACGGGGAATGCGGAAGGCCCGGTCCAGTCCCTCAACACGTTCTCCAATGCGGTCCAGGGCGTTCAGCTGGCGGGAAATACTGCGCATCAGTTCCCGGCTGTCTGCCCAGCCCTCTTCTTCACTGGAGCGCTTTCCTCCGCGCTGTACCCGGGAGCGGATCAGCAAAAATATCAGAAAGACTATAAGAACTCCGCTTCCGGCCGCAATCTGCCATGCTGTTGTGTCCATAACTGCAATCCTGCCCTTTAATTCGGTGGACTTGCGTCCGCTATTGAGGCTATTATGAGCCGCAATGAGATACCCGGACAAGACAGCCTGGCGGCGTGAGCTGGAAAAAGCGTCAGTTCTGCCGGAGGGCTTTGCTTCAGCAGTTACATCTCTTCAATTCATTCCCCGGGAAAAACCGGATGCCGGAACGCAGTCCATGAACCTGGCTCTGCTGCGTCTGGATAAACCCTCCCCGTCGTTTGCCGGTATGTTTACCCGTAACGCCTTTCCGGGCTGGCCGGTTGTTGCCGGACGGCGTCTGCTGGATGAAGGGGCGGTACAGGGTGTTCTGGTGAACAACAAAGTGGCCAACGTGGGTGTGTCCGGGGGACTGGAAGATTCTTTGAACCTGACCGGGGAAACCGCGCGTATTTTCGGCGACTCGCATGCGTATTTTCCTCTTTCGACAGGTGTTATAGGCTGGAGGCTGCCGGCCGCTGAAATGAAGGAGGCCGCCAAAAAACTTCCGGGGCTGCTTCAGAGAGAATCTCTTCTGCCCTTTGCCGAGTGTATTATGACAACCGACTCCTGGCCGAAGGTCCGCTCTGCTTCATGCGGCGCCGGGCGCATTACCGGTGCGGCCAAAGGCGCGGGTATGGTGGAACCGGATATGGCCACCATGCTGGCCTTTTTTCTGACAGATGTGGATGTGCCGCGTAATTCGGCCCGGCGTATCCTTTCCGAAGCGGTGAACATGAGCTTTAACCGTATGTCGGTGGACGGGGAAACAAGTACCAGCGATTCAGTTATTCTTCTTTCTTCCGGAGTGCATCCCTATCCGGGGGACAGCGCTTTCCGTAATTCTCTTATGGAAACAGCCGCTCTATTGGCCGAAGATGTGGTGCGTAACGGAGAAGGCTGTTCCCATGTCTTCCGGGTAACGGTGTCCGGCGCCCCGGATGAGAAAACAGCCGTTACCCTGGCCCGCTGTGTGGCTAACGCGCCGCTGACCAAAACAGCCGTGCGCGGAAACGATCCCAACGTGGGGCGTGTGCTGCAGGCTCTGGGCGCGGCCTGCGGGCGCATTGGGCTGGAACTGCAGAGAAACCGGCTGACCATGGATATTGGAAACTGCCGCGTGTTTGAAAAGGGAGATTTTTTACTGGACGGCGGCACCGAAGGGCGGCTTGCCGGGTATTTTGCGGAGCGGGAAATGCCCCTGCCGTCTCCCGGCTGGCCGCTTCACAACGAACGGGTTGAAATGGAACTGTCTCTGGGGCTGGGCCGCTGCCGCGCTTCTGTAACCGGCAGTGATCTGTCTGAAGACTATATACGGATAAACGCTGATTATCGAACTTGAAATATGAAATGAAAGGAAGGACGCGTGGACTTTTCAGATGAAAAGAAAATTAAAAATGCCGGAGCACTTATAAACGAGGTCCGGCAGGAAATCGGCAGAAGAGTGGTCGGGCAGACAACTCTGGTGGATGGACTCCTGACCGGTATTATTGCCGGCGGCCATGTACTTGTGGAAGGTGTGCCGGGTCTGGCCAAAACCCTGGCTGTCAAAACCCTGGCGGATGTTATTTCCGCCATGTTCAAGAGAATACAGTTTACACCGGATCTTCTTCCGGCCGACCTGACCGGTACCATGATCTACCGTCAGCAGACCGGTGAATTTGTGCCGCGGAAAGGGCCCATCTTCTCTAATGTCATTCTGGCCGACGAAATTAACCGTGCCCCGGCAAAAGTGCAGTCGGCCCTGCTGGAAGCCATGTCGGAAGGACAGGTAACCATTGGAGAGCAGACATACAAGCTGCCGGAACCGTTCTTTGTCATGGCCACGCAGAATCCCATAGAACAGGAAGGAACTTACCGCCTTCCCGAAGCACAGCTGGACAGGTTTCTGGTTAAAGTGAAGGTAGACTACCCTTCGCCGGCGGAGGAACTGATGGTTCTGGAGCGGATGGTGGACAATCCTCATATTTCCCTGCGTCGTGTGCTGGACCGTGAAAAAGTTATAACGCTGCGCCAGGCCGCCGAAGCGGTCAAAGCCGAAGAGGGAATCCGCCGCTACATAGTTTCTCTGGTGGCCGCCGGGCGGGTAAAGGACCGGAAAAAACTGCCGGTGGCCCGTTATATAGAATACGGAGCTTCCCCGCGGGCCACCTTGGCCATGTACCGGGCCGCCCGCGTGCAGGCTTTGTTTGACGGACGCGCGTTCGTGCTGCCGGAAGATGTTAAAGCGGTTGCTCCCATGGTTCTGCGTCACCGTATTGTTCTTTCCTACGAGGCTGAGGCCGAACAGATGGACGCCGATGACGTTATTTCCGGCTTGCTGGCGGCTGTTACAGTTCCGTGATCCGCGAAGATCTTCCCGCGCGGGTCCGCCGTCTCCATGTGCGTTCCCGAAAACTGGTGGAAGGACTGTTTGCGGGTAATTATCATTCGGTGTTCAAAGGTCCGGGGCTTGAATTCGATGAGGTCCGCGACTATGTCTACGGCGACGATGTCCGGTTTATAGACTGGAATGTTTCCTCCCGTATGGCCGCGCCCTATTCCAAAACCTTCCGGGAAGAACGGGAACTCATTCTTTTTGTGCTGATGGATGTTTCCGCGTCTCTGTCCATGGGCAGCGGCACTACGGACAAAAGGGATGTGGCCGGTAACCTGTTCGCGCTGCTGGCCCTGGCCGCCGTAGCCAACGAAGACCGTGTGGGCTGCCTGCTGTTTTCCGACAGGGTGGAGCGTCTGGTGAATCCCATGAAGGGGCGCAAACACGTTCTGCGGCAGATCAGTGAGGTTCTGGGATGCCGTCCGAAGGGGCGGGGTTCCGATCTGGCGCAGGCGCTGCGCACGGCAAATCAGACGCTGAAGCGGCGGAGCATTGTTGTTGTTCTTTCCGATTTCCGCAGCGCGGACTACCGCTCCGAACTTGTCCTTCTGGCCCGCAAGCATGACGTTATAGCCGTACGGCTCACCGACCCCCTCGATACATCGTTTCCTCCGGGCGGACTGGTTGAAATTAAGGATGCTGAATCAGGCGAAAGTTTTACCATCTGGGGAAAGCAGCAGAAAGTGCGGGACAGCTACGCGGAATTCTGGGACGACCACCGCCGTCTCTGGCTGGAGACCTGCCGCTCAGCGGGTGTGGACGTACTGGAAGTGGGAACCGATGAAGAGCCGGCCGACAGTCTGCAGGCCTTTTTCCGCCGGAGGCGGGGAAAATGAAGAAGCCGTTTTTCCTGTTTGTTTTGTTTGTGTGCCTTGCGCTGCTCCTGCCGGCTCAGGCGGTTCTTCAGGACGTCAGATTTGTTCCTCCGGTGTTTTATGTCGGCGATCCTGTGGAAATGCATATAGATTTTTTACTGGATGCTCCCATGGCGGTGGAGGTTCCTCAGGTTATGCCCGAGTCAGACTGGGTGGATATTCACGATATTCAGATTGACTCGGATTCCGGGCGCCTGTCGCTTGTTATCAGTTTTACACCCTTTGCTCCGGGTACCCGTACTCTGCCGGCCATGGAGCTGGGCAGCCTGCAGCTCCGGGACATTAAAATTCCGACACACTCCCTGATCAGCGGGGAGACTGAAGGTGTCAGAGTACTGAGAGGACAGCTTCTTCTGCCGGGAACCCGTCTGGCGCTGTCCTTTTTTCTGGCCCTTGCGGCAATGGCGCCCTTTATAGGTTTTGGTCTTGTCCGTTTTACAGTCCGTCAGATTAAACGGCTCCGGGATGCCTGGCAGGTGGGAAAACCGGCCCGCAGGCTTCAGAAAGTACTCAAGATGCTCAAAACACGTACAGGCACTGAGCCGGCGTCGCAGTGGTACGCGGAACTGACCGAAGAACTGCGCGATTATCTGAGCGCGAAAACAGGACATGACTGCCGAAGCGCCACAACAGCGGAAATTGGCCGGATGAAGGAATTTCAGTCCAGTGAAGGCCCCGGGTTTGTTTTGCTCAATGTTCTTAAAGACGGCGATATGGTAAAGTTTGCCGGTCAGTACGCGGATCAAAGAATTCTGAACAGATCGGCGGAAACAGTTGCTCTGGCGGTGCAGGAATGGGAGAAAAAGCATGAACGGATTCAGTGATCCCGGCTGGCTGGCCCTGTTTCTGTTTTTCCCGCTTCTGCTGTGGCTTCGGTTTTTCTGGAAGAAGCGGGGAGGACGCCTTCCCTTTCCTGTGGGCATCTGGGGAGGAAGCGGTTATGTTCCGCCCTTTTCCCTGAAAAAAACAGTTCTGCTTCTGAGTGAATTCCCTTTCTGGCTGGGAACCGCGCTGCTTATTGCCGCTCTGGCCGGACCGGAGTCCACTCAGCGGGAGGAAGTGTATCTTTCCCGCGGAATTGACATTATGGTTGTTCTGGATGAATCGTCCAGCATGGCGGCGGAAGACTTTCCGCCCATGAACCGTTTTGATACGGCCCGTGCCATGATCCGCCGTTTTATTGCCGGGCGTTCCGGAGACTCCATAGGGCTGGTTTCTTTTGGAAGCGAGGCTGTTTTGCGCAGTCCTCCGACAGACGACTACCAGTGGCTCTCGGAACGGCTTGATGAAATGCGCATTGGAGAACTGGGTGACGATACGGCTGTCGGTATGGGGCTGGCCGTTGCCGCTCTGCATCTGGCAGATTCCTCCGCTCCGGAAAAAGTTATTCTTCTTCTGACCGACGGCGATGATAACGCCGGAGAAATCCGGCCTGAAACAGCGGCTCTTATGGCCTCTGAAAAAGGAATCCGTATTTATACCGTGGGCGTGGGGAGCGACGGCGAGGTACCCATAACACTGACAAATCCGGAAACCGGAACCCTCACCCGGGGAACTATTGTGACGCGTTTTGATGAAGAGAAACTCCGCCGGCTGGCAGAATTAACCGGGGGCGGGTACTGGAGGGCCGGCAGTCCGGTTGCTCTGGAAACGGTTCTCCGCGCGGTTGATTCTCTTGAATCTGTTGAAAGGCGCGTGAGCGTCCGTGTCAGCAGCCGGCCGCTGCACCGTATTTTTGTTATTATCGGCGGAGCCCTTGTTCTGCTTCATTTTCTGATCCGCAAAGGTTTGCTGAAGGAGATGCCATGAATTGGGCCTACCCCTCTTCTTTCTGGGGATTTTTGCTGCTGATTCCTCTTTTCCTTGCGGCGGCTTTTGCCGGGAAATGGGCTTTTCTGTATCTGAAACCCCTGGGAGGTACACGTCTGGAGTGGCAGATCCGATCGTATCTCCGTAATATTATTATGGCGGCGTTTACAATACTGGTTGTTCTGGCCGCGGCAGAGCCGGTGGGCGGACGCAAGCCTGCTGCCGGGGAGTACTCCGGCCTGGATGTCGCGGTTGCCTTTGATATTTCCCGGAGTATGCTGGCTGAAGATGTGGAGCCCTACCGGCTTTCCCGTGCGTCCGCGGCTCTGCGTCAAATAGAAAGCAGTCTGGGAAACGCCCGGTTCTCCCTGATAATATTTAAGGGCGACGCGTATGTGGCTGTTCCCATGACAGAAGACAGGGTTGTTCTGGATATGTGGGTGGACAGACTGAGCCCGGGCTTGTCCACTGTGGCCGGTACAAACCTGGAGACTGCTCTGAAAACGGCCAGGGATTCGTTTCCCCGGAGTTCCGGGCGGAAGCGCGTTATTGTACTGATTACCGACGGGGAGTCTCTGGAAGGGCATGCCGACCGTGTTGTGAGGGAACTGACAAATGAAGGAATTCCCCTGTATATTCTGGCCGCGGGAACTTCTGAAGGCGCAACTATTCCTCTGGGAGGAGGTCAGTACGTGCAGGATGAAAGCGGCCGGCCGGTTGTTACACGTTCCGATATTAAAAAACTGACAGCACTGGCCTCGGCTACCGGTGCATCCTGTTATCCTCTTGCCCTTCCGAATGCGGTGTCGTCTTTAACGGAGTCTCTGAATGAAGAAAGGGAATTTGCCGAAAACCGGGGCATTGGCTTTTCCGGAAGCTACAAGTACCGCCTGTTTCTCATACCCTCTCTTATTCTGATTATTCTGTTTCTGTTTGTAAGGATTATCCCATGGCCGAAATTCTAAAAAGTTACCGGGCGTTTTCAGGGGTGCTGGGGGGCATGCTGATTCTTTCAGCTCTCAGTTCCTGCAGTAACGCGGCGCCTTCAGCGGATGTTCTTGCAGGAAATTTATCCTACGGCCGGGGGCAGTACCAGAAAGCCATACTTCAGTACCTTCATGCCGGAGATACGGCCGCGGTAGGGCGTGATGTTATTTATTATGATTTAGCCAATGTGTATTTTGCCCTGGGAGAGGGAGACGCGGCTTTGCGGTCCTGGGGACTGGCGGAAGAAAATACGGACAATGTGGATATTCTTTTCCGTGTCGCTTTTAACAGGGGTGTGCTGTATTATCTGCGGGGCCATTACGATGAGGCCTACCGCGCATTTAAACGTGCGTTGAAACTCCGGCCGGGAGATGTGGACGCAAAGATCAATCTGGAAGAATCGCTTTCCCGGGTCCGTTCCACAGCCACCCGTTCCCGGGAGAGCGAAGGGGCTGCCGCAGAAAATGGCCCGGAAGACCGCCAGCGGCTGCTGGATTACGTCAGACGAAAGGAGGCAGGCGCTTGGAAGAGCAAAGAAACACTCGGCGAGCCCGACGCGGCCGACTGGTAGCGCTTGCTGTCCTGCTTGCCCTGACCGCCGGCCGGACAGCCGCCGCGGATACAGCGTCTATGGATGTGGAGCCCCGCAGGGGTGTCCTCGGCAGCAGGTTTACGATCAGCATCCGTACCAGCATACCCTGGAACAACGACGTCCGGATTGAATCTCCGGAGCTGGAGAAAGGCATGGTCTGGGGGGCATACCCCTATGCCCGTTCCTGGAAAGCGGAATCGGCTGAAGGCGAGACGGTGCGTCTGGTGGAAGTACTGGGTGCCGTAAGCGTTGAGAGGCCGGGGTTCTTTACGCTGGGGCCGTTCCGTATTGAAGCGGGCGGGCGCCGGGTGCTTACTGAACAGACGGAGATAATCGGTCTGGAGCGCGATGAAGCGGATCTGCCTTTTCCGGTTTTCACAGCCTGGCGCTCAGTACCGGAAACAATATGGCAGGGGCAGGCTGTTCCTGTTGTGCTGGAAGCCCGGAATCTTGCTTCTCTGGTTCTGGCTGATTCGGTAAGTCCGGCCGAAGCTCCTCAGGGACTGCTGGAAGAAGCTCCGGGGCTGGGCGGTATTGTTACGCGGCCTCACGGCGACGAGGTGCTGTATGATGTGCCGGTGGCTTCCTGGATATGGACGCCGGGAGAACCCGGATCTTATTCATTTCCGGGAATCCGCTGCAGAATTGCCGCGCTCAAGCGCGCTGTTCCCGGTTTTTCGGCGGAAGTTCTGCCGGTTCCCGAAGAAGCACTTGATTCCGGCGCGGTCGGCCGTTTTATTCTTTCCGCGGAGCTGGATGAAGGCCCTTACAGAGCCGGTGATATACTGTCGCTTCGGGTTCGGGTTGAAGGAGAAGGCAACATGAACGTTCTCCGGCTTCCGGAACCTGAGGTGGAAGGAGCGGTACTGGCCGGCCGAAGTGCTTCGTCTTCATACCTGCCCGGTTTTAAAGGCTTTGAAGGCTGGAGAGAGGACCGTTATGATTTTCAGCTGGAACGCAGCGGGAATATGGAAATACGCATTCCCCGCTGGGTGTGGTTCGATCCGGACAACGGCGGACAGCTGCGCTGGAAAAAAGCGCAGAGAATTTCTCTTACGGTAGAAGAAGCCGCCCCTGATGCTGCCGGGAAAAATATGCTTCCTCTGCTGGGAGATGCGGCTTTTCAGTATCCGGCTTTAAAATTTCACTGGAGAAACAAGTACTGGCTTTTTCTCTCTCTTCCCGGATTTATTGTTCTGCTGGTTGTTTTTCTTGTCCGGTATCCGGGAAAAAAAGCGCTGGTTTTGAGTCTTGCCGTTTTGCTGTTTATGGGGGCTGTTTCTGTTAATACGGAGTGGAGTTCTGCCGCCGGAAATGCCGCCCGGATGGCTGAGGCCGGTAATTGGGATGCGGCCGCCGATATTTATGAAAAACTGCTGAATGAAGCCGGTCCGGTTCCGGGGCTGCTTCACGACATGGCTTTTGTCAGGCTGAACCAGGGACAGCCGGATCAGGCTGTTTATCTTATGCGCCGGGCCATGTCTCTGCGTCCGGGTACGGCTTTGTTTAAGTCTTCTCTGGAACTGCTGGAGGGCCGGCTGTCTCTGGGAGATCAGGTAGCGGTTCCCCTGGGCGTTTCTCCTTCCATTGTTTTCGCTGTACTTCTGTTTCTGATCAATCTCTTTTTCCTGCTTCTTCTGAGGCTGATGTACCGCAGAGATTCCCGGAATGTCATAATTGTTATCAGCGCGTTTATACTTCTGGGCGGTGCTGTTTTCTTTTCAGTCTATACCGAAAAACTCTGGCAGAAGCCTACAGCTGTGGTAAGGGATAGTTCCCAGGCTTTGAGGAAAATTCCCGGCCCGCTGGCAACCAACTGGATTCAGCTTCCTGCCGGTACGGCTGTGGCCGTGGTTGCTGAAGAAGGAAACGATGTTCTGCTGCGCACCGGATTTGGACTGGAAGGCTGGCTTCCCGAGTCGTCTCTGCTGTTTCTTCCCGGAGACAGTGATGGACTTTGAACAGATTCTTCGTGAATGGGAAGAACGCCGGAAAAATACTGTTTCACGAAACATCGTTTCAGATGCCGCAGAGGAAAAGGTTGATAACGCGGAAAAGACAAACTGGCTGGAACTCTATCCTCCGGGCAGCGATGTTTTGACGGCTAAAAATACCAGCGATATTCCTCCGGTCAGTGAGGGCCGTTCCGTGTGGCTGCGCCGGGCTCATCAGGACACGCTGGATTTGCACGGCTTAAACGGCAGCGAGGCCAGAGGGGCCATAGAGCGGTTTATCCGTTCCATGCGCTCAAAAAATTTAAGGAAAGGGTTAATTATTCACGGTAAAGGCCTGCACTCACAGGATGGTTCTGTACTGCAGCCCCTGGTCAGGGATTTTCTGGAACAGTCAAATGAAGTTGGAGAATTCGGGAAGGCTTCCCGGAAAGACGGCGGTTCCGGAGCCACCTGGTTTTTACTTCGTCACCGTTCCCGGTAAATAATCCGTCCGCGGGTCAGGTCGTAGGGAGAGAGCGCGACACGCACCCGGTCGCCTGGAACAATCCGTATGTAGTGCTTGCGCATCTTGCCTGAAAGATGTGCCAGTATGAGATGACCGGCTTTTAATTCGACACGAAACATGGTGTTTGGCAGAGATTCTTTTACTACACCCTCTACCTCAATGGCCTCCTCTTTCAAAAAGAGTCCTCCTTTTTGGCCTAATGCCTGCATAATATTATTTGAGGGATTGTAATCGCGTCAAGTACGCATAGAGGAGTACACGCTGTGAGGTTGTTATTGCAGAGAGTGTGCTTCGCGGAGTGTGAGCTTCCGGCGGAGCTTGACACCGGCCGGGCCTGCAGTTGACAAACTGCGCCGTATGAGTCAGATTACCCGCGTTTATAGCGGGGGCGATTATGGATAAAAGATTCAAGAACAAAATGCAGAAGAAGCTCCTGGAGCTGAAAGCGGAAGTATTGGAATCGTTAATAGCTGAAAACAATGATTTCCGGGCGGCTGTGGAAGATATAGGGGTAAAAGATCTTGCGGATGTAGCCTCCAATGATATCGACGCCAGAACTCTTGAGGCTGTAGGAGCCAAGGACAAGGCCCGTCTGGAGCGCATAGAAGCCGCTTTGGGCCGTATTGAAAACGGCCGGTTCGGCTTGTGCGCCGCCTGCGGGGCAAAGATAAACCGTGCCCGGCTGGAAGCTATTCCTTATTCGGTTCTCTGCATTAGCTGTCAGACATCTTCGGAGCGCCGCCGGCCCCGCTGATAATTCATTTTTTCCGGGAAACCTGCCGATAATGAAACTGGTATTGGAGGTTTTCCATGGATGCAGGCGGTGTAACCGGCTATCTTTCATCCTATTCCACATCTTTTTCCCGCCCTGCCGGCGAGGATGCGCGCGTTACTGTTCCGGTACGGCCGGCTCATAGCGTGTTTGCCCAGTACCGGCATGTTTCCGGGGTTCCGGCTTCTCTTGGTCAGAGAAGTGTGCCGCTTCCCCGTCTGCAGATTCTTGACAGTCTGATTTCCAATCTCAGGAATATGGGTGTGACTGACGCAAAACCTTCAGCCGGACGTTCCGGCGGATTAACGTCCGGGGGGGAGCCGCTTGATATTCTGGTTCAGGAGTACGCTTCCTCTCTGCATAATGCTGTTACCGCGGTACCGTTGTCTTTTGGAACCCTGGGCGCATCTGCCTCGGCGGGCATGGTTTTCAGTGTAACGGCCTGACAGGGTGAAAAATCATATGTTATTTATCAGACAACAGGCGCTGCGGCCTGTCTTTACGGCTCTCATACTGATCTTGCTGATGGTGTTTCCTGTTGCAGGGGCTCAGCCCGTAACCTTTCAGTATTCTCACACAGAAGGAGATCAATGGCATCTGACCAGCGAGGTAAAAGAAAGCGTTCTGGCTGACGGCCGGCTGCTGTATGACACGGAAATACTGAATAAGATAGTGGTTGAGGTTCGGGAAGGCAGCGGCGCAGAAGGACGTCTGTGGAACCGCTATCATATTGCCGAAATTGCCCCCGGCAGTAATGTCTACGCGTGGAGCGGAGAATTTGAAGTTGAATATAACCGTAATGTCCAGGGCGCTCTGAGCGGTCTTCCTGCAGCTTCTGTTGTTCCCACCGTACGCAACATTCCGGTTTTTCCGGCTGAACCGGTGGAAAAGGGAGCCGTGTGGCAGGAAAAAGGCACGGAAGTTTTTGATCTGGAACCCGGACACGGAATCCCTGAAATTGTGGAAATTGATTTTACAGCCGACTACCAATACACAGGAACGGAAATTGTTGACGGACGTCCTTTTGAGGTTGTTGAAATTACCTATCATTATTCCTGGAATCCTGATAACGCCATGCTGCGCCGTTTTCTGCCCTATGCGGTTTTTCCCTGGAATATCAGCGGGGAGTTTGAGCAGAAAATACTCTGGGATTCCCGGGCTGGAAGAAATTACGCGGAAGAGGGCCGCTTTTCCTATACATATCTGATGAATGACGGGCATACTTATACTTATCAGGGAACGTCCCGGGGCAGAGCAGTTTATGCGGAGCCTTTGGACAAAGATTTGCTTGTTGAAGAAGTAGGAGAGCTGGAACAGGAGGATATACGGGCCGAAGTTGTGCCGGACGGGGTGAAAGTTTCTTTGGATAATATTAATTTTTATCCTGATGAAGCTGTTATGCTGCCCAGGCAGGATGAGAAACTTCGTGGTATAATGGAGATACTCTCGCGTTATCCTTCCAGGGATATCCGGGTAGTGGGGCATACGGCGTATATTCCCGGTTTGGGAGATGGGCAGGTACTTTCGGAACAGCGGGCTGAAACGGTAGCCCGTTATATTATTGATGCCGGAGTGCGGGCTCGGGAAAATGTTGTTATACGGGGTATGGGCAACAGGGAGCCGGTTGCTGACAATTCAACGGAACAGGGCCGCAGGCAGAACCGGCGTGTGGAAATTGTTATATTGGAGAATTGAGATGGAAGACCGGAAAGAAATTATCAGAGCCATTGATGAAAAACAGGCTGTAATAGCGGAAGAACAGACAGAGGAAGAACAGCTTCTGACAGTTCTGGGAGAGGCTCTTTATAATGCCCGTTCCGGAGCCGGAACGGATACGGATAAAACAGGAAAACTGAATTTTACCGAAGCCGGCCGGCAGCTGGATGAAATACAGAAGCTTGAGAAGAGTCTTGGCAGCCTGAGAACGAATGAAGGGAAGCGCCAGTCTCTTTCTGATGAATCCAGGGCCTTGAAGCTGGAAGCCCGGAATATAAAAAACCGCCTGGACAGTCTTTTTACCGACTTGGGAAAAGCGTCCTGGGAGGTGTGGAAAAGCGGCACGTCTGTCCCGGATGAACTGCGGGACGCTCTGGCGGATCTGATTAAAAATGATTCAAAACGCCGGGCCGCTGATGATAAATCCGCTGCGGCTGATTCCGCTGATGATAAATCCGCGAATAATGAATCCGCCGATAACAATACCGCGGAATCCGGAGAAAAGCGGCGCAAACCCTGGGCCTTCCTGGCTCAAGGCCGTTCTTTTCTGCGGAACACAAAGCGGAAAACTGCCGGTGTTATAATGGACTGGCAGTGGGGAAAGGCCGGCCGCCGGGTTTGGAAAACGGTTGCGCCGGAATTACTGGCCAATACCTCCGCGGAAAGCGTTCTGGCCGGAATGAAAAAGCTTCAAGCGCGGCAGGAGGCCATTGCCGGAAGAGAAGCCGCTCTGGCTGAACAGCTCTCTTCGCTTGACTCCGATTTGGCCGGGATGCCCGGTAAAGGTTCCGCGCGGAAACGCGGCGGCAGCATGGAACGTATGGTGGAAAGCCGCAAAAAAGAACTGCAGGGTGAGTTTCTGATACTTGGCCGCAGTTATGTGGAAGGAAAGGCCGGGGCGTTGAATCCGGAAAATCAGGCGGTGAAAAAGGCTTTAAAAGCATGGAAAGAGGTCAGCAGCCGCATTCAGAAAAAACAGGAAGAAGCGGATATTCTCTGCGCGTACAAAGCCCTGCTGGAGTCTCAGGAAGAAATAAAGATAAAAGCCGGAAAAATATCCCGCCTGGAAGAAGAAGTAAAAAGCCGTCAGGCCAGAATCCGGGCACTGAAGAAAGAACTGAAAGCCCTGGAAAAAGATATTGCCGCGCGGGAGGAGGCGCTTCCGCCTCTGCCCGGGACGGCCGCCGCGGCTCCTGAAACGCCGGCTCCTGAGACGCCGGAGTCCTAAAATCGGCCTGCCCGGTCTGACCGGCCGAACCAACCCTTAAACATGAAAGTACCGGCGCATGCGCGACTGCGCCGAAGGCCAGTAATGCAGGTAGAGCAGAAGAACCGAGATCGGCAGAGTTGTGGCCGTTACAATAAGCGACCAGCCCATCTTCCAGTTTCCGGTAAGCAGCAGATTTATCAGTATGTCGATACCGGTTACAAGGACGGTGAGTGCCAGCAGAATCCAGCTGGCCAGGTTGCTTCCCAGCCGTTCGGCTTTCCGGGCCAGAAGAACTATCAGTCCGGCAAGAACACCTCCCAGCAGTGTAATGGGTATCCCGCCCGGGAGAACCCAGCTGATATTTCCGGAAAGGTATCCAATAATAAACTCCAGTGCTCCGGCTGTTGCCGTTAAAGATACAATAAGGCTGTAGGGCCGCCGGGTAAAAACAAGCGGCAGAATGGCGCACAGCCACGCGGCCACCAGGCAGGAAAGAACAAGCAGCGACCATGTGAGTCTGCCGGAGACAAACCAGTCCACAGACATAACAATGGAGGCAGGAATAAGAAAGCCCAGAGTGGTCAGGGTTTTGGCCAGAGCAATTCTTTCCTCCGTACTTCTGGGGGCAGGTAAAGGCGGGGGGGCGGGCTTGGCCGGCCATGGATTTCCCCCGTTCAGGGGGAGCTGCTGAATGGGGGCTTCACAGAGAGGACACCGGACAATTTCCGGATCAACTTCTACGCCGCATCGGGAACAATAGGGCATGGTTTTACTCCTCAGGGGCCGTTGCTTTCCACTTTTACCGGAATGCCCATACCCACAAGGGTACGGAACACGTAAAGTTCGGTAATAGCCGGCCGGACCAGCCGGCCGAAGTTCATGTAAATATGCTTGTTCCAGCTTATCACTGAAGCCTTCACTTTTTCATCCATTGCCGGAGCGGGGATAAAATCAAAACGCTGAATATAGGGACGGAGGTGTTCCGGCATGCTTACAGCTCCCAGATTGCTCAAACCGCTGGTGTACAGGTTTGTACCGTAACGGGCGTAAAGTCCGGGGAGAAACATGTTTTTCACGCCCAAAGGGGCCAGCCGGGCCAGAATATTCTGTTCGGAGCGTATGTTCCGTCCCATACGGGCCGCCAGAAAACGGGGACGCATTTCCGTATTCATATAGCAGGAAACGTTTTCCAGTATTTCTTCAAAGCTCCAGTTTCCCAGCCGCGGATCAATTTCCGGCTCTATGCTGACAAAGAAGTTTCTTGTGCTTGCTGTCGGCCAGAACTTGCGGAGATTCACCGGAACGTTAATCCGTATGGGCGCCGTAACACGCCGCCGCATGTCCGGGGGCATGTCCTGCAGCATTTGTTCGAATGAATAGAGCATAACGGCCGTCAGAAAATTATTAATTCCCGTGCCGAACTGCCCGGCCCGTTTTTTTAGGGGTTCCAGGGGTATAATTCCGGTTGTAATACGGTAGCGGCCTTTCTGCTCCAGAGACAGCGGCAGATGAAAGGCTTTGTCGAGTGTGCGCGGCGGCGGCAGAAGCGGGTTGCCGAAGCGTTTGAAAGCATCTTCCGATTCTTCCGGGAGCGCCGCTTCTCCCGGGACGGGCAGTCCCCGGCAGTCCTGACGGGGAACACCCGAAAGGTGCAGGTATTCTGCCAGCAGTGACTGAAGAAAAATGAGGGCTCCTGTACCGTCGGTGAGTACGTGTGAAAATTCCACTGCTATAAGATTCCCGCGGCACCTCACGCGGAAAGGAAATATGCCCCTCCGGAGCAGGGGGTAGTCTGTACAGGGGTATTTGGAGTCTTGTTCAACAAGGGGAAGGCGTGTGGATTTCTTCAGGGAATACCAGAAAACGCCCCGCTTAAGGTGGACCGCGAAAAAGGGAAAGCGGGGCATCAGGTTGTTGAGAGCTGTCTGTATACGTCCGGCGTGCACCGGCGCAGACAGATGAGCCGATAGCCGGAAAACAGTGGTTGTGCGGTTGCCGGATACAGACGGATAGAGTTTTCCTGCGTTGTCCAGACGGTACCATATCGGCATATTGTGAAGATAAACGTCAAAGGGCAGGGATTCAAGTACCGCAGGTGAAGGGAAGGCTCTGGACTTATCCGCTCTAAAGGGATAGGGTCGGTTCATTATGGCCGATGATTCCAGAGGAGTTTTGGCCCGCTTAGGGCTGCTGTATGCCGCCATTTACGGTACGGTGGCCCTGCTCTATCCTTTTTATCCTGTTTATCTTTCTCTCAGAGACCTCAGTCCTTCCCGGATTGGAATTATTCTGGGAGGTTTGGAACTGGCGGCTCTGGCTGCCGCCTTTGTGCTGCCCCGTGCGGCCGACCGCAGCGGCCGTTTCCGCATGGTTATGGCGCTTATGGTTATTACAGCCGCCGGCGGAATTGTTCTGGTTCACAGGGGACGGCTGTTTTCGGAAATTCTGGCGGCTTCCCTTATTTACGGTTTTTTCTTCCGGCCTCTGCCGGCTCTGGCTGACGCGTATTCGGGGCACATTCTCCGCAATCCCTCAGCATATTACGGAAGGGTCAGGGCCGGGGGGACGATCAGCTTTCTTATTGTGTCTCTTTCTTTTCAGTTTTCAGGTATTCTGAATGACGCCCCTCCGCTCCGTTTTACTGCGGTTTTTCTTGCGGCCATGGGCGTTCTGGTCTGTGTTCTTCCCATACTTCCCCGTGTAACATCCGTTTCTCAGGAGCCTGCCGCCGCGGAAAAAGGAGCCTGGAAGAGTATTCCTTCGGGTTATTTTCCCCTTCTTATTCTTATGTTTACAGGGAATATCGGCCTGGCCGTATACAACGCCTTCGGTTCTTTGTACATGGCGCAGGTGTTTTCCCTTTCACAGGTGAGCGGTCTTATGGCCCTGGCTGCCGCGCCTGAAATACCCATTATGCTTTTGAGCGGCCGTATTCTGAATCTGCTTAAACACAGAAAAATGCTGTTTTCTGCTCTTCTGGCATCTGTTGTGCGTCTGCTCATTCTGGCTCTGTTTCCTTTCCGCTGGCCCATAGCGCTTTCACAGCTTACCCATGCCCTGGTATTCGGCTTATTTTTGATTGCCTGTGTGGACTGGATTAACATACGTGTACCGCAGCGCCGCAGAGCTTTGGGCATGGGCATCTTCATGGCGGTCAGCATTGGCGGAGCTCAGCTTGTGGGTTCCGTTCTCGGCGGATGGGTTCTGGAGGCCGGAGGTTTTACCGTGCTCTTTGCTGCCGGAGCGCTCTTCCCGCTGGCGGCTCTGATATGGCTGCTTTCCGATAAGAGAATAGGCAGCACTGACTCCCGGCTACTCGACGGACCCCCGCCGATCCGCTAGTCTGATCATTCAGGAGATTTTCTATGATTAAACAGCCCCTTCCGGGAGATAATCCCAAAAAAGTTTATCAGGAGAGGCATCTGGACCGTGTGCACCGCTTTCTTCTGGCCGGCGATACAGTCAGGGCTTATCTTGTGCGGGGGAACCGGCTTGTCAGGGAAATGAAGAACAGCCATTCTCTGGGGCCGCTGGAAACCATGCTTTTGGGGCAGTCGGCCCTGGGCGCCCTGCTGATGGCCGCTAATCTGAAAGATGAAGGCCGTATACGGCTTCAGTGGAAATGCGGAGGTCCGGTGGGGTTTCTCAGTGTTGAGGCGGACTCTCACGGTACTGTCCGGGGTTTTCTCGGGAATAATCCTGTTGTTTTGCCTGAAAATGCGGCCCATTCTTCTGTTGATTTTTTCGGCCCCGGGTTTTTAACGGTAACCCGGTTATTCTCCGGTACGGCCGAGCCCCACAACAGTACCGTGGCCCTGCGGCACGGGAAAATAGCTCAGGATCTGACCGCGTGGTACCTGGAGAGCGAGCAGCTGCCTACCGCAATGGCCCTGAGCGTGGCTTTTGACTGGGAAGGCGAACCTTCGGGCGCCGGAGGCCTTTTTCTGCAGGCTCTTCCCGGCGCGCCCGATGAAACTGTTGAGGCTCTGGAAAACTCTCTGGAGCACCTGCCTTCTCTGGGCGAGGCCTTTGCTGCCGGCAGAGATGCCGAGTCGCTGATACTGGAGCTGTTCTCGGCTCAGGCGCCCCGTTTTCTTAATTCCACACGGGTGGAGTTCTTCTGTCCATGCGATTCAGGGCTGTTTCAGCGTTATCTGCAGGGGCTTCCGGCCGCGGATAAAAAGGAAATTCGTGAAGAAGGGCCGTTTCCCCTGACCATTACCTGTCAGAACTGCGCCACAGTCTACACGTATTCCCGGGAGGAAGTTCAGGACTTCCTTTCCTGACTCCCCCGGAATTCCGGCAGGAATTACAGCATGTGAAAACCGGCTGGACAGTATGGATTTCTGCTGGGATAATAGATTTCTGGAGTGCGTGCGTTGGACAGTGAAACTCAGCTGAAAAAATACTGGAGTTCTGTTCTGGGCGAAGGCGGCGGTAAAACGGCCTGGCGCTCAGTGCCGCTGAAGCCGGGAGAAAAGCATTACTGGCATGCCGCGGCCCGGATAACAGGCAGTTCTGAAACAATAAGTGAAGCGGCCGTGGCCCTTAAGGGACCGGACGGCAGAATTATCAGGCTGCCGGAGCTGGAGCGTGAACTGGTGTCCGGAAATATCAATACCGCCGATGCGGTTCTGGATAAGGTGCAGAATCTGGTGGAATGCCGCGACGATGAGGACGGTTCAGCGGCAATAAAACGCTATCTGGCCGCATGGATTTGTGCCGATGTTGTCGGCCGCTGTATTGAAGGAACGGGGGATTAAATGGATCTGTTGTCCAGAATTTCTTCCGAAGTATGGGTTCAGCTGCATTACCGGTATAAAGGCGAACTCTTCCGCTTTAATCTGCCTCTTCAGCAGGGTGAAAAATTTCTGGACGGGCTGAGTCTGAATTATTCCTGGAGCACCATTCCCGAGGGACTGCGTTTCAGCCTTGTTATGAATCCTCTCAGTTCGGTGGAGCTTGAGTCTCTTGAAATTACCGGCGCGCTGAACTACGGAGAAAATATTAAAAGCGTTTTTGTTAATGGCTATCAGTCCTGGACAGGCAGCAGGGAGCGTTATCCGGGAGAGCGCATGGCCGCTCTGGGATGGCCCGGCCGGCTGATGTCTTTTCAGCGGTACGGCGATGCCGGTTTTTATCAGTACTCGGAGAAGAAGGGCCGGTTTCACGGCTATTCCTATGCCTATGTCCGTTATGATGACAAGCTTCTTTTTGCCGGCAGTCTGGATGAAACGGCAGGCTACACCGTTATTGGAATTGATACCCGCCGTAATCTTTTTTCCATTATTAAAGATATCAGCGGACTGAAGCTCTCCGGGCGCAGGCTCATGCTTGATCTGGTTCTTATGGAGGGCAAGGCCTCCGATGTGCTGGACGCTTATGCCGGCTGCCGCCGTCAGGAGCCGCTGGCGGCCCGAAGAGCTTTCTGGTGGTCGGCCGGCCGGAGAAAAGCCGGCGGCGGCGACGAGGTCCGGATACGCCGGGTGCTGGAATCGCTTCGTTCCAGGAAAATTCCTGTTGATTATTTTATTGTTGATCACGGCTGGCATTCCAGCGTGGGCGACTGGAGTAAACCGGCTGCCGGAATTCCTTCCGGTATGGCTTCTCTGGCGGTGGAGATCCGGGGAAGCGGGTATAAACCCGGTTTATGGTTTGCTCCTTTTGTTGTGGAAATGGATTCAGCCATTTACCGTACCCGTAAAGAATGGCTGGCCCATGATTCAAAAAACCGGGTACGTCCCGTGGGCTGGCTGCGCGAATACGGCGGACTTTTGTACGCGCTGGATCTGAGCCGAGCCGATGTCCGGGATTACATTGCCGGCTGTGTGGCCCGCTTCCGCGATGAATGGAGTTTTGAATTTCTCCGTCTGGATTTACTCTACGCGGCAGCGTTTTCTCCTGTTCCGGGGAAAAACCGCGGAGAAATTCTGCGTGACGCTGTTGATTTTCTGGTTTCAATAAAAGGGAATCTGAAGTACGAAATGTCCGGGATTCCCCTGGAAACAGCTTTTGGAAAAACCGAGTACTGCCGCATTGCGGCGGATACCACGCCTTACTGGGAACATCTGTACAAGAGAAACATTCATGCCCGTGAGCGTGCCTCCACCATTAATGCCCTGCGTTCAACAGTGGGCCGGAAACATCTGGACGGTTTGTTTTTTGCGAACTCTGTCGATGCTTTTCATATTGGAGGTCCGGGGGTGAACATGGAAAAACCCCGGCGTCTGACCCAGCTTCTGCTGCATTATCTAATGGGAACTCTGGTGGGCGGCCGCGGGGATGTTCAGCAGTACAGCGAAGAAGAACAGCATGTTCTGTTTTCCCTCTTTCCCTTACTGACACCGCGCATCGACGAAATAACGGAATTCCGCCGGACCGTTCTGATCCGCTACAGTGTGGCTCAGCGCTCATATTTCAGCGCGGTTAATCTGTCTGAACGTGTGCGGAATTATACTCTTCCCGAAGGTTTATGGTTTTGGGCTACCGCTCCGGAACAGACTTCCCGCCACCTGGAAGGCGGCGGCCAGCATACGCTGAAACCGGGCTGGTCGGCTACATACATGCGTATTGAACGGGAAGCTGCAGATCCCTTTGCCGGCAGTGACGGTCATATAATACCCGGTTGTGAAATAGCCTCCATTATTTCCAGCGGTGAAAATTCATGGACCGTCCGGCCTGCGGCTGATGCATTAAACACATTCCGCGTCTGGCTGAGGGTTTCGGGGAACGGCGCTGTACTCATAAACGGAGAGCCGGCCGCTATATCTGTAACGGCAGAGGGGCTGAAACTGGCGCAGAGGGGCTGAAACTGGCTGAAGGCGTGGTTAAAACCTTATCCTGAGCCCCGCAGCGCGGCTCAGGGAATGTACTGCAGGGCCAGGTGAATCTGGCGTTCGGTGCCCGAAACAATGAAATTGTTATTCGTAAGATGGGGAGCGTCCTTATAAACAGGAATCCCGGCGCTTGGTTCTGCCGCCTGGGTTATTAATTCTGTATCCGGTCCGGGTGCGGCATTAACAGGGTTAATGGGCGGCACAACAGTGCTGCTGTACAGGTAGGCGTCAAACGTATAGAAGTTGTTCGGACTGGAAAGCTGGGCGTTTGAGGGTGAAACAGCAAATGTGTAGCGGTCTCCGTCTGCGGGGGCGGTAATTTCCGCGGGGGCTGATTCGTTTGACCAGAGAACATTCCCGTTCCAGTCCATCATGCGCAGGTAAAGATAGCTGGGGTTCGGCAGCGGGGGAGCCGCCGGACATTCCAGAACTGTGTTAACTATAAGAGTTGTAGGCGGCTTACTGCAGGCGGACAGTCCTGAAATCAATGCCGCGGCCAGCAGCGCGGACAGTTTCAGGACTGCTTTTACTTTGGGGGCGGACATGTTCCGTTGCCTCTGATACCTGCTCATACAGCTATTGTATCACATCTTTTTCAGATTAACAGCATTGTTATCCGGCCTGCGGGTGGTCGACGGGACGGTCTTTCACGGATATACTTCCATTCAGGAGGAAACATGAGCTTTACGGGTTTTAGGCAAAAGAGTCTTTTCCCGGCTCTTGCGCTCATCTTAATTATTATGACAGCATGTAACGGAAACAAAACGGATCTTCCCGACGGCCTTTACGCCGACTTCAGCACAAGCCGGGGAGACATTATTGTTGAGCTTTTTCCTGACAAAGCGCCGCTGACAGTTACCAACTTTGTGGGTCTGGCGGAAGGCACACTGGACTTTGCCAACAAAAACGGCGCCTTTTACGACGGGCTGACTTTTCACCGGGTTATTGATGATTTTATGATTCAGGGGGGCGACCCTGAAGGCACCGGCCGCGGCGGCCCCGGATACCGCTTTGCCGATGAAACAGATAATGGACTGGTTTTTGATGAACCCGGTTATCTGGCCATGGCCAATGCCGGGCCGGATACCAACGGGAGTCAGTTTTTTATTACCCGGGTTCCTACAGACTGGCTGAACGGCAAGCACACCATTTTCGGCAAGGTTGTAGAAGGTCAGGACGTTGTTGAAGCCATGGAGCAGGGCGATAAGATCAAATCGCTGAAAATTCTCCGGGTGGGCAGTGAAGCTTCAGCGTATAAGGCCTCCTCAACAACGTTCCGCGAACTTGACTCGGCTATTACGGCCCGCAAAAAAGCGGCAGAAGAAGAGGCGCAGAAAGTAGTGCTGAATACAATAGCCTCCCGCTGGCCCAACGCGGTTCAGGATGAGGAAACCGGCATTTTTTCAGTTATCCGTTCTGAAGGAACAGGGGCAAAACCTTCTCCCGGCGCAAACATAACAGTGCATTACACCGGTACTTTTATGGATACCAAACAGTTTGACAGTTCCCGGGACAGAGGAGAACCGTTTAGTTTTATACTGGGGGGCCGACAGGTTATTCCCGGATGGGATTATATTTTTCAGCAGATGAAGAAGGGAGAGCGCAGAATAATTATACTGCCTCCTGAAATGGCCTATGGCAAGCAGGGCTATCCGCCTGTAATACCGCCGAACAGCTGGCTTGTTTTCGATGTTGAGCTGCTGGATTTTCAGGACTCAGGCAAATGAAAAAAATTCTGAGCGTTCTTGTCCTTTTGTGTCTGACCGCTGTTCTTCTGACAGCCCGCGGCCTTCCGGATGTTTTTCAGGCGGAAGACGAGCTGACAGACGGACTGTACGCGGAGATAAGCAGTAACCGCGGGGTAATGATTTTCCGTCTGGATTACGAAGGCGTTCCTCTGACCGTAACAAATTTCTGCGGAAGGGCGGAAGGTTCTCTTGGGCAGACTTCTTCGTTTAACGGACTGGTGTTTGACCGGCATGTTTCCAATTATGCGGTATTTGCCGGTAAACCATCATCCACTTTTCCCCGCGAAAAGGGCGGCAATATTAATACCGGATTGGCCGGTGTGCTGCTGATGGACGGATTTCTGGAAGAAACTTCGGCTACGCGGTTTTTTATTATCCAAAGCGGAGATGATTTTCTTAAAACCAAATATACCCCGTTAGGAATGGTTGTTTCGGGCGCAAAGGTTGTCAAAAAACTTCAAAAAGGAGACCGGATAGAGTCGGTGCGCATTCTGCGTAAAGGGAAAGCCGCGCAGAACCTCAAATTCGACGAGGCTGCTTTTAATCAGCTCAGAAATGAAGTAAATGACAGTATAATGCGGGAACTGGCTCAGGAAGAACCTCTTCTGGCTCAGGCCATTGAACTGCTCGGAGCGGACTATAAAAAAACTCCCACCGGTATTTATTATTCTGTTCTGAGCCCGGGAGAGGGCGAGCCGCCGAAAGCCGGCATGCAGGTTTCCATGCATTACACCGGTACTCTTCTGGATGGTACGGTCTTTGACAGTTCCCGTCCGCGGGGCCAGACTTTTGATTTTATTCTGGGTAAAGACGGAGTTATTCCCGGATGGATTGAAATGGTAACAGAGATGCGGCCGGGAGAAATCCGGCAGGTTATCATACCTCCGCATCTGGCCTACGGAGAACAGGGATACGGCCCTATTGCTCCGAACAGCTGGCTCATCTTTGAAATGGAGTTGACAGCCGTCAGCGGGGACTGAGCGCATGGCCAAAGCAAAGCAGAGCGCCTTTGTATGTGAATCGTGCGGTTATGATACTTCCAGGTGGCTGGGCCGCTGCCCCTCCTGCGGGGAGTGGAACAGCTTGCGGGAAGTGCGTATTGCTTCGGGTAAAACTTCCGCGGGACGCTCTTCCCTTCTGCCGGGTGTTCTGCAGGAAGCGCCTGTGCCGCAGCTGCTCTCTGAAGTGGAAGCCTGTCCGCCCAAACGTTATCCTACAGGTATTGGAGAACTGGACCGGGTGCTGGGCGGCGGTCTGGTGCCCGGAACAACAGTTCTTCTGGGCGGAGAGCCCGGCATAGGCAAGTCCACGCTGATGCTCCAGGTGGCAGCTGTCCTGCCGGGAAAAGGCCTGTATGTTTCCGGAGAAGAGTCGCCTGTTCAGGTGAAAAACCGGGCTGATCGCCTTTCTCTGGCTCAGGACAGCCTGGATATTCTCTGTGAAACAAATCTGGAAAACCTGCTGGCAGTTCTGGAGAACACAAGGCCGGCATATCTGGTAATTGACTCTATCCAGACCCTTCTTTCCATGGAAGCGGGTGCCGTACCCGGCACTCCGAATCAGCTGAAAACAGCCGGCTACCGGCTGACAGCCTGGGCCAAGGCTTCTCATACGCCGCTTTTCCTGATTGCGCATGTTACCCGCGAGGGCACCATTGCCGGACCCAAGGTTATTGAGCATCTGGTGGATACGGTTTTGTATTTTGATCATTCATCCACAGACCTGCGCATTCTGCGGGCATCGAAGAACCGCATGGGTTCGGTTGATGAAGTTGGACTGTTCCGCATGGGGCCGCAGGGCCTGCTGCCCATACCGGATCCGGCCGGTTTGTTTCTGGAGCACCGCAGGGATAATGTGCCGGTTGGCAGTGCTGTAACAGCCGTATACGAAGGCTCCCGAATTCTTCTGGTGGAAATTCAGGCCCTTACCGTAACGGCAAAAGGGGCTTCCGGGCGCGTTTATGCCGACCGTATGGACAGTGCCCGGGTAAGCCGTGTCGCCGCGGTGCTGGAACGGCATGCCGGTTTGAGGCTCTCTGACCAGGATATTTATGTCAATGTAGCCGGAGGACTGAGGGTAACAGATACGGGGTCCGAGCTGGCTCTGGCCATGGCTCTGTTTTCCGCCCGTTCCGAAAAACCGGTTCCGCGGGAGCTGATGTCTGTTGGAGAACTGTCCCTGGCCGGGGAAGTGCGGCCGGTACCTCATCTGCGGCGGCGTATTAAAACTGCGGTCGATACAGGGCTGAGCCGCTGGATAGCGGCATCAGCGGAAGACGAATCCGGTACATTCCCCGGTCAGGGAACGCCCTGCCGGAGCATTAAAGAGGCTGTGGCAGCTGCAGCTTCGGCTTAGAGTTTCAGCTCCCGGCAATCCGGGTCAGCCAGGGAATGGCTGTAACAGTTCCAATTGTACTTCCCACAGAGCTGAGGAAAAATACCAGCAGGATACGGGTTACACGGTTCCGGTACCACCCGCGTACGGTTAGAATTTCTTTGTTCAGCGTTTCCATATCCTTCACCTGAGGGGGACGGAAAAGATATTCCAGCAGGCCGCTGACCATGCCTACGCCTATGGTGGGATTCAGCGAGGTTATGGGAGCCGCAATAAAACTGAGCAGAATGGTCAGGGGGTGAGCCAGGGCAATCAGGGCGCCTATCGATGCCGGAATACCGTTTGCCAGCACCCATACCAGACTCATTTCAAAGCCTTTCTGCATGCCGGAGCGGACAATCCCGGTTACAAAAAGTCCAATAATTAATGCCGGAATAATCCAGGGTAAAGCCTTATTGAACCAGGGGCGGGGAGGAATAGTGTCAATTTCCGACACATCCGCGGTTGCACTTCCCCGGGCCATTTCTTCCATGTTTTTTACAATGCCGGGAATATGCGCGGCTCCAACAACAGCCAGAATTTTTTCTCCCGGAGCCGTAAAAATACTGGAAGCCAGGTAACGGTCTCTTTCGTCTATCAGTACGGTTTTTACAGAGGGAAGGTAACTGGCCATTTCCTGCATCATACCCTGCATGGCGTCCGTTTTTTTCAGGTTTTCAATATCTTCCGGTGAAGCTTTTTCGTTGCTGAGAACAGAGGCTGTCAGAGAAGCAAGCAGCTTCATTTTTGACCAGAAACCGCTTTTGCGCCATGCCCGGCTGAGAGTTGTCTGAATGGATCTGTCGCTGCAGGAAAAGGGAATTCCGGCTTCCCGGGAGGCGGTTACAGCCGCTTTCATTTCGTCTCCCGGCTGAACACCCGTGTCTTCTCCCAGGCGCCGCTGGTAGGAGGCCAGGGCAAGATTGGCCAGCATCATAAAGCCCTTGCCCTTGCGCAGAACATCTTTTAGATCCGTTGTTGACCATTTACGTCCGTTTTCCAGGTTCTTCAGCCTTTCTGTGTCTATTTCCACACAGACATGGTCAGGCGTCTCTGCGGCTATTGCGTTCTGTACGTCAGTCAGACTCTGAGCAGAGACATGTGCTGTTCCTACAATAAGAATTTCGCGTGAACCGGTGTGTATGCGTGTCTGGGTATCCGAAATTTTTTCAGCAGAGAAAGACTTTTCCATTTCAGCCGTCCATTCCGTTTACAGCCGCGTAAGCAATATCAAATTCCAGTTCTCCCTGCCGGTCAGCCAGCCGTTCGTACACAGACTGGGCGCTGGCCTTATTCCCGGTTATTTCATAAACAATACCCATGTACAGCCACAGTTTTTCCCGGAGCATCTTCTCGGTTTCGTTATTCAATGCGTTCACGGCGTAAAAGTCGTTGTTGCGTTCTATTATGAAACGGATTACTTCGTAGGCTGTCTCTGACTTTTTGTATTGACGGGCCAGTTCGGATAATATCTTTTGGGCCTTATCCCATTTACCGGATTTTTCCAGCGACAGTGCCTGCATCAGTACCGGAGTGAAGTCCTTTTTTTCTTCCGGTTCAACTTTGGCAAACCATTTTGCGGCCTTGGCGTAATTGCCTTTCATCCAGTACAGCTTGCCTAACGGTTCATAGGCCCAGAAATAGTCTGGACGGGCTTTTATTACTTTCGTGTAGTATTTCAGCGCTTTATTGTAACGCCGCTGTTCGTCGTGTAATCCGGCCAGATAAACAAGGGCAAAGAAATTATCCGGATCGAGCTGTTCCACCATTTCCAGATCGGAAAGCGCGCCGCTGTAGTTTTTGAAGCAGTTCAGACGCACCCGGGCACGATCCAGATAATGCCAGGCAACCTCCGGTTCCAGTTTAATGGCTCTACTGATGTCTTCTTCAGCCTCTTTGTAGTTTTTCAGGGCCTTGTTTACCCGTGAACGGTCTACCCATGGGTAGGCGAAATCGGGTTCCAGTTCTATGGCTTCATCCAGAAGCGTCAGAGCCTTGTTCAGCCGGTCGGTGTTGGCATACACCCAGGCCAGTGCTGTTAGGGATTCGGCGTTGCTGCGATTATAATTCAGAGCGAGTTTAAGGCTCTTTTCGGCGTCTTCCCATGCCTCTTCTGCAATGGCCAGCTTGCCTGCAAAGGCGTGTGCTTCAGCATAATGGGGATTAACATCCAGAGCTTTTTTCAGATCTTCATCCCGTTTTTCCGTGTTGCCTGCGGCATGTTCCATCATGGCCAGGTTGAACCATCCTTCTGCTGATGCGGGATTGCTCTTTACCAAGGCTTCCAGTATCTTCCTGGATTCAGCAACGCGGCCGTCATTCTGGAGAAGAATGGCATAAAGAATTTTGGATTCTTCATCCATGTTTTTCACGCCCTGCTTTTCAAGAGTCTTTATTGTCTGCCGGGAAAGGCTGTTGCTGTTCTGCTGCGCTGCCGCGGCAGTTATTATGCACAATAACAGGGCCAGTGCTGTGATAATTTTTCGGTTCATGCAGTCTCCTTGGTTTCTCTATAATATCCTGCCGGGAAGGCTTCGGACAACATACCCTTCGGAATAGTAATCTTGTAGAGCACCGCTCCCATCGGTATTATAGGGAGGATGACTCGTTTTATTCCCGGCCGCAGGTTCTTTTTCACGGCTTACGCACTCCTGGCTGTTGTTTTTCTCACAGTTCATTTTACACGCGTCGATTCCTTCAGCGCTGCTGTAGGCGAAATGACAGTTAAAGGTTATTCCAGTATCGGCACATCTCTGGCTTCAGCCCAGATCCGGCGCCTCAAAATATCCTTTAACGGCCTGGAATTCCTGTTCCGACGCGGAAATGAGGCTGTTATTACAACGGAAGACGGTATCCGCCATCCGGTCAGTATTACCGGGTGGGATTACACTAAAGATTCCATTAATGTCAGTCTGGAGCACGATGCGGGTTTTTCGCTTTCTCTTGATTCTCACGGAACAGGTATAACCCTTACTCCCATTATTCCGTCCACCGTTCCTCCGGTGGCCTTTATGGAGCTGCCCCTCCGTCCGGAAGGTTCCACAGTTCTTACCGTGGTAGACAGCCGGCCTGTCAAACTGGAAATAACCCATAAAGACAGAGATTATATTGCCTCTCTTCCCAGTGAATCGTCATGGAGTCCGGAAAACCACATCCTGAAACTGGTTGTGCTGAATAAAGCTGAACCGGTTGTTCTGTTTGCGGAAGACGAAAAAGGCGGCGGTATTCAGGCGGCTGAATGGTTCCGGCAGCAGACGCCCGCTTCCGAGTCCATGTATTCAAAAGTACTGGAAGACTGGCTTTACAAGAGCCGTGAGGGGTGGAAGTTCCGCAGAAACAGCCGCAGCGGCCTCTGGGAGGATGAAGAAGGAACGGTCCGCTGGGATAACAGTCTTGCGGCGGCATTTCTGGCCGATGCGGTTTCCAGAAATCAGCTGACACAGGTTTTTCAGAATGTTCTTTCCTCGGCAGAAAATGCTCCCAGGGAAATTAACTGGCTTCCCAGCCCGTACCTTGGAAATATTGTTAATCAGACGCAGGGTCTGCTGCGGGAGCAGAGTAATACCGCAAAACAGCTTATTTCCGCCATTGATAAGGGAGAGGCGGCTCCGGAAAGCCCTGCGGCTCTGGATGCCCTGCTTAACAGCGGATACCGAGACCAGGCTCAGAAGCTGCTTCAAATGGTCAGGGAAGGCATTGATGAGGGTATTTCCAACGCGGAGGTTGTTAACCGCATATCCCTTCTGCAGGAAGCTGAAAATCTTTCCCTGGACAGCTCCGGTGACCCGGCGCTCCGTGAAAAGCTTTTTGATGACTACCTGCTTCCGCGGGTATTCTGGGTTCAGGATGGTTTATGGCTGGTTGAGGATGACGGTTCCATTAACTTGGCTCTCAGTGTAAATGCCGGCCTGCTGCTTCGGGAAGAAGCCCGCAGAAATAACAGCGCGTTCTATCAGGCCGCGGGAAGGCAGCTGGTCCTGTCGGCACTGGGAACCGCCGATGATAAGGGTATGATTCCCCGGAATCTCTTTTTTGAAGGAAACGGAGAAGTATTGTCCAAAGGTAAAATTCCTCCGGAAGACATTATGGCCGGTGTTGCCGAACTTCCGGCATTCCCCCGCATGATACCGCTGGCTAAAGAGCTGGGAACGGGAGCCTGGGCACTGACGGCGGCCGAGAGATTTACTGTGCGGAGTACTCCGCGGGAAACCAGTATTACTCTGGATTTCCCCTCCGGCGGTACACATCATCTGGCGGTACACGGCATAAAACCCTTTATCCGTTTTAACATGCAGGGAATAGACTGGAACAGTGATCCGAATTTTCAGCGCTACTATGCCGGCTGGAAATATGATGAAAACACACAGACTCTTTATGTGAAGATTCTGCACCGGGCCGACACAGAGGTTATCCGGCTGTACTATTATGAGGGCGGTTCTGCCGGTCCTTAGATCTTTTCAGATCTGTTATCTCTGTTATCCGGCCAGCGCGCGGCACATCCAGAACTCAAATTTGAGATGACCGGACTCCCGGGGGGCGCTGCGGAGCCAGGCTGTAAGGTCTATAAGTTTGTCCAGGGCCCTGTTTAATTCCTCTTGAGAAAACGCGGATACTCCGTTGTTGTAGGAGCGCAGAGCTCTTTTACCGCCTCTGAGCTTCAGTTCCTGCGCGGCCTGTTCCCGCGGGAGTCCTCTGGAAACCAGCACTTTGAAATCGCGCAGGTTAATCAGCGGGTTAAGCAGAAGAGCCGGCGCCCGGTCTGCCATCATGGGATCAGAATGAACTATTTTTCTCCAGGCGTCCAGAACTCCGGTTAAATCCCGTTTGCAGAAACGGTCAAAAAGTGTGTACACAGTTTCGGCCCTGCTGTGTTCCAGTACGGAATCGGCATCTTCTTCGTTTATTATTTTTCCTTTATCCGCGCCCGCGGCAAAGGCCAGATGTCCGCAGGCTTCCGTGAGCGCTTCGGTTGTTCCCTCTGTCATATCCAGCAGTAAATCAACAGCTTCCGGAGCTATCCGGAGTCCTTTTTCCCGGAAAAAACGCATAACCCATCCACGCTTGTCCCGTTCAAACATTTCCCAGAATACTTCCACGGCCGCTTTGGGAAGAGCCTTGGCCAGGTCGCGGGGATAGTCGCGTGAGCCGGGTGTTTCGTCAGTGGTAAATATCAGAACAGCTTCAGGGGAGGGGGTGTTGATATAATCTTTGAAAATCTGTAAATCCGGCTTTTTCAGCGCGTGGGCATCGGCTACCTGGATGAGCCTCCGCGAAGAAAACAGCGAGCCGTTACGGAGAATTGAGACAATCTGGTCGGGCGCGGAATCAAAGGGATAGAAGCGGTGAAACTCCGGCTCCTGGCCGTCAGCCTGCTTCATGGCTGAGTTTATTGCGTCAATCCGGTTTTTTTTTCTTCCGGTTTCCGGCCCCGGGAAAAAATAAACAGGAAGCACTTTCTGGCTCATCAGTAGGACCGTATCAGCTGTTTGAGACATCCGAGAATCCGGACATCTGCAGTGTACAGCGGCGGATAGGCCGGGTTTTCCGCCTGAAGGCGTACACGGTTTTTTTCTTTGTAGAACCGTTTCAGTGTTACCGCTTCGTCTACCATGGCAACAACAATCTGACCATTCTCGGCTACATGCTGCTGGGTAAAAACAGCAATATCTCCGTCCATAATGCCGGCTTCGATCATGCTGTCGCCTTCCACCTTGAGCGCGAAGACGTTTCCCCTGCCCACCATGGATACCGGCAGGGACAGGGAACCCTGGTAGTTCTCTTCGGCAAAAAGCGGGGTGCCGGCAGCGACATGTCCCAGAATGGGAACCTGCACCGGACTTTCGGTTCCGTCCTGTTCCTGCTCCATAATTTCAATGGCGCGGGAACGGTTGGTGTCGCAGGATATCAGTTCTTTTTTTTCAAGAGCTTTGAGGTGATCGTAAGCGCCTTTAACGGAAATACTGAAGTGTCCGGCTATTTCGCGGATGGTTGGCGGGTATTTATGCTCCCGGACAAAAGTGCGGATAAAATTGAGAACTTCACTCTGTCGTTTGGTTGGGCCTTTCATTTGCGTATCTCTATACCGTACTTGCGGATTTTACTGTGCAGATTACTCGGGTAAACCCCAAGGGCCTGTGCTGTACGGGAAACATTGCCGCCGTTTTCGTTCAGCCGATGTTCAATTATCCGTTTTTCAAATAAATCTCTGGCTTCAGCCAGTTTCATTGAATTGTATTCCGTTCCGCTTTGTTCTACCGGGCGGAGAGTTGCTTCGCCAAGGTAATAACGGGCAGTATCCGGAGCAATTACCGATTCATCTGCCAGTATGCTAACCCTCTCAACAAAATTCTTCAACTCCCTGATATTGCCGGGCCAGGAATAGTTTGACAGCAGTTCCATGGCTTCCGCGGAAAATTTCAGCCCTGTTCCGGGCGTTCCGGTACTTTCAGGCGTAATGGACTTGCGGCTGAAATAGTTGATCAGCAGGGGTAAATCCTCACTGCGTTCCCGAAGCGACGGTACGTTAATGGGAATGACATTCAGCCGGAAATACAGATCTTCCCGGAAACGGCCGCTGTCTATTTCCCGGCGGATGTCTTTATTGGTTGCGGAAATAATCCGTACGTTTACATGAATGGGTTCTTCTCCTCCCACCCGCTCGAAACGCATCTCCTGCACGGCCCGCAGAACTTTTGCCTGAGCCTCGGCGCTCATATCGGCTACTTCATCAAGAAACAGGGTGCCCCCGTCCGCTGCTTCAAACTTGCCGCGTCTTCGGGCAACAGCTCCGGTAAAGGCTCCTTTTTCGTGTCCGAACAGTTCGCTTTCAATCAGATTGTCCGGAATTGCGGCACAGTTTACTTCTACAAAGGGGCGGTCTGCGCGGGAACTGCGGCTGTGAATCATCCGTGCAACCAGCTCTTTGCCTGTTCCGTTTTCACCCAGAATCATTACCCGGGAATCCGAGGGGGCGCTCTGCTCAACAATTTCCCTGATCCGCTGCATGGCGGGAGTTTTCCCTACCATTTCATCTTCCGGAAAGTTTTTTTTCTTTAACGCGGCGTTTTCCCTGCGCAGGGCTTCCATGCGCAGGGCATTGCGGGTAATGGAAAGAACCCTCCCCATATCCAAAGGTTTTTCAAGATAGTCGAAAGCACCCAGCTTTATGGCTTTTACAGCTGTTTCCACATTACCGTGGCCGGAAATAACTATAACTTCCATATTGGGCCATTCCTGCTTAATCTCTTCCAGAACCGTAATGCCGCCTTTGCCGGGAAGCTGTACATCCAGAAAGACAACGTCTACAGGCTCGGTTTTGAGCAGCCGGAGACCTTCAATTCCGTCGTCTGCTGTATCTACCTGGTAGCCTTCATCCCTGAGAATGTCGGCTAAAACCTCCTGAATGGAGGCTTCATCATCAATAATCAGAATATGGTTCATGTATTTTCTCCAACTGGCAAATCAATAAAAAAGCTTGTTCCGGAATCCGTATTCGGCTCAAACCAGATTCTTCCCTGGTGATCATAGATGATCCGTTCAGCTATCGCCAGCCCAAGACCTGAATTATCCGGGCGGGAAGTAACATAGGGCTGAAAAATCTTCTGGCCCTGCGCTGGATCGATGCCCTCTCCGTCGTCTTCTATCCGAAGCCGCAGATACTTGTCAGAGCTCCTGGCCGCCGGTTCCAAATATGTTGTTACCTTCCCTGCTTTGGCTTCGGAAGCGTTCTTTAACAAAATAATTATAACCTGACGGATCTGTTTTTTGTCAGCCCAAATGTTTGTATCAGTACTGCCGGATGCCTCGGCCCACTGTATATCCGGTTCTTTTTTCCGGAATTCTTCTACGGCTTCCTTCAGAATTGTCTGCAGGCAGAATCTTTCAGGACGCGGAGAACTGCTGCCGGCAAAATCCCGGAAAGCCTGAAGCATTTCATCCATAATGTCCACTTTGTTCAGAATCAGTTCAAGGGTGTTCTGCAGCGTTTTATCATCCAGACGGCCTTCCAGAGCCTTGAGCTGAATCCTCTGGGCGGAGAGTTTGATGGGAGTGAGGGGGTTGCGCAGTTCATGCGCCAGCTGCTGCGCTATGTTTTTCCATGTTGCTACTTTCTCGGACTGAACCTGCGCAACACGGTGTCCTTCCCGTTCTCCTATCATCTGATTTATGGATTTGATGAAAAAATCCATTTCTCCTGAAGGATCGGAAAGAGGCTGCAGCGCGTATTCTGTCTGCCAGGCTTTCCGGGAAGCTTTCTCGGCGGCTTCTCCCAGAGCGGCCAGAGGCCGGATTACCCGTCCGCTGAAAAGAATGCCCGAGAGCAGTACCAGTAATATCAGCAGCCCGGCCAGGAAAATCCACAGAAAAACAGGCTGGCTCCCGTAAAGAAGAACCAGCCGGATGAACAGAAAGGCAAAAAGACCGAGCAGGAGCAGTGTTCCCAGTACCGCAAAGGTAAAAATGCGGATCAGCCTGAGCCTCAGCCGGGCTTCCGGAACGCCGCTGCGCCACCGGTTGAAAGTCCTGAACACAAATATTCCGGACAGAATTATAAATACCGGAGGAATAATAATGGAAAACAGAATAAGCACTGGGCTGAAACCGGCAGAAAACAGTCCGTTTCCGGCGCATTGCTGCAGTTTCATTAAAACGGTTTTCATAGAGTCGTATAATTAATATACCGCACAGCCGCAGAGATAACTGTTTTTAGATGAAAAACCAAAGATTATTCTTCTTCAAATTTGCTTTCAAAGAGCGCGGTCAGTTCCGCGACAGCTTCTTCTTCATCCGGACCTTCCGCGCCGATGACCAATTCGGTTTTGTACACGGCTTCCAGAGTAAGAACGTTCATTATGGATTTCGCGTTAATGCGGGCATTATCTTTCTCAAACCAGATGGAAGAATCATAAAGTTCTGCGGTTTGGACAATCATGGAGGCCGGGCGGGCATGTATTCCGGCCCGGTTGAGTATTGTCACCTTACGTGTTGTCATTTAAGCGCCTTCCTGCCTGTAATTTTCCTGACTATACCAGATATTGCGGGCGCTGTCGCTATTATTTCTTCTGATCAGTTTCTGGTTGAAATTTCTGGCCGCGTTCAGTCCTTTCCTTTTCAGGTGCTGGTTCATTACGGCAGCTTCTATCAGAACGGGAATGTTCCGTCCGGGTTTTACGGGAATGGTAATGAGGGGTATGCTGACGTTCAGCAGGGTCAGCTTTTCTTCACTGGTTCCCAGACGGTTGTAGTTTTTCCGGTTATCCCATTCTTCCAGCTGAAAAACCAGTTCAATCTGTTTGCTGTCTATTATGGCGTTCAGTCCGTACACATGGGAAACATCAATAATGCCAAGGCCCCGAATTTCCATATGGTATCCAAGGGCGTTTCCCAGTCCGTAACCCCACAGGGAGTTGCCGTGCAGGCATTTTATGCGGACCGAATCATCGGCAATCAACCTGTGCCCCCGGTCGAGCAGTTCAAGGGCGGTTTCGCTTTTTCCAATTCCGCTTTCTCCCTGAATCAGCACGCCCATACCCTGTACTTCCACCATTACACCGTGAACTGTCTGCTGCGGAGCAAAGACGTCGTCCAGTGCCCTTAACAGGCGTATGGAGAGTGAAGAGGAGTCCAGCGGAGTTAAGAGAAGGGGAATTCCGGCTTGCTCGGCTGCCTGCCGGAAAGGTTCGGGAGGATCCAGATTGTAGCAGAATATGAAACAGGGAATGGGGTATTCCTGTATTCTTTTAAGTGATTCAGAAAGCTTGTCCGGCGATAAATTCTGAATATAGGCGTATTCGCCCTGGCCGATAACCTGAATGCGTTCACCGGCAAACTGATTAAAAAAACCGGCCAGCGCAAGCCCCGGCCGGTTAATATCAGCGGAAATAACTTCCCGTACCAGACCTTTCCTGCCGCACATGCAGCGCAGCTGCAAAGTATTGGGCGGTTCCGGTTCGAGATCGAGCAGGTTCAGTACGGTGAAGTTTCCCATAACTTAGTGAGACTGCATTTTCTCTTTTTCTTTATTGATTTTGACCACCGTTTTATCAAACAGGGCGTCAATAGCTTTAAAAAGATCGCGGTCGCTTACTTTGATATGTCCCATCCCTCCCCAGCGGAAATGGATATTGGACTCGGCGTTGTATTGATCCTGGGTTTCCTTATCCAGGATGATATGAAGATCTGCTATATGTTCGTCGACATGCTGCAGACGTTTCAGTTTCTTGTCGATATACTCCCTGGTGCTTTCTCCGGGGCTGTAGCCGTGTGTTCCTTTCACTTCTACTGTCATAAAAACCTCCTGATAGTTAATTATCGGTTGTAGGAAGAAGGCAAATCAAGCTCCTTCCTGTATTTTGCAACGGTTCGGCGGGCCAGAACAATGCCTCTGCGGGCCAGAAGATCGGAGAGTTTCTGATCTGAAATGCGCTGAGAGGGGTCGGCAGAGCCCAGAATTTCCTTAATAACTTCTTTGGCGGCCACTTTGGAAACTCTTGATCCGGATGACCCGGCTCCTGAAATGGAGTTTGTAAAGAAATATTTCAGTTCAAAAAGTCCCCAGTCTGTCTGGACGTATTTGTTGGTGGTAATTCGTGAAACTGTGGCTTCATGAACCCCTATTTCCTCCGCCACGTCCTTAAGGGTAAGGGGCCGGAGGTTCCGGGGGCCTCCGGAGAAAAAATCCCTTTGAAATTCCACAATGGATTTTGCGGCTTTCAGAAGCGTGTTGTCTCTCTGGGCCAGGCTGTTGATAAAGTAACGGGCGTCTCTGGAATGATCGGAAATAAAACGCTGAGCCTCCGGGTTGCCGGCGGCATCTTTTTTTATGGCTTCAAAAGCCGGATCAACCCGGAGAACCGGGAGTATTTCGTCATTGAGAATAAGAACATATTCTCCTTCTTCTTTCCGTACTGTCAGATCCGGGTAAATGTACTGGGGCTGCTGAATAGAAAACATGCGGCCGGGAAAAGGGTTCAGAAAACGGATGTATTCTTCCCAGTCTTCCCATTTGTCGCGGGAAACCTTCATCTTCAGCCGGACATCTTCGGCCCGTTTCTTTTCCATAAGCGGCAGCGCGTCGTTCAGAAAGCGGCTGAAGTCTTCCGGGCCGTCGCCGCGTATGTCAGACTGAACCAGCAGCGATTCCTTCCAGTCTGTGCATCCGCATCCCATCGGTTCCAGTTTCCGGACGGTGCTGAGGGCTTTTTCCAGAACGGCTGCCGGTGCTTTTCCCGCCAGCAGTGCCGGGTCTTCCTGGTGAAAACCGTCTTCATCAAGATTCCAGATGATTTTTTCAGCCAGTTCCGCTGTTGTTTTGTCCAGATTCAGCATTCTAAGCTGATCAAGCAGGAAGTCGTGCAGGCTTTTCTGGCGGAATACGGTTCCTTCCAGAAAGCGCTGCCGGCTGTCCGGGTCTGAGCGGTGGTTTACAGGCTGATAACCCGGGTCCGAACTGTTGGAAAAATAATCGGTTTCATTACCCTGAGAGTCTCTGGCCGCAGCGGCGGGAAGGGCTTCATCCATTTCTCCGGCTTCCCGGAGTACTTCCAGGGCCGGGTTTTTTTCTACTTCCTGACGGATGGTTTCGCGCAGTTCCGTTATGGGCATGGCCATAAGGCTGATGGATTGGATGAGTTTCTGGGTCAGAACCTGTTTTTGAACAAGATTCTGAGATGTGGTGAGTCTCTGACCCTGAACCGGCATTTTACCCTCCGGTTTTATGCTCCATCAATACAGCGCTTCCGTCAAGCAAAATTCAGGCCGGATTGTTATTCTTTACATGGTGAAGTTGTGTCCCAGGTAAATTTCCCGGGCCCTCTGATCTTCCATCAGTTCTTCGGCGGAACCGCCGGTTAATATTTCTCCGTGGTTAATAATATAGGCATGCTGGGTAATGGAAAGCGTGTCGCGTACGTTGTGATCGGTAATAAGAATGCCGATATCCCGTTCGGCCAGATGTCCTATAATTTCCCGTAAATCGCCGACGGCAATGGGATCGATACCGCTGAAGGGTTCATCCAGCAGAAGGAACCGTGGGTTGGTGGCCAGCGCCCGGCAGACCTCTGTCCGCCTTCTTTCTCCTCCGGAGAGAGTATCGGCCTGCTGATTGGCCAGAGACGTAATACCCAGATCGGAGAGCAGACTTTCCAGTAATTCTTTTCTTTCGCGGCGGCTGAGTTCCTGCCGGGCTTCCAGCACAGCTTCCACATTCTGAGAAACTGTCAGCTTTCGGAAAACCGAAGGCTCCTGAGGCAGATAGTTAATTCCCAGACGGGCGCGGCGGTACATCGGTTCGGTGGTAATATCTTTGTCGTCCAGCCAGACACGTCCGGCTGTGGCTTTGATAAAACCGGCTATCATGTAAAACGTGGTTGTTTTGCCCGCGCCGTTGGGGCCCAGAAGTCCCACAATTTCTCCCTGTTTCATGCTGAAAGAAACATCGGAAACGGCTATTTTCGTTCTATAACGTTTACGCAGACCTTCGGCATGCAGTACAGACAGACCCTTTTCCTGAGTGCTCATGGGGATGCCCCTTCATTGGAAGATTCTTCCTGCGTTGTGAGGGCGCCTGAAACAGTTCCCTCAAGTGAGATATCATCTGTATCCAGGTTAACCGTAATACGGTTGGCTCTGTATTCGTCTTCTCCGCGCCACACAACCGGCCGCCCGGAAATTGCAAGCGTGTTCCGAGCGCGGTTAAACGTTGCAAATTCTCCGCGGCATACTATGTCGTCCTGAATGAGCCGTACCGCCATCTGCATAATAACAATATCTTCTTTTTCCAGCAGGTCCATTGCTTCGCAGCGTATAACCAGATTCTGGCTTTCGTCGGTGAATTCCACCTGCCGGCGGAAATGAATAATTCCGGTTTCACGATCGTATTCAAAACGGCCGCATCCAATGGCTATATCTTTTTCCTTGTCCCGGAGGAACACATTTCCTTCGCCTGTAATACGCGTGTAGTCTTTTCCGCTCAGCTCCAGCCGGTCGGAACGGATCAGGAGTTTTTGAGATTCCACCTCGGCGTTTCCGCGGAGTACTGTGGGGGTACGGCCCTGGTTCTGACCGGCCGACACCTCTGCGGCAGAGAAATTCCATGTTTCTGCTGCGCAGGGCAGCGCGGCTGAGAACAGGAGACACAGGGAAAAGGAAAGAAACAGGCTTCTATTCTTCAGGTTCATTGTCTGTTATCTCCAGTGTTCCCCGCACGTTTTCTGCAAAGGAAAAAGACTCCCGGGCCATGTCGGCTTTAAAACCGGAGCCGCTTACTGTTAACCCGTCTCCGGATTCCACATATACAGTATCGTCAGATGTGAGCAGGCGCTCCTTGTTTTTCCAGTTAAGTGTCTCGGCGGATAAACCGGCATTGTCTTTAATGTTCCGGACACGTATGTTTCCCTTCGCATTTCCGTCCTTGCTTCCGAATACCTGCAGATTGTCGGCTGAGCCTTCTATCCGCAGTTCTCCCTGCGGGCTGTGTTCCTGCATGCTGCTTGAGTAAAACAGGGTGTAGTCGGCTTTGGAAAATGTTTCCACGCGGTCGGCTGTTATTTCCACCCGTCCTTCAGGGGAAATTGAAACCTGCCGGAAACCTTCGGAAATGGTATCCGGCACTTCGCCCAGAGCGGCCGCTGTTTCATCCGGTCCCGGGCATGAGGCAAGAATAATTATAACTGGTAACGCGCTCCAGCCGCGGAAAATTTTCATTCAGGCTATTATCGGAGTGTGTCCAGTGTACAGTCAAGCGGGCAGGGGCGCGCCGCGGGTGCTGCCTGCAAGGTGCCGGCCGCTTACACCGGGCGCCGCCCATGCCGCCTCGGGCGTCGGGCCTGCCGCGGGCGCGCCGCCTCTGCCGTCTCGGACACCGGGCCTGCCGCGGGAGCTGCCTGCAAGGCGCCGCCAAGGACACCGGGCACGCCGCGGGCGCTGCCTGCAAGGTGCCGGCTGCTTGGCGCTTTTCCCCTGCACCCTCTGCACAGACCGGGTATATCCGCGTATAATCTCCGTCAGAATAATGACCAGACGCCGCAGGGCCTGCAAACACGCCCCGGCACCCTGAAGGAGCTTTTTAATGTCGCATATTATCAGTGGAATACAGCAGATCGGTATAGGCATACCCAATGTGGATGAGGCGTGGAAATGGTACCGCTGCCGCTTCGGCATGGATATTCCTGTTTTCCGTGAAGCAGCAGAGGCTCCTTTTATGACCCGCTACACCGGCGGCAAGGTGCAGTCCCGGGACGCGGTGCTGGCGCTTAATCTCCGGGGCGGCGGCGGTTTTGAAATTTGGCAGTACACCAGCCGGGAAACCGCTTTTCCGGCGCATGCCGCCATGCTGGGCGATACGGGAATTTTCGCGGCCCGCATTAAAACAGACGATCCGGCTGCCGCTCACCGGTTTTTAACGGATTCCGGAGCGGCCGTTCTGGGTGTGCCGGCTGCCGGACCTGACGGGCAAATGAGTTTTTATGTGCGTGATCCCTACGGCAATATCTTCCAGATTGTCCGCAGCGATGAATGGTATCAGAGAAAAGGCCATCCTACCGGCGGGCCCTGCGGTGCTCTTATCGGTGTGAGCGATATTGACAAGTCTCTTTCCTTATACCGGGATGTTCTGGGTTATGACAAAGTGCTCTACGATGAATCCGGACAGTTTGCCGACTGGAGTTCCCTCAACGGCGGAGGAGGAAAGTTCCGGCGTGTTCTTCTAACTGCCAGCCGGCCGCCGCAGGGCCCCTTTGCCCCTGTTTTCGGTTCCAGTCAGATTGAGCTGGTTCAGTCTCTGGAGCGGACTCCCCAGGCCATTTTTGCCGACCGGTTCTGGGGTGATGCCGGATTTATTCATCTTTGTTTTGATGTTCAGGGCATGGACAGTTTGAAAGAGAAACTTGAATTGAATGGTTTTCCCTTCACCGTTGATACGGGAAGCACCTTTGATATGGGTGAAGCTTCAGGCCGTTTTTCTTATATTGAAGATCCGGATGGAACGCTTATAGAGTTTGTGGAAACCCGCAAAGTGCCCATAATGAAGAAGTGGAACTGGTATCTTGATCTCTCGAAGCGTCCGCAGGGCAAGCCCCTTTCCGGCATGGTTCTGAATGCCCTGGGATTCGGCCGGGTTAAGGGCGGCTGCGATTCAGTTCGGAACTGAAGTATTGCATTACAGCGCCTTTTACTTTCTCCAGAGCGTTTACCTGCCGGAAAAGTGAGCGGGCCTCTTCATTACGGCTGAGCAGCAGAATTGGAACCGGGTTGCGGTTGTGGTCGGCGCTGAGGGCATCTTCACAGTTGCCGTGGTCGCTGACCAGAAGAACGGCCGTTTCCTGAGCATTGGTTCTGCTTCTGAGGGTTTTGAGAAAAACGTCCAGAGTGTTCAAGGCACGGCGCAGATCTTCCGGACGGCCCTTGTGGGCGTAGGTGTCGGTGGCAAAGAATTCATGAAACACAAAATCAGCTTCTTCCAGAATGCGGATCATGCGCGAAGCTGCTTCTTCCGGAGAAATAAGGGGAATATCGTAACCCCGTTCCACAAGAGTATGATTTGTTAAATCAGTAAAAACAGCACGGCCTTCACGGTATTCCTGTTCCTTGCGGAAGGGCACTCCGGAAGATTGAATGGTTAACGTGGAAACCGGTAAACTGTTGCGCCCCCGTTTCCGGGCCATCTCCGCCCGTCGTGCAAGAAATTCGTCTGTGTACAGATTTGAGGCTGTTACCCGCAGGCCCTCTGCGGCCAGAGCTTTCATCATATTATTTTCCCGGACAATGCTGACAAGTTCTTCATTGGGTAACGCGGTTAAGTGATACCCCAAAGCGGCCGGAGCGTTTATTCCGCACATCATTGACGTTTGTCCCGTTGCAGACTGCGGGCGTCCGTCCACACCGCCGGTGGCGTCTGCGGCAGCCAGAATACCCTCGGTAAAAACCGCCGGTACTGAAGAGGCTGTAAATGGAACACCAGTTAATTCTGAAAGAAAATTTCTGGCCGGATTATTGGGGGAGTCTTCACCCAGTCCAAGTCCGTCAACAAAAAACAGCAGCAGTTTTTTCATTCTTCAGCCTCTTCGTTTTCTTCCCTGTTCAGGCGTGCCGCGCACTGAGGGCACAGATTGTCATCCATGTAGTAAATGGTCCGGAGATCCAGTTTCTCTCCGCATCCGTCTCCGGAACAGTTTCTCCGGTAGGGGAAAACCCGGCTGCGCAGTATCCAGAGAACGGCAATCTCCGCCAAAATGAAAATAACAAGGTAGATATCCGGCCATTTCCTTTCTGCGGTCAGGGCGGCCATGGAAGTGAGCAGAAAAACAGCAATAGCATGATACAGCGACGCCATGCGTTTTTTGAAGGCTTTTTTTCCGTAACGCCGGAATGTCAGGTTGAGCGCCAGAGCCGCAATAACAGGCCATATTTCCAGTTTGGTAATCCAGAGAGCTATTGTGTTATCCGTTAGTAAATTCATGGAACAATAATAGAGGCTTTCGGCAAAAATTGTCAGGGTTAGACACAAGGGCGCTCCGGCAGGCCCCGGGGCCGCCGGAGCGCCGCATTAGCGGCGGGAGCGGAAGGGGGGCGCAGCGGCGTTTAGCCGGAAAGCCCCCCTTGTGCCGCAAGGCACCGGCAGCCGCGTACAGAGCGGCGCCCCGGCCGCCGGAGCGGGGCGCAATGCCCCCAAAAAAGAAAAAACAGAGAAACGTGCTGCAGGTCTGCTTCAGGTGTGTCTGTGCCGGGAGAGGCGCCGTGTTCTTTCCCTTGTCGCAGTATTAAGAATTATTTAATATATTTTCCAGATAATGCGGTTGGAGAAGCTATGTCAGAAAAGGACAGTAAAAACGCTCAGAAACATGTAGTGGTTATTGGTGCCGGTGCGGCGGGTCTTTCGGCCGCGGTGAGGCTTCAGTCGAGCGGATACAATGTAGAAATTTTCGAGAAAAACCCTCGGTCCGGCGGCAAAATGTACCAGATTCGGAAGGACGGCTACACCTTCGATGTGGGCCCCACTCTGGTTATGATGCCCTCCATATATGAGGATGTCTTTAAGTCGGCAGGGAAAAATCCTGAAGATTATATTACCCTGAAAAAACTGGACCCCATGTACGATGTCTATTTTGACAGAGAGGAACTGAAGAAATATTCCCTGACTTCCGATATTACTGAATTAACGGCCATGATGGAGGAAAAAGGCCCCAAAACGGCGCTGGGTTTTCAGCAGTATCTGGCAGAGATCTATAAAAGATACCAGATTGCCATGGACCATTTTATCCGCAGAGGCTTTCGGAGCTGGAAGGATTTTTATAACCCCTTCATGCTTACCCAGGCGCTCAGACTTAAAACCTTTGACAGTGCTGATAATATGATGGCCAAATTTGTCAAGGACAAAGATGTTCAGCAGATGCTCAGTTTTCAAACGCTCTACATTGGTGTTTCTCCCAAAAAAGGGCCGTCCCTGTACAATATTATTCCCATGATTGAGATTCTCTACGGTGTGTGGTTTTTGAAGGGCGGAATGTACGCCATGGCCAGGGCTATGGAAAAGCTGTTTCTGGAGCTGGGGGGAACAATCCACCATAACGCGGAAGTAACTAATATCGTTATTGAAAACGGCAGGGCTGTTGCGGTTGAGCTTGATAATAAAAAGGTGCCGGCCGATTATATTGTTTCAAACGCCGACTTCCCGTATACCATGAAGCATTTAATTCAGGATAAGAAAGCCAGGGGCAGGTACACAGACAAAAAACTGGATTCAATGGAATATTCCTGTTCGTGTCTGATCTTTTACTGGGGAATGGCAAAGAAATACTCAGACGTGGAGACTCATACCTTTATTGTTTCCAAAGACCTGGACACTAATTTATCGCAGATTTTTACAGGTGATTTTATTGACGATGCTTCTGTTTATCTGAGCATTCCTTCCCGGGGCGACGAATCGCTGGCGCCCGGGAATAAAGATGCCTTCTATGTTCTGATTCCTGTTTCGGAACTTGAAACGGCCAAATACGAGTACGACGAAAACGTTATTGCAAAGTACAAAGAAAACGCGTTGAAAAAGCTGGAAAGACTGCCCGGCTGTGAAAACGTCAGAAATGAAATTGTCAGTGAAAGCATTATGACGCCGCTTGATTTTAAAAACCAGTTTAACGCCTGCCGCGGCGCAACATTCGGGCTGCAGCCCACGCTTACCCAGAGTAATCATCTGAGGCCCCAGGCCAAAGCCAAAAAGTGTGAGAATCTGTATTTTACAGG
>PDWI01000692.1_pt1 | contig 54425 bp, 54 predicted proteins | sample 1430891 | NCBI WGS metagenome assembly PDWI01 (sample SAMN01162508, study PRJNA174530) | Oral metagenome, whole genome shotgun sequencing project. | biome: Marine environment; feature: Marine mammal; material: Swab sample of the gingival sulcus; isolation source: swab sample of gingival sulcus... | reverse complement strand
ATTTCCGATTGGAAAATTCTCAACACTTCTTTGAGTTTGCGCAGCCCAATACATCTCATTTGGCACTTTCATCTCACCCATAGTATCTTTTTCGACTCTATATTTCATCCAAAACCTCCTGTTTAAAGTATTTGGCATATTTTATCACAAAAAGGTAAAGATTGTTAAATTTGCACATAAAAGCTTATTTATTACATGTAGTTTTATGATTTACATGTAAATTTAGATTATCTCGCCGCTTCCTATGACCATATCTTCATCATAAAAAACAGCTCTTTGTCCCATGGCTATGCCTTTTATCTCTTCATACAAAGTTACGGTGGCGGTTTTATCTTCTACTTTTACATCACACAAAATCTTTGGGCTTCGATATCTTATCTTGACGTAGGATTGAAATTCATCTTTATCTATAAATAGATTTACATCTTTTATATTGAAGCTAGTTCTATTAAGTTCATTTTTTTTGCCGACGATTATGGTATTGTCTTTTGGGTTTATACTTAAAACATAATGGGGCTCATGTGCACCTCTTACTTCAAAGCCTCGTCTTTTGCCAACCGTATAGTGCATGTACCCTCTATGCCTTCCGATAACCTCACCTTTTGTATTTAAAACATCACCTTCTTTATCGACTTGGACATATTTTCTCAAGATTTCCACATAAGTGTTTTCCACAAAGCATATCTCGCTACTTTCTTTTTGCGACGCAAAGAGGTTTAACTCGTTTATATCTGATGCTTCTTTTTTTACATCTTCTTTTAAACTGTCTCCTAATGGAAAAAGCATAAAATCAATAGCGTCTTTATTTATGTTTGATAAAAAGTAACTTTGGTCTTTTGTTTTATCTTTAGCTTCTGCTATAAAGCCATTTTTTATCCTAACATAGTGCCCAGTTGCTAGTTTTTCACATCCAAGGGATTTTGCAAATTTTATAAGTTCGCCAAATTTTATCGTTTTATTACATGTAACGCAAGGATTGGGTGTTTTTCCTTGCTTGTAAGTTTTTATGAATGGATCATATACATTTTGCCTAAATTTTTCACTTAAATCTAGTATCTTATACTCTATGCCTAAATATGAAGCAACTTTTTTAACTTTTTGTATATTTTCGTTGTGGGTTGTTTCATCGCCGTGAAGAAACATGTAGCACCCTACAAGTTCATGACCAGCTTTTTTTAGTCTTAGTGCAGTGATAGTAGAATCCACTCCGCCACTAAGGGCTACTAATATTTTTGCCATTTTATTTCCTATTAAAAAAACTTTTTAAAAAGTTTTACATGTAAGATTATCTGAGCTGTTCTATTCGCTCTTTTTTAGTACCGATTTCTGTGATTTGAACTCCGAAATTGCCATCTACGATAACGACTTCTCCTAAAGCTATAACTTTATCACCAACTAGTATATCTAAGGGTTCATTTGCTAGTTGGTTTAGTTCTATGACTGAGCCTATGTCCATATTTAATACATCTTTTAAAAGCATTTTTTTTGAGCCAATTCGCACGCGAATTGGAAGTTTTACATCTCTAATAAGAGCAATATTATTCATTTCGTCTGCGTTTAATGTGTTATGCGTTTGTTGAGTTGTAGTTTCTGTCTGTGATTTTTCTTCGTTGCTTAAGGCTTTAAGAAGAGTAAAGTCTATTCCAAAAACCACTTGGTCTGTGATGTTTTGAAGATTTACAGAGTAGATAAAAAGTTTTTCTAAGTTTTTAAATTCGGCAACTTGCGACGCATTTAAATAGCGAATATTTTCCACTGAAAAAGATAGATTTGGTAGCTCTTTATCTCCTGTCAGTGCGGTGGCAAATGAACCAACTACATTTGATATAAACTCTTTTGTAGCATCTATATCATCATCATTCATTTCAGTACTGCCACTAATTTCTTCTTCACCCATCATAAGCTCTCCAATAGCAGTAGCTAATCTTGGAGCTATAGAGATATTCATCTTTGCGTTTATATCTCCAGTGATATCGATATCAGTCATACATATTGGTGAGGCTATTGAGTGTGAATCGCTGGTTTTTATCTCATCTAGTAAGGATATTTTAGGTGTAAACCCTGTTAAGCCCTCAATGGTTATTACTACCTCATCGGATAGCAATTTCATAAAATTATCTAACATTATTCGTACTCCTCATCTTCCTCATCTTTTTTTTCAGTCCCATAGGATTTAATTTTTTCTTGTCTTTCTTGTTCATAATGTTCAAGAAGTATTTTTATTTCGTCTTTGTCAGTTTTTATAAGCTCTTTTATTTTAACTGATTTGTGAAATCTATGAAGCCCAACAGTGGCTAAAAATATATCTTTCTTATCTATGCACACTATGGCGTTATCATCTGCAACTCTGTCCAATCTTAATATATCACCTATTTGTAAGTCTAAAAGTTCTCCAACATTTAGCATAGAACGTCCTAATATTGCTTCAGTAAAAACTTCAGCGCGCCCAACTAGGGTTTTAAGCTCCTTGTTTCTGCTTTTTTTTGCACTTGTTTCACCGAGCATTATATCTCGATTTGCGAGGCGAGAAAGAATGGGTTCAAGATATATTACAGGATAACACAGGTTTATCATTCCACTGCTTCCTCCAATTATTATCTCCATAACAACCATGATAACTATCTCATTTTGAGAAACGATTTGAACAACATTTGGGCTTGACTCTTTGGTCTCTACGTTTGCGTACATATCAGTTATAGGTGCCCATGCCTCTTTTAAACGTTGCATGATAATTCGCAAAATTGCATCAAGTAAATTTAGCTCTATATCTGTTAGCTCCCTAGTGGTTTCAAATGCTTCTCCGCTTCCTCCAAGAAGCCTATCTATCATAGGAAAGGCTATTGAGGGGTTTATCTCTATAACGCAACTTCCATCAAGCGGTTTTATGGAAAAGACATTGAAGCTCGTGGGGCTTGGAAGTGACATTAAAAATTCACCATAAGTCATTTGATCAACCGAATGAAGTTGAATCTCAACAATACTTCTCATGATAGACGATATTTGAGAAGCTAAGTTTCTAGCCATTTTATCATGTATGCCTTTTATGGCACGAAGCTGTTCTTTTGATACACGATTTGGACGTTTAAAATCGTATAGTACAACCTGACGTTGGTCCGTAGAAGAGTGTCCACTATCCCCTTGTCTCTCATCTTCATCATCTACTACCTCTAAAAGGGCATCTATCTCTTCTTGACTTAAAATATCTGCCATCTTAATTTCCTATCAACTTTTCTCTAATTTTGCTGAGTAGTTTTTTATGTATTTGGGAAATTCTTGACTCACTAATATTGAGCATTTTGCTAATCTCTTTTAAATTTAACTCCTCAAAATAGTAAAGTTGTATAATCAATCTTTCTCTTGCTTTAAATTCATCTAATATCTTTTTTATGTGTTCAATTAAATCATCTTTTTCAACCAATTCTTCAGTTTCTTGTCCTGCAAATATAGCCATTTGTTCATTTATGGGAAGGGTTGTTGCTATTAAAGATACATTTTTTGCATTGCGTATTTTTTCTATATCTTCGTCTAAAATATCAGCCAAATACTCTTCATCTGGTTCTTCTCCGGTTTCATTTAGATATTTGGTTGTTTCAACTTCTATAGCTTTCACGAGTTTTCTGTTTGAGCGACTCATTACATCTAAGCTTCTTAGATAATCGAGCATTGAGCCATATACTCGTTTTTTACCGTATCCCCAAAAAGAGTCATTTTGGTCTTTGTCATATTTTCTGGAAAGTTTTATCATCTCTTCTGTTCCCATAGCGATTAAATCATTCACATCTATAGAAGAGGGCAGTCTCTCTTTTAATCTGTATGCCATAGCGCGAACGGCAGGAAGGTATTGTATGACCAGATCATCTTGGTGTTTTTTTATGGTTTGTGCATACGCATTAAGCTGCTTTTTTCTTATAGCTTCCATCGTGCCTTTTCTTTCTTCGTACCACTTGAGGCGCATCTTTTTTTAATGGTCTAAGGAGGATATTCATCTTTTCCTCTCTCTCTTCTATCTCTCGTATAAAATATGAACTTATATCTTCGTACTCACTATGTTTAAACTTGTGCTGTCCTGATGATTCTACATCCACAAAGTTCATAACAGCTACATGTGCTAAAAGATAGAAAAAGAGCGTTATTTCTAAGGTATAAAAAAGTATGTCAGTTGGTTCATTTATATTAACTATGCAAAACATAAATCCTATAAAAAATCCGCAAACTGTTACAAAATATATAATATTTTCTGAACGTACTTTAATCATATTGTTTCCTTTTGACATTAAAATTGCTCCATCAAGCGCCTAAAAAAGCCACTAAAGCCTTGATTTAGTTTATTTTTAAGCACTTTTCGTTCCAACCTATATACTAGGTTTTTAACAATCTCTTGCATGTCACTAGAAGGATGAGATGCTGGTGCATCATTTGTAAACAGTGTTCTTTGTTTTATACTTCTTGAAATGATAGTATCATTTTGTAGTTTTCCAAGCAGACTTAGGCTAAGTTGTTCTCCTATATTTACTTGCGCAACTTTTTTTATCTTCTCAAAAATTAAACGTGCCTCCTTTTCGCTTTTTACCATATTTAAAACCATTAAAAGCGAATCTTTAATTTTACTTGTTACTTTTATCATTGCGTAAGAATCAGTTATTGCTGCTGGGTCTGGTACAGTTACAACGATAACTTCATCACTAGCTTCTAAAAATAGCTGTATAGTATCTCCAATACCAGCACCAGTATCTATGATAAGAAAATCCAAATCATCTAAAATAGCACTTTGAGCAAAAAATCTCTCATATATGAATTTGTCATTGTATTTTAGTATCTCATCACCACTTTCGCCCGGTATTAAGACAAGATTATCTGAAATAGGTACGATTATCTCTTTTAAATCACACTCTCCTTTTAATACATGTAAAATATTTTTTCGTATTTTTACGTTTAGTATAACGTCTAAATTTGCAAGCCCAATATCCGCATCAAAAAGTCCAACTTTATATCCATGAGATGCTAATACATTTGCTATATTTGCGCTAATAGTACTTTTGCCAACACCACCTTTTCCGCTAGTTATTGCAACAAAGTGGGTATGTTTTGGTTTGTTTATGTTTGGTTCGACTAAGTCTTTTAATTTACTTGCTTGGTTTATCATCTTTTTTCCTAAATCCATCAAGCATGCAAGAGACTATAAATTCACTAGAAGCAACTTCCAAATCATCAGGTACTTCTTGTCCAATTGATACATAGCTAATAGGTTTATTTATAGCGTAAATCAATGAAAAAATATTACCAAACATTTTTGTTTCATCAAATTTTGTAAAAATCAAAGTATCTATATCAAAAAATGAGTAATTTTGATATATATCTTTTAAATCTTCGAGTTTTGAGCCTGCAGAAAGAACCAAGTTTACATCTATTGGCGTTGAAGTGTGTCTTAAAAAATTATCTAATTTTATCAGTTTTTCTTTATCATACGGACTGCTTCCAACCGTATCTATAAGAACTATATCGCAACTTTTTAGCCTATTTAGCGCATTTTCAAAGTCATTTACATCAACTACATCTTCTATGGGAAGATGAAGCATTTTTGCGTATTGGAAAAGTTGTTCAACTGCTCCTATTCTGTATGTATCAAGGGTTATGATGCCAACTTTTGATCTTTTCTCTTTGATGTAAGAGTATCTTGCGGCAAGTTTTGCTAAGGTTGTAGTTTTTCCAACTCCTGTTGGACCGACAAACATAAGTACTTTTTGTTGACCTTTTGTAACATGTAGTTCGTTTCTAGTTGTTACCATTCTTCGCAGTAAAGTCTTAAAGTAACGCTTGACTGTTAAAGGGCTATGTTTCATGTTTATTGGCATATGTTTTAGCGTAAGCCTCATAATCTCATTTAGATGATCGCTTCCCATACCACTTTGGTGTGCTAGTTTATAAATTTCGGCAAACTCTGGTGGAATTTGCAAGTTACCTCTTTTTGAAGAGTTTTCTTCCCACACCATGTGTTGTACGTTTTGTATCTTATCTGAAAGTTTCGCTATCTCTTGTTTAATGCTTTTTAGCTCATCAAAAGATACATGTACATGTGGTTTGTCTTGTTTTTCATTACCAATTTTATCTGTTGTAACCTCTGCTATTTTTGATATCTGTTTTGCTGTTTGAGATATATTTAAAAGTACATCTTCGCTACTTGTTATCTTTTTTTGTGCTTGATGAGGTGTTATTCTTGGTGGAGTTTTCTTTTTTGGTTTATCTATATTTTCTACAAGTACAGTTACTTCAAAAAGTGCAGGAGAGTTTATGGTTTTTTTCTTTACTTGTGTTGTGTTTAGTACCTTTGCATTTTCGCCACAAATTTCCACTGCTTTTCTTAAAGCTTCTTGAGGAGTTTCGCCGCTAAATATCTGATAGTTTACACTTGCCATTACTTCTCCATATAAATTAAAGGCACTAAAACCGACAACCTCTCCTTCCAGTGAGGATGAGGTATGGTTAAATGCTTTGTTTTCATTTTAACATCATCAAAAAATATTATATCCAAATCCAAAGTTCTAGGTGCATTTTTAAAACTCCTAGTTCTTTTAAAACGTTTTTCACTTTGTTGCAAAAGAGATAAAAAAGCCTTTGGATTTAGGCTTGTTTGTATTTTGGCAACTGCGTTAAAAAAGTTATTTTGGTCTAAAAAACCAAAAGGTGGATTTTCTAAGATGGGTGAAGTTTGTGTCACTTTTAGTCTCCTATCGTCTATCCAAAGACGCAACAAGTTCCTAAAACACTTTCTAACATCGCCCATATTGCCACCTATTCCAACTATTACCTTATGCTTAAATGCATCATTTTCAGATTTTTTTTGTGGAAATGATGCATTTTTATATAACTTATATCTTTTCATAAGTTATAGTATCTCTGCTCCTTTACTTGTTAGTCGTACAACATCTTCTATGCGTACTCCAAACTCACCTGGAAGATAAATGCCAGGTTCAACAGAAAATACGCTATTTTCTTCAAGTATTTTTTTGTTTCTCCTTCCGATAACTGGAAGTTCGTGTATGTCTATACCAACACCGTGTCCGGTCGAATGAATAAAATACTTTCCATATCCAGCTTTTTCTATAACATCTCTACAAGCTTTATCAACATCGCATGCTCTTTCGCCAACTTTAGCAGCTTTAAAACCAGCCTCTTGAGACTTGCGTACGATATCGTAAATTTTTTGTTGAAATTTACTTTTAAACTTTTGCTTTTTTGAAAAGTTAAAATTTTCATCAACATAAGCAGTTCTAGTTCTATCTGAACAATACCTTTTGTATAAAACCCCAGCATCAAGTAGAAGTAAATCTCCCTTTTTTAGCACTTTTTTACTAGGAAGTGCGTGGGGTTTTGCTGCATTTTCATTGATTCCAACGATTGGAGAGAAGCTAAGACCTAGTTTTCCATGGTTTTTAAAAATCTTCTCCGCTTCAAAATGAAGTTCAAATTCTGTTTTACCTATTCCTTCTTCGCGAACAAATCTTGCAAACTCATCAAAAGCCTTTGCGCCAAGTTTGGATGCTTTTCTTAAAGTTTTAACCTCTTTTTCAGTTTTTATCTCTCGTTTTATCTGAGAAAAGTTTGGTTTTGCTACGAACTTAACAGAAAGCTTTTTGGTAAGTCTTTTATAATCTTCCAAACTCCATTCGCTTGAGTTAAACTCTAATGCTTTGATATTTTTTATAAGTTTTCTTACAGTTTTTAATAAATCTCGTCTATCGCCTTGTAAAACTGTAGCGTTTTTTATCTCCTCTTTTGCTTCGACTGTGTATCGAGAATCTGTTATAAAAAAAGCTTCATTTTTTAGTTTCAAAAAGTATGCGTTATCGCATGAAAAACCGCACTCATAATAAAGTGCGTTTTCATTTTTTATGATATAAGGAGTCATAGAATTACTTTTGTTGCTCTTCTTGTGCTTTTCTCATAGCTTCTATTTCTTGAAAAACTTGTAACATCGCTATCATAGCTAGGTGATACCCTAATGGTCCAAAACCTACTATCGTGCCATTACAAACAGCAGAAATCATACTTTTTTGACGAAACTCCTCGCGTCTGTAAAGATTGCTTACATGTACTTCTATGGTTGGTATTGCAGCTCCAGCAAGTGCATCTCTTATAGCTATAGATGTATGTGAATATGCCGCTGGGTTTATGATTATACCATCAGCCTCACCTACGCACTCTTGAATACGATCAACTATCTCACCTTCTAAGTTTGACTGAAAAAATTCTATCTCAATGTTATTTGGTTTTGCAACATTTTCCATTTGTGTGTGGATCTCTTCTAATTTCATAGGTCCATATATATTTTGCTCACGATGACCTAGCATATTTAAGTTTGGTCCTTGAATGACTACTATTTTCATATTTTTCCTTTAAATTGTTATAAATAGCGTTTATTATAGCAATTTTAATCTAAATTTTTGCTACAATAAAGTAAGTTTTTTTAAAAAGGTGTTAAAATGACAATCATAAGTGCTGATTTTATTGTTTCTTGTGATGCGGATTTTACGATTTTTCGTGATTGTGCAATCTGCTTTGATGATAAAATTCAACAAATTGCCCCTTTAGAGGATTTGAAGGCCAGTTTTCCACAAGCAAAAGTTATAATTTTAGGTAAAAACTCTATTCTTTTACCAGGTCTTATAAATCTTCATACTCATTTAGAATTTAGTGCAAATAGGTCTATTTTAAAATATGGAAGTTTTATTGCTTGGTTAAGCTCTGTCATAGAAAATCGCGAAGAGATAATGGAGTTTTCGACAGCTAAAAATATGCAAAAAACACTAGATGAGATGCTTGAAAGTGGCACAACTACTGTCGGCGCTATAAGTTCACAAGGGTTGGATTTAACGGTTTGCCAAAATGCAAAACAGAGGGTGATTTATTTTAATGAAATTTTAGGCTCAAACCCTTCATCGGTTGATATTTTGTATGAAGATTTTAAACAGCGATTAAGTATGAGTATGGATAGAAAAAATTCGCGTTTTATTCCTGCTATTTCAGTTCATTCTCCTTACTCAACTCATCCAATACTTGCAAAAAAAGTTTTAACAATCGCACAAAATGAAAATCTACATGTAAGTACGCATTTTATGGAAAGCGTGGCAGAAAGAGAGTGGATAGATTGCGGTAAGGGTGAATTTAAAAGCTTTTTTGCGCCATTTAATCCTCACGCAAAACCTTTTTTAAATGGAGTAGAGTATATCAAGCTTTTTGAAAATTGTAAAACTCTATTTACCCATTGTGTACATGTAAATGATGATGAATTAAATATTATTAGAAATTTTAATGCTACCATTACCCATTGCCCAACGTCAAATAGACTTTTAGGAACCGGTTTGATGAATATAAAAAATATTAAACAAAAAGGTATAAATCTAACTATTGGTACTGATGGATATAGTTCAAATAGAAGCTTAAATATTTGGGATGAACTTAGGGTTGCGCTTTTTTCACATGTAGATGAGAATTTAAGCTCATTGGCCAAAGAGATTTTAAAAAGCGTCACTTTAAACGCTCAAAAAGCTTTAGATTTAAAATGTGGAACTTTAGAGGTTGGAAAATATGCCGATTTTGTAAGTTTTACATTAGAGCAAATTCCAAAAGATTTAGATGATTTGCCGCTTAGTTTGATCTTACATGTAAAAAAAGTGGATAAAATTTTTATACAAGGAGAAGAAGTTGGAAGAGAATAAAAGAGGCTTTTTTGCCACACTTTTTAGTCCCATAAAGTGGATTTTAGGACTTATAAATAACTACTTTAAGTCATTTTTGTTTTTATTATTGCTTTATGTTTTATTTGGCGATGGTATAGGAGAAGAGGGGCTTAAAAAAGCAAATCTAGCAAGCATTGATATACACGATGCTATAGTTGATGCAAGAGGAATGCTAGAAAAAATCCAACAAGTAAGCGATGATAACAATATCAAAGGCGTACTTTTACATGTAGATTCTCCAGGTGGTGCATTAGCGCCTTCAGTGGAGCTTTCTTATGCCATAAAAGAGCTTAAAAAAGTAAAGCCAGTTGTTGCTTATGCAGCTGGAACGATGGCAAGTGGGAGCTACTACGCTAGTGTTTGGAGTGATAAAATATACTCAAATCCAGGTTCGTTTATCGGCTCAATCGGCGTTATATTTTCTAGCTTTAACGTAGAAGAGTTGGCTAAAAAAGTTGGCATAAAAACTCAAGTTGTAAAAGCAGGAGAGTATAAAGAAGCAGGAACTTTTATGAGAGAGTGGAATAAAAAAGAGAAAGCCGAACTTACTCATTTAATTGAAAGTTCTTACAATCTTTTTGTAAGCGATGTGGCAAAGGCAAGAGGGCTTGATATAAATAACTCAAAGACTTACGCAAATGCAAGGGTATTTTTAGCAAGTGAGGCAAAAAAAGTTGGTCTTATAGATGAGGTTGGAACTTTAAAAGACGCAAAAAAATATCTTGAAAAAATAAGTGGCGTCAAAGAGCCTATATGGCAAAAACCAGATAAATTTGATCAAGTTTTAGAAAAATTTGCAAACGAAAGCACAAAAACACTTATAAAAGCTTTTTATGGGTTTAAGGCGTATTGATATAAAAACAGAGCATTTTTAGATGACTATTTTACATGTAAAACTTTAGCACTTACGGTTTTTTTACTATCGTGAAGTTCAAATGTGTCATCTTTTTTTAATAGTTTTAAGTCTGTAATTTTTCCATTTTGAACAATTTGTGCATATCCATTTTTTAGAAAATTTTGTGGATTTTTGCTTTTATATGCTAGGTTTAGTGCATCTATATTTGATGAAAAAAGTTTAAATTTTTGCTCTAAGGTTAAATCAAAAAGTTTTTTTAGGTTTATAATTTCGTCTTTTGCAAAATCTATTTTAGCTTTTGGAGAAAAAAGAGATATTTGGTTTTGCAAAGATGAAAGATGGCTGTTTGCATTTTGTATCTTATAGTTCATAGCGTTTTTAAGATTATCGTTAAGGTTGTCAAGTAGGATTTTAAATTCATTTATATCAGGCAGTATCATCTCCATAGCAGCACTTGGTGTGGGAGCTGATTTGTCAGCTACAAAGTCAGTTATAACTGTATCTATGGCGTGACCTATGGCTGATACGGTTGGGATTTTACATGTAAAAACGGCTTCGGCAACTTCACGTTCGTTAAATGCCCATAAATCCTCCACACTCCCTCCACCTCTACTTAAAACGATGATATCTGGGTCTATTGTTTGTGCTTTTTGCAAAGCGTTTACTATGTGGTATTTTGCATCTTCCCCTTGAACTAAAGTGTTAAAAAGTGTTAATTTTACTAGTGGATATCTTTTTTTTGCAACATTTAACATATCTTGCAACGCAGCACCAGTTTTTGAGGTGATAAGTGCAACATGGCGTGGAATTTTTGGAAGAGGGCGTTTTTGTTCAAAATACCCCTTTTTATAAAGTTCTTTTTTAAGTTGTTCATAAGCAAGAGCCAATGCACCGCTACCACTTGGGCTTAAACTAACACAATTAATCTGATACGAGCCCCTTGGTGCATATACGCTTATGCTTCCACTTATGTCCACCGCCATTCCATCTTCTACGCGAAATTTAAGACGTTGGTTGTTGCCTTTAAACATCACGCAACTTATAGATGATTGGTCATCTTTTAGAGTAAAATATAGATGCCCTGAAGAGTGATATGTTGGACGCGAAACCTCACCTGACACTTTTACATGTAAAAAGGTTGCTTCAAGTAAAGATTTTATCTGCGTGGTTAGAGAACTTACGCTTTGCATGTTAAACTTTTTGTGCGATAAATAGGGTTGATATATCCATAGAAAAGCCTTTTGTATATATCATCTTAAAGCCATTTGATGTTAGCTCTTCTTGCATTTTTGATGTGCTTAAAAATCCTTCAATGGAATTTGGCAAATAAGTATAAGCTTCTTTATTGTTTGAGATAATACCGCCTATTATAGGTAAAACTTTTTGTAAGTAAAAATCTCTTATGGTGTATAAAAGACCTGTTTTTTCGCTTTTTGTAAATTCCAATATAACAACATAGCCGTTTGGTTTTAATACTCGCCTAAACTCTTTTAAGGCTTTTTCTCTTTCGACAACATTTCTTATGCCATAACTTATGCTTATGATATCAGTGCTTTCATCTTCAAAAGGTAGTTCGGTCGCACTTGCTTGCAAAAAGGTAAAATTTGGAAATTTTTTACGCCCCACATCCATCATACCATTTGATGGATCAACTCCTATGATGTTGTCTATTTGTATTTTATTTTGTGTAGCTTGTTGTTCCCAGTGACTCATCATATCACCTGTTCCACATGCCACATCAACTATCTTTTCAAGTTTATCTTTTTTACTATGTTTTAGAGTTAAATCACAAGCTAATTTTCTCCATTTTACATCAATTCCAAGACTTAATATTCTATTTGCTTTATCATAAGTTGGAGCTATGCTATCAAACATGCTTACTATTTTTTCTTGCTTTTCCAATCATTCTCCTATATAATTTTTTAACTCTTTTGTGCAAAGTTTAAGTAGTTTGAAAAACTTTTTCTTTTTTTGTAAGATTTTTAATTTTAAGTCATATATATCATTTTTGATTATCTCTTGGATAACTTCTGATGAGTATATAAACTCTACATTTGAAGCTAATTTTGTATCGCTTTCTAAGTGTTTTAGTATTTTAAGGGCGCTATCTCTATCTTGTAAAACGCCAAAAATATTTTGCATATTTTTTGAAGACTTTAAAATTACATGTAAATTGGTATTTTCAAATAAAGGGCTGAAATATTCAGATAGATATCTTAATTTTTTAAACTCTATTCTTACTTTGTGAAACTCTTCTAACTCTACCCACTCATCAAGACGTTTTAGCTTTTTTTTCATCTTTTTAAGTCTATTATAAATTGCAATAGCGCCTATTTGTTTGTGCGGACATTTGGCTTTGCTTCCACTAAAAAAACCATCTTTATCTTGTAAAACAATCGCCCAATCTTGCATCAAAGCTTCATAAAAATCACCACTTAAAAGCTCTTTAATATCACTCGAATTTTCATCTGATTTTTTCATATAGTACAATACAAATTTAGCCTCAAGCTCATCAAGACTTTGTAAAAATTCCATAAAAACATCTCTGTCGCGTTTAGAGTTTGAAGCATTTGCAACTTTTTTAAAATCGACTATAAATCTATCTTGAATACTTGGGTCAAAAACATTATCTACACATTGTAAAAGAGAACGAGTTTTCCGTATATTTACCCTTATTTGATGCAAGTCTTCATTTGTCTTATGTTCTAAGTATGAGTTTTTATGAAAGGCTATCTTTTTACTTAGAGAGTAAAAAATCGTTCTATTTGCATTATAAGCATTAAGTGCTGGTGGTAGAAATTGTGCTACATCATATTGAAGTGGGTTTTTTTCGATATTTTTATAGATTTGATCAAGACTGCTTTTATAAAAATCGCTTCTTCCATAAAGGGCTAGATGTTTGTTTTTAAATAGCGTATCTTGTGTGAGTTCTCTTTGTATATGTTGATATATGGCTTTAGGAAAGCTAAGTTTTTGAGCTAAGTCTTCGTTTTGAAACTCTATTTCTAAAACAACGATACCTTTTAAATGTTCTTTATATACATCTATACAAGCTACTTGGTTTAAAAACTTAAAAGAGTATCTAGTTTTTTTTATAATATTTCCAATGGCACTTTCTTTTGAAAGTTGGAAAAAGCTTTTATCCACCTCTTTTTCATCTTCGTGCCTTACCATTCCGGCGCCATGTTTTCTTGTACATGTATAAATTTCGTTGCATTTACGCAACCTTATCTCTTCATTTTGTGTTATAAGGGTGTAAAATTGTACTATCTCTTGTTTGATAAATCTTATGCCTTCATCTTGTAAAAAATCTATAAGATGCGAAGATTTTAAGAGGTATTTACGTTCAATTTCTAATGCCATTTTTCACCTTATTTTATGTATTTTGATAAAAGACAAGGGTTTGTTATGTTTACATGTAATTATATCATAAATTTGATTAAACTAAATTTTCTTATACCAGCCGTAACTATCTTCGCCAATTTGGTTTTGATAAAGTAGTTTTAACTTTAGGTCAGTTTTGATGTTTTGTGCATTTATAAATTTTGTTGAGTGAAATATCAAAAAGTATTGTACCTTATCTGGCAAAGTATTTATTAACTTTTCTCCGCCTTCTATCATAGTAAATCTATACCTATCTAAATCTTTAAAGCTTTTACATGTAATAACTTTTCGCCCTTTAACGCTAAAAAGAGGTATGGTTTTATCAAACTCTTTTCTTTTTGAATAAATAAGAATATCCGGAGCTTTTCCTTGGCACAATCTTGCATCAAGGGTAGGGCGGTCTATACGAACAGTGTTGCCACCTATGAGTAAGCTATCACACTTATCTCTTAGCTGATGAACAAAGGTGCGAGATTTTAACCCAGTTATAAGTCCGCCATTGATAACGCCGTTTATACTCATAGCAAGTTTAAAAAAGCTAAAATTTCCCTTTTGCCAACTGAAAAATGGCTCTACTAATTCTTTACACTCGTGTTCTTTTTTGCTTTTTATTATCTTTATATTACTTTGTGATAATATTTTTGAACCACCACTTGCTTCTTTGTTTTCATCTAAAGAGCCAATAATAACTTTTTTTACATGTAAAGATTTTAAAAGAAAAGCACATGAAGGGGTTTTTCCTTGGTGTGAACATGGCTCTAATGTCACATATATGGACGCATCTTTTAATAAATCGTTATGATTTTTTAATATAAAATCATGAAGTTCGTTTGGATTTTTTGGAAATTTTAATTTTGAATTTAGCTTTTTTAATGCAGATTTTACAGCTCTTAGCTCAGCATGGGCACAACCAGCTTGTTTATGTGCTTTAACGCTAATTAAAATTCCATCTTTACTTACAATAGCGCATCCAACGGCTGGATTTGGATATGTTAATCCTTGATATTTCCATGCCTCTTGCAAAGCAAGTGACATGTAAAATTCATCTTTACCACTGCACATAAGTTTTTGATTTGTAAATATCGCTATAGTTTATGGTGTGAGTTTGCTCATCTTCTTGCAATGTGATAGAATTTTCATCTGCATTAACAAGTTTTGCTATGATTTTATCTGTATTTATAAGTGTTATTTCTACATCATCGCCTATGGAGGCCATAAAGTGTTTTGGTTTTTTGAGTTTTCTCTCGATCCCAGGTGAACTAACTTCTAAAAAATACTTACCTTTCATCGGTGGGTTTAAGTCTAGTAAAGGAGATAATATATTTGATATTTTGGCGCATATGTCAAGGGTGATACCATCTTTATGAGTGATATAAATCCTATAGATACTCTGCCCATTTTCATTTGCTATCTCTGAATCGTAAAAGTTAACACCCTCATTTTCTATAAGTTGCTTAAGAGTATCTTCATTCATTTTCATTTCCTTTATGTAGCTCTTGTTCGACCTTTTTAAATAAGTCTTCTATGCGGTTTTGTTTTTCAAGCTGGTCATCAAATTTAAAGTGAAATTTGGGTGCTCTATACCAACCTTCAGCCGAAGCACAATGGTTTTGAAGATGTCGTGATACTTTTCTTAGGCGTGATAATATAGAATTTTGCTCTTTTATATCATACATCATCTTATCTAGATACACTTCTGCATCATAGCGCCCACGTGAGCATATGACATCAGTCACACAAAGTCCAGCAAGTTCACTATCACTAAGAGAGCTAAGTGCTTCTGGGATTAGCTCTTTTAGTATGCTTGCTGTTCTTTCGCGTTTTATTTGCGCTTCATTCATAAAGTGACTTTCTCTTCAACTTCAGCAAAGCTTTCTATATAATCACCAACTTTAATATCATCAAAATTTTCTATACCGATGCCACATTCGTATCCTTTTGCAACCTCTCTCACGTCATCTTTAAATCTTTTTAAAGAGGAGATAGTGCTTTCATAAACTATAACACCATCTCTAATAAGTCTAACTTTTGCACCTCTATTGATACTGCCATCTGTTACTATACATCCTGCTATCGCACCAGCTTTTGGCACAACAAATACTTCTCTAACTTCTGCTTGACCTAAGGACTCTTCTCTTATTATAGGTGCCATCATTCCACTAAGTAGTGTTTTTACATCATCAAGTAAGTCATATATTATATTGTAAGTTTTTATTTCGATATTTAACGTTTTAGCTTTCTCTTTAACACTTCCTGTTGGACGAACGTTAAATCCTAAAATTACACAGTTTTCACTCGCACTTGCAAGGGTGATATCACTTTCGCTTATTCCACCTATTCCAGCGCTTATTACGCTAACTTTAGTTTCTTCATTTTTTAATTTTTCTAAGCTTGATTTTATGGCCTCTAAACTTCCTTGAACGTCTGCTTTAATGATAACAGGGAGTGATTTTATCTCTCCTTCGGCTATTTTTTCACTTAGTTCTTCTAGTGTTACTTTGGTTGAACGAGAAAGCTCGCGTTGTCTAAGATATTCATATTTTTTCTTAGCATACTCTCTTGCTTCTTTATCGCTTTTAACTTTTACAACTGTTTCTCCAGCCTCTGGAACTTCGCTAAGTCCAACTATAACTCCAGGTTCACCTGGATGAATAGCTTCAAGGTTTTGACCTTTGTGATCAAGTAAAGCTCTTATTTTTCCATATGCTACACCAGCTACTATTGTATTTCCAACTCTTAAAGTTCCATTTTCAACAACTACTGTTGCAACTGAACCACGACCTTTTTCAAGTGAGCTTTCTATGACAGTGGCTTTAGCGTCACGTGTAGGATCAGCTTTAAGTTCTAAGATATCAGCTTGCAGTAAGATGATCTCTAGTAAATCCTCTATCCCTTCTCCAGTTTTTGCACTTACATGTACAAATTCATACTCTCCACCCCAATCGGTTGGCAATATCTCAATTTCTGAGAGTTGAGTTTTAACCATATCTGGATTTGCTGCTGGTTTGTCGATTTTATTGACTGCTATTATCATAGGAACGCCAGCTGCTTTTGCATGGTCTATCGCTTCTCTTGTTTGAGGTTTTACTCCATCATCTGCTGCAACAACGACAATAACTATATCTGTAACTTCCGCACCACGTGCTCTCATTTGAGTAAATGCTTCGTGACCTGGTGTGTCTATGAAAGTTATGTTTCTATCGTTTTTCTTAACCATATAAGCGCCCACATGTTGGGTTATGCCTCCAGATTCTCCATCTGCAACACGAGAATCTCTTATATAGTCTAGCAATGAAGTCTTTCCATGATCAACGTGACCCATTATGGTGACAACAGGTGCTCTTTCTTGAAGTTTGGATGCATCTTCTTCTTGGTCTTCATATGCTTTTACATAATCAAACTCATCTTGTACATTTACTGTTGTTACTTCGATATCGAACTCTTCTGCTAGTATTTCAATGGCATCTTTATCTAAAAAGTCATTTTTCGTTGTCATAACACCAAGCATAAATAGTTTTGAGATAATTTCGCCTGATTGTTTTCCGATTTTTTCGGCAAACTCATAAACTCTTATCTCTTCTGGTATTTGTACTGATTTTATCTCTTGGGCAACCTGTTTATCTTGTGGTTTTCTTCTTCTTCGTCTGCTTTTTCTACCGATACCTTCGTTTTTAAAATTATGATTATTTTGTTGGTTTTGCATGTATGGATGAGTACTTTGTTTTTTCTTTAGCATCGGTTTTGGTGCTTTTGGTTCTGGCTTTAAAGTTAGATCAGGTAGAACAACCATTTCATCTTCTGGATTATAAACATCATCGCTAAAACTTCCTTCAAGCAAGTCTATCTTTTCAGTAGCATCTTTTTTGCTTGTTGGGGATTTTTTGGTTTTCTTTTTCTTTTTGCTTGTTTCGCTTGAATCCCCACCTGAAAACATTGCTTCTAAAGATGAAGGGATAGATTTTCTTAGCCCATCAGTTGAGATTTTTGTATCTTGATACTCATTTTGTTCTATTTTTGGTGTTGCAGGTTTTTTCTTTTTAACGATAACAAGCCCACGTCTTTTTTTCAAACTAGCTTGGGCTAAAGTCTCTTTTTTAACCACTTTTAAAGGTTCATTCTTTCTTTCGCTTTGCTTTGGTTGTACTACTGGCTCTTTAGGTTTTTCTTGCTCTTTTGTTTTTTCTTTAGGTTTTTCAGATTTCTCTTCTTTTTTTGGTTTTTCAACAACTTCTGTCTTGATAGGCTCTTTTTCTTCTATAGGTTTTTCAGGTTTACTTTGGGGTTTGCTTTTTTGTTTTGATTTCTCTTGTTTTGGCTTACTCTTTTTTTCATCTTTTGTTTGCGCTTTTTTCTTGGGTTCTTCTTTTTTAACAATAGGCTTCTCACCTGTTAAGATGAAGTTCATCAACTTTTCAGCAACATCTGGGGCAACTGAGCTGTTTGCAGCTTTTGCGCTTATATCTATCTCGCTTGCTTTTTCTATAACTTCCTTAGACTTCATACCAAGTTCTTTTGCAATATCGCTTATTTTAACCTTATCAACCATCAGTGGCTATCTCCTTGAGTTTTTTACCGCAATTTTTAAGCGGCAGATTTAATTTGTATCTACCGTTAAGAACGCCAAGCAGACGTTTCTCATCTCCGTTTATGCACGACAAGCACATGTAAAAGCTTCTACCCTCTTTTGAGAAAGATGCTAATCCTCCATCTTTTATTTGGTATCTAAATAGATTTTTTTGTCGAAAACGGTCTTTGCAGATTATGCACATCCTTATAGGATAATCAAATTTAGCCATTATTATATCAAACTTTTTCTTTTTTTCAACTGTTATGGATAAAAAAACCGTTATTATCGAACTTAAATGATAAAATTTCAAACTCACTAAACTCTTTTTTTAGAGCATTTAGCAATTTTGGCACATCTTTTTTATAGCAAAGATTAAAAAAAGTAGAACCACTTCCAGATAAAGTGCTAAGAAGTGAACCATTTTTATAACTTACTTCTCGAACATCAAACAATATAGGAAGTTGTTTCATTCTTCTTTCTTCATGTAAAGCATCTTTGCCACCATCTTTTAACATATTCCAATCTTCACTCATAAAAGCAGCGGTTAAAAAAGAACTATGGGATATATTCCAAACAACGTCGCTTGTTTTATATTGTTTCGGCAAGAGTGTACGAGACTTTTGTGTGGACATGGGTTTATTTGGTATTACTATAACTGCTTCAATATCTGGCGGAAGAGTTTTTTGTTTGGTGATGACTTTGTTTCCATGTACTATAGAAACTGTAAAACCTCCGTAAACAGCAGGCGCTAGATTGTCTGGATGCTTCTCGTAACATAGCGATCGATCAAGTATAGTTTTTTTATCTATTCTAATTCCAGCTAGTTTATATGCACTTGCAACTGCACTTACTATCATAGCAGATGAGCTTCCAAGCCCTCTTGAAAAAGGAATGTTATTTGTAAATTCAAACTTAAAATAGTGCTTTTCTTTTGTTAAACTGTTAAAAATATCATAAAATATTGATACAAATGGATTGTTTGTTTTCAAATGGGTTTTATGGGCATTTTGCCCTTTTATGGATATGATTTGCATAGGGCTTGGGGTTATGCAAACTTCATTGTAAAGTTGAAGTGCTAAACCTAATGAATCAAATCCAGGTGATAGATTTGCACTTGTAGCTGGTGTAAATATTTTCAAAACTTCTCCTAAACTGCAGGCAAGACATAAAGTGGTTCTATATCTTTGGTAAAATTTATATCTTTTAAATGATTAGGTAGAAGTATATCATTTTTTATATCATTTTGATATATTTTTGTTTCAATTTTATTTTCATTTTTTACAAAATATACTTTTCCGTACGCTTTTATGGGTTTATTGTTGTTAATACAAAACCCTTCACATGCAAGTAATGGAATGTCAAGGGTAATGCTTAAGCTCCTTAGGTATATATAGCTTATCTTAATTGCCATAAAGCTACCAGGACCTTTTACATACAGTAAACCTTTACATGTAAAAGTTTTTAGTAAATTATCTATAATGTTTGGTAATGCTGTGCTTGTTTTTTGTTCGCTAGTATATGTCTGTGACAAAACTTCATCTTCATATACACCTACATGTAATATGCTTCCTATAGATACGATAAAAAATTTAGCCTCTTTTTTTATGCTAAAGCCTTATCGTAAAGAAATTCATAAGCTGCTCCTATCTCTTTTATTTCATAGTTTTGAGTTGATTTTAGTATCTCTTTTGTGAGTTTGTGATTTAAGCTATGACTGCCTGCAAATGATGAATAATCACCAATAACTGGCATCCCAAGCAGCGATAAGTCCCCTAAAGCATCAAGAATTTTGTGTCGTACAAATTCATTTTCATACCTTAATCCTTCGGGGTTTAGAATTTTTTTCTCATCTAAAACAATGGCATTATCAAGAGAGCCTCCGAGTGCTAAACCTTGGCTTCTTAGGTATTGGACATCTTGTATAAAACCAAATGTTCTAGCGCGTGATATATCTTTTATGTAGTCTTGTTTACTAAATCTAAAATTATACTCTTGAGTTCCTATTGAGGCATGTTTAAAGGATATTTTATAGTTAAATGATGGTTTATTAGATGGACTTATTTTTACATATTTATCTCCATCTTCAACTTTTACCTCTTTTTTTATAATCATTACTTTTTTTGGTTTATCTAAAGACTTAATACCAGCTTCATCAAGTAACATGCAAAAACTTGTACCGCTTCCATCCATAATAGGCACTTCATCATTGTCAAGTATTATTCTTATATTATCAATTCCATAAGCATAAATCGCAGAAAGAAGATGCTCTATGGTTGATATTTGTCCGTTTTTATCTCCCACAACAGTTGCCATTTGTGTATTTACAACGTTTGATGGATTTGCTTTTATATTTAAACCAATATCGCTTCTATAAAAAATAATACCCAAATCTGCTTCAAGTGGTTCTAAAGTTAGTTTTATAGGTTTACCTCTATGTAAGCCTATTCCAACTCCTTGAACTCGTTTTTTTATAGTTTTTTGTTGCATTTTAATCCCTAAAATCAAAATTATTCATTTTTACAAGCATGTATTGTACCATTTTTTCGGTAAACAGATTAAATAGACTATTTGTGATTTATTATCTTTTTTGCATCTTTAATTACCATAGTTACATTATCTATAAACCATTTTGGGTCCATCCACTCTTCTGGTCTAACCGCTTGTCCTTGCACTAAAATACCAAAATGCAAGTGATCTCCTAGTACTAAACCTGTTATACCTGTTCTCGCTATCACTTCGCCTCTTTTTATCTTATCATTTAAACTTACTTTAAAATTTGAACAATGGGCGTACAAAGAGTAAACTCCAAGACCATGAGAGATAATAAGATTGTTTCCATATATGCCATTTTCTCTTGCAAAAACCACCTCCCCTTTGTTGCTTGATATGATATTTGCCATTTTTGTACTTGCTAAATCTAACCCTAAGTGGTATGATTCACTTATAATATTATTTTTATATTTATAATATCTATGATCCCCAAAACTTGCAACTGCTGCGGCATTTTTGAGTGGATAAAATGGAAAAAGATGAAAGTTTTTTATCTTCTCTTGTGATACCTTTGAAGTTATCTTTTTTATCGTATTTTCATTATCATTTCTTAATGTTTCATTGGTAAACTTAAATCTTTCATCGTTTTTCATTGCATTTACGTCATCATTTGAGTATATTTTTGCAAGTTCAGTTACTTTTCCATTTATAAAATTATCACTTGCTTTTATAGTTGAGGTTCTATATTTTTTTCCTAAAAGATAAAATTTTATCCTCTCTTTACTCTCGTTTCCAGCTTTATCAACTGCAATAACATCTGCGCTAAATCTCTTTTGATTGTGCTTCCATACCACAAAAGATATATAGTACCCATCTTTATAAAAAGGTTGTGGTTTAAACTTATCTCCTGCATCTGTTTTTATATATAGTTCATCTAAATTTTCATCATCTGCTTTAAATATAACCGTTCCAGTACCACCTCTTACGATGGAGTAAGAGTTATTTACTATATAAAGTTTTGGTTTTTTAGTATCAAGTTTTACGGATATTGATTTTTTAGATTCATTGCCCATAAAAAAGTTCCATCTGCTATTATCAATAGTTTCTATATTTAGCGTTAGGTTTGATTTTGAATTAAAAAAAGCAGTTCTTGGAAAATTAACCAATATACTCACTTTTTTTTGAGGCAGACTGAATTCTTCGTTGGATAAAACCATAGTATTTGTTCCATCACTTAGTGTAACTCTTGCAAATTTTACACCACTTTCATCGCTAATTGCTATAGGAATTGGCTTTTTTAAGTTCCAAAACATGGTGTTTTTCATATGAATTTGTGGCTTTTTTTGTTCAAACATTGCCGAATTATATAGATATACAAATCCCCCTATTAGCCCTAATATTATTAAAAGTAATACTATTTTGCCAAAACTTCCTTTTTTTTGATTTCGTCTTCTCATTTTTTATCCTATTATTTTTTTTATTATTGTTTCTTTATTAAGGTCTGTTTCAAAGCCTGCAGCATTTTGATGTCCGCCTCCGCCAAATTTTTGCGCAATAACACTAACATCAAGTTCACCCTTACTTCTTAATGACACTTTATAGCCCTTTTGTTCCATCTTTATAAGTAAAACTGAAAGTTTAACGCTAACAAGTTCTCTTAAAAGATTGACCATATTTTTTGTATTTTCTATCTCACATCCACTTTTTTTAAGATCCTCATTTTCTATGATAGCAACAGCTATCGTACCATTTTTATAAAGAGAAAAAGTGTTGTATATGTGTTGTCTTAATCTTAAAACTGATAATGGTAAACTTTGTGTGAGCTTGGTGTGAATATCTTTAGTATTCATGCCGCTTTTAACAAGTTTCCCAATCATCTTAAATACTTTTTTATCAATATTTCCATAAGAAAAAAAACCTGTATCTTCTAAAAAACCCACATATATACATGTTGCAATATCTTTGGTTATAGGTATATCATTTTTTTGTAACATTTTGTAAACAACTAGCGTAGTACTTGGCATTTTTGGTTTAACTATATTTATATCTCCAAAATGCTCATTGGTTTTATGGTGGTCAATATTTATAATGGCTTTATCTTTTAGGCAAATTTTCGTTCTATCAGTTGAACCACAATCGCATACAATAGCTAGATCAAAATCTTTTACTTCGTTGCTTATTTTATGAAAATTTGGTAAAAAATTTAGATGTTTTGGTAAGTTTTTAGATGGATTATATACATGTACTCTTTTTTTAAGGCTTTTTAGTAGTGAATAAAGTGCTAAAACAGACCCTAAGGTATCTCCATCGGGTCTTACATGTGAAACCAATAAAATAGAGTTTGCTTGTACTATTTTTCTCCATGCATCTTTATACACCTATATCCTTTTTGTTGTAAAATTAAAAGCAAATATTCTACACAAAATATCATAAAATATTGCTTTTTTCTTTTATAATGTTACCATTTTCTATGGTGATTATTTTAGATGCTATTTTTAAAGCATCCTCTTTAAAATGAGTTACCATAATGGTGCAAATATCTTGCTCTTTGGTTATCTGTAGTATTTGCATTAGAAGCTCATCTTTTAGTTTTTTATCAAGTGCGGAAAATGGTTCATCTAGTAGTAAAATCTTCTTTTTTCTGAGTATGGTTCTACAAAGAGCAGCACGCTGTTTTTGACCTCCTGATACTTCTGAGGGCAGTTTATTTAGTAGGTTTTGAATTTCAAATTTTTTACATTGAGCTAGTATCTCATCTTTTTGAACTGGAGTTATCTTTAGTTTCGTATTTATTCCAAGGGCGATATTGTCATAAATGCTAAGGTGTTCAAATAGATTATTGTCTTGAAAAAGGATAGATAAATCTCTTTTGTCTATTCTTTTATCTATCAAGCTTTTTTCAAAAAGCAATATATCCCCATCGCTTGGCTTTAAAAAACCAGCCATGAGTGAAAGTAGAGTGCTTTTTCCTGCGCCACTTTTTCCTTGTATTGCAGTTACTTGACCACACTTTGCGTTAAAATTAAAGCAAAATTTTTCATTTTGATACTCATAAGTAAGATTTTTAATCTCTAGCATCGTAATCCTTATTTTGTAAAAATATTTCTATAATGGCAAATGAAACCACGCTAAAAATAAGCAATACCAACGCACTTAGTGCAGCTTCGTCCATCTTATATGAGCCCATCTGTTCAAACAAAAGCAAAGGCAATGTTTTAAATTCCCATGTTCCAAATAAAGCAATAGCGCTTAAATCACCCATAGAGAGTACAAAACTAAGTGAAATTGCAGTAATGAGAGGTTTTTTTAATGCTTTAAATTCCACTAACATTAGTCTATGAAATCCTTTTATCCCAAGACTAAGGCATAGGTTTTGATACTCTTGTTCTATGGTAAAAAAGTTATGAGAAAGTGTACGGATAATAAATGGCAGTGCTATAAGTGAATTTATAAATACAACTATCCAAAATGCATACTCAAAAACATTAACAAATGAATTTAGCATTATAAAAAGTCCCGTGCTTATAACTAAGCTAGGTGTTAAAAGTATAATAGTTCCACAAAGTTCCAATATATAAGCTTTTAAAAATGATTTTTTCATCTTAAAAAATCTACTTGTTAAAACGATACATATAGCCATAGTTGTAGATATCATCGCGCTTAAAGAAGCTATGAGGATAGAATTTTTTAAGGCACTTAAAAGTTGTGGGTCGCTTAATGTGGATAAGCTTTTTGGGTTTATGCCATATATAATTATAGAGATAAGTGGGGGTAAAGTTAGCAATATGCCAAAAAGTATGGATGTATAATCAAATATTTTCAATCCTTTGCTATCTATGAAAAACACTCTATTTTCATCGTTGAAACTTCTGTTTTTAGAAAATTTTGAAAACTTATTAACAAAAATTGCTAAAATTGTGCAGATAAGGATTTGGAGTATGGATAAAAAAGCTGCTTGATTTAAGTCGAAGTCATATTTGATAGCTTGATAAATGGCTACTTCTATAGTTGTGGATTTTGGCCCACCTCCTAGCGCCATAACAACAGCAAAACTTGTAAAGCATAGCATAAAAATCAAGCTTGCAGTTTGTGGAATCTCTTGTTTTATAGTAGGAAATTCAAGATGCATAAATTTTTCAAAAGCATTTAACCCAAGTCCAGATGTTAGTTTGTGTTGATTGGTGTCTATTAGACAAAGAGCTTGATAAAATATTTTAGTTGCAAAGGGTATATTAAAAAAAGTATGCGCTAACAATATACCGCTAAGTCCGTAGATATTAAAAAGTTTTACATGTAAAAAAGAGTTTATTGCGCCACTGTTTCCATAAATAGCAAGTATTCCAAAAACACCTATAAGCGAAGGCAATACAAATGTCGTGGAAAAAACCTTTAAAAGAAAAGATTTCAAAAAAAACTCTCTTTTATATAGGCCTAGGGATAAGGGTATTGCAAAAAGTATGCTCAAAAGTGTAGAAAGTGCTGCTTGATATAGACTAAAATTTATTACATGTAATATAAAACTATCTTGTAAAAAGCTTGAAAATGAGAAAAATTCAGCCTTAAAAAAAAGGCTGAATATAGAACTAAATACTACCGTTACGATTGCAAACGCAACAATAATGCCGGAAAATTTCATTATTTAGTTATAGAGTTTTGCCAATCTTTTATCCATTTTTTCCTATTTTCATATACATCTTTTTCACTAAAAGTGAGTGGTTTTACATGTATAAGTTTTGAAAAAGCCTCTGGAAGCTTGATGTCTATGACTGGATACATCCAATTTCCTGTTGGTATATGTTTTTGAAAGTTTTTACTTATGATAAACTTCATAAATTTATCAGCTAGTTTTGGATGCCTTGAGGTTTTTAGTTTTCCAGCAATTTCTATTTGCATATAGTGACCTTCGTCAAACTTTAAGGCTTTGTATTGGTTTTTATTTTCTACTATCATGTGGTATGCTGGAGAAGTGGTGTATGAAAGCACAAACGGAGCTTCATTTTTTAAAAACATATTGTAAGCTTCGCTCCAACCTTTTGTTACGCTAAGTGTCTTTTTTGAAATTTTTTCCCACACCTCGCTTGACTTTTCTTGGTATAATTTTTCTATCCACAATAAAAGTCCAAGCCCTACGCTTGATGTTCTAGGGTCTTGATATATAATTTTTCTACCATCTTTTAAGAAGTATTCAAAGTTGTTTTGTAGATGTTTTACTTTGGTGCTATCGTATATAAATGCAAAATAGCCATAATCATATGGTAAAAAATACTTATTATTCCAACCATTTGGTATAGTTAATTTTGAAGTATCTATGTTGTGTGGCGCCATAAGACCTGTCTTAATGGCATTTTCCATGGTATTTGTGTCAAGACCTAATATAATATCAGCTTTTGTGGAACTTCCTTCAAGCTTTAAGCGACTTAAGATAGAAGCCGAATCACCCAAAGAGATAAAATTCAATGTGCAATTACACTCTTTTTCAAAACTCTTTTTTATAGCAGGTCCCGGGCCCCAATTTGATGAAAATGAATTATAAGTATAAACATTTAAACTCTCTTTTGCAAATACAAAAGTAACACAAACCAATAAACAAAATAAAATTTTTTTCACTTTTTTCTCCTAATTAATTATCAATAACTAATTCATTATTAAATCTATCTTCATCATAGGTTTTTCCTATGTGATCGCATACTATTTTTATATCTCTCCACGCATTTCCTAAACAACTTGTAGCTCCTGGACTTGGAGTCATGTTAAAAAGTATGCCTGTATTTGGATTTACGCTAGCTTCACCTAGCATTAATTCTCTATTTTTCTTGTCTAAAACTTGTGGCCTTATGCCACCAAAGCCTTTAGCATATTTTATATCTTCTCGCCTTAGAGATGGTATTAGTTTTTTAGCATCTTTTATAAAATAATTTTTGCCTAGATATGGTATTTCAAATAAAAAGTTTCTTAAAATATAGTTTCTAATAACAGAATCAGCCATCAAATCAAATAAAATCTTTCCCACGTTATGATCGAATCTTAGGCTTTTGATAAATTCTGGAACACTTGCATTTCCTTTATATCTTTCAAGTTTAGGAAGGGCAAGCGCAGTTGGTCCAAACCTAGTAAAACCTTTTGCGAAAATATCTGGATCACCATGAAGTGCTGCAAAGGGAAGCTTTGGGTTTTGCACCATGTAAACTTTTCCATTTAAGATCTTTCTAGTTCCTAGATAAAAACTTCCAGCGATAGATATAGTTCCATAATCTGTTCCATGACCCATTTTATGTGCTAAATACAAGGAGTGAGCTCCTGCGTTTACAACTACAAAATCAGCCGTGAAGTTTTCTCCACTTTTTGTATGAATATGGTGAATATCACCAAGTTGCTGGATGCTATCGACTGGGCATTTGAAAAATATATCTGTTTGCTTATCATTATGATGAAGCGAATTGCTTACAAGACTTTCTGCCATAGCGCCATAGTCAATAGTGCTATATTTATCTTTTGCTCCAACACCTATGATATTTTCACTTCTTTCATTTTTGTTTTCATCGAAAACTATATTTGGTTCTATCTCTTTTAGTGTTTCTTTATCATAAACTTCAAGGTACGGATATACCTCTTTAAACTCTTCATATCGATGTTTTAAAAATTCTACCTCTTCATCGCCAACACCAAACGCCATCTTTTGACCTTTAAACATAAACTTATTTTCATAGCCATGTTTTAGGGCATAGTTTTCTATCATAGATGCGGTTCTTTTAACTTTTTTTGCTTTATCAAGAGTGTAGTTTGTCTCTATGTCGCCGCAATGAATAGTTTGTGAATTGCTTGTTCCTTTTGAGTTTAATTTTGCTACACCTTCATATTTTTCAAGTAGTGCTATTTTTTTGATATTTGTATATTCACATAGCTCATACAATAACGCCGTTCCTGATATACCACCTCCTATGATGATTACGTCGTAATGGTTCTTTGTCATCTTGTAAAATTCCTTAAGCTTTTTATATTTGATTATTGCTTACGTTTATAATACTATAAGATAAGTAAAACAATTCTTAATACTACTTTATAATTATGCAAAATTAGATATATATGTAATTATAGAACATTATAGTTTGCTATATTTATCTATAAGGCTTAAAAATACTTTTTCCAAGCCTTCAATCTCGCTAAATTCTACTCGTTCATTTGGCGCATGTATCGTATCATTTCTTACTCCAAACTCCACCACATCTATGCCAAATTCACCCATAAACCTAGCATCGCTTGTTCCTCCTGCAGTTGAGTGTTTCGGTTTTACATGTAGAGTTTCTTCCACTGCTTCAGTCATATTTTTTATAAGATTTGAACCTTTTGGTGTTATGAATGGAAAAGAGCCTTGGGAAAGGGATAGTTTAAAATCCAGTCCTTTTAAAACCTCTTCTATATAGTTTTGAATATCTTCTTTCGTGGTTTTTGTGGAATTTCTTACGTTGAACATAAGTTTTAAATGTCCTGGAGATACATTTGTTACTTCGTATCCACTTCTAATATCGGTTAAAACCATCTGACTTGGAGCAAAAAATTCATCTCCATTATCTAAAAAATGACCAGCAAGCTTGTTTAATATTGGAGCTATTTGATGGATAGTGTTTTTTGCTTTTTCTGGGTACGCAGCGTGCCCTTGAAGTCCAAAAAGTTCTACAATACCATTGATGCTTCCACGGCGTCCGACTTTGATACTATCTCCAAAAATATCTTCACATGTAGGTTCGGCTACAACCACAACATCAGGTAAAAAGTCATGGTTTTGAAGATATTTTAATATCTCTATAGTTCCATATTTTGCATCACCTTCTTCATCGCTTGTAAGTAAGATAGAAAGCGTTCCTTTGAACTCTTTTGCTTTGTTGCATGCACTTAAAAATGCGCACACTCCGCTTTTCATATCTTGAGTGCCCCTAGCATATATAAAACCATCTTTTTCAGTTGGAGTAAATGGGTCGCTATCCCACTTATCTCCTGGCGGAACTACGTCTATATGACCAGCAAAACTCAGATGAATCCCATCTCCAAAAGTTTTATATAGTATAAGATTTTTTGTATCTTCTATATCTACATGTATGGCTTTAAAATCTTTCATGTAAGACTTGATAAATTCAAACGCCCCATCATCGCTGGGTGTTATGGATTTGAAAGTAAGTAGTTTAAAAAATAACTCTTTTAATGTCATGTTAACTCCAAAATAAAAATATTGTATATTAAAACAAAAGCAAAAAATATCAAAATAAGACCTGCAGTTATAGATAAATATCTAGTGGCATTATCTGATATAAACCTTCTGTTTTTCCATACTAAAAAAGGCATTATGGTTATCCAAAGTAAAATAGCACCTATAACCCCTATAGCCAAAACTGTCATACTCATCATCCCCTTAGTTGCAGATAAGGATGCAATACTAAGCCAATATCCCACAGTGTATGGGTTTAATAAGGTTAATAAAAAACCTTTTATGTAAATATTTTTAGTAGAATATTGGTCTGATTTTTCTTCTATTTTTATGTGATTTTGCGAATTTTTTATGATAACGTATGCTACATAATTAAGAAATATAAAACCAAAAATAGCTAAAGATTTTTTTATAATTTCATATTTAATTATTTGTAAAATTCCAAAGTTTATTAATAACAAATAGATTACATCTGCACTCATCGCCCCTAACCCTATATATAAAGCTTGTTTATAGCTTTTTAAAGCGTAAGATATGATTAAAATATTGATAGGACCGATGGGAACACAAGCACCAAATCCAAGCAATAAGCCTTGAATAAAAATTGTTATCATTTATAAATTTGGGTTTTCATAGAAAACATAGGTAGAGTAGTCACTTATTTCAAAATATACTTTTTTCTCACCCTTATCCACTTTATAGTTATAGTTTGTGTCTAAATATCCATAGCCATATCTGTATGATCTTTTGTTTTTATCTCCAGTGCCAACTGCTGTGGATATTTTGTCTATATTGATAAATTGTTTTACTTTATCTTTTCCTGCATAAACTTCTAAAATACCATTTGTTCCTGTCCAGTTTTGTATGGCGCGACCTATTTTATTTTGAGTTTCTTGCGTGCAACCTGCAAAAAATAAAATACCGATAGCTAAAAGTGTGATTTTTTTCATTTTGGTTTCCTTTTTTTAGATATTTTATCAGTTTTTGTGTTAAAATAAAATTTATCTTCAATATTTATATTGTTAAGATTAAGATTTTTTATTTTTACATGTAAAACTACATGTAAAAATATTTACTATACAAAATTTGCATGAGGTTCAGAGAGATAGAAGCCTTGGAATTCATCTATGCCCAGCTCTTTACATATTTCAAAAACATTCTCATTATGTACATATTCAGCTATAGTTTTTATGCCCAAATTTTTTGTAAAGTGTATAATAGAGCTTACTATAGCATGTGACGTTGGGTCATTTTCCAAGTCTTTGATAAGCGTTCCATCAATCTTAACATAGTCAGGGTTTAAGCTTAACATATAAGAGTAGTTACTATATCCCGAGCCAAAGTCATCTATAGCTATTCTAATACCCATAGCTTTTGCGCGTTTTATGAAAAGTGATACTCTATCTAAGGACTTGATATTTTCATCTTCGACTATTTCGAATATTATCTGTTTTGCTAAGCCTCTTTTTGTTATCTCTTCTATTATATAATTTTTTACATCAGGATCTATCATATCTCGTGTGGCAAGATTTATAGATACTGTCTTATCGGTTCCATCTATGGCATCTAAACTTTTTTCAATGAGTGCTTTTTCTATTTGTGCATATCTTTTTATTCGTTTAGATGTATTTAAAAACACATAAGGTGAAATTATATTGTTGTGTTCATCTATGATTCTAACTAAGCACTCATATTTTAATATATTTTTATCTTTATCAAAGATAGGTTGAAAAAATGGAACAATATTGTCATTTTCTAAGGCCCTTTTTATAAAATCAGCACCTAATACTTGCTTTTGATACTCATCTTCTTCGCCTAATACTTTAAAATAACAGATAAAGTCTTTCTCTTTTTCTTGAGCTCTTCTTAAAGCTATAACAGCAGTTTCATATACATTCTTCTCTTCTAGCGAAAAACCTATAGTGCAGTTAAATTCAGCGTAAGGTATATTGGAATCGTCGCTATTTACCCTAATCCCCTTTAACCTATCTGATAACTCTATTGCCATAGTTTCATATTTTTCCATGTCAAATGGTGCGTTTTCAAGGAGTGCAAATTGGTTTGTATCGATATGGTATAAATTTAAATTGCTATCTGGAACATTCTCTATGTAATCTAAAAGTGTATCTTTGAGGTAAAGTACCACATTTATTACTGTTTTTTGACTATAGTATTCGTTCATTTTTCTAAAGTCATCTATATCTATAATAATTAATTTTGGACTTTCCATACTGTCTATATCTTTTATTAGACTGTTTTTGTTTGGAAGTTTTGTTAAAGAGTTTACAAGTAATTGATTTTCTAAGGTTTTCTTAGATTTTTTAAGTTCATTTTCTGTTCGTTCAAAATCCTCTATAGTTCGTTTGATTATCCATGATATTAAAAGAGCTCCTAATGCACTAAGAATCAACTCTATCGTAATAGCTATATATTTTGTACGATTTATATCTTTTGTGACAGATTTTATATATTTTTTATATATAAGTTTATGTTGTTCTCTTACTGTACCTATGCAAATAATTAGTTTACTTTGCGGAAAATACTTAAATAGTTTATATAAAGTTCGTGTGGTACTGTATTGATTTTGTATAAAATATTCATTAGATTTTAGTAAGCTTGGTAAAGTGTTCGCGTCTAGTAGAAAGCTTTGCCTTTTTGCTAGATGTGAACCAGTTTTTATATTGAGACTTGAACTATATATGACCTTTAATGTGTTATTGTCATCTAGTTTAAAAATATAAGTGTAGTTGGTAGGTTGATTGAGTCCAAATTTAAAGTAACTTATCAATCTTTCATCATTTAGATATGTTGCAGTTCCATCAAATATTATCTTATCTTCGTTTAGTATATTGTTAATCTTGTTTTCAAGCTGACCTTTGACAAGCTTTAAAGTAGCTTCGTTGGAAGTTTTTTCTAGTCTTTCATATATATCTTCTTGGTATGATAAAATCAATAAATATGCGATAATTAAAATAGAAATTATGATGATTAAAGGCGATAATATGAGGCAAGCTTTTAATCTTTTGCTTCTGTGTTTCATATTGTTGTTTTGTTCCTGTTCCATTTTACACTTAGTTTTGGTTCTAATAAACTATAATTACTTTCTAATATCGACTTTATTTAAATTTTCTTTAGAAAAACAGAGCTTTTTTGATAACAAATATTCAATGCATTAATATACTGTTTTTTAATAATTTTAAATAATTGTATATAAAGTATTATCATGGTTATAATGTTATAATTTTTGCTCCATATCCACCCATTGATGCAGGAGCGTCACTAAAGTTTACGATACTAGGATGGGTTTTTAAAAACTCAACTACAGCATAAGAGAGTTTTCCCGTACCGATACCGTGATATATAAGTACTTCATCAAAGCCACTTATAAGAGCATCTGATAAAAACTTATCTAGCTTTTCTATGGCTTCATCTGCGCGAAGTCCATGTAAGTCAAGCTTGACACTTCCACCGAGTGGTTTTTGAACTTGTATATTTGATTTTAGTTTTAATGGCTTAAAAGATGTTCGTTTTAATGAACTTAAAGGAACTCTTAAAGTTATACCATTGCTATCTATGGTTGCTTGATTTTTTTTAATAGATTTTAAAACACCTTTTGTTGAGCCATACTTTACTTTATCGCCTACTTTCAAAGGAACTGGTTTTTGGTTTTGTTGGCTTTTGTGAAGAACTTTTTTGGCATTTTGTGCTCTGTTAAGACCTTGATGAATCTGTTTTAAGTCTGCGCCACGAGCTGCTTTTTTTGCCTCTTCTATAGCCTCATTAAACTCTCTTTCAAGCTTTGCATATAGTTTTTTAAACTTTTCATCTTGCTCTTCTTTTAAATTTTTTAAACGTTCACTTTGCCTTAAAGCTTCATCTTTTTCTTTTTTGGCTTCGTTAAGGTGTTTTCTCATTTGAAGTTCTAGGTCTATATTTTTTTGGATTAAGTCATTTAGTTTCTCTTTATCTTCCCCATAAACTTTTTTGGCCTCTCCGACGATAGACGCTGGTATTCCATATCTTATAGCTGTTTCAAAGGCATAGCTTTTTCCTATGGTTCCTTTTAAAAACTCAAATGTGGGGCGCTGAAGTTTTTCGTTATATATGGCCGCTTGCAATTCAACCCCATCTTTTGTTGCAAGAAGTGCTGCTAAGCGTTTATGGTGGGTTGTTATGATGATTTTAACCCCACTTTGTATAAGTTTTGAAATAATCACATAAAAAAGACTTGAAGCTTCATCCGTATCGGTTCCAAGTTCTATCTCATCTACGCCAACAAGTATATTTTTTTTGCCAAAAAGTTTTGAAAAGCTGAGCATTCTTCCTGCAAAAGTTGATATATCATTACTCGCATTTTGCGGATCTTCAATGATGGCTTCTATCTTCTTAAATGAACCTATGGATGATTTAGATGCGTTTATGGACATAGGAAGAAGATGTTTTGCAAGAAGTGTCGCGCTTAAAAGGGACTTTAAAAGCATAGTTTTTCCACCAGCATTGACGCCTGTTATCATCAAAACACTTCCATTAAAATCCACACTTATTGGTTTTGGATTATTAAGTGCAGGGTGAGAAAAATCTTTTAAGGTGATATTTGATGAATTTTCTGGCGTGATAAATTCTAAATTTTTACTCTTTGCAAAATTTACCCTTGCGCTATAGTGGTCAAATCTATCAAATGCACGGTTTAAAAATTTTAAAAATAGTCCATTTTTTTGAAATTCAGTACTTATTTTTTTACAATATTCAAGTATAACACTCTGTTTTTCATCGATTAAGTTGCTTTCATATCTTTTTAAACTACTTATACTTTCAGGTACAACGTAGAAAAAACCGCTACTACTTCTACCTATAACAGTAGCTTTTAAGACGTGATTAAAGCCCCCTCGAACAAGCAAGGCTTCTTGGTTATTTAAAAAGTGGACTTGTCTATCTACCAAAAAACTCTCAAGCCTTTTTGTGGAAAAAAGTTGTCTGATTTTTGTATTTATCTCCTCTTTTGTTCTTTTTAATCCACTCTGTATTGTTTCAAATCTCTCATCAATGCTTGATTTTAATTCGCCTTTATCGTCAAAATAGTTAGCAATTTGTAAAATATTTTCAGGTATTATTATCTTACTTATCCACTCTCCAAGTTTTCCTTCAAAACTATACTTGCTAAGGCTTTTCATATAGCGAACAATCTTGACAAATTCGAAAATATCGCTTACATGTAAAATTCCTTGTTTGCTTAGATGCACCAAAGCAGTATCTAGATTTTTCGTTGGGGGTGGAGGCGCAAAGTCATATTTTTCAAGTTCTTTTATCATATTTGCATGTACTTTTGTATCGCCGTCTATATGGATAGGCTTTTTTCTTGCAAGAAATGAGTTAAACTCTTTTAAATAATCATTTAAATCGAGCTTTGAAAAAAGCATTTTACTTTATGCCTCTTAGCTGGTATGTTATATCTCCCGCACCAAATCCTATAACAAGACCTTTGTTGAGAGTGGTTTTTTTGTTTTTACATGTAAAACTTATGGAATTTTCTTCTCGTTTAACACAGTCTGTAAATTGAGGATTATAAAAGCTAAACTCTTTTTTAAAATCTATCTCTTTTGGTTTTTCTCCAGCAGAATATACTGGAAGTATCGTTAAACTACTTACCCCATCAAAACATTTTTTAAACTCTTCTAAATTATCATAAGTTCTTGAATATTTATGCGGTTGCCATATTACATGTAGCTCTTCTAGCCCTAATAGTGAAGCATATTTTTTAGCAGATTTTAAGGTAGCTTTTATCTCTGTTGGGTGATGGGCGTAGTCATCAATAAGAACAAAATCTTCACTTGAACAAAGTATATCAAAGCGTTTTTTTATGCCTTTAAATCTTTTGAGTTTCTCTTTTATGGTTTGAACATCAAGCTCGCTTAGACTTGCTAGTATAGCCAAGCTCGCATCAAGTGCTATATGCTCTCCAACTCCCCAAACTTCAAATTCGCCCAACTCTTTTAGTTTGAAAGATGTGTAAGGTTCGCCATTTTTGATGATAGTTTTTATATTCTTTATGTCGTGAGATGGATACAACCTTATAGCATCTAAATTTTTTAGTGAGCCTAAAAATTCATCTTCTGCATTCATAACACGGAATTTTGCACGGTTTAAAAACTCTTTATATGCGTTAAAAAATCTATCATAGTCATAGTTATAAAACTCCATATGTTCTGGTTCCGCGTTTGTTACAATAGCCGTATAAGGGTTTGAATTTAAAAAACTCTCATCACTCTCGTCAGCTTCAAATATCACATTTGGACTATCTACATAAAACATATTTGAACCGTGTTGTTTACTTATAGCGCCTATTATAACAGAGCCATTTATAACTGAAGAGAGCATTGCGCTTGTAGTGCTTTTTCCGTGTGCTCCAGCTACTGCAAAAACTCTTTTACTTTTTAAAACCATTGGAAGAGCTTCTTTTCTTGAAAGAACTTTTTTATTTTGTTTTTTTGCTTCTTGCAACTCTTCATTATCTTCTTTTATTGCAGCAGAATATATAATTAAATCTTGATCTTTTATATTGTTTTTGTTGTGAGGTATGCTTACGATTGCCCCTTCATCTTCTAGCTCTTTCGTAGTTGGAGAGTGTTTGATATCTGAACCTGTTATGATAAATCCCTCTTTTTTTAAAAATCTTGCAATCGCTGAGAGTCCAATACCGCCAATACCTATAAAATGCACTTTTTTCAATTCATCTAATCCTTTCTTTTCTAAATAAAACGTGAGAATTCTATTCGCCAAATAGAGCTTTTAAATCTTTTGCGTTAGATTGTGATTTTTCTTGCGTGGTTTCACTTTCTGATGAACCAATTTCTACAAGTTCGATAGGAAGTCCGCAAAGCATAGAAGCAAGTCTTATATTAATACCACTTTTTCCTATAGCTTTTGATTTTTGTTCACTTGGTAGAGAGACTATGGCCTTATCTTCTTCTATTTTAACACTTGTTATAATTGCAGGAGCTAATGCACGAGTGACAAGCATCTCTGGAACTGTTGAATACTCAATACAGTCTATATTTTCATCTTTTAACTCTTTACTAACAGCGCTTATTCTAACACCTTTTATACCAACAGTTGCACCTACTGCGTCCACATTTGGATGGACTGAAGTTAGGGCTATTTTTGCGCGTTCTCCTGGTATTCTTGCACTTTTATTAATGATGACACTTCCATCTTTTATCTCTGGCACTTCACTTTCAAGTAAAAGTTCTAAAAACTTAGGACTTGTACGTGAGAGTTCAACTCGTATCCCATGAACTCTATCTATGTAAACTTTTCTTATAACACATTTTACCACATCGCCTGGTTTAAATTTTTCACCCTTTATACGATTTTTTCGTGGCAAGACTGCTCTTACTTCATCTATTTCTATGAAAGTATTCTCTTCTGAATCCACTCTAACAACCGTACCAAAAACTTTTGTTCCAACCATTTCTTGATATTTATCAAATATATTGCTCTCTATTAGTCTTTGTATGTGAAACTCAAGCTCTCTTTGTAAAGTAGCAGCTGCTGTACGTCCTAGGTTATCTAAAGGGAGTTCGTATGTTAATTCATCGCCGATTTCAACGGTATTGTCTATCTCTTTTGCTTCTTTTATGGGTATAAAACTTTCATTTTCTTCTTCTAGTCTCTCGTCATCTGGCGCAACTACTAAGACTTTTTGGTAGAGATTTAAAGTTCTTGTTTTCTCGCTTATATTTACTCCATATTCATACTCTTCACCATAAACTCTTTTTGCAGTTTTAATTAATGCTATTTTCACTTTTTCTTCAACATCTTTGATGTCTAAGCCTTTTTCGTTTGCGATTGATTCTATAATATCAATAATTTTTTCCATAAAAAACTCCTTTTTAACAACAGTACCGTGATTTTTGGATTTTGATTCTGTCGAAGAGCGTTATTATACATAAATGGGGCTTGATATTAGTTTAATTTACATGTAAATTGGACTGTGTTTTTAAAAATCACCATTAAAGATATTTTACATGTAACATGTAACAATTTCGTGATTTAAAGTTAAAAAAATGGATTTAATGACTTTATAATTTAAACAATGGTAAAATATATCACTTATTTACGTTTCTATGCGTAATAACTTAGAGAAAAGAGGACAATATGGAGTTGAAATTAGCACGTTCGGCAGTAAAAGGTAAGCCAAAAATGACCACCTTAGAAAAGGTTGAGAGCACTATTGAAAAAGAGGGTCAGAAGATTTTTTATTTTGACAAGGAAAACTCTCATAAAGATTTGGTTGCTTTAGTTGAATATTTTGAAGAGAAAGATTTTAGCGTCTATTTTAGAGAGGTGAAGTATGGACTTGATGAGGGGGATTACATGTATGAGGTTCATATACTAAATTAAGATTTAAATGTGAAAAAATTATATATAGAAACTCTAGGATGTGCTATGAATGAGCGAGATTCAGAGCACATGATAGCAGAACTTACCCAAAAAGATAGTTATACACTAACAACAGATGCCAAAGAAGCTGACCTTATAATAATAAATACATGTAGCGTTAGAGAAAAGCCAGTACACAAGCTTTTTTCCGAAATCGGTTCATTTTCAAAACGCAAGAAAGATGGGGCTAAGATAGGTGTTTGTGGTTGTACGGCAAGCCATTTAGGGGATGAGATATTTAAACGTGCTCCAACAGTTGATTTTGTTTTAGGTGCGAGAAATGTTTCAAAGATAACAAAAGCAGTTAAACAAGAGAAGTATTTAGAAGTTGATATCGATTATGATGAGAGTACCTATGCTTTTGGTGAATTTAGAAACTCAAGCACAAAAGCATATATTAATATCTCCATAGGATGCGATAAAAAATGTGCATTTTGCATAGTTCCCCACACTCGTGGAGATGAGATTTCGATTCCTTTAAATCTTATACTTAGTGAAACCAAAAAAGCTGTAGATAAGGGTGCTAAAGAGATATTTTTACTTGGACAAAATGTAAATAACTATGGCAAAAGATTTACAAAAAAAGATCAAAAAATTGATTTTTCAGACTTGCTAAATGCTGTAAGTGAGGTTAAGGGAGTAGAGCGCATTCGTTTTACATCTCCTCATCCGCTACATATGGACGATAAATTTTTAGAAACTTTTGCTAGCAACGATAAAATATGCAAATCTATGCATATGCCCCTTCAAAGTGGTTCAACCGATATCTTAAAAGTTATGAGAAGAGGCTATACGAAAGAGTGGTTTTTAAATAGGGCTGAAAAATTGCGCACATTAGTCCCTGATGTGAGTATTAGCACTGATGTTATCGTTGGTTTTCCGGGTGAGAGTGATGAGGATTTTGAACATACTTTAGATGTGTTAGAGAAGGTAAGATTTGAGCAGATGTTTTCATTTAAGTATTCGCCACGTCCACTCACTAAAGCAGCAGAATTTACAAATCAAATCGATCCAAAAGTTGCATCTGAACGTTTAAAAAGATTGCAAGATAGACATGCTCAGATACTAGATGAGATTGCTCTAAATCAACAAGATAAAATAATGGACGTATATTTTGAAGAAGCGAGAGATAACGGAATGATAGCAGGGCGAAGTTTTAGTCACTTTTTAGTTCAAGTAAAAGCTGATAAAAATTTGGTTGGCACAACAAGAAAAGTTCTTATTACTAATCCAAAAAGACTTAGCCTTTATGGGGAATTGTGTTGAATAAGAAGACTAAAAGGAAGATATTATCCTTTTTAGTACCCCCTTTGGGCATATCTTTATTGCGACTGATATATTTTACATGTAAAGTCAAATTTCATGGATTCAATCCTCCTGCGACAAATACTATCTATGTGACTTGGCATGGAGAGCTTTTGATGACTCCATTTTGTTACATAAAAAAGCAAGATAAAACTCGTACTGTATGTGTTATGACAAGTCCTCATTTTGATGGGCAACTCATTGGTAAGATATTTCAAAAGATGACTGGTGGAATTTCTGTAGAAGGCAGTAGCTCCAAAGATGGCGCAAAAGCTTTAATGAAATCTATTAGGGTTTTAAAAAAACCAAATTTTGATATGGCTATATCTCCTGATGGTCCAAGAGGTCCTAGACACTCAGTAGCGCCTGGAGTTGTTATGCTTTCGCAACGTTTAAATATTCCCATAGTTACTATAAATACTCGCTCAAGTTCAAATTGGAAATTTAATACATGGGATAAGATGTTTTTGCCAAAACCGTTTAGTAAGATAGATTTTTACTTGAGCGAACCATTTTATTTGGATGGCTTGGATATTGAACAAGCAAGTAAAAAAGTTAAAGATAAGCTAATGGAAAATGCTCATGTCTAGGCTCTTTGGAGTTGGATTAGCAGTTTGTATCTTGGGGTTTGGGGGATTTTATTTTATTGTAAATCCTTCATATCAAAAGTCATTTCAAGCTAGATTTGAGTACTTTTTGGGAGATTATGAAAAAGCGTTTAACTATTCTGATGAAGCGTTGAAGTTAGATAGATACAACAAGATGGCTTTTTCTATTTTTGTTAAAAGTAGTGTTGCTTTAAAATATAAAAAATATATTAAAGATGGCTTAGATTATCTTTCAAAAATGGAGACTATAAGTCAAAAAAAAATCATAACTAAAAGCGATAAATCTAGGATAAAATTTATGTGTGAGATAATGATAGAATCATATAAAAATCTTCAGTCTTCAAAACTAACTGATGAAGAGTTGAAGCTTAGTGCGCAAGACATAAATGAGAAGTTTTTAAAGATTTATAGCGAGCTATTTTAGACGGCTATATCTTTAATTAAAGTCTGTTTAAAAGTTAAATAGTAAAATATGATATAAAAAAGTTAAGGCATAGGTAAAATGTTTCAAAGGTATTACTCTAATCTTTTTATTGCCACTATGGTAGAGGCAGGCTCGTGTAGATTGTTTGCTCAGGTAGTAAAAAATAGACGAGTAATAAAAACTTTTGAGGCTATTTTTGATAATGAAGATGAGGATAGTATTGACAAAAAAGTACTAGATTATATAAAAGAGATTTCAAAAGATTATAAAGAGACCTATCTCGCATTTTGTTTAAACTCCATTGGACAAGGTGCTTTTAATGGATTGGAATTTGATAAAAATAGTGTTGATGAAAATAGTGTTACTTCGCTTAAAACGGACAATAATTGGACAATATATGCTTCATATATAGATATAAATTGGGCAAAAGATATGTTTAAGCCTGTTAATTTGGATCTTTTGTACTCTCCGTTCGTGTTTTTACATGAAGAGATTCAAAAAAGAGATGTTGAAGAAAAACCGATACTTTATATATATAGTTTTCAAGATTCGTTTGCACTTGGCATATTTGAGCAAAAAGAGCTTTTGTATGGCGCATATTTTAAAACTAAACAAAAAACACTTCATATAGAAGATATAGATGAAAAGCCTTATGAGGATTTAGATAAGATAAGTGAAATTGAGCCAAATGTGGTAAAAAATGAAGATGAATATGAGAGTTTTGATGATCTTGATGATACTTTAGAGTTTGAGATAGATGATGATATATTTGAAAATATAGACGAAGAAAAAAGCGTTAATGAAGAGGCCACAGAAGGTCATACATCAATAGAGCACTTTGGTCGCGATATGACTATGTACAACTATATCATAGATAGTATCAGAGAGTTTTATGATATGAAAGGATTTAAGGATAAGTTTATAGATGATGTAGTGGTATATGATGATTGTGAAGCTTCAAATACAGTAGTAAATATGTTAAAAGATGAGCAGTTTATGAATGTTGATGTTGTAGAAGTAAAAGCTCTTAAAGATATGTGCAATCTCGCAGTAAAGGATATAGGTTTATGACTTATAGTTTTATTCCCCCTAAGGCTAAACCGCTTTTAACGCTTTTTAGCAAACTTTGGATATATTTTATAGCTACAATAGTTGTTTTGATGATTGTGGTAGATGTTATAACAATAGTCAGAACTGCTTATATGAAACAAGGTATCGATAGTATGAAAGATATACAAAGTTCATATGAGTTAGAGAGTTTACAAACAGAAGCTAATATAGATATAATTATGAAAAAAGAGGCACTTTTTGAGGATATTTATACATCAAATCAAGTATTAAAAAATAGCATGAAAAACCTATTTGATTTAGTGCCAGATCAGATAACATTATCAAAAGTTTTAATGGAGAAAAACTCACTCATACTTTATGGTACAACCCCATCAAAAGATACGTTTAATCTCTTACTAGCTTCGCCATTAAGGTCTATATTTAGTAGTAGTAGTACAGTTTTTTATCTTAACAAAGCAGGTTGGTACAAATTTGTATCAACTAATAAAATCCAAAATTCAGATGGTTTCAATGAATAAAATAGATTTAGATAAAAGTTTAGATGAACTTGACCCAGTAAAGATGTTGCTTTTTTTTCTAGCTTTTGTGGCGATTAGTTTGTTTATGATGTTTGTTTTGATAGTGCCTAGCGTTAAAGAGTATAAAAGCGTCAAAGTAAATTATAAGCGCCAAGAGATGTCCACAAGTCATACAAAAAGTATGTTAGATGGTAAAAAACAAACTTTAGATGAGGCGCTGAAAAAAAATGAACATGTAATTAAAGCGCTTTCTAATCCATTCGATAAAGAGCGTTTTTTATTACATGTAAAAAAGTATTTTAAAAACGCCTCTTTGTCTGAAGCTATGGCTTTATCAAACAATGAAAACTATAGTATATATGAATTAAATGTTACTTCTATGCTTAGTAGCCCAAGTAGCTTTTATAAGTTTTTAGATAGTTTAAGTGATTATGAAAATATCATAAAAGCAGACTTTCCTATAGCTATGAAATCTAACAACAAAGAGATATATTCCACTTTTAATATAAAAGTTTATAACCAAGAGTAAAATCTTCTGTTTTATAAATTTTCTTTTCTAATTATTTGTTAAGATTATTGTAAGTTTTTCAAGTGAGGTAAGGGGTGACTAGCACCCCTTTATAATTTAACCAACTTTGTTAAATTTTTTGATTGGACATTTTGATAAAGATGGAACTCCAACTTTTACAAGTTGTCTTCTCATGTAAGCGATTTTACTTTGAAGTGGTAAGTGTTTTGGACAATTGTCTTCACATGCAAGTAAGCTCATACATCCAAATACACCGTTATCGTCACCAACTAACTCGTAAAAATCCTCATCTGTTCTCTCGTCGTACGGATCAACTCTAAAGCGTGCCACACGGTTTAATCCAACAGCGCCTACAAAATCAGGCCTCATCAGTTTTGTTCCACAAGCAGCCACACAAATACCACACTCTATACAACGGTCAAGCTCAAATGTCTCTTCTGCAACTTCTGGGTCAACATGCATCTCGATTTTGCTGATGTCTGTCTCTTTTGAAGTGTGAACCCAACTTTGGACTCTTTTACTCATGCCTTCCATCCATTCACCTGTATTTACAGATAAATCTTTGATAAGCTTAAATGCAGGCATTGGCATAAGTTGAATTACGCCATCTTCAAAATCTTTTGTTAAAGTTCTACATGCTAAAGATGGACGACCGTTTATCATCATTCCACAACTTCCACAAATACCAGCTCTACACACAAAATCAAAACTTAGATTTGGATCGAATTTCTCTCTTATTAGAGTAAGAGCGATAAATATCGTCATACCTGGTGTCTCTTCAAGCTCATAGGTAGCAAAATGTGGTTTTGAAACCTTAGAATTTGGATTGTATTTTAATGCTTTTATTGTTATTTTTCTACTCATAACCTACTCCTACTCTTTCGTTTGGCGCTTTGTATTGCGGTTGAAGCTCAAACGGCATAAGTGCATCTTGTATCTCTAGGCGACTTTTGCCCTCTGCTTCAAGTTTCTCGCGCAACTTATCAACCTCTTCTTGTCTTTTGGCACTATCTGGATGTTCGATGATATTTCCCTTAACTCCATATCCGCGAAATGCAGGAGGCATCTCCATTTTCATAATATCTAAGTCTTCATAGGTAATAGTTGGAAGTGTATCTCCCTCTTTCCACGAAGCTAAAGTCCTCTTTAGCCAATTTTTATCATCACGCTTTAGATAATCTTCTCTATAATGTGCCCCACGACTTTCAGTTCTTAAAAGTGCCCCTAAAGCAACACAAAGGGCAACTTTTAGCATTTTTGGAACTCTATATGCCTCTTCAAGCTCTGGGTTTGCAGCTGTCTCTTTTGTGTGAACTGTTACATCAAGGGATTTTTTATATAACTCTTCAAGCTCTTTAACGGCGCTATCTAAACCTTCGTGGTTTCTAAAGATTGCCACTTTATCCCACATAATCTCTTTCATGCGGTTTTTAATCTCAAAAATGTCATTTTTACCTTCATTTTCAAGAAGTGATTGGATAAAATCCTCTTGTTGTTTTAAAGCAGTTTCGATAGTCTTTGTTTTTATATCTATTTCATTACTTGCGCAAAAATCAGCAAAATAATCACCGATAATCATACCTGCAACAACCGTTTCACTAACTGAGTTTCCTCCAAGTCTGTTAAATCCATGCATATCCCAGCAAGCTGCCTCGCCACATGCAAAAAGTCCTTTTAATGTTGGAGTTTCGCCTGTTGGTTTTGTTTTAATTCCGCCCATTGAGTAGTGTTGCATAGGAAGAACTGGTGCCCAACCTTTTGGACCTTCATCTGCTGGATCTATTCCGTTAAATATCTGACAAATCTCTTGGACATCACGTAAATTTTTCTCGATATGTTCACGTCCTAGTATAGAAATATCAAGCCACACATGCTCTCCATAAGGACTAGGTACGCCTTTTCCGTTTCTAATATGCTCCATCATACGACGACTTACAACGTCACGACTTGCAAGCTCTTTTTTCTCTGGTTCATAATCAGGCATAAAACGATGACCATCCACATCACGTAAAATGCCACCATCACCTCTACAACCCTCTGTTAGAAGAATACCTGATGGAACGATAGGAGTTGGGTGAAATTGCACGGCTTCCATGTTACCCAAACTTGCTTCTCCTGTTTCAAGAGCTATTGCAGCACCTGTTCCTTCACAAATCACAGCGTTTGTAGTTTGCTTATATACTCTTCCATATCCACCTGTTGCAATACAAGTTCCTTTTGCCACGTAAGCGCTAAGTTCTCCAGTAATCAAATCTCTTACTATTGCGCCATAACATCTTCCACCTTCATGTATAAGCGAAATCGCCTCTTTTCTATCTTCAATGTTTACATCGCGCTTAATTGCTTCGTTTGCCACACCAAAAAGCATAGTGTGTCCTGTTGCATCAGCTGTATAACATGTACGCCATTTTTTTGTGCCACCAAAGTCACGTGAATGGATAAGTCCATTTACTTCGTGCTTCTCTTCAATAACCGTTTTTTCAGCGTTTATAACCGCTGTTCTTTTTCCTTCTGTAATTCTAGTCCAAGGAACTCCCCAAGCTGCAAGCTGTCGTATAGCTTTTGGCGCTGTGGTTACAAACATGCGAGCTACTTCTTGATCGCATCCCCAGTCACTACCTTTTACAGTATCAGCAAAGTGTAAGTCTTCATTATCCCCTTCGCTCATTTTAGAATTTCCTAAACTAGCTTGCATACCACCTTGAGCAGCAGCAGAGTGAGAACGTTTCACAGGTACTAAACTCAAAACAGTTGTGCTTAAACCTTTATTTGCCGCAGCAACTCCTGCACGAAGGCCAGCAAGTCCGCCACCTATAACTAAAGCATCACAATATTTAACATTCATGAGAATCGTACCTCCTTATCACAGGGTAATTGAATTTGAGCTGATGGATGGTATAGTTCACCCGCATTATCTCTATGGTCATAGCCTATTTTCATGTAAGCAAGTAGAGTTAAAATACCAAGAGCTAAGAAAAAAGCAGTAATTCCCCATTTTACTTTTTTAAGTTTAGCGCGTGTCTCTTTTGCATTTTTGCCTTCAAACCAGCCCCACTTAACACAGAGACGATAAAGTCCAACAGTTCCATGAACCTCAACTGCTAGTAAAAGTATGAGATAAAATGGCCACATAAAGTCAGACCACATTCTATCAGCAGAACCAAATGGTCCTATTGTATGAGCTTTCGTCATCATCATAAATAGATGAGCTGAGCCTAAGAAAAACATAAGCATTCCAGTACCTGCTTGGAAGAACCACATAGTTGTATCACTATGCTTCATCATATCCATATGAGTACGATATACTTGAAGTTGTCTAAAGTTGATTGGAAGTTTTCTCATAGCAAGTGTTGCATGTATTATAAAAATACAAAAAACAATGAACACAACCATGGATACCAAAAATGGTTTTGGTTCATCAAAAAACATAGATCCTTCAAAAAACCGAGATATTGAATACATCGCGTCTTTTCCAAATAAAATCGACGCAACAAAAAACATGTGTGCCCACATAAACAGACCCAAAAAAAGACCAGTAGCACTTTGGATAAAATCCAATCGCGCTGGCATTCGACTCTTTTTGCCATCTATGCTTTGCCCAAGAAAACCTTCGATAAGGTTACTCATGTACAATCCTTTCGTGTAAAATTCTAATGATGACTAACTAAGATAAATCATTATTAGTACTATAATACAATATTTTTTCTAAAATTTATATTTATTTTAGATATTTTAAGAGTATTATAAGGCTATTGTCTTTTTTCGTAACACTTAATGATTTTTTTATATTGTTTTGCCCCTTTTAAAAAGATACATGTAAAGTAATATAGAGACGCCAAACATACCCATAGAAAGTAGCTGTCCTTGGGTCATCCAACCTCCATAAATAAATCCTAATTGAAGGTCTGGTTGTCTGAAAAATTCTGCTACAAATCGTGCAATTGAATAAAGCATTCCGTATATTGCGATTAATTCACCTTCAAATTTTTTAGATTTTCTATATAAGAAAATGATAAGAAATATCAATAATCCCTCTAAAAATGCTTCATAAAGCTGTGATGGATGTCTAGTGTGCCCAAGTACATTGATACTCCAAGGTGCATCAGAAATTCGACCAATTAGCTCTTTGTTTAAAAAATTTCCAATTCGTCCAAAAATATAACCAAACGGAACTGCGATTGCTACTAAATCAAGATAAGGCCATGGCGAAGTTTTGTATCTTATACAATACGCCCAAGTGCCAAGTAAAAACCCAATAACTGCTCCGTGATAACTCATGCCTCTAATTCCTACAAAAGTTCCATCTACAAAAGGGTTGAACATTTGCCAAGGGTGAGTTAAGTAGTAAGATGTGTTTGGATCATAAAATAAAATATATCCTAACCTTGCTCCAAGAATAATTCCGACTTCTATCCATATAAAGTAGTTGTCAAGTTGTGCTTCTGTGAAGGGAAGCTTATCTTTTTTTGCTATCCATTTTGCTATAAACAGAGCACTTAAAAGTGCCGAAACATACATAAGTCCGTACCAATGTATGCTAAATCCAAAAGCACTAAATGCTATAGGGTCAAAGTTGCTATATATATTTTGCCAAAATTCCATCTTTATCCTTTTAAAAAGTGCAATTGTAGCAAAATAATATTTATGTATTGTTTACATGTGATTTTATTAAGATATTAAAGCCAAAAGATTAAGAGTTACATGTAAATATTATAAAAGGTGACCCATCTGGTCTTTTTTTACTTTTAAATAGTCCTCGTTAAAGCTGTTGGATTTTATAATAATAGGAAGCCTTTTTGTAATCTCTACCCCTTTAATACCCTGAATTTTTTTTGGGTTATTTGTTAGAAGTTGTATCTTTTTTATGCCAAAATATTCTAAGATGTACTCTACCATTTCATAAGTTCTCATATCAGCTCCAAAGCCTAGTTGGTGATTTGCTTCAACGGTATCAAGCCCTGTATCTTGTAAGGCGTAAGCGTTTATCTTGTTGAAAAGTCCTATATTTCGACCCTCTTGTCTTAAATATATTACAAGTCCACCTTTTTGAGATATTGTTTCAAGAGCGTACGATAGTTGATCTCCACAGTCGCATTTTAAACTTCCTAGTGCATCTCCTGTTAGACACTCGCTATGTATTCTAACTATTGGTTCATCCCCTTGAAACTCTTTAAATATAACTAAATGGTCTTTTTCATCTTGTTTGAAACTTTGAATTTTAAGATTGCCAAATTTAGTGGGCAAGTTTGCCACATCAGATATTTTTATATTCATAAAATCTTATCCTTAAAATTTTTAAAGCATTATTGTACCAAAAAAATATATATTTTAGGCTGATTTTTGCAAACTTAAATTAAAAATATTGTATAATTGTTAAAATTAACACAAGGAGTTTGAGATGTCAGAAGATAAAGTTTTATTGCAAAAAGATGCCAGTGATATAGACATAGATGGGAAAGTAGTATCATTAAGTGAACTTATAAACTCTTACAAAGAGAGTAAAGCTAGAAAAAAGTTTGAAAAAAAAGCAGTTACTAGGCGTAAAAATGAAAAAAGCTTAAAACCTTATCAAGCTGAACTTATCAAACTTCAAAAGCACCTCGAAGTTCACAATCAAAAAATGATAATTCTATTTGAGGGTAGAGATGCCGCTGGAAAGGGTGGAACTATAAGAAGGGTTACAAGATATATGAACGAAAAACATTACCGCGTAGTTGCTCTTGGTAAGCCAACAGAACAGCAAAAAGGTCAATGGTTTTATCAAAAATATGTTCAGCATTTCCCAACAAATGGCGAGGTAGTTTTGTTCGATAGGTCATGGTATAATCGTGCTATGGTTGAAAATGTTTTTGGTTTTTGTACAAAAAAAGAGTATGAGGATTTTATGAGTGGAGTTTCAAGTTTTGAAGATGATTTGGTTAAACAAGGTATGATACTTGTTAAGCTTTATTTCTCCGTTACAAAAGATGAACAAGCCGCTCGTTTTGAAAGACGAAAAACAGATCCGCTTAGACAGTGGAAACTAAGCGAAATCGACGTTCAAGCGCAGGATAGATGGGATGATTTTACTCAAAGCAAATACGATATGGTAAAAAGAACTCACACGCACGCTGCTCCTTGGACAATTATTCGTTCAAATGATAAACAAAAAGCTAGACTTGAGGCTATAAAAGTGATACTTGATAGTGTAGATTATGATGATAGAGATGATAGTTTGGATTATTCGCTCGATCCAGATATCGTAGTTTCAGGCGCAAGAGAGGTGGAGATAATGCATGCTCAAAGAGCAAGAAATGGAAAATTTATACATTAAGGGATTTTATGTTTAAAAGATATAGAAGATTGCGCACCAATAAAAATATACGCGCTTTAGTTGAGGAAAATAGATTACATGTAGATGATTTTATATATCCTCTTTTTGTGGTTGAAGGTGATGGTGTAAAACGTGAGATAGTTTCTATGCCTGGTGTTTTTCAAATGAGCATAGATGTGCTTGTTGATGAGTGTAAAAATTTAGAAGATTTGGGCATAAAGGCTATTATGCTTTTTGGCCTACCAAAAGTAAAAGATAGTATAGGAAGTGATGCTTTAGATGAGATGGGGATTATTTCACGTGCTTTAAGAGCCATAAAAGCTTCTTGCCCCACGCTTTATGTTATAACGGATTTATGTTTTTGTGAATATACTGATCATGGGCATTGTGGTATTTTAGATATTGAGCATGAGAGTGTTTGCAATGATGCAACTTTGGAGATATTAAATGAGCAAGCATTGTTACATGTAAAAGCTGGAAGCGATATGATAGCGCCAAGTGGTATGATGGATGGAACTATTTGCTCATTAAGAAATGCACTTGATAGTAATGGATATGAGAATTTACCTATTATGAGTTATTCAACAAAGTTTGCAAGTGCTTATTATGGTCCATTTCGTGATGTGGCAGAATCTGCTCCGAGTTTTGGTGATAGAAAAAGTTACCAAATGAACCCAGCTAATCGACGTGAAGCCATACTTGAAAGTTTAGAAGATGAGGCGCAAGGAGCTGATATCTTAATGGTAAAACCAGCCCTTGCTTATCTTGATATTATTCGTGATATCAAAGAGCGTTCATTGTTGCCACTTACAGTGTATAACGTAAGTGGAGAGTACGCGCTTTTGCAAGCTGGTAAGAAGCTTGGAGTTATAGATTATGAAAAAGTAATGCTTGAAACTTTACTCTCTTTTAAAAGAGCAGGCGCCGATATGATAATCTCATACCATGCAAAAGAGGTGGCTGATATACTAAATAACTAAAACAAAAAATGGGGGGGCAATCTAACTAAATAATAATCAAATTGATATGATCTTTTTTTGAAAACCAGATATTACATGTAAAAAAATTAAGTATATTTTTTGCTATTTTTATAATATAGTTATCTTTGTTTATATTAAATTGAACTTTTTTTGATAAAATATAGTATTGATAAACTGAAGGATTTTTATGAAACATTTTCTATCATTACGCGACTTTACAAAAGAAGAGATTCTTGAGATAATAGACCTCGCCATGCGTATAAAAAAAGAGGCAAAAGATAAAAATTATGTTCCTTATTTGAACCAGCAAACTTTAGGTATGATTTTTGAAAAAAGCAGTACAAGAACTAGGATTAGTTTTGAAGTTGGTATTCATCAATTGGGAGGAAAAGGGTTATTTCTTTCATCAAATGATTTGCAAATCGGTCGTGGAGAGCCCATAAAAGATACCGCGCGAGTGATAGGTCGTATGGTTGATATGGTGATGATACGTACTTTTTCACAAAGTACGCTTGATGAGTTTGCTAAGTACTCAAACGCTCCTGTTATAAATGGACTAACTGATAAATATCATCCTATGCAACTTATGGCTGATTATCTTACTATGGTGGAGTATAAAAAAGATAAAAATCCAACCGTTGCTTATATAGGAGATGGAAATAATATGCTCCACTCTTGGATGATGTTAGCTAGTAAACTTGGATTTACTTTAAATGTGGCAACACCAAAGGGGTATGAACCTTGGGAAGAGATTGTAAAAGATGTCGATGAGTTGTGTAAAATAAGCGGTGGAGTTATAAACTATACAAATGATCCACGCGAGGCAATAAAAGATGCCGATGTTGTTACAACTGATACTTGGATATCTATGGGTCAAGAGAGAGAAAAAGCAAAAAAAGTGCAAGATTTTAAAGGTTATATGGTTGATGATAATTTAATGAAACTAGCTAAGCAAGACGCCATATTTTTACATTGTTTGCCTGCGTATAGGGGTTATGAAATAAGTGAAGAGTTATTTGAAAAACATGCTAAGAGTATTTTTGATGAAGCAGAAAATAGGCTTCATGCGCAAAAAGGTGTTATGGTTTGGTTAGATAGATACCGAGATAGATAAAAGGATAAAAATGGAACATGATAAAATGATTGATGATGAGATAATAGACTTACAAAAGCGCATAGATAGCGCAAAACAGAAAAATTTTGTTTGTACGAATAGCGAAAATGACGTTAATAAGTGTTTTTTTAAAGATGTTAGTCTTGAAAATAGCGGTGTTTTAGTTTCTGGAAAAGATGGGAAGCTTCATACTTTGGTATCTTTAGAGCTATTAAATTATCTTATCATGTCGCTTAAAAAAGCTCAAGAAGATAACTTTAACCTAAGGCTTGAAAAAACTATATGGAAGTATGTTCCGGTTGATTTTGCGGATGCATGGGCGGTTGTGATGGATGAAGTAAAGTTGCAAACAGAAGATGGAAAGAGAGTTGAAACTGCAAATATAAACTTAAATCATTTGGTAAAAGGCATCAAGAAGAAGCATCCAAATCTTTTTTTGAACATCGATGATTTTTTACCAGGTGAATTTCAACAGATAAATTAAAGCGACTATGATGATAGATTTTAATAAGTTTGTAAAGTATTCAAAACCCGGACCTCGCTATACAAGCTATCCAACTGCTCCAGAGTTTCATAAAAGATTTACATGTAAAGATTATGAGAAGATTCTATCAAACCAAGATAAAAGCCGTCCTTTGTCTTTATATTTTCACTTGCCATTTTGTAGGAGTGCGTGTTATTTTTGTGGTTGCAATGTAGTTTTTACTAGCAAAAATGAGAAAAAAGAGAGATATATTGGGTATCTAGAAAAGGAGATAGATATCCTTTCAAAATATTTAGATACTTCAAGAGATGTTTTGCAGCTTCATTTTGGAGGAGGAACGCCTACATTTTTTGATGATGTTCAGCTTGAGCGTATTATAAAGCTTATAAGGAGCAAATTTGTAAATTTTAGAAGCGATGCTGAGATAAGTTGCGAGATAGATCCGAGATTTCTTACTCAAAAGCAATTAGATGTGCTAGTGTCAAATGGTTTTAATCGTATTAGCTATGGTGTTCAAGACTTTGATGAGAATATTCAAAAAGTGATACATCGTATTCAGCCCTATGAAGTCACGCAAAATGCTGTAAATATGGCAAGGGCTGCAGGTATAAAGTCTATAAATATGGACCTAATTTACGGCTTTCCAACTCAAACGCTAGAGAGCTTTAAAAAAACTCTCGATACCGCTTTAACCCTTGATGCTGATAGGTTTGCTATATTTAACTATGCTCATGTTCCATGGATGAAAAAGACCATGAGAAAGTTTGATGAAACAACCCTTCCAAGCCCAAAAGAGAAACTTGATATCTTAAAATATACCATCAGTTTTTTTGAAAAAAATGGTTACAAAATGATAGGAATGGATCACTTTGCAAAGCCAGAAGACGAACTATTTTTAGCTATCGAAAAAGGCGAACTTCATAGAAATTTTCAAGGCTACACTACAAAAGGTGGAGCTGATTTAGTAGGAATTGGACTTACAAGTATCGGCGAAGGCGAAGGGCATTATGTGCAAAATGAAAAAGATATGAAAACATACGAAAAAGCTCTTGATAGTGGTGTTTTGCCTGTTAGTCGTGGTATCGTTTTAAGCGAAGATGATAAGCTTAGAAAATCCGTAATAATGGAGCTTATGAGCAATTTTAAACTTGATATAAAAAGAGTTCAAAAAGATTTTAATATCGACTTTTTCTATTATTTTGCTGATGCCATAGAAAATTTAAGAGAATTTGAAAAAGAGGGGCTTTTAACTCTTAGTAAAGAGAGTTTAAAAGTTAGTCAAACAGGTACGCTTCTTATAAGAAATATATCCATGCCGTTTGATGCGTACTTGAAAAAAATACCAGAAAATAAAAGAAGGTTTAGTAAAACTGTATGAAAATATATGATTTTAAATCCATAAGTGATGATTGTGTGAAATGCGGAAAGTGTATCCCAGTTTGCACCATCCATAACGCAAACCCTGATGAGGTAACAAGCCCAAGGGGTTTTTTAGAGTTATTAGGTGCACATGATAGAGGGGATTTGGAGTTGGATAAAAATGCAAAAAATATCTTTGAAAGCTGTTTTTTGTGTACAAATTGTGTGGATGCCTGTCCAAATGATTTGCCTGTTGATGGGATGATAGAAAATATCCGTTATAAAATAGCTAAGCAATACGGTTTAGCTTTTTATAAAAGGGCGGTTTTTTGGCTTTTAAGGCATAGATTTGTTATGGATTTAGGGGCAAAATTTGGATATGTTTTTCAAACATGCGGCTTTAAAATAAAAAGTGAACTTAACTCCATGAAGCCGAGATTTTCACTTCCGATGATAAAAAAAGATAGGCTTTTACCATCGCTCACATCAAAAACTTTTCTAAATTCTCATCCAGCAATCATCAAAAATGGAGGCGAAGGAAAAGTTGGTATCTTTATAGGATGCTTGGCAAATTATAGTTATAAAGATATCGGAGAGGGACTACTTGAGATTTTTAAAGCTTTAAAAATAGATGTATATTTGCTTAAAAAACAAGCCTGTTGTGGGGCTCCAGCATATTTTACAGGAGATTTTGATAGTGTGGATTTTTTAGCACGAAAAAATATAGCATATTTTGAAGAGGCTTTAAAAGACATTGACGCTATCGTCATACCAGAAGCTACATGTAGTGCTATGATAAAAGAGGATTATGTCCATTTTTACGTCTCTCGCGATGAAGCTTTGGCAAATAAAATGAAAAAGTTAAATAAAAAAATCTTCATGGCAACTGAATTTTTAGATAAACATACAAAACTAAAAGAGCTGCTTGCTACAAAGCAAAAACAAGATGAACTTATAACATACCACGACCCCTGTCACGCAAGAAAAATGCAAGGCATATATAAAGAACCGCGAAATTTACTAGCCCAAAATTTCCAAATAACCGAAATGAACGACCCAAATGAGTGCTGTGGCTTTGGAGGAGTTACCATACAAGTTGAAAAGTTTCATCTAGCCGAAAAAATTGGCAACAAAAAAGCTAAAATGATAAATGAAACAAAAGCCAAATTTGTAAGTGCCGAGTGTAGTGCCTGTAAAATGCAAATAACAAACTCTCTACATGCAAATAAAAGTGAAGTTGTTTTTAAGAACCCCATAGAACTTATTGCAAAGGCGTTGAGGGGGTAGAATTTTTCGTTCTAATGATATATAAATTATATTTTTGATAAAATATCTAATCATAAATTAACTAGTATTGGAAAGAAATGAAAGAACTTATAAGTCGTGGAATTGAAGAAAAATTAATTGATATAGATTATGAATTAGGAACTATCAAGTATTGCAATCACAACAAAGCTAGAAACTACAACAACCCAGAAGAGAAAATACAAGCAATTGCATTTTTAAAACTAGTTTTAGAGTATGGATATAATCCTGAAGATATAAAACAATTTGTAACTATACAAATGGGCTCTTCGCAAAAAGAAGCAGACATTGTTGTTTATAATGATAAAGAGCATTTATCTCCTTACATAGTAGTTGAGTGTAAAAAAGAAGATATATCAGAACTTGAGTTTAAAAATGCGGTCAATCAAGCTTTTAGTTATGCTGTTGCAGACGGCGCAAAGTATGTTTGGACAACATCCAGCATCAAAAACGAATACTATCAAGTGCCAAAGAAAAAACCAAAAGATAGAATGACTATCGTTGATATTCCTAAATTTTCTCAAAAATATGTCCCAAAATACAAATATGCAAAAGGGGATAAAAAATATAATGAGCTTGAAATAGTAAGTGAAGATAGTTTGACTCAGCGTTTCAAACAAGCCCACAATGCTTTGTGGGCTGGAGGTGAGCTTAATCCTAGTGAAGCATTTGATGAGCTTGATAAGCTAATTTTTTGCAAGATTTGGGATGAGCGAAATTGCAAACGAGGCGAGCCTTATAA